>LZQO01000008.1_pt1 | contig 70132 bp, 70 predicted proteins | sample 768571 | NCBI WGS metagenome assembly LZQO01 (sample SAMN05207081, study PRJNA324507) | oil field metagenome | isolation source: sample BH-FW-10 from oil reservoir | place: India: Bombay High | collected 2015-12-01
GGCCGAGCCCCGCCGCGCCGCTGCCAAGCCGCTCTGGCCCTGGCAGCTGAGCACCGCCCTGCTCGGCCTGACCACCCTGCTGGGTTTCGGGCTCTGGTGGCGGGCTCGTCGACAGCCGCCGGTGGTGCAGCGCAGCGCTGCCAGCGGGCCGACCCCGCGCAGCCTGCTCGACGATCTCCGGCGGGCCTGCCAGGCCAACGATACCCAGGCCACCCGCCAGGCGCTGGACGCCTGGGCGCGGCAGCAGCCGGAAACCCTCGCCGAGATGGCCGCTCGCTTCGTGCCGCTGTCCGAAGCACTGGACGGCCTCAATGGTGCGCTCTACAGCGAGACCGGGCAGCGCTGGCAGGGTGAAGCGCTGTGGCAGGCGATCCGCTCGCTGCCACCGCTGGAAACCCCCACTGCCGAACATGACTCGGGCGCGCTGCCGCCGCTCTATCCGCGCTGAGTCCGGGCACCCTGCATATCGCTTGCTACGCACCGGCAGGACCCGCCTGCCGCGCGCAGCAAACGACAAGGCCGCTTTCATGACCGATATTCCTCTGCCCGCCCGGACGCCCTCGCCTGGGTCAACGGCAGCGACGCCCCCGAAAAGAACAGCCTCAACCTCGGGTTCATGGCGCTCACCGATGCAGCCTCGCTCATCGTCGCCGCCACCCAGGGCTTCGCCCAGCCCTACGGACTTACCCTCAACCTGCACCGCCAGCACTCCTGGTCGGCGCTGCGCGATCGCCTCATCGATGGCGAGCTCGATGCCGCCCAGGGCCTCTACGGCCTGATCTACGGCGTTCACCTCGGCATCGGCGGCAGCGCGCCGGTCGATATGGCGGTGCTGATGGGGCTGTCGCAGAACGGCCAGAGCATCAACCTGTCGTCCTCGCTGATGGAAGCCGGCGTGACCGACGCGAGGCATTGCGCCACTGCGTGCGCCAAAGCGGTGCACGCCTGACCTTCGCGCAGACCTTTCCGACCGGCACCCACGCGTTGTGGCTGTATTACTGGCTGGCGGCCCACGGCATCCATCCGCTGGAGGATGTGCGCACGCTGGTCGTGCCGCCAGCGCAGATGGTCGGCCATCTGCGCAGCGGGCATATCGATGGCTTCTGCGCCGGCGAGCCCTGGGGTGCGCAAGCGGTTGCCGAAGGCTCGGGTTTCACCCTGGCCACCAGCCAGTCGATCTGGCCGGATCATCCGGAAAAGGTGCTTGGCTGTACCCGTGCCTTCGTCGAGCAGTACCCGAACACCGCGCGCGCGCTGATCATGGCGGTCCTGGCCGCCAGCCGGTTCATCGACCAGAGCGACGAGAACCGCCGCAGCACCGCTCAGCTGCTCGCCGCAGCGGAATACGTCGGCGCCCCGCTCCAGGCGATCGCACCCCGATTCCTCGGCCAGTACGCCGACGGCCTCGGCCACACCTGGCAGGATGCGCACGCCCTGCGCTTCTTTGGCGATGGCGAGGTGAACATGCCGTACCACTCCGATGGCCTCTGGTTCATGACCCAGCTGCGCCGCTGGGGGCTGCTGCGCCAGGACCCGGACTACCTCGCCGTGGCGCGCAGCGTCCAGCAGACCGCGCTCTACCGGGACGCCGCCAGCGCGCTGGGCATTGCCGTGCCCGAATCGCTGATGCGCACTAGCCGCCTGATGGACGGCAGCCACTGGGACGGCAGCGATCCGGCCGGCTATGCACGCGGCTTCGCGCTGCATGCCCTGAGCGATCTGCCGATCGCCAATCTGTCCTGAGGAGACCTGCATGTTGCGCATCCTCCTGATCGACGACACCCCGAAGAAGGTCGGCCGGCTGCGCTGCGCCCTGATCGACGCCGGCTTCGACGTCATCGACGACCACGGTTCGATCATCGACCTGCCCGAGCGCGTCGAGGCCATCCGCCCCGATGTGGTGCTGATCGATACCGATTCGCCCAGCCGCGACGTCATGGAGCAGGTGGTGATGGTCAGCCGTGATCGCCCGCGCCCGATCGTGCTGTTCACCGAGGACGACCGCCCCGATGTGATGCGCCAGGCGATCCGCGCCGGGGTCAGCGCCTATATCGTCGAGGGCATCCAGGCGCAGCGGCTCAAGCCGATCCTCGAGGTGGCGATGGCCCGCTTCGAAAGCGATCAGGCGATCCGCGCACAGCTGCAGGCGCGCGACCAGCAGCTGGCCGATCGCAAGCGCATCGAGCAGGCCAAGGGCCTGCTGATGAAGATGCGCCACTGCAACGAGGAAGAGGCCTACACCCTGATGCGTCGTCAGGCGATGAGCCGTCAGCAGAAGCTGATCCAGGTCGCCGAGCAGATCATCGCCATGCACGAGCTGCTCGGGCAGTAGGCCATCGCGAGCTGGCACGCTTTCTGCTAGAGCCAAGCCGTCGGCGGCCAACGGCGGTTACCGATCAAGACAAAGGCGTCGTACCACCCTGCTCCGGCAGGCGTGTTGCGGCGCCTTTTTCGTTTGCCCCGATGCCGGGGCCGCGTTGATCGATGTGCCACCCGCAGAGGCAGCGACTGGCTGCACTGCCCCAATCTGGAACTGAACGATGAACACGAGCTTCTGGAAAGCCGGCCATACGCCGACCCTGTTTTGCGCCTTTCTCTATTTCGACCTGAGCTTCATGGTCTGGTACGTCCTCGGTCCGCTGGGCGTGCAGATCGCCGCGGATCTGGGCCTGACCACCCAGGAGCGGGCCATGATGGTCGCCACGCCAATCCTCTCCGGGGCGGTCCTGCGCCTGGTGCTGGGGATGCTGGCCGACCGCACGTCGCCAAAGACCGCCGGGCTGTTCGGCCAGGCCGTGGTGATCGCCGCGCTATTCGTCGCCTGGTACGCCGGCGTGCACAGCTACGGCCAGGCGCTGCTGCTCGGTCTGTTCCTCGGCATGGCGGGGGCATCCTTCGCCGTGGCACTGCCGCTGGCCTCGCAGTGGTACCCGGCGGAACACCAGGCAAGGCCATGGGCATTGCTGGCGCCGGCAACTCCGGCACGGTGCTGGCAGCGCTGTTCGCACCGGTGCTGGCTTCGGCCTTCGGCTGGAACAACGTCTTCGGCCTGGCACTGATTCCGCTGACGCTGACCTTCGCGATCTTCGCCCTGGCGGCAAGAAACGCACCGAACCGGCCGGCGCCCAAGTCCGTGGCGGATTACCTGAAAGCGCTCGGCGACCGCGACAGCTGGTGGTTCATGTTTTTCTACAGCGTGACCTTCGGCGGCTTTCTCGGCCTGGCCAGCACCCTGCCCGGTTACTTCCACGATCAGTATGGGTTCGACCCGGTCAAGGCCGGCTACTACACGGCCGCCTGCGTGTTCGCCGGCAGCCTGCTACGCCCGCTGGGCGGCGCGCTGGCCGATCGCATCGGCGGCATTCGTGCCCTGCTGGTGATGTACACCGTGGCGGCCATCTGCATCGCGGCGGTCGGCTTCAACCTGCCCAGCGCGACCGCTGCGCTGGCGCTGTTCGTGGTCGCCATGCTCAGCCTCGGCGCCGGTAACGGCGCGGTGTTCCAGCTCGTGCCGCAGCGCTTTTTCAAGGAGATCGGGGTGATGACCGGCCTGGTCGGCATGGCCGGCGGCATCGGCGGCTTCCTGCTTACCGCCGGGCTCGGCGCGGTCAAGCAGTCCACCGGCGATTACCAGCTCGGCCTCTGGCTGTTCGCGGCCCTCGGCGTGCTGGCCTGGTTCGGCCTGCATGGCGTCAAGCGTCGCTGGCGCACCACCTGGGGCTCGGCGGCAGTCACCGCGGCGCGGGTCTAGCCGCCTGCGCGAGCCGAGGGTGCGCACTGCGCACCCTCGATCCTTCCCGACCTGACGGAACCTTTCCATGCCCCTGCAGCTGAGCATTGGCGAAGCCACCGCCACCGGACCACGCCGCGAAAATCAGGACGCCATGCGCATCGTCACTCCGGCACCGCCCCAGGCGGTCGCAAGGGGTGTCTGTTTGCCCTGGCCGACGGCGTCAGCCAGTGCTTGATGGTGGTTTGGCGGCCCATGCGACGTTGCAGGCACTGGCTCAGGATTACTACGCCACGCCCGATACCTGGGCGGTGGCGCATTCGCTCGATCGTATCCTGGTCGCGCAGAACCGCTGGCTGCAAGCCAACGGCAGCGGAGGGCCACTGCTCACCACACTCACGGCGCTGGTCCTGCGCGGCCGGCGCTTCACCCTCGCGCACGTCGGCGACTGCCGGGCCTATCGCTGGGATGGCCAACGGCTGGAGCGACTCAGCGAAGACCATGTCTGGGAACAGCCAGACATGCAGCATGTGCTCAAACGCGCGCTGGGGCTCGATCAGCATCTGGTGGTCGACTACCGGGACGGCGACCTCGCCGCCGGCGACTGTTTCGTACTGCTCAGCGATGGCGTATGGGCCAGCCTGGCCGAGACCGACATCGCGCACCTGTTGCGTGACCAGCCGGATCTGTCGCGCGCCGCTGCGGCACTGGTCAACCTGGCGCACAGCCGGGGTAGCCAGGACAACGCCAGCGCCTTGCTGGTGCGCATCGAGTCGCTGCCCGAGGCGGCACTCGCCGACGCCTGGCGCGCCTCGTACAGTGGCCGTTACCGCCCTTACTGAAACCGGGGCAGCCGTTCGAGGGTTGGCGGGTCGAGCGGCTGCTCGCCGAGTCGCGCCAGTCGCTGCTGTACCGGGTTCGGGACGCGGCCGGGCAGCCGTGGCTGCTCAAGACGCTGCCACCCAGCCGCCACGACGAAGCGGAAGCCGGCCCGGCCCTGCTGCAGGAGGAATGGTTTCTGCGCCGCGTGGCCGGGCGCAGCGTGCCGGAGCTGCACAGCCTGCCCCAACGCCAGCACCTGTACTACGTGCAGCGCGAATATGCGGGTGCCACGCTGGAACAGCGGCTGCTCGAAGGCCCCTTGCCGCTGGCCGACTGGCTGGCTCTGGCGCCGCGTCTGATCAGCGCCGTCGGGCTGCTGCACCGGCGCAACATCCTGCACCGCGACATCAAGCCGGAGAATCTGCACCTGGGCGACGACGGCGAGCTGCGCCTGCTCGATTTCGGCCTGGCCTACAGCCCCGGATTGTCGACCGATCCGCCCAACGCTCTGCCCGGCACCCCGAGCTACCTGCCCCCGGAAGCCTTTTCCGGCGCAGCTCCGACCACCGCGCGAGATCTCTATGCCACGGGCGTGACCCTGTACCGCCTGCTGACCGGCCATTACCCCTATGGCGAGGTCGAGCCATTCCAGCGCCCGCGCTTCGGCCAACCCGTACCGGCCAGCCGCTACCGCCCCGACCTGCCCGGCTGGCTCGACGAATGGCTCGCCAGGTCGTCGCAAGCGACCCGGGCGCACGCTTCGAAACCGCCGAGCAAGGGCTGCTGGAACTCGAGCAGGGTGAGCGCAAGGCGCTGGGCAACCGGCCACGACCGTTGCTCGAGCGGGAGCCGTTGAAGGTCTGGCGCACGCTGGCCCTGCTATCGCTGCTGGGTAACCTGGCACTGCTGATCCTTCTTGCCGGGCGCGTCTGAAGGCTACGCACCAGCTCGGCACAACCGGCCTCAAAAGAGTGCGCGCCAGGCGTAAAAAAATCCGCAGCGGTCGGCACAAAGGCCTGATTTGCGGCGCTTTGGCAACTGGCACAGGTTCTGCTTGGTCAGAGCAGACAGACATCGCGCCGCGCTTCAACGGTGAAGCATGGCGCCCCCTTCGACGGGGACGGACAAAGGCGTCCTACCGGGAGACCGGTGGGGCGCCTTTTTGTTTTTCGCCTTCGCAGGCACGGGCTTACGGAGAACTGCATGAACAGACCCAGACTCGTGGTGATCGGCAACGGCATGGCCGGGGTGCGCACCCTCGAAGAGCTGCTCGCCCTGGCACCGCAGCTGTACGACATCACCGTGTTCGGTGCCGAGCCGCACCCGAACTACAACCGCATCCTGCTCTCGCCGGTACTGGCCGGCGAGCAGGGCTTCAACGACATCGTGCTCAATGACCTGGACTGGTATCGCCATCACGCATCGACCTGCGCCTGGGCCGGCGTGTCATCCGGATCGACCGCGCACGGCGCCGCGTCATCGCCGACGATGGCAGCGAAGCCGCTTACGACCGGCTGCTGATCGCCACCGGCTCGAGCCCCCTCGTCCTGCCGATCCCGGGCAACACGCTGGCCGGGGTCATCGGCTACCGCGACATCGCCGACACCCAGGCGATGCTCGACGCCGCGCGCACCGGCCGCCACGCGGTCGTCATCGGCGGCGGCCTGCTGGGCTTGGAGGCGGCCAATGGCCTGGCGCAGCGCGGCATGCAGGTGACCGTGGTGCATCTGGGCGATTGGCTGCTGGAACGCCAGCTCGACCGCACCGCCGGCGAGCTGCTCCGGCAGTCGCTCGAGGCCCGCGGCCTGCGCTTTCGTCTCGCTGCGCAGACCGAGGCGCTGCTGGACGATGGCAACGGCCAGGTCACCGCGGTACGCCTGGGCGATGGCGAGCAGCTGCCGGCCGATCTGGTGGTGATGGCCGCGGGCATCCGGCCGAACAGCGCGCTCGCCGAAAGCGCCGGCCTGCCCTGCTCGCGCGGAGTTCTGGTCGATGACACGCTGCAGACCTTCGATCCACGCATCTATGCCGTCGGCGAGTGCGCCAGCCATCGCGGGGTGGCCTATGGCCTGGTGGCGCCGCTCTACGAGCAGGCGCGCGTCTGCGCCAACCACCTGGCACGCCTCGGCCATGTTCGCTACGCAGGCTCGGTGACGGCCACCCGGCTCAAGGTCACCGGCATCGAACTGTTCTCTGCAGGCGACTTCATGGGGGCGGAGGGTACCGAGACGATCAGCCTGAGCGACCCGTTCGAGGGCATCTACAAGAAGCTCGTGCTCAAGGATGACGTGCTGGTCGGCGCCTGCCTGTATGGCGACACCGCCGACAGCGCCTGGTACCTGGACCAGTTGCGCGAGGGCCGCCGCCTCGTCCAGTTGCGCGACGTGCTCGCGTTCGGCGAGCAGGCGGTCGCGGCCCTCGGCGTGCCTTCCAACTGCCATGGCGAGGCCTGCGCATGAGTTCGAGCACCCAGACGACGGCCTCGACCTGCTGTTACTGCGGCGTCGGTTGCGGCGTGCTGATCGAGCACGACGGCCAGCGCATCCACGGCGTCGCTGGCGACCCGGCACATCCGGCCAACTTCGGTCGTTTGTGCAGCAAGGGTTCGACCCTGCACCTGACCGGCGACCGGGACGCCCGCGCGCTATACCCCGAGTTGCGCCTGGGCAAGGGCCTCGGGCGCAACCGCACCGGCTGGGACAACGCACTGGAGCACGCCGCCGCAGTCTTCGCCAGCACCCTGGCCGAGCATGGGCCGGAAAGCGTGGCGTTCTACGTCTCCGGCCAGCTGCTGACCGAGGACTACTACGCGTTCAACAAGCTGGCCCGGGCATTGGTGGGCACCCACAACATCGACTCCAACTCACGGCTGTGCATGTCCTCGGCAGTGGTCGGCTACAAGCGCAGCCTCGGCGCCGACGCCCCACCCTGCTCTTACGAGGACATCGAGCAGGCCGACGTGCTGCTCATCGCCGGCAGCAACATGGCCTATGCCCACCCGGTGCTGTTCCGTCGCCTGGAGGCAGCGAAGGCCGCGCGGCCGGAGATGCGCGTCATCGTCGTCGATCCACGCCGCACCGACACCGCCGAGCTGGCCGACCTGCACCTGAGCATTCGCCCGGGCTCCGACGTGCCCTGTTTCATGGCCTGCTGTACCTGCTGTTGCGCGAAGGCTGGATCGACAGCGCCTTCATCGCGGCGCACACCGAGGGCTTCGGATCGCTTGCCGCCCTGGTACACGACTACCCTCCGGCCCGCGTCGCCGAGCTGTGCGGTATCACGCCTGAGCAATTGTTCGATTGCGCCAGGATGATCGGCCTGGCACCGAGCTTTCTCTCGCTGTGGTGCATGGGGCTGAACCAGTCCACCGCCGGTAGCGCGAAGAACAGTGCGCTGATCAACCTGCACCTGGCCACCGGACAGATCGGCCGCCCCGGCTGCGGTCCCTTCTCGCTCACCGGCCAGCCGAACGCCATGGGCGGACGCGAGACCGGAACCCTGGCCAACCTGTTGCCCGGTCATCGCGATGCGGCCAACCCCAAGCACCGCGCCGAGGTTGCGGCGTACTGGGGAATCGAGCGCCTGCCGGAGGTGCCCGGCCTGCCTGCCGTCGAGCTGTTCGATGCGGTCCGCAGCGGGCGAATCAAGGCCCTGTGGATCGTCTGTACCAACCCCGCGCAGTCGCTGCCGGACCAGCATGCCGTTCATCAGGCGCTGGCCACGTGCCCTTTCGTCGTGGTGCAGGAAGCCTTCGCCACCACCGAAACCTGTCGCTATGCCGATCTGCTGCTGCCGGCGGCGAGCTGGGGCGAGAAGGCAGGCACCGTGACCAATTCCGAGCGCCGCATCAGCAGTGCGTGCAGCCGTCCAGCGCACCCGGCGAGGCGCGCCCGGACTGGGCCATCGCCTGCGATTTCGCCCGCCGCCTGGAGCGGCACCTGCGCCCGGGTCAGCCGAGCCTGTTTGCCTTCGAACGTGCCGAGCAGCTCTACGACGAGTATCGCCAGCTGACCGCCGGGCGCGATCTGGACTACAGCGGCCTGTCGCGGGCCCAGCTCGAGCGTCTCGGCCCGCAGCAATGGCCGTTTCCCGCCGGTGCCGAACGCGGTACGCCACGCCTGTACGCCGACGGCCGCTTCCCCACCGAGTCGGGGCGCGCGCGCTTCGTGGCCGCCCCCTTCGTGTCGGCGGCCGAAGGCGCCGATTCGGCCTTTCCGCTGGTGCTCAATACCGGCCGACTGCGCGATCAATGGCACGGCATGAGCCGGACCGGCACCGCAGCGCAGCTGTTCGGCCACGTTGAACAGGCCTTGCTTGGCCTGCATCCCGACGATCTGGCCCGGGCGGGCCTGGCTGAGGGCGATCTGGTCCGCGTACGCAGCCGACGCGCCAGCCTGGTGCTGCCAGTACAGGTGGACGCCAGCCTGCAGCCAGGCCAGGCCTTTGTGCCGATGCACTGGGGCGATCGCTTTCTCGAGGGCCTGGGCGTCAATGCCTTGAGTTCGGCGGCCTGCGATCCGCTGTCGCGCCAGCCGGAACTCAAGCACGCCGCGGTCGCGGTCGAGCCGATCGCCCTGCCCTGGGCATTCTTCGCCTTGGTCGAGGGCGACGTGCAGCGGCGCCTGGAGGCGTTGCGCCCGCTGTTCAGAGGGCTGGCCTACGCCAGCTTCAGCCTGGCTGGCCGTGAACGCCCGGCGCTGGTGATCCGCGCCGCCGCCGAAGCGGCTCCAGCGGCAGCCCTGCTCGCCGTGATCGACCAGCAGTTGGGCCTGGTCGACGACCCGGTGCTCGTATACGAGGATCCGCAACGCGGCGTCGGCAAGCGTCTGCGTCTGAGCGACGGGCGTCTGGTGGCGCTGCGCCTGGCCGGCGAGACCGCTGCGCGCGACTGGCTCAAGGCGCTGTGGGCGCGCGGCAGCATCGAGCCCGGTCTGCGTCGCTGGCTGCTCGCTCCGCTCAGCACTCCGCCCGGCGTACTGCCCGAGCGCGATCCGACGATCTGCAATTGCCTGAACATCGGACGACGCAGCATCTGCGACGGCATTGCCCGTGGCCTCGATCTGCCCGAGCTGCAGCGCAGCCTGGGCTGCGGCACCCGCTGCGGCTCCTGCGTACCGGAAATCAAGCGCCTGCTGGCGCAGCTACCCCTGGCCGAGAGCGCCTGAACGACACAGCGCCCGGACGGCCGGGCAAGAGAGGCAGAAATGAACAGTGCAAAAGTCTGGCTGGTCGGCGCCGGCCCGGGCGATCCGGAACTGCTGACGCTCAAGGCGGTACGCGCGCTCGCCGAGGCGCAGGTGGTACTGATCGACGACCTGGTCAACCCGGCGGTGCTGGCGCACTGCCCGCAGGCACGGGTGATTCCGGTCGGCAAACGCGGCGGCTGTCGTTCGACGCCCCAGCGTTCATCCACCGCCTGATGCTGCGCTACGCGCGCCAGGGTCGCTGCGTGGCACGCCTGAAGGGCGGCGACCCCTGCATTTTCGGGCGTGGCGGCGAGGAAGCCCAGTGGCTGGAAGCACGCGGCATCGAGGTCGAAGTGGTCAACGGCATTACCGCCGGACTGGCCGGCGCCACCCGTTGCGGCATTGCGCTGACCCACCGCGGCGTAGCCCGCGGCGTCACGCTGATCACCGCGCATACCCAGGACGACAGCGAGCTGCATTGGCAGGCGTTGGCGCAGAGCGGCACCACCCTGGTCGTCTACATGGGCGTCGCGCGCCTGCAGCAGATCCGCAGCGGCCTGCTGGCCGGCGGCCTGGCGCCAGACACACCGGTGGCGATGATCGAGAATGCCTCGCTGCCGCAGCAGCGCGAGGTGCGCTCGACCCTCGTGCGGATGCACGAGGACGCCTTGGCATCGTCGCTAAAGAGTCCGGCCGTGCTGGTCATCGGCGAGGTCGCGGCCCTCAGCGACGCGACTGGCGCCTCGCTGGCGACGCGCGCGGCTTCCTGAGGTCGCGCTCAGCCACCACGGAACAGGCGCTCGACGTCTTCGCGCAAGCACAGCTGCGTGCCCGGTCGCATCACCGTGGCCGCACCGGCCGCCACGCCGTAGCGCACTGCATCGCCCAGCTCGCGCCCCTGCGCCAGGGCGAGTACGACGGCGCCGAGCATGCTGTCGCCGGCTCCCACTGCGCTGACCATGGGCACCGAGGGGGCAGCGATCCGCTCCAGCCGGTCGCCCGAGGCATACAGCGCGCCAGCGGCGCCCAGGGAAAGCACGATGACCTCGGCGGCCCCGGCGCCGATCAGCTCGCGCAACGCCCCCTCCTGCTCGCGCTCACTCTCGGGCATTCGCCCGATGAGCGAGGCCAGTTCGTTCAGACTGGGCTTGATCAGATAGGCGCCACCCCGCCGCGCGGCATACGCCAGCGGCTCGCCGGAGAGATCGACGACCAGGCGGGCGCCGACCTGCCCGGCCAGGGCCAGTAACTCGTCGAAGAAAGACGGCTCGATGCCCGGCGTGAAACTGCCGCTGACCACCAGATAGGCCGGCGCCGGATGCAGCCCACGCAAGGCGGCCAGACAACCGAGCCGTTCCTGCTCGCTCAGGCGCGGCCCGGGCAGCACGAAGCGGTACTGCAGCCCGCTCGCCTGCTCATCGACGGTAAAGCTCTCGCGCGTGTCGCCGCTGATCGCCACCGGAAGGTGTGCCAGGCCAATGGCGTCCAGCGCTCGACGCAACATCTCCCCGAATGGCCACCGGCCGGGTAAACGGCGAGCGCGTCGCCGCCCAGCGTGCTCACCACCCGCGCCACGTTGATCCCGCCACCGCCGGGATCGTGCCGGGGCGCGGAACAGCGCAGCTTCTCGGTGGCGACGACCCGCGGCGTACGCACCGCCAGGTCCATGGCCGGATTTAACGTCAAGGTTGCGATGCGCGTCATCGAGCGCTCCATTGGCTGGCGGCGATAGGCTCAAGCCTATCAGCTCGATCAGCGCAGGGCCCCTCAGCGACGCGTGATCAGGCCTTGCCGTGCGATGCGGGTCAGGTCGCGTATGCATTCCTCCAGGCGCTCGGCCGAAGGCGCCTGGACCACCGCCAGGTCGAAACTGTCATCAGCAAAACGGGCGAGCGATTCGTCGGCACCGGCAAACTGGATGAGCAGCGCACGGGAGCGACTGTTGCGCCGCGGCCAGCCATCCAGATAGCGCAGCAACGAAGGCTGGTGCGAGCCGCCGAGAAGAACCTTGGGGTTGCTGCGAACGAGCCCGCTGGTGATGGGGGCCAGACGAAGTTGTGCGTGTGATGCATTCATGCTGAAGGAATTCCGCCTCACCTGTTCCGCTGGACAGCGGTGGGAGGCTTCACCGGAACCAGCGCTTTAGCGGTATTTCGGAACCGGTCGGTCCCTGGCGCCCCGCAAGTAGCTGACTAAATCGGCGCAAGGCGGAACTGTAGGCAGCCGCCACGGCGGCTGTCAACGGCCAGGTGCCACCTGCCGAGCCTGGCCGACGCTCCGTTCGTCCGGAGGATAGGCGCTACTACTTTCGGGTTGCCATTGGCCGACTACGCTTGCCGCATCGGAGCGGGCAAACCCGCGCCCAGCCTGCTACCGGCGCGCTAAAGCGCCTCGAGAACCGTTTAGGCCTTATTGCTTAAATCAATCAGCCGATAAAAATAGTTCAATAAGATTCATACAGAAACATGTACTTACTTTTTGTCTGCGCATAGAATGCCCGCCCATCAAAGAGTTGCGACGCATAGCCGCAGTCGCGAACTGGACATACATAAGCCGTTCCTTTAAGGAGCCCGGCATGCCTGATGTATCCCTGGCCCATCATTGGGGCTTTGCAGTCTTTCTCCTCGGCGTCTTCGGTCTGTGCGCTTCATGCTCGGCGTCTCCAGCCTGCTCGGCAGCAAGGCCTGGGGGCGCAGCAAGAACGAACCCTTCGAATCCGGTATCGTCCCCACGGGCGGTGCGCGCCTGCGCCTGTCGGCGAAGTTCTACCTGGTCGCCATGCTCTTCGTGATCTTCGACGTCGAAGCGCTCTACCTTTTTGCCTGGGCTGTCTCGGTGCGCGAAAGCGGCTGGGCGGGCCTCATTGAAGCAACCGTATTCATAGCAATTCTGTTGGCGGGTCTTGTCTACCTGTGGCGGATCGGCGCGCTCGATTGGGCGCCGGCGAGCCGTCGTGCGCGGCAGGCGAAGCTAAAACAATGAGGCTCTTCACATGCAATACAAACTCACCCGGATCGATCCGGATGCGGTCGTCGACCGCTATCCGATCGGCCAGCAGGAGACTGTTGCCGACCCGCTAGAAGGACAAGTCCATCGCAACATCTACATGGGCAAGCTCGAGGACGTGCTGAGCGATGCGGTCAACTGGGGACGCAAGAACTCCCTGTGGCCGTACAACTTCGGCCTGTCGTGCTGCTACGTGGAGATGACGACTGCCTTCACTGCGCCCCATGACATCGCCCGCTTCGGCGCCGAAGTGATTCGTGCCTCGCCGCGTCAGGCCGACTTCATGGTCATTGCCGGTACCTGCTTCATCAAGATGGCGCCGATCATCCAGCGCCTCTACGAACAAATGCTCGAGCCCAAGTGGGTCATTTCCATGGGTTCGTGCGCCAACTCCGGTGGTATGTACGACATCTACTCGGTCGTTCAGGGGGTCGACAAGTTCCTCCCCGTGGACGTGTACATACCGGGCTGTCCGCCCCGTCCCGAGGCGTTCCTGCAAGGCTTGCAGCTCTTGCAGGAATCCATCGGCAAGGAGCGGCGACCGCTGTCCTGGGTCGTCGGCGATCAAGGCATCTATCGTGCCGAGATGCCCTCGCAGAAGGAACAGCGACGCGAACAGCGCATCCAGGTTACCAACCTGCGCAGCCCCGACGACGTGTGAACCCCACCGGCCTGCCCGCAGGGCAAGGCCGGCTCGCACCCCGACGTTGACCCATAGCGACCGAGACCATGACTGCAGACCGTGCTCTGTACATCCCGCCTTACAAGGCTGACGACCAGGATATCGTCGTCGAACTGAACGCGCGCTTCGGCGCCGAGACCTTCACTCTGCAGCCGTCGCTGACCGGCATGCCGGTGCTCTGGGTGCCGCGCGAGCGCCTGCTCGAAGTGCTCGGCTTTCTGCGCCAGGTAGCCAAGCCCTATGTGATGCTCTACGACCTGCATGGCGTCGATGAGCGCCTGCGTACGCACCGCCAGGGCCTGCCCGACGCCGACTTCAGCGTGTTCTACCACCTGATGTCGCTGGAACGTAACAGCGACGTGATGATCAAGGTGGCACTGAAGGAAAGCGACCTCAGCCTGCCGACTGCCACGTCCGTCTGGCCCAACGCCAACTGGTACGAGCGCGAAGTCTGGGACATGTACGGCATCGACTTCCGCGGCCATCCGCACCTGGCGCGCATGCTGATGCCGCCGACCTGGGAAGGCCACCCGCTGCGCAAGGACTACCCGGCGCGCGCCACCGAGTTCGACCCCTACGCGCTGAACGCCGCCAAGCAGGACCTGGAGCAGGAAGCCCTGCGCTTCAAGCCCGAGGACTGGGGCATGAAGCGCGGCAGCGAGCATGAGGACTACATGTTCCTCAACCTCGGCCCGAACCATCCCTCGGCGCACGGGGCCTTCCGCATCATCTTGCAGCTCGACGGCGAGGAAATCGTCGATTGCGTGCCGGAGATCGGCTACCACCACCGCGGCGCCGAGAAGATGGCCGAGCGGCAGAGCTGGCACAGCTTCATCCCCTACACCGACCGCATCGACTACCTCGGCGGGGTGATGAACAACCTGCCCTACGTGCTTGCGGTGGAAAAGCTCGCCGGTATCAAGGTGCCGGCGCGGGTCGATTTCATCCGCGTGATGATGGCCGAGTTCTTCCGCATCCAGAACCACCTGCTGTACCTGGGTACCTACATCCAGGACGTCGGCGCCATGACGCCGGTGTTCTTCACCTTTACCGACCGCCAGCGCGCCTACAAGGTGATCGAGGCGATCACCGGCTTTCGCATGCACCCGGCCTGGTATCGCATCGGCGGCGTCGCCCACGACCTGCCGCGCGGCTGGGACCGCCTGGTGCGCGAGTTCCTCGACTGGATGCCCAAGCGCCTGGCCGAGTACGAAAAGGCGGCGCTGAAGAACAGCATCCTGCGCGGGCGCACCATCGGCGTGGCCGCCTACAACACCAGGGAAGCGCTGGAATGGGGCGTCACCGGCGCCGGCCTGCGCGCCACCGGCCTGGATTTCGACCTGCGCAAGGCGCGGCCGTATTCGGGCTACGAGCACTTCGAGTTCGAGGTACCGCTGGCCGCCAATGGCGATGCCTACGACCGCTGCATGGTGAAGATGGGCGAGATGCGCGAAAGCCTCAGGATCATCGAGCAGTGCCTCAAGCACATGCCCGAGGGGCCGTACAAGGCGGACCATCCGCTGACCACGCCGCCGCCGAAGGAGCGCACGCTGCAGCACATCGAGACCATGATCACCCACTTCCTGCAGGTCTCCTGGGGCCCGGTAATGCCGGCCAACGAAAGCCTGCAGATGATCGAAGCGACCAAGGGCATCAACAGCTACTACCTGACCAGCGACGGCAGCACCATGAGCTACCGCACGCGCATCCGCACGCCCAGCTTCCCGCACCTGCAACAGATTCCCTCGGTGATCCGCGGCAGCATGGTCGCGGATCTGATCGCCTACCTGGGCAGCATCGATTTCGTCATGGCCGACGTGGACCGCTGATATGAGCACGCTTATCAAGACCGACCGTTTCGTTCTCAGCGACGCCGAGCGCACGGCCATCGAGCACGAGATGCACCACTACGAAGACCCGCGCGCGGCCAGCATCGAGGCGCTGAAGATCGTGCAGAAGCAGCGCGGCTGGGTGCCCGATGGCGCCGCCGATGCCATCGGCGAGCTGCTCGGCATTCCGGCGAGCGACGTCGAGGGCGTGGCCACCTTCTATAGCCAGATCTTCCGCGTGCCGGTCGGGCGCCACATCATCCGCGTCTGCGACAGCATGACCTGCTACATCGGCGGCCACGAATCGATCCTCGGCGCCATCGAGCAGCAGCTCGGCATCGCGCCGGGCCAGACCACCGCCGACAACCGCTTCACCCTCATCCCGGTGTGCTGCCTGGGCAACTGCGACAAGGCCCCGGCGCTGATGATCGACGACGACACCTACGGCGACGTCAGCGCCGCCGGCGTCGCCGCCCTGCTGGAGGCCTATCCATGACCCGAGCGCTCGCCTCCCTCGGCCCGGCCAACCGCGCCGCCCGCCACGAGGAAACCCATCCGCTGACCTGGCGTCTGCGCGACGACGGCCAGCCGGTCTGGCTCGAGGAATACCAGCAGAAGAACGGCTACGCCGCCGCACGCAAGGCGCTGGCGGAAATGGCTCAGGCCGACATCGTCCAGCAGGTCAAGGAATCCGGCCTCAAGGGTCGCGGCGGCGCGGGGTTCCCCACCGGCGTGAAGTGGGGCCTGATGCCCGCCGACGAATCGCTGAACATCCGCTACCTCTTGTGCAATGCCGACGAGATGGAGCCCAACACCTGGAAGGACCGGTTGCTCATGGAGCAGCTGCCGCACCTCCTGGTCGAGGGCATGCTGATCAGCGCCCGCGCGCTGAAGGCCTACCGCGGCTACATCTTCCTGCGTGGCGAGTACGTCGACGCGGCGCGCAACCTCAACCGCGCCATCGAGGAAGCCAAGGCCGCCGGCCTGCTCGGCAAGAACATCCTCGGCAGCGGCTTCGATTTCGAGCTGTTCGTGCACACCGGTGCCGGGCGCTACATCTGCGGTGAAGAAACCGCACTGATCAATTCGCTCGAAGGCCGCCGCGCAACCCGCGCGCCAAGCCGCCCTTCCCCGCCGCCGTCGGCGTCTGGGGCAAGCCGACCTGCGTGAACAACGTCGAGACGCTATGCAACGTGCCGGCGATCATCGGCCACGGCGTCGACTGGTACAAATCGCTCGCCCGCCCCGGCAGCGAAGACATGGGCACCAAGCTCATGGGCTTCTCCGGCAAGGTGAAGACCCCCGGCATCTGGGAAGTACCGTTCGGCATCAGCGCCCGCGAGCTGTTCGAGGACTACGCCGGCGGCATGCGCGACGGCTATACGCTCAAATGCTGGCAACCCGGCGGCGCCGGTACCGGCTTCCTGCTGCCCGAGCACCTCGAGGCGCAGATGTACGCCGGCGGCATCGGCAAGGTCGGCACGCGCATGGGCACCGGCCTGGCGCTGGCGGTCGACCAGACCGTGAACATGGTGTCGCTGCTGCGCAACATGGAGGAGTTCTTTGCCCGCGAGTCTTGCGGCTGGTGCACTCCTTGCCGCGACGGCCTGCCCTGGAGCGTGAAGATCCTGCGTGCGCTCGAGCGCGGCCAGGGCAGCGAACAGGACATCGCCACGCTCCTGCAGCTGGTCGACTTCCTCGGCCCGGGGCGCACCTTCTGCGCCCACGCACCGGGTGCCGTCGAGCCGCTGGGCAGCGCGGTGAAGTATTTCCGGGACGAGTTCGAGGCCGGCGTCGCCAGACAGGCGAGCGCCCGCCCCGAGCCGGCCCTCGGTAGCTGAGATCGATCCGGTGAGCGCACGCATCGGCGAGAAGTTGGCCCAGGCCATTGCCTCGCCTGCCGGCGCCACCGGCCAAGCCTTTCCCATTAGCCTGGCCCGCCTTGCGGGTAAGAAGAAGATCCAATGGCCACCATCCACGTAGACGGCAAAGCTACGAGGTCGACGGGGCGGACAACCTGCTGCAGGCCTGTCTGTCGCTCGGTCTCGACATTCCCTATTTCTGCTGGCACCCGGCGCTCGGCAGCGTCGGCGCCTGCCGGCAGTGTGCGGTCAAGCAGTACCAGGACGAAAACGACACCCGCGGTCGCCTCGTCATGTCCTGCATGACCCCCGCGACCGACAAGACCTGGATCAGCATCGACGACGAGGAAGCCAAGGCCTTCCGCGCCAGCGTCGTCGAGTGGCTGATGATCAACCACCCGCACGACTGCCCGGTGTGCGAGGAAGGCGGCCACTGTCACCTGCAGGACATGACGGTGATGACCGGCCACAACAAGCGCCGCTACCGCTTCACCAAACGCACCCATCAGAACCAGGAGCTCGGCCCGTTCATCGCCCACGAGATGAACCGCTGCATCGCCTGCTACCGCTGCGTGCGCTACTACAAGGATTACGCCGGGGGCACCGATCTCGGCGTGTTCGGCGCGCATGACAACGTCTATTTCGGCCGCGTCGAGGACGGCGTGCTGGAAAGCGAATTCGCCGGCAACCTCACCGAGGTCTGCCCGACCGGCGTGTTTACCGACAAGACCCACTCCGAGCGCTACACCCGCAAGTGGGACATGCAGTTCGCGCCAAGCATCTGCCATCAGTGCGCGGCCGGCTGCAACATCAGCCCCGGCGAGCGTTACGGCGAGATCCGCCGCATCGAAAACCGCTTCAACGGCGAGGTCAACCACTACTTCCTTTGCGACCGCGGCCGCTTCGGCTATGGCTACGTCAACCGCAAGGACCGTCCGCGCCAGCCGCTGCTGGTCAAGGAGAACCAGGTGCTGGGCGTAGACGCCGCCCTGGACAAGGCCGCCGACCTGCTGGCCCGCCACCGTCTGATCGGCATCGGCTCGCCACGCGCCAGCCTGGAGAGCAACCATGCCCTGCGCGAGCTGGTTGGCGCTGAGCATTTCTATTCCGGCATCGCCGCCGCCGAGCTGGAGAACCTGCTGCTGATCCGCGACGTCCTGCGCGACGGCCCGCTGCCGACGCCGTCGATGCGCGAAATCGAGGAGCACGATGCCGTGTTCGTCCTCGGCGAAGACCTGACCCAGACCGCCGCGCGCCTGGCGCTGGCCCTGCGCCAGGCCGTCAAGGGCAAGGCCACCGAAATCGCCGCCCAGGCGAAGATCCCCGAGTGGCATCAGGCGGCGGTACAGAACGTCGCCCAGCACGCGCTGAGCCCGCTGTTCATCGCCAGCGTCAGCGAAACGCGGCTGGACGATGTGGCTTGCGAAACGGTCCAGGCCGCCCCCGACGATCTGGCCCGTCTGGGCTTCGCCGTTGCCCATGCCATCGACCCCAGCGCCCCGGCCGTCGCCGGGCTCGACGAGGAGGCACGGCAACTGGCCGGGCGCATCGCCGAAGCCCTGCTCGCGGCCAAGCGCCCGCTGGTGGTCTCCGGCGCTTCGCTCGGTTCGCGCGCATTGATCGAAGCCGCGGCGAACATCGCCCAGGCCCTGGCCAACCGCGCGAAGGCCGGCTCGCTCAGCCTGGTAGTGCCCGAGGCCAACAGCCTGGGCCTGGCGCTGATGCTCGAAGGCGACAGCACCAATCGCTCGCTCGACGCTGCGCTGCACGCGCTGGTCGGCGGCCAGGCCGCCGCTGTACTGGTACTGGAAAACGACCTCTACCGCCGCGCGGATCGCGCTGCCGTCGATGCCGCGCTGGATGCGGCCCAGGTAGTCATCGTCGCCGACCACCAGCAGACCGAGACCGCCGCGCGCGCCGACCTGCTGCTGCCGGTGGCCAGCTTCGCCGAGGGCGACGGCACCCTGGTCAGCCAGGAGGGTCGCGCGCAGCGCTTCTTCCAGGTTTATGAGCCGAGCTACTACAACACCGACATCCGCGTGCGCGAAGGCTGGCGCTGGCTGCATGCGCTGCACTCGACGCGCCAGCACCGCCCGGTGGACTGGACGCAGCTCGACCAGGTCACCGAGGCCTGCGCCGCCGCCCATCCGCAGCTGGCCGGCATCCGCAACGCCGCGCCAAAGGCGGACTTCCGCATCAAGGGCCTGAAGCTCGCCCGCGAGCCGCATCGCTACAGCGGCCGTACGGCGATGCGGGCCAACATCAGCGTGCACGAGCCGCGCCAGCCGCAGGACCCGGATTCGGCCTTCGCCTTTTCCATGGAAGGCTACGCCGGCAGCGCCGAGGACCGGCAGCAGATTCCCTTCGCCTGGTCCCCGGGCTGGAATTCGCCGCAGGCCTGGAACAAGTTCCAGGACGAGGTCGGCGGCCACCTGCGCGCCGGTGATCCCGGCGTGCGCCTGATTCCAGCCGGCAGCGGCCGTCTGGGCTGGTTTGCGGTCAATGCACCCTTCGCCCCGGCTCGCGGCCAATGGCAGGCGGTCGCCCTCCATCATCTGTTCGGCAGCGACGAAACCTCGGCCCTGGCCGCGCCGATCCAGGCGCGCATGCCCAAGCCTATGTGGCCCTGAACGGCGCCGAGGCCGCACGCCTGGGCGTGAACGAGGGCGCGCTGCTCAGCTTCGAGTTGCGCAGCCAGCGCCTGCGTCTGCCGCTGCGCGTCCTCGACGACCTGCCGCTCGGGCTGGTCGGCCTACCCGTCGGCCTGCCGGGCGTTCCCGCGGCCTTTGCCGGCGCGACCGTCACCGCACTCGAGGAGGCTGCCCAATGAGCTGGCTCACGCCCGAACTCATCGCCGTGATCGTCCAGGTGCTCAAGGCCATCGTCATCCTTCTGGTGGTGGTGGTCGCCGGCGCACTGCTCAGCTTCGTCGAGCGCCGCCTGCTGGGCCTCTGGCAGGACCGCTACGGCCCGAACCGGGTCGGCCCGTTCGGCCTGTTCCAGCTCGCTGCGGACATGCTGAAGATGTTCTTCAAGGAAGACTGGACGCCACCTTTCGTCGACAAGCCGATCTTCACCCTGGCGCCGGTGGTGGCGATGAGTTCGCTGCTGATCGCCTTCGCCGTGGTGCCGGTGACGCCGACCTGGGGCGTGGCGGACCTGAACATCGGCCTGCTGTTCTTCTTCGCCATGGCCGGGTTGACGGTGTATGCGGTGCTCTTCGCCGGCTGGTCGAGCAACAACAAGTTCGCCCTGCTCGGCAGCCTGCGCGCCTCGGCGCAGACGGTGTCCTACGAGGTGTTCCTCGGCCTGTCGCTGATGGGCATCGTCGCCCAGGTCGGCTCGTTCAACATGCGCGACATCGTCGAGTACCAGCAGCAGCACCTGTGTTCATCATCCCGCAGTTCCTCGGCTTCGCGACCTTCTTCATCGCCGGTGTCGCGGTGACCCACCGCCACCCGTTCGACCAGCCCGAGGCCGAGCAGGAGCTCGCCGACGGCTACCACATCGAATACGCGGGCATGAAGTGGGGCATGTTCTTCGTCGGCGAGTACATCGGCATCGTGCTGGTCTCAGCGCTGTTGACCACGCTGTTCTTCGGCGGCTGGCACGGCCCGTTCCTTGAGGCGCTGCCCTGGCTGTCGTTCTTCTGGTTCGCGCTCAAGACCGGCTTCTTCATCATGGTCTTCATCCTCTTGCGCGCCTCGATCCCGCGGCCGCGCTACGACCAGGTGATGGCCTTCAGCTGGAAGTTCTGCCTGCCGCTGACCCTGATCAACCTGCTGGTGACCGGCGCGCTCGTGCTGGCCGCGCAGTAAGGAGAGGACGCAATGTTCAAGTACATCGGCGAGGTGCTGCACGGCACCTACACCCAGTTGCGCAGCCTGGTGATGGTCTTCGGCCATGCCTTCCGCAAGCGCGACACCCTGCAATACCCCGAAGAACCGGTCTACCTGCCGCCACGCTACCGCGGTCGCATCGTGCTGACCCGCGACCCCGACGGCGAGGAGCGCTGCGTGGCCTGCAACCTCTGTGCGGTGGCCTGCCCGGTCGGCTGTATCTCGCTGCAGAAGGCCGAGACCGAGGACGGCCGCTGGTACCCGGAATTCTTCCGCATCAACTTCTCGCGCTGCATCTTCTGCGGGCTGTGCGAGGAGGCCTGCCCGACCACCGCGATCCAGCTGACCCCGGACTTCGAGATGGGCGAGTACAAGCGTCAGGACCTGGTCTACGAAAAGGAAGACCTGCTGATCTCCGGCCCCGGCAAGAACCCGGACTACAACTTCTACCGCGTCGCCGGCATGGCCATCGCCGGCAAGCCCAAGGGCGCGGCCCAGGCCGAGGCCGAGCCGATCAACGTCAAGGGGTTGCTGCCATGACCCCGTGCCGTATCGCTTGCCTGCTCCGCTCCGTCAGGCGCCCCGCACCGGGTGCGCCTGTGGCCTTCGCGTCGAGGACCTGACCCATGGAATTCGCCTTCTACTTCGCCTCCGGCGCGGCGGTGGTGGCCACCCTTCGGGTGATCAGCGCCAGCAACCCGGTGCATGCCCTGCTCTATCTGGTCATCTCGCTGCTGGCGGTGGCCATGTGCTTCTTCTCCCTCGGTGCGCCCTTTGCCGGCGCGCTGGAGATCATCGTCTACGCCGGCGCCATCATGGTGCTGTTCGTCTTCGTCGTGATGATGCTCAACCTCGGCCCGGCGGTGGCGCAGCAGGAACGCGCCTGGCTGACGCCAAAGGTCTGGCTGGGACCTTCGTTGCTGTCCGCCGTTCTGCTCGCGCAACTGCTCTATGTGCTGTTCAGCGAGCCGAGCAACGCCACCCTGGCCGCAACCAGCATCGAGCCCAAGCAGGTTGGCGTCGCCCTGTTCGGCCCCTACCTGCTGGCCGTCGAGCTGGCCTCGCTGCTGCTGCTCGGCGCGCTGGTCGCCGCCTATCACCTGGGCCGTCACGAGGCGAAGGAGTAAGCCATGCAAGCCATACCGCTCGAACACGGCCTGGCCGTCGCCGCCGTGCTGTTCTGCCTGGGCCTGGTGGGCCTGATGGTGCGCCGCAACATCCTGTTCATGCTGATGAGCCTGGAAATCATGATGAACGCCGCGGGCCTGGCCTTCGTCGTGGCCGGTAGCCGTTGGGGCCAGCCGGATGGGCAGATCATGTTCATCCTGGTGATCACCCTGGCCGCGGCCGAGGCGGCCATCGGCCTGGCGATCCTGCTGCAGCTGTACCGCCGCTTCAACACCCTCGACGTCGACGCCGCAAGCGAGATGCACGGATGAACCTACTACCCCTGACCTTCGCGTTCCCGCTGCTGGGCTACTTTCTGCTCGCCTTCTCGCGCGGGCGGCTGTCGGAAAATCTTGCAGCGATCATCGGCGTCGGCTCGGTGGGCCTCTCGGCCCTGACCAGCGCTGGATCATCTGGCAGTTCAATGTCGCGCCGCCCGCCGCGGGCGTGCATACCCAGCTGCTCTGGCAATGGCTCGATGTCGCGGGCTTTCGCGCCGACATCGGCCTGCACCTGGATGGCCTGTCGCTGACCATGCTCGGCGTGGTCACCGGCGTCGGCTTTCTGATCCACCTGTTCGCCAGCTGGTACATGCGCGGCGAGGAAGGCTACTCGCGCTTCTTCGCCTACACCAACCTGTTCATCTTCAGCATGTTGCTGCTGGTACTCGGCGACAACCTGCTGCTGCTGTACTTCGGCTGGGAAGGCGTGGGCCTGTGCTCGTACCTGCTGATCGGCTTCTACTTCAAGGAACGCAAGAACGGCAACGCGGCGATGAAGGCCTTTATCGTCACCCGCGTCGGTGACGTGTTCATGGCCTTCGGCCTGTTCATCCTCTTCGTCCAGCTCGGCACGCTGAACATCCAGGAGTTGCTGACGCTGGCGCCGCAGCGCTTCGCCGAAGGCGACCTGTGGATCACCCTGGCGACCCTGGCGCTGCTCGGCGGTGCGGTGGGCAAGTCCGCCCAGCTGCCGCTGCAGACCTGGCTGGCCGACGCCATGGCCGGCCCGACTCCGGTCTCGGCGCTGATCCACGCGGCGACCATGGTGACCGCCGGCGTATACCTGATCGCCCGTACCCACGGCCTGTTCCTGCTGGCGCCCGAAGTGCTCGAACTGGTCGGCCTGGTCGGCGCGGTGACGCTGGTGCTGGCCGGCTTCGCCGCGCTGGTGCAGACCGACATCAAGCGCATCCTCGCCTACTCGACCATGAGCCAGCTGGGCTACATGTTCCTCGCCCTTGGCGTGCAGGCCTGGGATGCAGCGATCTTCCACCTGATGACCCACGCCTTCTTCAAGGCGCTGCTGTTCCTCGCCTCGGGTGCGGTGATCCACGCCTGCCACCACGAGCAGAACATCTTCAACATGGGCGGGCTGTGGAAGAAGCTGCCGCTGGCCTACGCCAGCTTTGTCGTCGGCGGCTGCGCACTGGCCGCGCTGCCGCTGGTCACCGCCGGCTTCTATTCGAAGGACGAGATTCTCTGGGAGGCCTTCGCCAGCGGCCACCAGGGCTTGCTGTATGCGGGCCTCGCCGGCGCCTTCCTGACCTCGCTGTACACCTTCCGGCTGATCTTCACCGCCTTCCACGGCGAGGCGAAGACCCAGGCGCATGCCGGCCACGGCCTGGCCCACAACCTTCCGCTGGCGGTGCTGATCGTGCTGTCGACCTTCGTCGGTGCCTGGATCGCGCCACCACTGGCCGGCGTGCTGCCCGAGAGCCTCGGCCATGCCGGTGGCGAGGCCAAGCACAGCCTGGAGATCGCCTCCGGCGCCATCGCCCTGGCCGGTATCGTCCTGGCGGCGCTGCTGTTCCTCGGCCGGCGCAGCCTGGTCAACGCCGTCGCGCAGAGCGCCCCCGGCCGTCTGCTGGGTGCCTGGTGGTATGCCGCCTGGGGCTTCGACTGGCTTTACGACAAGCTCTTCGTGCAGCCCTACCTGCTGCTCTGCCGGCTGCTGGCGCGCGACCCGATCGACGCCACCATCGGCCTGGTTCCGCGCACCGCGCAAGGCAGCCACACGCTGCTGAGCCGCAGCGAAACCGGCCGGCTGCGCTGGTATGCGGCGTCCCTCGTCGGCGGAGCAGTGCTACTGCTCGGCATCGTTCTGCTCTGACTTGCCCAAGGACCATCAATCGTGATTCTGCCCTGGCTAATCCTGATTCCCTTCATCGGTGGCCTGCTCTGCTGGCTGGTCGAGCGCTTCGACCAGACCCTGCCGCGCTGGATCGCCCTGTTCACCATGGCCCTGCTGTTCGGCCTGGGCCTCTGGCTCTGGGGCTCGGGTGACTACAGCTTCGCCCCGCGCCCGGACGCCGCCGCCAGCTGGCCGCTGGAGTTCAAGCACGTCTGGATCGAGCGTTTCGGCATCAACCTGCACCTGGCGCTGGACGGCCTGTCGCTGTTGATGATCCTGCTCACCGGCGTGCTCGGCGTGCTCTCGGTGCTCTGCTCGTGGAAGGAGATCCAGCGCCACGTCGGCTTCTTCCACCTCAACCTGATGTGGATTCTCGGCGGCGTGGTGGGCGTGTTCCTTGCGCTCGACCTGTTCCTGTTCTTCTTCTTCTGGGAAATGATGCTGGTGCCGATGTACTTCCTCATCGCGCTCTGGGGTCATAGCTCCAACGAGAACAAGCGTTCGCGGATCAACGCGGCGACCAAGTTCTTCATCTATACCCAGGCCAGCGGCCTGATCATGCTGGTCGCCATCCTCGGCCTGGTGCTGGTCAACTACAGCAACACCGGGGTACTGACCTTCGACTATGCCTGCTGCTCAAGGCCCAGCTCGACCCGGCGATCGAGTACCTGCTGATGCTCGGCTTCTTCATCGCCTTTGCGGTGAAGTTTCCCATCGTCCGCTGCACGCCTGGCTGCCCGACGCCCACGCCCAGGCGCCGACCGCAGGCTCCGTCGACCTGGCCGGCATCCTGCTCAAGACCGCTGCCTACGGCATGATCCGCTTCGCTCTGCCGCTGTTCCCCAATGCCTCGGTGGAGTTCGCGCCGATCGCCATGGCGCTGGGCCTGATCGGCATCTTCTATGGCGCCCTGCTGTCGTTCGCGCAAAGCGACATCAAGCGCCTGGTGGCCTACTCGAGCATTTCGCACATGGGCTTCGTGCTGATCGGCATCTACTCGGGCAGCGAGCTGGCGCTGCAGGGCGCGGTGGTGCTGATGATCGCCCACGGCCTGTCGGCCGCCGCGCTGTTCATCCTCTGCGGCCAGCTCTACGAGCGCCTGCAGACGCGTGACTTGCGCGAGATGGGCGGCCTCTGGTCTCGGCTGCCGTGGCTGCCGGCGCTGAGCCTGTTCTTCGCCGCCGCCTCGCTCGGCCTGCCGGGCACCGGCAACTTCGTCGGCGAGTTCGTCGTGCTGTTCGGTGCCTTCGCCCAGGCGCCCTGGGTGGTGGTAATGGCGACGTTCGGCGTGGTACTCGCCTCGATCTACTCGCTGGCGATGGTTCATCGCGCACATTTCGGCCCGGCCCGTAGCGACGCCGCACTGGCCGGCATGGACGCCCGCGAGGTCGGCATGATCCTGCTGCTCGCCGCGCTGCTGGTGCTGCTCGGCGTCTATCCGCAGCCGGTCTTCGATACCTCGCTGGCGACCATGAACGGTGTGCAGCAGTGGATCGGATCCGCCCTCTCCCCTCTCGTTTCGTCCCGGTAGTCGCGCTATGGAATTCACTGCACAACACTTCATCGCCCTGCTGCCGTTGCTGGTCGTCAGCGCCACCCTGGTGGTGGTGATGCTGGCGATCGCCTGGCGGCGCAACCATGGCCTGAGCTTCGTGCTCAGTGCCGCTGGCCTGGTACTCGCGCTGCTCTCGATCCCCGTCGCTCATCAGCCGGTGGCGCTGCAAGTCACCAGCCTGTTGCAGTTCGACAGCTTCGCCTACTTCTACATGGCGCTGATCCTGCTGGCGACGCTTGCCTGCGTGACCCTGGCGCACGCCTACCTGGCGAGAAGCCCGGTGCCGAGGGTTTTCCCGGCAACCGCGAGGAGCTCTATCTGCTGATGCTGCTGTCGGCGGCCGGCGGCCTGGTACTGGTCTGCGCACGGCACCTGGCCGGCCTGTTCATCGGCCTGGAGCTGCTTTCGGTGCCGGTCTACGGGCTCGTCGCCTATGCCTTCTTCAACAGGCGCTCGCTGGAGGCCGGCATCAAATACATGGTGCTGTCGGCCGCCGGCAGTGCGTTCCTGCTGTTCGGCATGGCGCTGCTGTATGCCGAGTCCGGCAGCCTGGCGTTCGTCGAGATCGGCGCCAGCCTTGCCGCGCAGGGCGCCTCGCCGCTGATCCAGGCCGGCATTGGCCTGATGCTGATCGGCCTCGGCTTCAAGCTCTCGCTCGTGCCCTTCCACCTGTGGACGCCGGACGTCTACGAGGGCGCGCCCGCGCCGGTCTCGGCATTCCTGGCCACGACCAGCAAGGTCGCGGTGTTCGCCGTGCTGCTGCGCCTGTATCAGCTCTCACCGGCCACCAGCGGCGGTTGGCTGAACGATGCCCTGAGCCTCATCGCCATTGCCTCGATCCTCGGCGGTAACCTGCTAGCGCTGAACCAGAGCAACCTCAAGCGTCTGCTCGGCTACTCCTCCATCGCCCACTTCGGTTACCTGCTGGTGGCGCTGATCGCCAGCGATGGCCTGGCGGTGGAGGCCATCGGCGTCTACCTGGCCACCTATGTGCTCACCAGCCTCGGAGCCTTTGGTGTAATCACCCTGATGTCCAGCCCGTTCAAGGGCCGCGACGCCGATGCGCTGTACGAATACCGTGGGCTGTTCTGGCGCCGCCCTTACCTGACCGCAGTGCTCACGGTAATGATGCTGTCCTTGGCCGGCATTCCGCTGACGGCTGGCTTCATCGGCAAGTTCTACGTGGTGGCCACCGGTGTCGAGTCGCGCCAGTGGTGGCTGATCGGTGCGCTCATCGCCGGCAGCGCCATCGGCCTGTATTACTACCTGCGGGTGATGGTCACGCTGTTTCTCGTCGAGCCGGGGCTGCGCCGTCACGATGCGCCGTTCGACTGGGGCCAGCGTGCCGGTGGCGTGATGCTGCTGGCCATCGCACTGCTGGCGTTCTTCCTTGGTGTCTATCCCCAGCCGCTGCTGGAACTGGTGCAGCAGGCGGGTCTCGCGGCCCTCTGATTCACCCGCGCAGCAGCCAGAACGCCCCGCCCGTCGGGGCGTTCTGCTTTACACATCAGCCCCGCTGCCGTTACCCCGTCATCCTGCCACCAGGTGAAGCGCAGGCGGCTCGCCCGCTGTCCCCTTGTTTCAACGAGGCAATGCCGTCACGCATTGGCCGCTTGGACCGACGCGCCACGCAGCCAGACAGCACTGTGCTGATCGGCCAGCATTCGACGCACAGCGCTTTGCCCCTCCTCCGTTCAGGTAGCAGCGTCGGACCGCGCCCTTTGACCCTCTTGTGCCTTACAAAGCAAAGAGGCCCGCATCTTCCGATGCGGGCCTCTGCGTGCAGCGGCTGCGATCAGCCCGCCACTGCGGGGTCGCCCACCTTGCCGGCGAGCTTCTCCGGCTTGATCAGGAAGCGCGCCAGCGCCGGCAGCAGCCAGATGGCGCCGACCATGTTCCAGAGGAACATGAAGGTCAGCATCAGGCCCATGTCCGCCTGGAACTTGATCGCCGAGAACACCCAGGTGACCACGCCGATGGCCAGGCAGATGCCGGTGAACACCACCGCCTTGCCAGTCGACTTCAGCGTCTGATAGTAGGCCTCCTGCAGCGTCATGCCCTGGCGCAGGTAGCTCTCCAGACGACTGTAGATGTAGATGCCGTAGTCGACGCCGATACCGACACCCAGGGCGATGACCGGCAGAGTCGCGACTTTCACGCCGATCCCCATGAAGGCCATCAGCGCATTACCGAGGATCGAGGTCAGCACCAGCGGCAGGATCACGCACAAGGTCGCCGCGACGGAACGGAACGTCAGCAGGCACATGAAGCTGACCGCCGCATACACCGCAATCAGCATGGTGATCTCGGACTCGGCGATCACCTCGTTGGTCGCCGCCTCGATCCCGGCATTACCGGCAGCCAGCACGAACTCCAGCCCTTCGCGGTTGTTTTCCTCGGCGAATTCCTTGGCCACCGCAACCACATGCTGCAGCGTCTCGGCCTTGTGATCGTTGAGGAACACCAGCACCGGCGCCAGCGAGCAGTCGCTGTTGTACATGCCCTCGGCACGGGCAATGGAATTGTTCAGCACGAAGGGGTTGCGCGACAGGGTTTCCCACTTGAGGCTGCCCTCGTTCATGCCCTTGATGCCCTGCCGCGCGACCGTGACCATCGAGACCGCCGACTGCACGCCTTCGGTGTTCTCCATGCGCCACATCAGCTCATCCATCGCCGACAGCGTGTCGTAATGCGCGCAGCCTTCGGGCGCGGTCTTGACCATCACGACCAGGACGTCAGAGCTCGTCGAGTAGTTGCGGATGACGAAGTCGTTGTCCAGGTTGTAGCGCGAATCGGGATGCAGCTCCGGCGCGCCCTGATCGAGGTCGCCGATCTTCAGGTTCTGCCCGTACCAGAGTCCACCGGCCAGCGCGAGCACGGCGATGCAGATCGAAATCGGTGCGACCGTCGGATTGGCGAAGTTCGACAGCAGACGCCAGAACGGATGATCCTTGGCGGCTTCCTCGCGGCTCTGCTTGATCGCCTTCTGGCTGATGCCCAGGTAGGAAATGGTCACCGGCAGCAGGATCAGGTTGGTCAGGATGATCACCGCCACACCCAGCGAGGCGCCGATGGCCAGCTCGCGGATCACCCCGATATCGATCAGCAGCAGCGTCACGAAGCCCACCGCATCGGAGAGCAGCGCGACCATGCCCGGCACGAACAGCTGGCGGAACGCCATGCGAGCTGCGGCCAGCGGATCGGTGGTCTGCCCCGAGGCGATCGCGATGCCGTTGATCTTCTGCACGCCGTGGGAAATACCGATGGCAAATACCAGAAACGGCACCAGCATCGAATAGGGATCGAGCCCGAAGCCCAGGGTGTGCAGCAGGCCCAACTGCCAGACCACCGCGATCAGCGTGGTGACCAGTACGGCGACCGTGCTCTTCACGCAGCGGGTGAACCACAGCAAGAGGAAGAAGGTGACGCCGATGGCGACGATGAAGAACAGCGCCACGTCGACCAGGCCGTCGATCAGGTCACCCACCTTCTTGGCGAAACCGATGATGTGCACCTGCACATTCGGGTTCTGCGCCTGGTACTTGTCGCGGATCTTCTGCTCGAGTTCGTGGGAAAACTGCTGGTAGTCCAGCTTGATCTGCCGTGCGGGGTTTTCCGGGTCCGGGTAGGACTCCATCAGCGGCACGTCGACAATGCTGGATTTGAAGTTGTTCGCCACCAGGCGACCGATCTGGCCCGAGCGCAACACGTTGTCGCGCAGATCGTCGAGGCTTTCCGGCGAACCGTCATAGGTCTGCGGTATCACCTCGCCACCGGCGAAGCCCTCTTCCGTCACCGCGGTCCAGCGGACGCTCGGGCTCCACAGTGATTTGAGGTTGGAGCGATCGACCCCGCGGATGTAAAACACCTCGTCATGGATCTGCCGCAGCGTCTCCATGTACTCCTTGGTAAAGATGTCGCCGTCGACCGCTTCGACGGAAATACGCACCGTGTTGCCGAGGTTGGCCAGGTCGTTGCGGTGTTCGAGCATCTTCTGGATGTACGGATGGCCCAGCGGAATCATCTTTTCGAAGCTGGTTTCCGGACGCACCTGAGCGGCCTGGTAGAACAGCACGATGCTGATCAGCAGGCAGATGAAGATGACCGCCGGTCGATTGTTGAACACCAGGCGCTCGAGAAAGGACGCCGGTCGTTGCTGATGTTGGCTCATGCGTAGATAACTCCCGGCTTACTTATTGTTTTGTGCCAGATCTGCGCCGGTCGGCGAGGCGAGATGGACGCCGCCTTGCCCGACGAGAACGAGGTTGCCGCCGTTGTCGGCCGCGACGCCGGCGAGCGACAGGCGATCGGGACGCGCGTGGTAGGAGAATGTCCGCCCCTGGTCGGCGCTGGTCAGTACGCTGCCGCCATGCCCGACGACCACGACACGCCCGTCCGGCAGCCGTGCGCCATCGGCCAGGCCGGCCTCCAGGGCGTTGCCGCCGCCGTTCTGCAGGCGGATCTGCTGCCAGCTGTCACCGAAGTCGGTCGAGCGGAACAAGTGGCCACGCAAGCCGTAAGCGAGGACGACTTCCGGGTCGTTGCCGCCGAGCACGCCAAAGAAGGAACCGTCATAGGGGGATTCGACACGTTCCCAGGACTGGCCGAGGTCACGCGAGCGGAAAATGCCGCCCATCTCGCCGACGATGAACAGGCCGCGGTCGCCGACCTGGGCAATGGCGTTCAGGTGATAGCCGTCTTCGTTGTCCAGCCGGTCGCTGACATCGTTCCAGTGCTGGCCACCGTCGGTGGTTTCCAGCAGGGCACCATAGGCACCAACCGCGATGCCGTGCTGCGCATCGCCAAACCAGACGTCCAGCAGGGGGGCCTCGCGCTCGCGCTCCTCGTACTGCACGGTCCAGGTCTGCCCCGCGTCGGCGGTAGCGAGGATCAGCGCATCGTGGCCAACCGCCCAGCCATGCTGCTCGTCGGCAAAATAGACGGCCGTGAGCATCTGCCGGGTCGGCACCTTGGCCTGGGTCCAGCTGCGACCTTCGTCATCGGAATAGAGGATGTGCCCGCGATCACCGGCGGCCACCAGGCGCTTGCCGGCACGCACGACGTCGAGCAACAGGCTGGAAACGGCCTTGGGCGATTCGATGGAATAGCGAACCTGCGGATCGGCAACCGCCTGCGCCTGGGCGATCGAGGCTGCCCCCAGCAGCGAGAACGAAATGACGCCACACAGCGACAGCACGCCTATCGCCGGGCCCCGAGGAACCGCATGGCGAGCGATAGCCAGAGCGCGGCCGGACAAAGCGCGCCGCGAAACGGGCTCACGCATACATACCCCCTTTATTCTTATTTAGTAAGGCCCGGTTTTTACCAGGCAGCATCATCTAGCCAGCTTTCAGGAAGCCTTACAATTGGCGGGACGTTATGTTTTGTTAACTCTGACGTGGCGATTGGCGGACCATCAGGGCCGGTTATGCAGGGCCCGCCGTGCGGGGCTTTGCACGGGCCAGCGCGCCGGCCGGCCGCGTTGCACGACCGGCCGGTGACGGTGATTCAGGCCAGGCTCTTGCTGACCACTTCGTACACGTCGCTGGAGAGCTCGCCGGACGCGAGGATTCGCTCGAGCTGCCCCTTCATCAACAGCTGGCGAGCGGAATCGTACTTGCGCCAGCGGGTCAGCGGCGCCAGCAGCCGGGAAGCGATCTGCGGGTTCATCGCGTTGAGCGTGATCACCTGGTCGGCCAGGAAGGCGTACCCGGCGCCGTCGGCCCGGTGGAAATTGACCAGGTTCTGGTTGGCGAACGCACCGATCAGGGCGCGGACCTTGTTCGGGTTCTTCAAGGTGAAGGCCGGGTGGTTCATCAGCTGCTGAACGCGCTCCAGGCCGCCCGGCAACGGGCTGCCGGCCTGCACGCTGAACCACTGATCCATGACCAGCGGGTTGTCCTTGAAGTGCTCGGCGAATGCCTGCAGCGCCTTGTCGCGCTCGGCCTCGAACGGAGAGTTGACCAGCACGGCCAGCGCTGTGAGTCGCTCGGTCATGTTGTCGGCCTGCTCGAACTGCTCGAGGCAGGCCTCGAGTACCTCGGCTTTCTCGCTCAGCATGAGGTAGGACAACGCGATGTTCTGCAGCGCGCGACGAGCGAAATGCTTGGCCGTGGCAACATAGGGCGTCTCCCGCGAAACCACGCGATTGGCCTGATAACGCTGCCAGAGCGGCTCGAACAGGGCTTCGGCGATACGCTTGCGGGCGAACTCGCGGGCCGCATGGATGGCATCGACGTCGGCCACTTCAGCGATCTCGGTAAGGTAGGCCTCGCCGGGCAGCGAGAGCATCTCGCAACCATCGCAGGATCGAGTCGTTCGTTGCCCAACAGGGTGCGCAGCGCCTCGACCAAACGCTCGTCCATTGCCAGCGCCTCGCCACGCTGCTGCTGGCCGATCAACTCCTGCAGCACCTGTACCGCCAGCTGTTGCCCGGCCTCCCAGCGGTTGAAACCATCGGAATCGTGCTGCATGAGGAACATCAGCTGGTCGCGGTCATAGGCGAATTCCAGCTTCACCGGTGCGGAAAACCCGCGCAGTAACGACGGCAGCGGACGCTCGGCGATATCGACGAAGGTAAAGCGCTGCTCGGCCTCGCTCACCGCGAGCACCCGACTGGTGCCCTGGCCGACGCCTCGCCCTCCAGGCGCAGCGGTATGTCGGCACCATCCGCGGCGAGCAGCCCCAACTCCACCGGGATCACGAAGGGCTCCTTGGTCGCTTGGCCGGGCGTCGGCGGGCAGCTCTGGCGGAAGGTCAGGGTATAGGTCTGCGCAGCCGCGTCGTACTCCTCGCTGACGGCCAGACGCGGTGTGCCGGCCTGGCTATACCAGCGCTTGAACTGGCTGAGGTCGGCCGCGTTGGCATCCTCCATCGCCTTGACAAAGTCATCGACGGTCACCGCCTGGCCGTCGTGGCGCTCGAAGTACAGGTCGCTGCCCTTGCGAAAGCCCTCCTTGCCCAGCAGCGTCTGGATCATGCGTACCACTTCGGCACCCTTTTCGTAGACCGTCAGGGTGTAGAAGTTGGAGATCTCGATGAAGGATTCCGGGCGCACCGAATGGGCCATGGGACCGGCATCCTCGGCGAACTGATGGGTGCGCAGATAAGCCACGTCCTCGATGCGCTTGACCGTCGGCGAGTTCATGTCGGCGGAGAACTGCGAGTCGCGGAACACGGTGAAGCCTTCCTTGAGCGACAGCTGGAACCAGTCGCGGCAGGTCACGCGGTTGCCGGACCAGTTGTGGAAATACTCGTGGGCGACGATCGCCTCGACGCGCTGGTGCGCCGCGTCAGTGGCGGTTTCGGCACGTGCCAGCACCGCGCTGGAGTTGAAGATGTTGAGCCCCTTGTTCTCCATGGCGCCCATGTTGAAATCGTTCACCGCGACGATCATGAAGATGTCCAGATCGTATTCGCGGCCATAGGCCTCTTCGTCCCACTTCATCGAACGCTTGAGGCTGTCCATGGCGTGCTGGCACTTGTCGATGTTTTCCGGCTCGACATAGATGCGCAGCGCCACCTCGCGTCCGCTCATGGTGGTGAAGCTGTCCTCGACGCACCAGAGGTCGCCCGCGACCAGGGCGAACAGATAGGCCGGTTTCTTGAACGGATCCTCCCAGGTCGCCCAGTGCCGGCCATCGTCCTCTTCTCCGCTGGCGATCGGGTTGCCGTTGGACAACAGGATTGGATAGCGCTGCTTTTCCGCGCTGACCGTCGTGGTGAACCGGCTCATCACATCCGGCCGATCCAGGTAATAGGTGATCTTGCGGAAGCCTTCGGCCTCACACTGGGTGCAAAACATCTTGCCGGACTTGTACAGCCCCTCTAGTGCCGTGTTGCTCTCGGGGTGGATCACCACCGTGCTGTCGATGACGAACTGTTCGGCCTGCGGCTGCAGCGTCAGGCTGTCAGCACTGACCTGGTAATCGCCCAGGCCGAGCTCCCGATCATCGAGCGCGAGCGACAACAGCTCCAGGTCCTGGCCGTGCAGCTCCAGCGGCGGCAGCGCGCCGGCCGCCTGCGCGGGGTTGCGCCGCATCACCAGCTGCGCGTGCACCAGGGTGCGGTCCTCATGCAGCTCGAAGGTCAGATGGGTCTCGTCGATCAGGTACTCGGGTGCCTGGTAATCCTTGAGATGAATGACTTTCGGTTGTTCGGTGCGCATGGAAACCTCGTCGGCTGAGCTTCAAGCGGCAAGCTTCAAGCAGGAAAGTGGCGATGGCGCCAGCCTGGGGGCCGCGCCGAATGCTCGAGCTTAACGCCTGTCGCGGGGGACTTGTAGGGTGGAAAACGGCGAAGCTTTTCCGCGCGGCTGCTCCGCCCCGCTCACCCTCGAGCCTGGCGCTGGCGCTAGCGACGGCTTGGCCCCGGCTAGCAACGGCCTGGGCCTGGCGCTGGCAGCCGGCGTCAGGCCGTGGTGGACAAGCGCTTCGCGCGTTTTCCACCCTACGCCACGCTGCTGGCGGCTACCTGGTAGGCGGTGAACTTGCGAATGTTGATCACGCCGGTATCGAGGATCAGGTATTGACCCTTGATGCCCTTGAGCGTGCCTTCCACCACCGGCGTCTTGTCCAGATCGAGGCTGACCACCTTGGTCGGATAGGCCTCGACCGGATAGCGGATCTCTACCACCTCGGCGCTGGGCAAAAGCTGCAGGGCCTGCAGGCCGAAGCGCTGTTGCAGGTAATCGAGGCCCTCGGCACAGGCATCGAAGATGCGCTCGCGCACGGCGGGCAGGTCCAGCGGTTCCGCGTCGCCCTTGAGCAACGCACGCCAGTTGGTGCGGTCGGCCACCTGACTGCGCAGCAGGTCCTCGACCAGCCCGGACTGCTGCCGGGTGGCGACGCGCATGATCGGCAGGGCCTGGCTGGCCCCCTGATCGAGCCAGCGTGTGGGCAACTGGGTCGCGCGGGTGATACCGACCTTGATGCCGGACGAGTTGGCGAGATAGACCACGTGGTCGGTCATGCAGAACTGCGTGCCCCAGTCCGGATCGCGGCAGGTGCCGAGCTCGTGGTGGCATTTTTCCGGGCTGACAATGCAGGTGTCGCACTGGGGCAGCTTCTTGAAGCAGGGATAGCAGTAACCCTGGCTGAAACTCTTGTTGGTCTTGCGCCCGCAGTGCGTGCAGTGGATCGCGCCCAGATACTCGAGCTTCAGCCGCTTGCCGATCAGCGGATTCACCGGCACCCGGCTGTCGCCAAGGCGGAAGTGATACTGAGCCGTGGCGCCCAGTTCGACGGCCATCTTGTCCAGGGCGCCGCGTCCGAGCTCCTGCATCAGTGGCGGGTCCCCGATGCCGGGGCGAACAGGCTGGTGTCGACCGGGGCCTCGGCCTTCTTGCTCTTGGAGCCGCATTCCTGACCGCCCATGAAGCCGGTGCGCTCTTCTTCGGGCAGGTTTTTCATTTCCCAGGCGATCATCGCCGCCAGGCAGGTTTCCTTCTGCTCCTGAGTGAGCTTGCGCCCATCGCCCCATTTGCCGAGTTCAACGGCCTGCTTGAGGTTCTCGTAGATTTCAGGGGTGATGTTTTCGATGGCTTCGATAAAGGATGACATGGCCGACTCCCGGAGAAACGAGCGGCCATTCTAGCGGAATTGCGTCGCGATGCTCGAAGCCGTTGCGCTACCGCTCCGACCGAACGCTTCGGCGCGCCAGCCAGCCGCCCAGCACCCCGGTCAGGCAGCCGCTGACGAGTCCGCCGACATGAGCGGCGTTGGCGATGGCCAGGCTCCGAAGCTGAGCACTTCGACCACGCCGGTCAGGCAGATCACCAGCCAGACCAGCATCAGCACGACGACGCCCGGCGGCAAGCGGTAGGCGGCGTTCGGCGCGAGCTTCTGGAACAGCCAGCAATGCCCGAGCAGCCCGTAGAGCACGCCAGACAGCCCACCGAAGATGCCGGGACCACCAAACAGGTACTGCGCGAGATTGGAAACCAGTGCGAAGAGCAGGGTCAGCCCCAGCAGCATGAGCCCGCCCTGCCGGCTTTCGATGCGCCGCCCCAGCTCCCAGTACCACATGCCGTTCATGGCCAGGTGCAGGATGCCGAAATGCACCAGCATGGGCGTCAGCAGGCGCCACCACTGACCGGCGTCGATCATCTGCGGCAAGGTGGCGAAATAGATGTAGTCGCCGTCGATTCGGAAATCGACGAAGTTCAGCCAACGGATGACGGCAAAGTTCTCGCCGAGCTGGGTCAGCGCCGCGGCCATCAGCGTCAGCACCAGCACTGCAGCGGTCAGAGGGCAGGCTCGCAGTGCCCGGAGGAAGCCGCCCTTGGCAGCCTGCCGCGGCTCGGGCGCCGCTTCGTCGCCCTGGGGATAGCGCTGGTAAAGATCGCGCACCTGCTCGACCAGATCGGCCGGCACACGCAGGACCTGCTCGCCGGCCTCTTCGCTCACCCGAAAGGGCACGCCGAGCCGGCGCAACAGGGCGACGAACCCGCTCAGATCCTGCGACAGCGGCAGGCGCAATGCTTCTACAGCCAACGGACTCTCCTAGCGCTCGACATCGACCCAGACGAACTTGCCCGGGTCCAGGCGGTTTTCCGCATCCAGCCGGTAAGCCACGAGCTTGCCACTCTTAACCGCGCTGTAATCCAGGCAGGCAAGATTGTGCCGGATCGGCTTAGGCCGACCGCGCCGCCAGTAATGACCGATGAACAGCAGCGGCTCGTCGGGACCATAGAGGAACAACCGATTTTTCTGCTGCTCGGTAAGCAGGCGGCGAGCGGCCTCCTCCGGCAGCGCATCGGGCTGGAAGACCACATCGGCGTAGGTGCGCGGGTTTTCCTCCCAGAACTTGGTGCGGAAGAACGTGCGCACGAAGCCTTCCTCGCTGGTGAGCGTCAGCCCATCGGGCAGCGGCATGTTGGTACCGCGCAGCAGCCGGTCGATGGCACGCCCGGTAAAGCCCTTCTCGTTACCGGCCTCACGCAGCAGCTGCGGGTCGATGCAGCCCTCTTGCAGGCGCGGTCGCAGCTGTTCGATCACCTCCGTGTCCCAGCAGGCGTGGACGACACGGAAGCGCTCGCTCTCGAGGAACAGGGGCAGCTCATAGAACCAGTCGCGGAAGGCTCGCCATTCATCCTGATGCTGCTCGAACTGGCGAAACGTCTCGCCCAGCAGCATCGCATAGCGCGGCGAGTGATCCCGCACGAACTGTCTGCCGCTCTCCGGCGGCGCGGGCATGTACCAGCCCAACGCGCTGAACTCGTGATTGCCCATGATGCACAGGGCCTGGTCGCGCTCGACCATGTCGTGCACCAGGTGCAGGGCCTCGCGGATGTGCGGGCCGCGATCGATGATGTCACCGAGAAAGATCACCTGCCGCCATGGGTGTCGCCAGATCCCGCCCTGGCGCCGATAGCCCAACCCTTCGAGCAGACGAGCCAGCGCATGCGCACAGCCATGCACGTCGCCGATAAGGTCGTAACTTCGCCCGGGATCAATCTGCATGATGCTCGCCCATTGCGCTCAGTCCCCGCCGCCGAGGCGGCTGCCCCAGCCGAGTTTGGTGCGGCAGACCTCGTAATAGTTGTGGTCGAGCGGATGAATCAGGTGCAGCTTGTGCGGTTTCTTGCGCACCGTGACGATGTCGCCCGGCGCACAGGTGAAGTGGTTCTGACCGTCGCAGGAAACCTGCGGGTAGATCTGCATGTTCGGCGAAACCACGATCTTCAGCTCGCTGTTGCCGTCGACCACGATCGGCCGACTTGACAGCGTATGTGGGTACATCGGCACGATCACGATCGCGTCCAGCCGCGGATGCATGATCGGGCCGCCGGCCGACAGCGCGTATGCGGTCGAGCCGGTGGGCGTTGCGACGATCAGGCCATCGGCCTTCTGCGAGCAGACGAACTGGCCGTCGATGTACAACTCGAACTCGATCATGCGGGTGGACTTGCCCGGGTGCAGCACCACGTCGTTCAGCGCGTCCCCTGCCCCGATCGGCTCTTCGTTGCGTCGCGCATGCGCTTCGAGGAGGAAGCGGTTCTCCAGCGTGTACTGGCCGTTGAGGACCTCGGCGACCTTTTCCTCCAGCTCGTCCGGCCGGATATCGGTCAGAAAGCCCAGGCTGCCGCGGTTGATCCCCAGCACCGGCACACGGTGCTTGGCCATGGCACGCGCCGCACCGAGCAGGCTGCCGTCGCCGCCGACCACGATGACCAGATCGCAGGTTTCACCGAGACGCTGGCGTGACGACGTCTGCATGCCGTGGCCTGGCAACACCTCGGCAATGTTCTCTTCGAGGATGACGTGCAGGTGGCGCTCGACGAGGAACCGCTTCAGCCGGCGGATGGTGTCCAGCACCTGGGAGCTGCCCAGGCGACCGATGATGCCGATATTGCGGAATTGCTCCATTGAAATTCCCTGTTTACATGGCGGCGGCAGGGCCTGAGGTCAGTTCGGCGCGCAGCGCGCACAGGCAACGACGCTGGCAAGGGCTCTGGACGTTAGACGCGCCGATCGCGGCAGATTTCCGCAGGGTCCGGCGATTATGGGCGAAACGCCAAACCAGCGGCAAACGGCGCGGCCGGCTATGCTTCTGGCATGACTCTGAGCCTGGACGAAATCAACGCCGCGCTGACCCAGCAACCGGTCCGCGATCTGGCCTGGGTATTGCTCTCGCCGCCCTTGCTGGATGAGGGCTGGCAGCAGCGTCATCCCTTGAGCGCCAGCGCCTGGTGGGCCTCGCCAGATCTGCTGGCCGACTGGCTGCGCCAACTGGATCGTCAACCGGCACCTTTGCAGGACTGGCTGGCGCGGCACAGCATTCGCCGGCTGGGCCTGTACTACGAGCGGCTCTGGCAGTTCGCTCTGCTCAATGCACCGGGCGTCGAACTGCTGGCCGCCAATCTGCCCGTGCGCCAGGCAGGCCATACGCTTGGCGAACTCGATCTGCTGCTGCGCGATGCCGAGGGCGTGTTCCACCTGGAACTGGCGGTCAAGTTCTACCTCGGGCTGGCCGGAGATGGCCAGGCGCATGACCGTTGGCTCGGCCCCGACAGCCAGGATCGGCTCGATCTCAAGATTGCCCATCTGTGCCAGCGCCAGTTGCCGCTGGGCAATGCCGCACCGACCGTGAACTGCTGGCCGAAATCACCCGCGAGAAGGTGCACAGCCGTTTCTGGCTCGGCGGCTACCTGTTTCGCCCTGGCCCGACGGCGGGCCAGGCCCTCGGGCGGCACATCCCGGACACCTGGCCGGCCGCTGGCTTCACCGCAGCGCCTGGCCGCGCTTCTGCGAGCAGCAGCCGTCGTCGCTCTGGCGGCCGCTGCCGCGCGCCAATTGGCTCGCACCTGCGCGCCTGACCGCCGAGAAGCTGCTACCCGAGCGCGAAGCGGAAGCCTGGCTCCACGACCCCGAGTCGCACGCACGGATGCTCGTGCGTCTTGCGCCGGATAGCCAGGGTGCCTGGCGCGAACAGGAGCGCCTGTTCCTGGTCGCCGACGATTGGCCGGGTTGAGCTCGCGGTCTTTATCCTGTCATCGCTGCAGACTAACCTGACCCGCCACCGGCAAGACTATGGAAGAGGCATGTCGACGCAGCTCGGTGCCCGGGAAACGCCCTGGCAGGTATTCATCATCTTTCTGCGCCTCGGCCTGACCTCCTTTGGCGGCCCGATCGCCCACCTGGGGTTCTTCCGGCAGGAATTCGTGGAACGACGGCGCTGGCTCGACGAACGCGCCTATGCCGACCTGGTTGCCCTCTGCCAGTTCCTGCCGGGGCCGGCAAGCAGTCAGGTGGGCCTGGCCATCGGCCTGCTGCGCGCTGGCTATCGTGGTTCGCTCGCGGCATGGCTGGGTTTCACCCTGCCTCGGCGCTGCTGTTGGCTCTGCTCGCGATCGGCCTTGATGCCTGGCCGGGCGCCCTGCCACAAGGGCTGCTGCATGGCATGAAGATCGTCGCCCTGGCGGTGGTTACCCAGGCCGTCTGGGGGATGGGCCGCAACCTTTGCGCAGGCCTTCCGAAGGCGCTCATTGCGGTGGCCGCGGCCGGCCTGGTTCTGCTGTTGCCAGGCCCCGGCTATCAGGTCGCGGTCATCCTCGCCGGAGGCCTGCTGGGCCTGCTGCTGTTCCGCCCGGCCGAAGCTATCTCGCCATCTCCCCTGGCGCTCCGAACCGGGATACATACCGCACTCGCCTGCCTGGCGTTGTTCGGCGCTCTGCTGATCGTGCTTCCCTTGATCTCAGCCGGGACCGAGGCTTCCTGGCTCAAGGTGTTCAACGGCTTCTACCGAGCCGGAGCGCTGGTCTTCGGTGGTGGCCATGTCGTGCTGCCGCTGCTGGAGGCCGAGGTCGTCGGCAATGGCTGGCTCGATGCCGATCGTTTCCTTGCCGGTTACGGTGCCGCGCAGGCCGTGCCTGGCCCGCTGTTTACCTTTGCCGCCTTTCTCGGCGCCGCGCTTGACGTCGAGCCCAGTGGCTGGACGGGAGCCGCCGTCGCACTGGTGGCGATCTTTCTACCGTCGTTTCTCCTGGTCTATGCCGCGCTGCCCTTCTGGACCCGCCTGCGAGCCAGCCGCTGGGCCGCCGGCGCCCTCGCCGGCACCAACTGCGCAGTTGTCGGTCTGTTGCTCGCCGCACTCTACGATCCAGTCTTCACACGTGCAGTCGCGGGCCCCTGGGATGTGCTCGCTGCCCTGCTCGCGCTCATCGCACTGATGCGTTGGCAATTAGCCCCGTGGCTGGTGGTGGCGGTTGGCGCCGGCGTGGGCCTGTTACTGTCGGGGCTTGGCTAGCCCTGCCTGCGACTCGCCGCGGGCCGCTTCTCTCGCCCGGTTTCAGCGGCACCCGGGCCAGGCTCCGCTTGCAGAACGGCGTCCAGATTTGCGCCTCGTAGCCCTTGCAATCCTCCGGTATGAACGAATACCAGACGCGAACCAGGCGCAAAGAAGCCGCCCGGACTTGTTCGCGTAGCGCCATCAGGGCTTTTGCCGTGTAGACCGGTTCGAGCGGCATGCCGCCCTCGCGTTCCGCGTCACGCATGAAGCGCACCAGCTCGGGGTCGAAGCGACCGAAGCCCCGGCGACTGGCGTCGAACAGTCGATACCCGGTGTCGTCCCGTCCCGCCTGCTGCAACAGCGTGGCGACTGTCGCCGCCACGGCATGCTCACCGGGGCCAGCTAGCGCACCATAGACCGGGTGCCGGCCAGCTTCGCCAAGCACCAGGCCAGCCAAGGTCGTGCCGGTGCCGGCGGCCAGCCAGCAGCCGTGGTAATCGCCCCAGCCAAATGCCTCGAGTGGCTGCCGAAGCTCTGCGACCAGTTCGGCACACCCGAGCGCGCCGAGCAGGCCGCCGCCACCTTCGGGAACACAGTGAAAGCCGGGATAGCGGGCTTGCCAGGGTGCCCAGAACTCCGGCTGATAACGCTCCCGGTAGCCGCCATAGCCGAGCCAGTGCAGCGCCATGCCGCAGTCGAGCAAATCCTGCACGGTCGGTGTGTCTTGCGGGTGCCCGCGCAGCAAGCCGACCGTACGCAACCCGAAGCGGCGCCCGGCTGCGGCCAGCGCATGCAGGTGGTTGGAATGAGGCCCGCCCAAACTGATCAGCCCTCAGCCCCGGCCGCCGCAGCCGCCTCCAGGTGATGCAGTAGCTTGAACACTTGTTGCCCGAGAGCTCCGGATCGACCTGGTCCAGGCGCAGCGCGGCGAGCTCGATCGCGTGCCCGTCCAGCCAGGTGAAAGACAGCGGCTGCAACTGGATGGGCGCGCCCGCCAAATACGGCGAAGGAGGCGCCATCAACTACCGGTTCGCTGGGCGGCCTGGCGATGCCGTGCACAGCAGTTGGACTGGCCGACGACGAAACGTGCCGGCGAGTCGACCTTGTCCAGCGGAATTGCGCAGCGCTCGCCACTGGGCAGCGTCGCTACGCACACTGGCGCCTGATAGTGCTGCAGCCACTGCCGGTATTGTTCCTCGGCGACGTTACAGCGCGCGGCGACAAAGGCGATCGGATTTTCGTGGTAACGCAGGATATCCGTCGGCGCGAGCGTCAGGTGCCCCACGCCCGGATGGTAGGCGGTGAAGGCGACGCCCTGCTGCGACAGCTTTTCGAGCAGCTGCAGGCCATCGATGCGGCTGGCCAGCTCATCGCGCTCGCGGGTCAGGCGAGCGATCTCCTCCTCGAGCTGGGCATCGAGCTCGTTGCGATAGGCCAGCTCCACATCACGGATGGCGACCTGCTCCTTGAGCTCGGCCACCGCCGCGGCGATTCGCGCCTCCGCCTCGCGCTCAAGACGCTCGCGCAGGGCTCCGGCCTCCTGCTGGCCGCTGGCCTCGAGTGCGCGCAGCTGCGCGCCCATCTCTTCACGGGCCTTCTGGAAGTGCTCGGCCTCGGCCGCCAGTTGGCCATGCAGGCTGGTATTGAGCGCCTCCTGTTCCTGCAGCTTGCGTTGCAGGTCGAGAACCTGCGCGCGCGCTCGGCCTGCTGGGCCTCGGCCACCTGCCGCAGACGAGAGACCTCTTCCTCGCGCAGGCGCTCCAGATTGGCGATGCGCTGGCGCTGTTGCTTGATCAGCAACGCAGCCTTCTGCCGCTGCTCCTGATCGCTGAGCTTGGCACCTCCGGCCGGCTTCTGCCGCGACTGTTCGGCGTACCAGGCATCCTCGGCCACCACCTGCAAGCGCTCGGTCGGCACCGGCGGCACGATGTCTTCGTCGATCAACAGCCCGAGCGGATTGCCGGCAATTCGATCACGTAGCTGGATCAGTTCACTGTCTGCGCCGGTGAGCTTGGGGTCCCAGAGGTGCATCTGATGCCAGGACACCGGGCACTGGCTGCGGCAGGCCAGACGGATCGGCCCGGCGCCCAGGTCAGGCCCGCGGCCGGTACGTTCGGCCAGATGACGCAGGGGGATGTTCCAGCCGCGGTCGGCCGAGCCGTCTTCATCGAAATCGATGCAGAAGAACACGGCCGCACGGATCAACAGCCGTGGGCTGATCAGGACGTAGGCGGCACGGATCTGCTGATCGGCGAACTCCTGCAGGTTGACCACCCCATCGAGCACCGCCTCGAACTCGGGAAACAGCATTTCCTTGCAGATACCGGGGCCCCTGAAGAACACGACTGCCTCGACCATCTGCGGTTTGTTCTGCATGCTCGGCATCCTTGGCCACCCGCGGTAGGAGTGGCTTTCTCTGCGGCTGCCGTCAGGATTCGGGCAGCGACTGTTGGGAGCGCCAAGTTTAGGAGAAAAGCCGAAACGGGCAATGTGATTAGGTTGGCAGCGGTCCGCCGCATCTGCCGCGTTGGTCGGGCGGTCATCGGAAATGCGATCGGCTTGGCTAAAGCGCGCCAGCCAGCGCGGCAGACGCCGCCGCTCTGCAGCCGGAGGGAGACCAGCGAACGCAGCGCACCCGGACAAGAAGCGCAGCCAGCGGGGTCACTGCGCGTTCCTGGCCGGGCTGTCAGGCCCCGCCCGACCGCTCGTCAACGGCCGGACGGGAACTCAGAGCTGAGCGGCGAGCCGGCAACCTGATCGATCGCGCGCTTGGCATCGAGCTCGGCGGCGACATCGGCGCCACCGATCAGATGCACCTGGGCACCGCCTTCGAGCAGGGCCGCCTGCAGCTCGCGCAGCGGCTCCTGCCCGGCGCAGAGGATCACCGTGTCGACTGGCAGCACCTGTGGCGCGCCGTCGGCGATGCGGATGTGCAGCCCCTCGTCATCGACCTTCAGATACTCGACCGCGCTGACCATCTGCACATGCTTGTTCTTCAACCCGGTGCGGTGAATCCAGCCCGTGGTCTTGCCCAGACCGCTGCCCACCTTGGATTTCTTGCGCTGCAGCAGATAGACCTGCCGCTTGGCCGCATGCGGTGCCGGCTGAATGCCGGCGATCCCGCCACGCGCCTCGAGACCGAGGTCGATGCCCCACTCCTTCCAGAAGGCTTCGCGATCGAGGCTGGTCGACTCGCCGTCGTGGGTGATGTATTCCGAAACGTCGAAGCCGATCCCGCCAGCGCCGATAACCGCCACTCGCTGGCCGACCGGCTTGCGTTCGAGCAGCGCATCCAGGTAGCTGATGACCTTGGATGATCGATACCCGGGATATCCGGCACGCGAGGCACGATCCCGGTGGCCAGGATGACCTCGTCGTAGCCGCCCTCGAGCAACTCGCGCGCGGTGACGCGCGTGTTCAGGCGCACCTGCACGCCGGTCTCCTCGATACGCTTGCGGAAATAGCGCAACGTTTCGTGGAACTCCTCTTTGCCGGGGATTCGCTTGGCCACGTTGAACTGGCCACCGACTTCGGCCGCCGCATCGAACAGCGTGACCTGGTGGCCCCGCTCGGCCGCCACGGTGGCGGCCGCCAGGCCGGCCGGCCCGGCACCGACCACCGCGATGCGCTTCACCTGGGTCGTCGGGATGTAGTTCAACTCGGTTTCGTGGCAGGCGCGCGGGTTGACCAGGCAGCTGGTCAGCTTGCCGCTGAAGGTGTGGTCCAGGCACGCCTGGTTACAGGCGATGCAGGTATTGATCGCGTCGCTGCGACCGGCTGCGGCCTTGTTGACGAATTCCGGGTCGGCCAGGAAAGGCCGCGCCATCGAGACCATGTCCGCGTCGCCCTCGGCCAGCACCTGCTCGGCCACCTCCGGCATGTTGATGCGATTGGTGGTGATCAGCGGCACCCCGACCTCGCCGCGCAGCTTGGCGGTGACCTTGGTGAAGGCCGCGCGCGGCACCTTGGTGGCGATGGTGGGGATGCGCGCCTCGTGCCAGCCGATGCCGGTATTGATCAACGTCGCCCCGGCCGCCTCGATCGCCTTGGCCAGCGTCACGACCTCCTCCCAGGTGCTGCCACCCTCGATCAGGTCGAGCATCGACAGGCGATAGATGATGATGAACTGCGCGCCGACCGCCTCGCGTACACGGCGCACGATCTCCACCGGCAGACGCATGCGATTCTCGTAGCTGCCGCCCCAGCGATCGTTACGGTGGTTGGTATGGGCGACGAGGAACTGGTTGATGAAATAGCCTTCGGACCCCATGATCTCGACGCGTCATAGCCGGCACGCTGCGCCAGCGAGGCGCAATTGACGAAGTCGTCGATCTGCTTCTGGATGCCCGCTTCGTCCAGCTCGCGCGGAGTGAAGGGGTTGATCGGCGCCTGAATGGCACTCGGTGCGACCAGCTTCGGACTGTAGGCATATCGCCCGGCATGCAGGATCTGCAGGCAGATCTTGCCGCCCGCTTCGTGCACCGCCTGGGTCACGACCTTGTGCTCCTCCGCTTCCTCGGGCGTGGACAGCTTGGCGGCACCCGCGCGCACCGAGCCTTCCTCGTTCGGCCCGACACCACCGGTAACGATCAGGCCGACCCCGCCGCGCGCGCGCTCGGCGAAAAACGCCGCCATGCGCTCGAAGCCATTGGGCATTTCCTCCAGCCGGTGTGCATGGACCCATCAGCGTGCGGTTGCGTAGCGTGGTGAAACCCAGGTCCAGCGGGGCCAACAGGTGCGGGAAGGCAGTCATGATCATTCCTCTTCGGCTAGGCGCGTCTCTGCGGACGCGATCGATAGAACGGGACGATAGCGGGGCCGCCGCACTCGCTCAATGATCCAAACACACAACTTTATGACTCTACTGCGCGCAGCGCTTGGCAAGCCAGCAGCCATTGCCTAGCTTGGCCCACCTATCGCTTCGCTGTCGGCCGCCGATGCAAACCCGTCTCAAACTGCTCCTGCTCGTACCGGTGGCGCTCGTTGCCCTGGTGATCTATCTGGACTGGACCGGCGACCGGCGTAGCGGCCCGCTGCTCTCCGACCTGCGCACCCTGCCCATCGAGAGCCTCGGTGTAGCAGGTGGCCGCGGAAACCTCATCGGTATCGAGACCCGCCTGCAGCCCGCCGATTACCAGAGCCGCGAACGACTCAAGCTCAAGTTCGCCACCTACCTGGCTCAGGCACGCGACGCCGGCCTGCTCACGGACAAGACCATTGTCGTCCTGCCCGAGCATGTCGGCACCGGCCTGTTTGCCCTGGGTGAAAAGCCCGAGGTGCAGCAGGCGCGCACGCTGCGCGATGCGATGCAGTGGATGGCACTGAGCAACCCCTGGCAGTACCTGCGCGCACTGAGCGGCGGCAATCCGCGCGACGACCGCCGAACCGAAGCCGTCCTGCTGCTCAAGGCCGGGCGCATGGCCGCCGACTACCAGGCGATCTTCGGCGAGTTGGCGCGCGAGTTCGGCGTGACGCTGGTAGCCGGCTCGATCGTACTGCCGGAGCCTCGCCTCGAGGCGGGTCGCCTGCGCCTGGACGATGGCCCGCTGCGGCAGGTCAGCCTGACCTTCGACCCGCAGGGTCGCCCGCTCGCGCCACTGCAGTACAAGCAGCACCTGGGCCGCTACGAACGGCGCTACAGCGCCGCGCCGCAGAACTATCGCCCGACGCTGCTGCCGACGCCCGCCGGTGCACTCGCCGTCCTGCTCGGCTGCGATGCCTACCGCCAGCCAGTCCCGCCGGGTGCCGACATGCTCGCCGTGCCGGGTGCGCCCGACGAACTCGCCGCCGGGTGCCCCCGATGGCGTGCGCCCGACGCTGCCGCATGTCGCCGTTCGCACGCTCGGTATGCCCTGGAACCTGCTTGGTTCGCCGCGACGCCCGGCGAGCACAACGCACAGCGAGCCGGTACGCATCACCAATCACTGGCTGCCGGAGCGTCCATGAAACATCAGCCGGTGCGCCTGGGCGACCTGTCGGTCGGCTTCGTGCACAGCCTGGCGGAGGCGCTGGCCGAGCGCGCTATCGACCGCTGCCACTGCTTGCCGCCTATGGCCTGGATAGCGCGCGGTTGGCCGAGCCGCTCGGCCGGCTGTCGATCCCTCGCTACATGCGTCTCGGCCATGCGGCGATCCAATTGGCCGGCGACCCTGCGCTCGGCCTGGACATGGCGCGTCTGCGCAAGGCAGCCCATCTCGGGCTGGCCGGGCTTACCGCAATGCAGGCACCGAATGTGCGTGAAGCGGCGCGTGCGCTGATTCGCTTCGAACCGCTGTATGCGTCCAATTACCGTGGCCATTCCAGTTTCCACGAAGACACGACGGGCGCATGGCTGCGCTTCTATTCGATCAGCCCTACAACGCCTACAACCGTTTCGTCGTCGATACCGTCCTGGCAGGCTGGGTGGCCCAGCTCCGTCACCTGACCGGCACGGCGCTTTCACCCGGCGTCGTGCACATCGAATTCGCCGCGCCGGAATACGCCGAGCGCTACGAGCCGCTGCTGGGCCAGCACATCGGCTTCGCGGCCGAAGCCAATGAGCTGCATCTGGATCACGCGACGCTGGCGCTGCGCAACCCGGAGCACTGCCCGAGCACCTGGCGTCACCTGCTGCAACTCTGCGAAGGCGAACTGGAGCGGCTGACGCGCACCCGCAGCCTGCGCGAACGCGTCACCCAGCTGCTCGGCCCGATGCTCAAGGGGCAGGAGCCCGCGCTGGCGCAGATCGCCGCCCGCCTGCAGATGCCGGCCTGGACGCTGCGCCGCAAGCTGGACGAAGAAGGCACCAGCTATCGAGCCATTCTCAACGACACCCGCCGCGACCTGGCGATGGCCTATATCCGTGATACCGATTCGGCCTTTGGCGAAATCGCCTGGCTGCTCGGCTTCTCCTCTGCCGAGGCCTTCCAGCGCGCGTTTCGCCGCTGGAGCGGGCAGACGCCCGGGGACTACCGGCGCGCCCAGCGTCGCGCGGGCTGACCGGCCAGCCCTTCGACGGGCCTACAGCTCAAAGGCATCCTCGGCGGCATCGGTAAAGTCCTGCTCCGCGGCGTGCTGCTCGAGCAGTTCGTCCTGATAGTCTTCCATTGTTCTTTCCCCTCATGGTGGCGGCGCCGTCGCCGCTCGCTGGCTTCGTGTTCCAAGGTCCGTGCCAGCTTAAAGGGAATGTCTTACCAATAAATGACGAGGATCATGCTGCCTGCTGGTACAGGCCGGCCTGCAGACGGGCGCGGGCGGTGCGCTCAGACCGTCAGGCCGGCCGCGGTCATGGCCTGGCGCAGCAGCCAGGCGACGACCGAGAGCGCCAGCACGCTGGCACTCCAGATCGCAACCAGCCAGGCCATGCGTTGCCAGAGCGGGCGTTGCTGCGGCCCCGGCTCGCGATCATGCATAAGCGTGCTCCCTGATTCAGTGATAGCCATCCTCGGCGCTGACCTTGCCGCGGAACACCCAATAGCTCCAGGCCGAATACATCATGATCATCGGCAGGATCAGCAGCGCGCCGACCAGCGCGAAGCCCTGGCTCTGCGGGGGCGCGGCGGCGGCCCAGATATCCACCTGATGCGGAATGATGTTCGGCCACAGGCTGATGCCCAGCCCGCTGTAGCCGAGAAAGATCAGCGCCAGCGTGAGCAGGAAGGGCTGGTAGTTGGCGTAGCGTTTGATCGCACGCAGCAGGCCCAGCGTGCAGAGCACCACCAGAATCGGCACCGGCATGAACCAGAACAGGTTCGGCAGGCTGAACCAGCGTTCGGCGATGTCCGGATGCGCCAGCGGCGTCCACAGGCTGACGATGCCGATCACCAGCAATGTCGCCCAGACCAGCGGCACGCCCAGGTCGTGCATGCGTTTTTGCAACTCGCCGCCGGTACGCATCATCAGCCAGGTGCTGCCGAGCAACGCGTAGCCGACTACCAGCGCCACGCCGCAGAACAGCGAGAACGGCGTCAGCCAGTCCAGCGGGCCGCCGGCGTAGGACCGTCCCTCGACCGGCAGGCCGTTGATGAAGGCGCCGAGTACCACGCCCTGAAAGAAGGTTGCAGCGAGCGAACCACCGATGAACGCCTTATCCCAGATGTGCTGGCGCTGCTTGCTGGCCTTGAAGCGGAACTCGAAGGCCACGCCGCGAAAGATCAGCCCATCAGCATGAAGATGATCGGCAGGTAGAGCGCCGACAACACCACCGAGTAGGCCAGCGGAAACGCCGCGAACAGCCCGGCGCCGCCAAGCACCAGCCAGGTCTCGTTGCCGTCCCAGACCGGCGCCACCGTGTTCATCATCACGTCGCGGTGAGAGCTGTCGTTGACGAACGGATAGAGGATGCCGATGCCGAGATCGAAGCCGTCCATGACCACGTACATCATGATCCCGAAGATGATGATGACGGCCCAGATCAGTGAAAGATCGATACCCATGCTCAGTTCCTCTCGCCCAGATGGTCGCCCTGCTCGTGTTCGAGGTTCTCGTCCGCCGCCGAGATCGGTCGCAGCGGGGTGCGCTGCTGGCCATAGCCGCCGACGCCGGTGGAACGCCCCTCGAAGGGCACCGGCCCCTTGGCCACCAGGCGCAACACGTAGAGCATGCCGACGCCGAACACCGCGAAGTACACCAGCACGAACATCGCCAACGTCAGGCCGAGCTGCCCGGCGCCGTGATCGGAGACTGCGTCGGCGGTGCGCATGACGCCATACACCACCCAGGGCTGACGGCCGATCTCGGTGGTGAACCAGCCGGCAAGGATGGCGAGCAGCCCGGAAGGCCCCATCAGTACGGCAAGCCGCAGGAAGGGCCGCGACTGATAGAGGCGGTCGCCACGACGCAGCACCAGGCTCCACAACCCCGTAGCGATCATCAGCAGGCCGAGCCCGACCATGATGCGAAACGACCAGAACACGATGGTCGAGTTGGGCCGGTCCTCGGGCGGGAAGTCCTTCAGCGCCGGGATCGGCTCGCTCAGGCTGTGCTTGAGGATCAGGCTGCCCAGGTAGGGAATTTCGAGCTTGTAGCGCGTCTGCTCGGCTTCCATGTCCGGCCAGCCGAACAGCAGCAATGGCGTCGGCTCGCCCGACGAATTGTCCCAGTGCCCCTCGATGGCGGCGATTTTGCCGGCTGGTGCTCCAGCGTGTTCAGCCCGTGGAAGTCGCCGATCACCGCCTGCACCGGCGCCACCAGCAGCGCCATCCACATCGCCATCGAGAGCATCTTGCGAATGCCGGGGTTGTCGTTGCCGCGCAGCAGGTGCCAGGCCGCCGAGGCGCCGACGAAGAAAGCCGTGGCAAGAAAGGCCGCGACCGCCATGTGCGCCAGGCGATAGGGAAACGAGGGATTGAAGATGATCGCCAGCCAGTCCACCGGCACCACCACGCCATCGATGATCTCGTGGCCCTGGGGTGTGTGCATCCAGCTGTTGGAGGCGAGGATCCAAAACGTTGAGATCAACGTGCCCAGCGCCACCATCAGCGTGGCGAAGAAGTGCAGGCCCGGCCCCACGCGGTTCCAGCCGAACAGCATGACGCCGAGAAAACCCGCCTCGAGAAAGAAGGCGGTAAGCACCTCGTAGGTCAGCAATGGCCCGGTGACGCTACCGGCGAACTCGGAATAGGCGCTCCAGTTGGTGCCGAACTGGTACGCCATGACTATGCCCGAGACCACCCCCATGCCGAAATTGACCGCGAAGATCTTCAGCCAGAAGTGATAGAGGTCGCGGTAGACCTCACGGCGGGTCTTGAGCCAGAGCCCTTCGAGCACCGCCAGGTAGCTGGCCAGGCCGATGGTGATGGCGGGAAAAATGATGTGAAAGGAAATCGTGAAGGCGAATTGGATTCGCGCGAGTTCCAAAGCTTCCAATCCGAACATGAAGCCAATCCTCGTCAGCTGCTCGCTCCCTGCGGTTAACCTGCGTTCCAGCACAACTGACAGCGCAGACGCGCGAGGGTGCAGTCGCCTGGCCAGCGAACCGCTGAACCCTTGCCCCAGCCCGTCACTCGTAAGAACAGGCAAATCACGCAGGAGACGCACGATGACGAGCGCCGATACCCAGGTCCGTCGCAACGACGAAGCCCAATGTTACGAACTCATCGTCAACGGGCAGCCTTGCGGCACAGCGCGCTATCAGGAGGAAGGCGACTGCACGATCTTCACGCATACCGACGTCGATCCGAGCCTGTCCGGGCAGGGGCTCGGCAGCCGCCTGGCCAGTGGCGCCCTGGAAGACGTCCGCGCCCGGAACCGGCGGGTGGTCGCCCGCTGCAGCTTCATCGCCGAGTACATCGCGCGGCACCCGCAATGGCAGGATCTGCTGCCCGACGCCTGAACCACCCGCGCTCGCGCCGGGCCGGCTAATCCAGCGATGCCGTCAGCCAGCGGCGCACCTGACGGCGCTCCTTGCGCGAGGTCAGCTGGTGCGTGTAGGGGCTTTCCGGAACCAGGCGGCACTCGGGGTTGGCCATGTCCAGCAGACGAAAGCGGCGAATGACGCCCAGCGGATGGCGCTCCGGGCCATAGAACGCCACCGCGCGCACCTCCAGATGATGAAACGCGACGTCGCCGACGGGACGGTCGCCCTCGAGTTCGATGCCGTTGCATTCGGCCACCCGGCGCAACATCCCGCGGAAAGTGCCGATGTGGATGCAGTCACCGCTGCGCAGCGGGCCCTGGTGCGTGGTCTGGTGGACCGCCAGATCCGGCGTGGCGTCGTCGCCGACGCTCTGGCGAATGTCGGTGACATCGACATCCAGCGGGCCGCGCGAGCTGTCGATCGAGACCACCAGCTGATTGATGAACATGGGTTCGGCACTCATGTTCGAGATCAGGCAGAGCGCGCCGATACCCTTTCCCGCCCCGCGGTTGATGATCAGGCTCGGCTTGCGCTGGCGCTGGAAGCTGCGCAGCAGCAGCTGGGCGTAGAACACCCAGACCAGCAGGGTGCTGAGTGAAATGCCCAGAGAGATGAGCGGCTGGTGCTCCTTGATCCAATCCAACATGAACGACCTCGACACACGGTTTGTCGCTGTGACAGCGCCGGTGTCGGGTCGTGCCGGGAATCGGACAGCCGCGCCTGGCAGCCTCAGGCCAGCGTGAAGCGCCCCACCAGTTGCTGTTGTTGCTCGGCCAGCCGTGCCAGTTCCAGGCTCGTTGCAGCCGTCTGCTCGGCGCCTGCGCTGACCTGGATCGCGACGTCGTTGATCTGCATGACGTTGCGATTGATGTCTTCGGCGACCAGGCTCTGCTCCTCGGTGGCCGAAGCGATCTGCATGTTGCGATCGCTGATGCCGGTCACGCCCTCGGCGATCCGTGCCAGCAGCTCGCCGGCGCGCACCACGTTGCTCGCGCCGGTCTGCACCGTACCCAGGGTGTCCTGCATGGAGCGGGCAGCACGATCGGAGCCCGCCTGCAGGTTGGCGATCATCTGCTGGATGTCGCCGGTCGACTCCTGGGTCTTCTGCGCCAGCACCCTGACTTCCGACGCCACCACCGCGAAGCCGCGCCCGTGATCGCCGGCACGGGCCGCTTCGATCGCGGCGTTCAGCGCCAGCAGGTTGGTCTGCTCGGCGATGCCGCGAATCACATCGAGCACCGAGGAGATCGAGTCGGTCTCGCTCTTCAGGTCGGCAATGATCCCGGCGGTCTGCTCCGCCTGCGTCGACAATCGACGGATGAGTTCGATGGTCCCGTCGATCTCGGCCTTGCCCTGCAAGGTGCTGGCGCTGACCTGCTGCGACAGCTCCGCCGCGTCACTGGTGCTGCGCGCGACCTCGCGCACCGTGGCACTCATCTGGTTGATCGCGGTCACGACCTGCTCGGTGCCCTCGCGCTGTTGCTCGACGCTCTGGCTGGTCTGCGTGGTGACCGCCGAGCATTCCTCGGCAGCGGTAGCCAGCTGGCCGGTGGCGCTGCCGATCTGTTCGACGATCTGCGCGAGCTCGCCGGCCATGGCGTTGAGGTTGGCGGCGATCACACCGAACTCGTCGCTGCCCTGATAACGCGCCCGCGCCGTGAGGTTGCGCCCGGATAGCGCGAGCAGCGCTCGGTTCACCTCGCCCACGGCGAGGTTGATGTTGCGGATGATCAGGTAGGACAGCAGCGAGACCAGCGCCAGTGCGACGACGATAGCCGCCAGGGCCGTCCACAAGGCCAGGCGTGCACGGTCGCGCGCCTGCGCGGCCAGCTCACCGACGTGCTGGCCCAACGCCTCCTCGACTTCGTTCAGCAGGTCGATCCGCTGGGTTGCCAGCTCGAACCAGGCCTCTGGCTTGACATCCAGCGCCTCGCCCAGCGGCACCTCGAAGGCCAGCCGCTGCAGCCGTGCCACTTCCTGCGCACTGGGACGTTGCAGGCGCTCGTCGAGCTGACGGACGAAGTCATCCGATGCGGCACGCCGGAAGTTCTCCTGGTAGGCGGAAAACTCGCCAAGGTTGCGACTGAACGTCGACACCAGGCCGGCATCGAAATGGCCTTGGTTGAAAACCACCCCAAGCACGGCACGCTCGCGCCCTGCCCGCTCCTTCATCTCGATGAACTGGTTCAGCGAGTTGAGCGCCTGGAACAGGCGGACGTCGTCGACGCTGAGTTCCAGTTCATAGGTGAAACCGATGAGCGCCTGGATCAGCTCGGTGTAACGGGCGCCCGAGTCGCGGCCGCTGATGGCCAGGGCGTCCACCTGGCTGCGGGTGGCCTGCAAACCGCCCAGCGCCGCAATCGCCTTGCCGACCCGCGCGTCGCCAGCGGCGGCAAGCGCCTGCACGGCCCGGGTCGCCTCATCGGTGTCGGCACGAAGACGCGGCAGACGGTCCTTCATTACGCGGCCCTGGCTGCCCAGGTAGACGCCACTGGCGCCGCGTTCGCGCTGCAGCGTGGTGATCAGCCGGCTGACCTGGTGTGCAGCGGCGCTGGCCGAGACGGTCTTTTCCATCGCCCGCAGCGTCTCGTAGCTGCCCACGACGAGCTGCCCGGCCAACCAGAGAAACCGAGCAGGGGAAGCAGGAGAATCATCGCCAGCTTCAGTCGCAGTGGCACATTCCTAAGCATTGATCTGACCTCGTTGTGCGGCTCCGGTCGGCATGTCCCGGAGCCCACTCATCCTCTGCCGCGGTCGTTCAGCGACCGGCAAAGGGCATACGCATGCCCGCCATGGCATGCGTATCGACGGTGACCGGGCTTTGTTGAAGCGACACGCGGCGCTGGCGACAAGCGGTAGAACCGGCACACGGAGCGCACCAAAAGAGGACAGGCCGAGGGCGTTCAGGCGAGCCAGTCGAGCGTCAGCAACAGCCGGCGCTCGCCGGCCGCAACGAGAGGCGAGCGATGCAGCAGCCCCTGCCCTCGTTACCGGCCCATCGCTCGCCCTTGAGCAGCGCGACATCGCCGCAGCTCAGCGCGTGCACCGACGTCCCCGTCGCCTCGGGCCGGCCATCGCACCACTGACTGCCTGGGCCGAAATAGGTGGTGACGAGCCGCAGCGGAACCTGGTCGACGTGAAAACGCGGGCACATGGCGCATTCGAGCAGGCGCAAACGCAAGCCGATACGCCTGGCACCCAGCAGGCAACCGTAGCGCTCACCAGCCAGGCGACATCGGCGATGAACTCGGCGTAGCCCTCCCGCGCCGCATGGCCGGCGAGCAGGTGGCTCAAGTCGGGCGCGGCATCCTCTGCGCCACAGTGCAGCGCGATGCTCTCGGCCAGCGGACCCGGCTGAGCGGCCAGTTGCGCCACGAACGCCTGTACCGCGCCGGGCAGTTGCCGGCGCCAGACGGCAAGGTTCGTTTCCTCGCGCAGGGCCTCGGCGAGGACCTCGGGCGTCGAGCCCAGTACCTGCCGCGGCGAAGCCCGGTTCGGTTCTGCCGGCATCAGGCTTCGTCCTCCTGCCAGGGATCGAACGGGTCGTGCAGGTGCTGCCAGGCGTCCGCGCCGGCGGCCATCTCCCGATCATCCAGCAGGCAGGCATCGAGTTCGGCTCGCAACTGCGGAAAGTCGATGTTCTGGCCGATGAAAACCAGCTCCTGGCGGCAATCGCCGGTTGCCGGCGTCCACTGGCCGAGAATCCTCTGCAGGCTTTCGTCATCCTGCGGCCAATGCCGTCGATCCACGAAACGCCACCAGCGCCCTGCAAAGCCGTGACGCATCAGCCCGCCGGCCTGCGACCAGCTGCCGGCGTCGCGATAACGGCTGGCCAGCCAGAAATAGCCCTTCGAACGCAGCAGCCGGCCATTGCTCCACGGGCGGCTGAGAAACGCATGAAAGCGCTCCGGATGAAAGGGTCGCCGGGCCCGGTAGGCAGTCGACGCGATACCGTACTCCTCGCTCTCGGGCAGGTGTTCACCACGCATTTCCTTCAGCCAGCCAGGTGCCTGGGCAGCACGCTCGAAGTCGAAACGGCCGGTGTCGAGTATGTCTGCAAGCGCCACCTGGCCCATGGTCATCGGCAGAATCCGCGCGTGCGTATTGAGCCCCCGCAGGATGGCCGTGAGTTCGTCGCGCTCGGCCCGGGCGATCAGGTCGATCTTGCTGATCAGAATGACGTCGGCGAATTCGACCTGCTCGATCAGCAGGTCGGTGATCGAGCGCTCGTCGTCCTCGTCTGCGCCAAGCTCTGCCAGCGTCTGCGCCGCATGGAAATCGCGCAGGAAGTTCACCCCGTCGACCACCGTGACCAGGGTGTCCAGGCGTGCGAGATCCGAAAGGCTGCGCCCGCCTTCGTCGCGAAAGGTAAAGGTCTCGGCGACCGGTAGCGGCTCGGAAATGCCGGTCGATTCGATCAGCAGGTAGTCGAAGCGGCCTTCGCGTGCCAGCTCGCTGACCACCTCGAGCAGGTCTTCGCGCAACGTGCAGCAGATACAACCGTTGCTCATCTCCACCAGGCGCTCCTCGGCGCGGTTGAGACTCACCTCGCGCTGCACTTCGCCGGCATCGATGTTGATCTCGCTCATGTCGTTGACGATGACGGCGACCTTGCGATGTTCACGGTTCTTCAGCACATGGTTGAGCAGCGTGCTCTTGCCAGCTCCGAGAAAGCCGGACAGCACGGTGACAGGCAGGCGTGACGCAGCCATTGGCAAATTCCTTGACGAGAAGAGGTTATCGATCGGCCTGTTGCGGGGCCGGGCAACCGGGCCCATGCCTGCCGAGCCATGCAGCTCGGCCACTCGGCCCGACAGCGAATGTTATGTTATAACTTGTTTTTCGTATTGGCCAGCCGCTCGAGTGGCAACGCTACGCGGCGCCGCGGCAGGACGTGGCGGGACTCAGCGATGCGGTGGGATCGAACGGAAACGCCGAAAGCCGGCCGGGCCGGCTGGCGTGGGAAAGACGTCTCAGCGCTGGCGGCCCAGCCGCCAACGATGCAGGCGCTGGGCCCACTTCAGCGTGCGGGCCGGGCGCCGCCGCTGTTGCCAGGCTTCGGCCACCAGCCGACTGGCTTCACCCAGGGTGGCATCGAGTTGGACGATATCGGCCAGCTTGTTCATACCCAGCTTGTGCTTCATCGCGACCACGAAACCGGACAGGGTTTCACTGGCCTGCTCGCCAACGATGGTGACGCCGACAATGCGATCGCTGCCGTGCTCGGTCAGCACCTTGACGAACCCCGCATCGGCGCCGCCAAGCGCGCCCGGCAAGGTGGCGAGTTCGAGCCGCGATATATCCAGCTCGAAGCCCTGCGCCCTGGCCTCGGCTTCGGTCAGCCCCACCGTGGCGATCTCGGGAGCGGTGAACACCGCCCGCGGCAGCACGCGCTCACTCACCGCGAATCGCTTGAAGTCGCCGAACAAGGCATTCACCGCGGCGTACCAGGCCTGATGCTCGGCCACATGGGGCGCGCCCTGGGGGCCGGCAACGCTGCCCACCGCATAGATGTTCGGATAGCGGGTCGAGAGGTATTCGTCGACCTCCAGGCTGCCATCCTCCGCGCACTGCAGCCCAAGCGCCTCGAGGCCCAGACCGGCGACATCGGCGCTCTGCCCCAGCGCCAGCAGAATGCGCTCGAAGGGCAGCGCCTGCTCGGCCTCGTCACCGGCCCGGCAGATCAACCTGCGCTCGCCGTCAGCGACTTCGACACGTTGCGCGACCAGGCCAAGGCGCAGCTCGACACCATCTTCGCGCAGTGCCGCGGTCAGCGCCTCGACGGCCTCCGGGTCTTCCTGTTCGAGCAGCGCCTCCCGCTCGCTGACCAAGGTGACGCGGCAGCCCAGGCGCCGGAACGATTGCGCAAATTCGCAAGCGCCCGCACCGCTGCCGTACACCAGCAGATGGGCCGGCCGTTCGCGGAGTTCGCAGAGGTTGTCGCACGTCAGCGGCTCGACGGACTCGAGACCGGGAATCGCGGGCAATCGCGGGCAGCTTCCCACGGCGATGACGATGGCGCGCGCGGTCAGGATGCGCCCCTGCACCTCCACCGACCAGGGCGAACGCAGCCTGCTTCGCCGCTGATCACCTCGACACCGAGCCGTTCGAGTTCCGCTACCGATGCCCCCTTGCGCGCGCTGCTGGCCTGGCGCTGCACACGGCTCATCACCTCGGCGAAGTCGAGCGCGTCGGCCGCACGGTCGCGCCCGCCTGCCGCGCGGCCCTGGCGAAAGCCGCCGAGCGCGCCAACGCACGGGCCAACACACCCCCCTCATGCATCGTCGTGCCACCCAGGCGGCCACGCTCGACCAGACTGACCTGCGCCTTCAACGAGGCGGCGATACGCGCCGTCGCCAGGCCCCCGGTGCCACCTCCGATCACCACCAGGTTGCGCTCGAAGCGCTTGGGCCTGTCCCAGCCGCGGTAGGCCCGCCGCGCCTTGTAGGAAGTCAGCAGGCGCGTGGCCACCAGCGGGAATACCGCCAGCAGAACCAGCGTGCCGATCATGGCCGGGGAAAGAATGCCGGACAGCGAGTCGATCCTGACCAGCTGCAGGCCGGCGTTCACGTAGATCGCATGCCCCGGCAGCATGCCCAGCTGCGTCGTCCACCAGAAGGTCCAGAAGCCGACCCGCGTCAACCCAAGCGCGGGATTCAACAGCACGAAAGGAATCAAGGGAATCAGCCGCAACGAGACGAGGTAAAGGCTGCCGTCGCGCGCCAGCCCCTTGTTGATCCCGGTGATCTGCCTCCCGAAACGGCGCTGGATCCAGCCACGCAGCATGAACCGGCTGATCAGCATCGCCACGACGGCGCCGACGTTCGAGGCGAACGACACCAGCACGGTGCCTTCGACCAGGCCGAACAGGGCACCGGCCAGCAGCGTCAGCACCACGGTACCGGGGAACGACAGCGCGGTGAGCAGCGCGTAGCCGGCAAAGAACAGGCCGCGCGCCCACCAGGGGTGCGCCTGAACCTGCGCATGCAGCGCGCCGCTGTTGGCCTTGATCGATTCCAGGGTGAGGTATTGGCCGAGGTCGAAGGCGAAGAAAGCGGCCACCGCCGCCACCAGAATCGCCAGAAGCAGAAGCCGCGACGAGCTCATCGCGCGCACTCCCGGGCCATGGCAGCGCCGGCTCCGGCATTTGTGCGCCTGTCGTCGGGCAGGAGGTCGCGGATACGGAACGGATGACGCGCGGCGGGAGGTCGGGACATCGGGCGCTGCTCTGTGGGCTTCTCGGCTTTGAGCCCCCCGCTTCGCCTACGTTCCCGGGCGCCTGGGATGGCGCAGGCGTGCCAGTGCGCTCGCACGAGCGGAAACTATGTCTCCCGTCGCGGAGCCAAAGACCGTAGCCACATGACCTGCACTCGCCCTGACAAGGATTACCGATGAAGCAACCCAGGCTTATCCACCATGGTGCCCGCGAAGGCGTTACCGGCTCCTGCCATCAGCTGTGGATGGACGAAGACAGCAGCGTGCTCATCGACTGCGGACAGTTCCAGGGAGCGGATGCGCCGAACGACGACGAGCTGGCGCTGGACTTCGCCATCGATGGCATCAAGGCCCTGATCATCACCCACGTGCATATCGACCACGTCGGGCGCATTCCCAACCTGCTGGCCGCCGGTTTCGAAGGCCCGATTCTGTGCAGCGAGCCCTCGGCCCGGCTATTGCCGATCGTGCTCGAAGATGCGTTCCGCCTGACCATAAGCCGCGACCAGGCCTATCTCGAGCGGTACCAGAAGATCGTCGAGCAACGCATCATCGCGCTGCCCTATGACCACTGGTTCAGCCTCCACGACACCGACACGGCCGGGTGCAAGGTGCGCCTGCAGCCTGCCGGGCACGTGCTGGGCTCGGCGTACGTGGAGTTCGACTTGCAGACGCCGGCGCGGGACAGCAGACGAATCGTCTTCAGCGGCGATCTCGCGCGCCCCATTCGCCCATCCTGCCGGACCTGGCGCCACCGCAGCGGGCCGACCTGCTGGTGCTGGAGAGTACCTATGGCGATCGCCGCCATGAAGATCGCGCCCACCGGCGCGAGCGCCTGCAAGCCGCGATCGAACGTGCGCTGGCCGACCAGGGCAGCGTGCTCATTCCGTCTTTCAGCATCGGCCGAACCCAGGAACTGCTCTACGAACTGGAGGAGATCCTCTTCGAACATAGCCAGTCCGACGATGACTCCGGCTCGTCGAGCAATGACCCGGTCGACTGGCCCGAGCTGCCCATCATTCTCGACTCACCGCTGGCCAGCCGGTTCACCCGTACCTACAAGGACCTGCAGGTATTCTGGGATGACGACGCGCGACGTCGCCTGGAGGAAGGTCGCAAGCCGCTGTCGTTCCGCCAGCTGGTGACCGTGGACAGTCATGACGAGCACCTGCGTGTCGTCGAACACCTGGCCGCCACGGCGCGCCCGGCGATCGTCATCGCAGGCAACGGCATGTGTTCCGGAGGGCGCATCGTCAACTATCTCAAGGCCATGCTGGGTGACCCACGCCACCATGTGCTGTTCGTGGGGTATCAGGGCAAGGGCACGCCGGGCCGGGACATTCAGACTTACGGCCCGGAAGGCGGGTACGTCGACCTCGACGGCGAGCGCATCGACATCCGCGCCAGCATCGATACGGTTGGTGGCTACTCGGCGCACGCGGACCAGGCCGACCTGGTCGGCTTCGTCACGCGGATGAAGCAGTGGCCAAGCGAGATTCGCCTGATTCACGGAGAGCCCCAGGCCAAGCAGCGCCTCGCCGAGCTGCTGCGGGCACGCTATCGCGAGGCCGGCCAGCCAGGCGAGGTAACGATTCCCTGAGCAACGGCCGGGCCGATGGCTGTGCCCATAAGAAGCCAATGCGGGTCCACCCGCTCTGAGCCGACAGTTCCAGCTCGGCAGCCCGTGGATTTAGCACTTGCGTGTGGAGCAGCTCGAGACCACTGCGCTCGGTATCGGCCGCTGTCCCGCGAGGCGGCGTAGCCCTGGAGTGCCCCGTCCAGCGCTACGCCGCGATGCGCTGCCGCTTTATATCGCGTCGAATGCCGCCTGCAGCTCGTCCTGCTCCGTCTTCCCGTCTTGCAGAAGCAGCATGAGCAGAATGCGCGCCTTCTGTGGGCTGAGATCCCCTGCCATGACGGCGCCGGCATCTGCGGTGGTTTTGCCACCGCCTTCGAAGCCGTAGTTGGCCATGACCCGACCGTTATGGACGCGCGTCGAGATCACCACGGGGATCTGTTTGCCCAGCGCGTACTTGACGGCCTCGAACATCGGCTGGTTCATGTTGCCCATGCCCAGCGCCTGGACCACGATTCCTTTCGCCCCCTGGTCGACCGCGCTGCGCAGCAAGGCACCATCGGCACCGCCGTACATGGCAACGATCTCGACCTTTGGCATGGCGTCGCTTTTGATCGCGATATGCTGCCGACGCAGCGGCTCCCGCGCGAAGATCACGCGATCGGGATAGACCTCTCCGAGCAGCCCGTAATCACCCGACTGAAAGGTCTCCACGTTCGCCGTATGGGTCTTGGTCACGTGACGTGCGGCGTTGATCTGGTTGTTCATGGCTAACAGGACGCCCTTGTCCTTCGCCTGCTCATCGACGGCAATACGCACCGCGTTGAGCAGGTTGCGCGGGCCATCGAAGTCCGACGAGGAGGCGTTGCGCTGTGCGCCGATGACCACGACCGGCTTTTCGGACTCGACAGTCAGGTCAAGCCAGAAAGCGGTTTCCTCCAGCGTATCGGTGCCGTGCGAGACGATGACGCCTGACACCTCCGGGCGCTGCAGCGCAGCGTTGACCGCCTTGGACAGTTCGATCCAGCGCGGCGGATCCATGTAGTCCGAAGGCACGTTCGACAGGTTGTCGACCTCGATCTTCGCGTATTCGGCCACCTCCGGCACCGTGGCGAGCAGGTCATCTCCGGAAATGGCAGGCACGGGCGCCTTCTTGATCGGGTCGATCTTCATGGCGATCGTGCGCCCGTGGCAATGAACTGGACGGTCGGCTTCTCTTGCGCGTTGGCGCTGCCGATCAGGGCCGCACAAAGCCCGGCCAGCAAAAGTGTTTTTTTCTTCTTCATGTCAGTTCCTTGCCAATCAATTTTTATGGGGCAAGGGAACTGACAGCCGATCGGCCGTTTCGTTGAAGCTGCAGCCAGCAAGCCGAAAGTGGTCGGCGTCCGCTGGTTATGCTCACTGAGCCTCATCGCACAAGGCCATCGCAACCGCGGCTAGCGGAAGCTGCCTGCCATCGGCCTCAACGAGCAGCACGCGTGCCCGCTCGAGCGAGCCTGGTCCAATGCTGCGGAAGCAACCGACGGCATGCCCTTCGGGTGCGCAGCGCTAGGGCAGCTGTTGCCGAGCCGATCTGCTTCAGCCTCGGTGGAGTGCCTGCAGAACGAAGTCAGCGCGGTCGGCAACACTGGCCCTTGGGAGTATCCGAACGTCGTATCCGAGGGTTTTGTACGTGGCTTCCAGGTGAGTGTATTCGGCCACGGCCTCGGCGAAACCATGCCGTCGCTGCTCGTCGACACGATAGATGTCCGGCCAGGGCGGGGTCAGAAAGACGAGCCGCCCGTAAGGCTGGAGGTCGCCCAGGGTGTATGACATCGACAGTCCGCAGAGCCGCTGAAGGGCAGCCGCGGCATCTATGAGCCCGCGGTCGAAGAACACCGGCCCGCTGGCCGATGCCACGCGCTCGAGGTCCAGCCTGGCGACGCGCAGCGCCTCGTGGAGGAACGCGGCCATATCTACCCAAGGCAAGCCATCGCCAGCATTTCGACTCTGCTCGGCAATGACCCGCCGGCCGGGTTCCTCGACCACGGCATACCCGCGCCGGCGTAGCGCCTCGAGCAAGGTCGACTTGCCGCCGCCGGAGCACCCGGAGATGACCACCAATTGCTGCACTCGCATCAGCTCATCCTGCTGCGTAGCCCTACCCGACCGCACCGGACACCGCAATGGCCGGCCAGGTGCTCACTTACCATGGCGCGCCGGCCGCAAGCACGCGTTGCCCAGCGAGCCAGGGCGTGCGACCGGCTTCCGGCCCGCTGGCCGACCATCAGTCAAACGTCAGCTTCGCCCCCGCATAGATCGTCCGCCCGGGCGCGGGCTCGTAGTAGCGGCCGAAGTTATCGTTGATGCGCAGGTTGTCGTAGTAGTCGCGGTCCAGCAGGTTGTCGATGCCGACGTAGGGCTCCCAGCGCTGATCACCCCACGCCATTCGCCAGCCCAGGCGAGCGTTGGTGACCGCGTAGCCGGCCACGCGGTCGAGGTTGGCGTTGTCCGCGTACTGGTTTGACGTTGACCCGCGCATACCAGTCGTCACGGTCATAGCTGACCTCGGCGAACAGACTCTGCCGCGGAATCCCCGGGATGCGGTTGCCGTCGTAGCCCTCGAACTGGTCGAAACGGTAGCGGTTGTAGCTCCAGGCCCCGGTCAGTCGCCAGAAACGCCCCACCAGCCAGTCCCCGCTGAACTCGACGCCGTCGCGACTCGAGCGGCCGGCGTTGGTGTAGAAGGTGCGTCCGTCGACTTCCGGGACCAGCTCGTCCTCGATGCGCATGCTGTAGAGCACCGCTTCGTAGCGCAATCCCGGGTACTCGCCTTTAAAACCAATCTCGCGATTGACCGACTGCGCCGGACCGAGCGAGGGATTGAAGCCGCCCCCGCTTGGGTTGGCCATTTCGTTGATCGTCGGCGTTTCGAACGAGGTCGCGTAACGCACGTACGCCACGTGATGGGTGTCCAGTTGCCGGCTCAGCCCCAGGCTGTAGTTCCAGTCCTCCAGGTTGCGCTCGCCCGAGGCATCATCAGCGTCGCTCAGGTAACGGTCCTTCGCCTCGAGCCGCACGCTGTCATAACGCAACCCAGCGGTGAGCAGCCAGGCATCGCCGAGGCTCAGCTGATCCTCGACGAACACACCCCGGCTGTCCGCCGTTTCGCGCTGACGCTGCGTCAGGGCGCCGGTGATGCCGCCGGGCAGGTTGTCGTTGCGCGAGCGCTCGTCGCGCTGGCTTTCCAGGTCCATGCCGACGGTTAACTGATGCGGCAGGCCCGCCAGTTCACGGTGAAAGGTGCGCTGCGCGCCCACCCCTGCGAACCAGCGGTCGTAGGCGGTCTGGCCGTTGTTCTGCAACGGGAGACGGTTGCTGAACTCGCGCTGGCCGTAATAGCTGCGCAGCTGGTAGGTATCGTCGCCGGCGGCCTGGCCATCCCAGACCAGCGAGAGGCGCTGCTGCTCGACCGTCTCGTCGGAATCGAACTGCAGGCTCTGCGGCCGCGCCTGGGAACGGTCCGCCCGGACCTGATCCAGGGCCAGGCCACCGGGATCTTCGGCGCGGTTGTCGATTGCATGGAGGGTGAGCCCGAGCGTGCCGCCCTCTCCCTGCCAGCGCAGCTTGCCGGTGAGGTGGTTGGTTTCGGCGGTGCCGTGCGTGCGGTAGCCGTCGAGCTGTGTGGCATTGACCGCCAGCAAGGCGCCCAGCGAGCCGACGCTGCCACTGGTTTCCGCACGCATGCGGCGATAGCCCAGTTCGCCGCCGGTCACCTCGACCTGCGTGAACGGCGTGTCGCCCGGTTCTCGCGTCTGGATCGCCAGGACGCCACCGGCGGCATTCCCGTAGATGGTGGACGACGGACCGCGAATCACCTCGATGCGCTCGACCAACGCGGTATCCAGCCCATCCATCTCGGTCTGCCCGTCCGGCATGGTCAGCGGCACCCCGTCGACCAGCACCCGCACGCCGCGCACGCCAAAACTGGAGCGGGACCCGAAGCCGCGAATGGACAAGCGCATGCCCTGCGCCAGGTTGTAGCGGCTCTGCGAAAGCGCGCCCGGCACGGGGCCGAGCAGGCTGTCGAGGGTGAGCAACTGCTCGCCGGGCTGGTCCTGCGCCGACACGGCGGACACCGCCATCGGCAAGGTAAACCAGTCGGATTCTGCCCGGGGTGAGCTCACCAGCAAGGGGTCGAGCGTGAGCGGTTCGCTCGTCTGGGCGAGCAAGGGTCCGGTCGCCAACGAGAGCGATCCGGCAAGAATGAGTCGATACATGGTTGAGCCTTGTTGTTATGGAGTCACGTTGCTGTCACCGACCTCTGTGAAAAAAGCCTGACCAGAAGAACGCGATTGGGCCGCCTTGGAGCCCAGCGCTCCGGCACACCCGTTGCAAACTACAGAAACGACCTGAAGCGGGAAATCCTCCCTTAGCGTCATCAAGGCAACGCAGATGCCAAGCCACTCTTGAGCCACCACCGACTGCGGTTCGCGTATTCGACATGGTCCAACGGCCACCGGTCCTGCTGACGTGGCCACGTCGTTCTTGATCGTCGGTTCTGCAACCAGCCTGCGGGAAGCGGGTCAGGAGTCGCCGCGTCCCGTTGTAGCGACGCGACAGCTGTCGCGGCCGTGAACGGTCAGGTTGCGACACGTCGCTTCAACCTCGACGCCCATGGACCGCGCAACGCCGCGCCATCGCGGGCGTAGCAACCCAATCGCAACGGCGACACCCCCGAATCGAGCCCGCCGTAGCCCTGCGATCGGTCCGCAGTTAGACCCGCGATTAGCGCTGAGCGAGCCATCGTGCCGGCCTATTGACCTCAAGTTCACTTGAAGTCCTAGAGTCGCTCGCGTCGGGCCTGGCAACCGTTGCCTGCCTTCCCTGCTTGTGGATCAGGATCAAAGCGCCGATGTGCGATTTAAATGAGATATTCCTGGATACCGGCGACCTGTCGCCCGCGCCCTCCATTGTCTCGCCGGCCTCCATGCCAGATGGCGGTATGAGGGTCCGCCGGGCGGCATGTCGCGATCTGCTCGCCTTGTTCGCGATTCACCGGGCGCTGTTCTTGCCGCACATCGCCCGGCTCTGGGGCTGGGATGAACGTTGGCAGCGCGCCAATTTTCTAGAGCAGGTGGCCACGGCCAGCACCTGGGTCGTGGAGAGCGATTCGGGCATCGCCGGCTATCTACAGTTCGAGGAACAGGCCCGGCGAATCTACCTGCGCAATATCGCACTGGTACCGGCGTACCAACGGCGGGGAGTCGGTACCCGGCTGGTGGAGGCCCTCAAGACGAAGGCGTCAGCACGCCGCATACCCCTGACGCTCAGCGTGTTCAGGACGAACCTGGCAGCCAGGCGGTTCTATGAGCGCCAGGGGTTCACCGCTACGCACGAGGCGCGCACCCATATCGACATGCGCTGGGTGCGCCCCGGCGCAAGCGATCAATGCCCGGGCAGCGGTACTGACCGGTCGATTCGATGATGACTGTGCATGGATCGCAGTCAGTCGATGGCTGAGATTCCTGGCTCATGGCTGTCAGTCGAAAGCCCGTCGTTTCCGGCCGACCGCACCCGGAGGAACCCATGCCCTCGGAAACCCTGCTTGCCTTTGTGACCTATGCCTTCGTGACCTCAATCACCCCCGGCCCGAACAACACCATGCTGCTGGCGTCCGGTTTGAACTACGGTTTCGTCCGCAGCTTGCCGCACGTCCTGGGCATCAGTATCGGCTTTGCGGTACTGGTGATGGGCGTGGGCGCGGGCCTGGGGCGCCTCTTCGAGGCCTTCCCTGCGCTGTACGCTCTGCTGCGGATCGTTGGCGCGGCCTACTTGCTATATCTGGCCTGGCAGATCGCGACGGCCGCACCGATGCAGGATGCTTCGGCGCCGGGGCGTCCTTTCGGCTTCTGGAAAGCGGCGGGCTTCCAATGGGTCAATCCCAAGGCCTGGATCATGGCTATCGGAGCCATCACGGCCTATCTGCCGGCCGGTGGCGGCGTGCAGGCGGTCGTGGTGCTCGCGCTGCTCTTTGCCCTCGTCAACGCGCCCAGCGTGGTGGTTTGGGTCACCTTTGGCACCACGCTACGCCGCTGGCTGACCGATACGCGCCATTTACGGCTCTTCAATATCGCGATGGCCTTGCTGCTCGTACTGTCGCTGCACCCACTGCTGCTCGGGTAAGGGCGTATCGGTCGGTTCATGCGGCTGACTGCCCATGGCTGAACCACCAATCAGCGTCTTTGGATCCGACTCGGGAGGACCAAGCGATGGCCGGGAAAGCCACCCACAAGGACCCTTTGCTACCGATTGGCGAAATCAGCAAACGCAGCGGAGTTGCCGCCTCGGCCCTGCGCTATTACGAATCGCTCGGCTTGATCAGTTCGTCCCGCCAGGGCACCAGCCGGCGCTATTTCCCGCGTTCGACGCTGCGCCGCGTGGCGTTCATCATCTTTGCCCAGAAGATCGGCTACTCGCTCGAGGCAATCGGTCAACAGCTGGCTTGCCTGCCCACCGACAAGCTGCCGACGAACAGGGATTGGCAGGCGCTATCTCGCGGCTGGAAGCAGCAGGTTGCCCAGCGCATCAGGGAATTGCAGCGACTCGATATGGATCTCGATCACTGCATCGGCTGCGGCTGTCTCTCGCTGCAGCGCTGCAAGCTGGCCAACCCCAACGACTTGGCCGGCAACTATGGGGCCGGCCCTCTGCGATGGCTCGCGGACGAGATGCCCGAGCACGAGTAAAAGCGCGTCAACTTCAGTTCCCGATCCGGAGCTACTGATCGACGTCCATGCTGGGCGCGATTTGTTTTGCCCGTCAGAAAGCCACCACGCTCGCCTCGTAACCGTTTCCCTTGCCGTTGCCCAGATCCGTTGGGAACTCTGGTGGTAGCCAGCCCCCGCACCCTGTCCCCACTATGGGCAGGACACAGGCTCCAGCGCGGCGTGGTTTCGAACATCCAGGCAAGGGTGGTCAGCGGAACAAGTAGGCACAAGCCGACGTCGAGGTGTAGTCCAGATCCAGCGCGCCCCCGTGACGTTGCCTCCGGCACAGCGCCAGTCCAGGTCCGGAATAGGCGTAGCGCTGTGGCGGCTCATGTCGCAGGCGAACCAGGGACCGGTCATCACGTTCTGAAGCGACGCAACCTCTGGCTTCAGCTGATGCGCCAAATCTTCCGCACGGGTTTTCGGCGGGCACAAAAAAAGCTGCCCTTGGCAGCTTCTCTCGTTCCACCCTTTTAAGAAAAGGAGGGACTTGTATGGCGCAGCGGACGGGACTCGAACCCGCGACCCCCGGCGTGACAGGCCGGTATTCTAACCGACTGAACTACCGCTGCGCGTCGGCCGGACTTTCGTCCGTAATTTCGCAAAGGTTGGTGGCTGATGACGGGATCGAACCGCCGACCCCCTGCGTGTGATGCAGGTGCTCTCCCAGCTGAGCTAATCAGCCGTTCGCCTTGCGAGGCGCGCAATTTACTGGCGAGCCACAGGCAAGTCAACACCAGCGTTGGATTTTTTTGCGGAACGCGTGGTCCACCGTCATCGCCGTTCAGCCTGTCATCTTCGCCGGGCACTCTTGCCGCTTGCTGCTGTCACTGCTCAGACCGGCGGCAAAACCCGGCGACTCGATTCGATGGATATCAGAACCATAAAAGGCCAAGGAGCAACGCTTGTCTTTGCCTGACGTCTTGCGCAAATACCGGCCCTACTTACCGCTAGCCCTGAGCGCGCTGCTGGTCGCCCTGTTCGCCGTCTACCTGGTCGGCCGTGTGAACGAATGGCTGGCCTTGACCGATACCACCGCCGCCCCGGCTGGCACGCCGCAAGACACCCAGGCCCTGGCGCGCCCCGAGGTCGAACAGCTGCAGCGCGTGTTTGGCTCCCCTGCTCTGCCAGCGGAGGGCGCGTCGACCACCGCTGCGGCCAACCTGACACTGCACGGCAGCTTCGTCAGCGCCGACCCGGCGCGCTCGAGCGCGATCATTCAAATTGACGGGCAACCGCCGCGTCTGCTGTTCACTGGCGATGAGCTCGAGCAGGGCGTCACCCTGCAGCAGGTCAACGCAAACGGCGTGCAGATCATGCGCAACGGGCGAATCGAGCAGCTGATGTTTCCCAAGTCCCGCTCGCCCCTCTACGCGCCAGAGCCCTATTCCGAGCCGCCTGCAAACGCACCTGACCCGGCGGCTGAACAGATGCAGCAGCAGATGGAAGCGCTGCGCCAGCAGCTGGAGCAAGCGATCGACCAGCCGCAAGACACACCCACCAATGACCAGCCTATGGAAGAAGACTGAACGATGCCGCCGCTTCTCTCTCGCCCGCTAATCATGCTGGCCGCCGCCGGCCTGCTCGTCGGCGCTCCGGCGCTGGCCCAGGTTGCCGAGCCCGGCATCGAGCCAAGCCAGACCCAGATGAATGGCTGGACGATCAATCTGAAGGACGCCGACATCCGCGCCTACATCGACCAGATGAGCCAGCTCACCGGGCAGACATTCATCGTCGACCCGCGGGTCAAAGGCCAGGTCACCGTGGTGTCGAACGCGACGCTGGACACCGAAGAGGTGTACCAACTGTTCCTTTCGGTGATGGCCACCCATGGCTACAGCGTCCTGTCGCAGGGCGACGTGACACGCATCGTGCCCAACGCCGAGGCCAAGACCGAGCCAGGGGGCGGGCCGACCGGCGGCGATCAGCTGGAGACGCAGGTCATCCAGGTGCAGCACACCTCAGCCACCGAGCTCATTCCACTGATCCGTCCTCTGGTGCCCCAGTACGGGCATCTGGCGGCGGTCGGCTCGGCCAACGCACTGATCATCAGTGATCGCAGCGCCAATATCGCACGCGTCCGCGACCTGGTGCGCCAGCTCGATCGCGCCGAGAGCGACGATTACACGGTGTTGAATTTGCGCCACGGTTGGGCGGTGGACATCGCCGAGGTGCTGCGCAACTCGCTGCTGCGCGGTGAAGCGAAAACCAGCGCCGGCCTGCAGATCATCGCCGACTCGCGCACCAACCGACTGATCTTCATCGGCCCGGCGCAAGCACGCAGCAAGCTGGCGGCGCTCGCGCAATCGCTCGACTCCCCCGCCACGCGTTCGGCCAATACCCGTGTCATCCGCCTGCGCCACAACGACGCCAAGTCGCTGGCCGAAACCCTGGGTGACATTTCCGAAGGGCTGGCAGCACCCGCCGAGGGGGACAGCACCACGACACGCAATCAGCAGATTCTCATTCGCGCCGACGAAAGCCTCAACGCGCTCGTTCTGCTGGCCGATCCGGAACTGGTGGGCACGCTGGAAAGCATCGTCCGGCAGCTCGATGTACCACGCGCGCAGGTCATGGTCGAAGCCGCCATCGTCGAGGTGTCAGGCGACATCAGCGACGCGCTCGGCGTGCAGTGGGCGGTCGATGCCAGGGGCGGCACCGGCGGCGTCGGGGGGGTCAATTTCGGCAATACCGGTATTTCGATCGGGAGCGTACTCAACGCCATCAACGACAATGAGATCCCGAACAACCTGCCCGATGGCGCGATCATCGGTGTGGGCACGCGCAGCTTCGGCGCCCTCATCACCGCGTTGTCCTCCAACAGCAACAGCAACCTGCTGTCGACGCCGAGCCTGCTGACCCTGGACAACCAGGAGGCGGAGATACTGGTCGGCCAGAACGTGCCCTTCCAGACCGGCAGCTACACCACCGACTCGGCCGGGGCCAACAACCCGTTTACCACCATCGAGCGGCAGGACATCGGTGTGACGCTGAAGGTAACGCCGCACATCAACGAAGGCGCAACGCTACGCCTGCAGATCGAGCAGGAGATCTCCTCGATCGCCCCAAGCGCCACGCTTGCCGCGCAGGCCGTCGACCTGGTCACCAACAAGCGCTCGATCAAGAGCACCATCCTCGCCGAGGATGGCCAGGTCATCGTGCTTGGCGGCCTGATTCAGGACGACGTGACGCGCACGGCGTCGAAGGTTCCGTTACTCGGCGATATACCGCTGCTTGGCGGGCTGTTCCGCTCGACCGAGGAAACGCGCATCAAGCGCAACCTCATGGTCTTTCTCCGGCCGACGGTGGTGCGCGACCGTGCCGGCCTGGCAGCGCTGTCTGGCAAGAAGTACAGCGACATCCGGGTGATCGAAACCGATGCGGGCTATCCGAGCATCCTACCGGCGGATCCGACGCGGCTGTTCGACGGCCAGGGCGAACCGGCGCCGGCGATCGATCTGCGCGCCGCGCCGCAATCTTCCGTGCGCCCGGTGGCACCGACGAGCGCACCTGCGACCACCGAGGCGGCCACTACCCCGGTGCGTACTGGTTGGGTCGTCCAGGTGGCGCGCGTCAGCAACCGCAATACCGCCGAAGCCCTGCAGGAACGTAAGCGTTCATTCCAAGACATCCTGCCATCCCGCTGACTTCCGCCCTAGAGTGACCTCGCATTCAACAACGCGAGGTTATTTCCATGAGAAAACACCGCACCGCA
>LZQO01000009.1_pt1 | contig 64943 bp, 67 predicted proteins | sample 768571 | NCBI WGS metagenome assembly LZQO01 (sample SAMN05207081, study PRJNA324507) | oil field metagenome | isolation source: sample BH-FW-10 from oil reservoir | place: India: Bombay High | collected 2015-12-01
CTGAACCGAATGATCTGCCGGCGCATTGATGAACTGCAAGATCAAGAAAACCTGCAGGCGCTGAGTCGGCTGCACGTGGGGCTGAAGGTGACCTTCGAAAGCCGAACTGGCTTGACTATGGGGATCGTCACCAAGATCAACCGCAAGAGCGTGATCGTCCTGGCCGAGAACGGCACGAAACAGTACAAGGTCTCACCGGAATTGCTAAGGCCCCTTCGGGACGTAAAGTAAGTCCAGTACGTCGTGGAATGAAGCTTACGCACCAACATCCGGCCAAGCGTGGCTTATATCGCCCGAAAAACCCGCCAGAGCGAACGTAGCGTCCGGCGCTACCTTGCTCAGATGCGGGAGAGCGGCTGGCTACTAACAGTCAAGTACGGCAATGGCGGTCGTGGCTTTGCCACGGAATATCGGGTAAATCCCCTGTGGATAACTAACCCTGCCAATTTGGCACCCTTTGCCACCGAACTAGATGAAACCCTGACAAATGACAATCAAAAGGATGACAGCAGAGGTACAAAAAGGGTGACACCAGTGTCAGCCCAACCATCAGGAACCATAAAAGAACCTAAAGCAGGCCAGGGGAATGATGCTTCGACGCTCTCCGAAGCATTTCCGGCATCGATGCAAGCTGCAGCCCAGAAGCTGCTGCACCAGTGCCCAATCGAATCTCGACAACTCTTGATTAACGAAATCTCTTTCCGGACTGCAGCAGGCCAAGTCCGCAACCCCATCGGTTTGCTTCGGAAACTTGTAGCGCTGGCTCAACAAGGAAACTTCGTACCCAGCGCCAAGTCCCGACAGCCAACACTAGACAGAGCACGACACAAGCCAGATTGGGCTCAAGAGCCCGACAAGCGATACGGTAATCAGTCGATCCAGGCGGTAATGGAAACGCTCGGGATGCCCATCAAGGTTAGAACTGACGACTAAACAGCGGCAAAGTGGCTATGCTCACTTGAAAACTCCGCCAATTGGAACGAGCGACCTGAAAATTTCCTCACTAACCGTTCCACCAAGACTGATCGTCCCTGTCAGTTTCGTTTCTCGTTTCTGATGGTCAGGTTACCTAGCTGAAGTAACAGCCGCCGCCTCAGCAAGCGCCAGACTTCAGCTCCACCAGGCGTTGAGCCCTCGAATACTGTGATGATGTAAATGGCCAAACGCCAACCAACAATTGCGCCAATGAAATCAGCAAAGACCTGCCAGCCATTTACGCTGCCGCTAGGAGGTCCGCCATAAACCGTGACATGCGGTTGAATAATGCCTTCCCATACCCAACTGACAGCGAGTGTCATGTTCATTGCAACAAACGGTTCCCAACGGATATTCCCCCCTCGCCACTGAGCTGCCTGGCTATCCATGAAATCCCAGCGAGCAGGATAAGGATGGTAAAGACTGCGCCAGACGAACCGATGGACAAGTACCCGAGACGGTTAGTGATAACGATTACCACTGCCAGCCCTAACAGAGCCTGAGCAGCAGTAACACCTCGACTTCCGAGGATAGTTATGCCAAATCGCCCCCTGGCCCGCATGGCAACTGTCAGTCCAAGCGTTACGCCTGCCATTCCGAAAAGATGCGCTAGATCATGATTTCCCATACGCGAAATCGCCATCCCTAGCACGACCAGCACCAGCCCTACAGTGCACAAAATTACGCTTGCCTTAAGCCTCATATTTACTCCCGGTATGGATCGATAACTCTTCGACCAAGATTGCCCTTGCTGATGTACGCACCTCAAGCGAAGTGCTACTAGATTCGATACCCCAAGCTGGCAACTGTATGTCGGGAGCCTGGTAATTACGCGTTGCTAACGGGCGCCCTCTGAGACTCCGTGACCCAACCCACCCAAGCCCCAATCCCCAAAACGGTTGTTTTACGGACACGTACAGCCACCTCTCTCGACGCCCAATAGTCAGCGCTTACGATTGATTTAAACTCGTCTTTAAATCAAAATACGTAAACCTTCCATGCTGACGAGAATTCGGACAATGAAGATTGGGTACGCGCGAGTATCACGGGATGATCAGCAGCTCGATCTTCAGCATGACGCGCTGACCGCTGCCGGTTGCGAGCGGATCTTCAGCGACAAGATGAGTGGTGCCAAAGCATCGCGCCCCGGTCTTGATGAAGCGCTGGCATTTGCAAGACCTGGCGATGTTCTGGTTGTCTGGCGGCTTGACCGCCTCGGCCGCTCGATGTCCGAGTTGCTGCGCCTCACTGCCATCCTCGAATCCACTGGCGTGGGCCTTGAAAGCCTGAAGGAACAGATCGACACCACCAGCGCTGCCGGCCGCCTGGTTTTCCATGTTTTCGCTGCGATGGCGGAGTTCGAGAGAAACCTGATTCGAGAACGCACCTTTGCCGGCCTCGAAGCGGCACGTGCCAGAGGGCGGCAAGGCGGGCGGCCTGGTGTGCCGCCAGAAACGATTGCCGCGATACAAGCCCTGGCAGGTGATCAGAATCGTACGCCCGACGAGATCTGCAAGGCGCTGAAGATCAGCCGAAGCACCCTCTACAAGTATCGCCAACAGGCCAGCAAGTCGTGATCAAAACCGAACTCGAAGTGCTATACCTCGGCGCGCTGCTGCTCTTGGTTGACTGCATTTGTTGCCTCATCGCTGCGTATCGCAGAGCCCCTGTGCTTGGAGCTGTCGCTGGTGGCGGCACTGCCGGCGCGCTTGCTCTTGTGCTGATTACCAGAGTGATGCCGTTTGCTCTAGCCGCAGTGGCCAGCATCATCATCGGAGGAGTGATTGCCTGGATGAAAGCGAAATCTCTTGAACCCGGTGATAGCGAGGCAGCCCATGGATAAGAACCTGAGTAAGGCAGAGGAAACAGCGGTGCTGCTATTTGATGGGATGTCCAAGGCGGAGATTGAGGTGCGCCTGGCCATCGCCAACTATCTGATCCCCAGAATCGCTGGAACCCCGGCCGCGCGCGAAGCATTCAACGCATTGGTCGGCAGATTTCAGGGGCGCTACCCGCACCACAAGCTGCTCACTCACCTGCTGATCGCACCTGAATACCTAGAGCACGCCCCTGACACTCAGCAGTGATCATGTAGCAACGCAACCACGGCCCATATAGCGAGGGACTCATGCGAAACTGAGAGCGCACCTATAGTGGATGCCCTGTGCTGTCCCTGGCGACACAGATTGCCCCCTACCTGGATCACGGGGCTGTACCGGGCAACACGGAGTACCTGGAGGTTCCGCCCGGTAAGGTAGTGCGCAAGCGTGGATTTTGGCTGAACCCTGGCTATCGCATGCACCACACGGCGATGCTGTTCTTGATCAGCACCGATGTGTACGCGATGAACGTCGACGACTTCTACGAGCGGCGGGATCAGATCCATTGCTACCTCAGCCACAAGGCTGGCACAGCTTATATAGGCAGGGTCGAGCATGCGGGTGAGTCTCAGCAGCTACTGCACCCGCTGCTGCCCGACTTGCACGAGCCTCTTGATATCCAGCGCAACGAGCTTGCATACGTAGGACGCGTGATTTCTGCCATCTGAGGTGCTCCATGCTTTTAGGAATCCAGGCGGATGATTACCGCCAACGCAGGGCGAGGCTGCTAGGCCTACCAGAGCACGCAACTGATGTAGACGTGCATTCGCACATCATCAACGGCATCCCTGTAGCTCACTTGGCAACGCTGCTCAGGAACGGTGACATCAATGCCCATGCGTGTGAGCAAGTCACGCCAGCCCTTGGGCAAAAGCAACGCCCAACAGACAGAATTAAGGCTCCGGACGCTTCACCAGATAATCGACTGTCTGCAGATGAGAGCGACCGACTCTTTCGCGTCGTGCATACGATCGTGGTGGCCGAGATCCTTTTTGGTTCTCGTGATAAGGCGCAGCGCTGGCTCTCGAAGCCCCAAGACAGGTTCTCCGGCAACTCACCAATGCAGATGCTGACATCTACGGCAGGTGCCTGGCTCGTCGAGGAACTGCTGACACAGCTGGCCGAGGGGTTCGTTTTGTAGTCCGTGTGGCCGGGCATTGGGTCGATGGATGCGCGGATTTCGCCTTACTGCCGGCAACACAAACTCTACAGCCGGGATCTACACACAAACCCGATCTCATTACTACGCTGAGCAGCCATTTTCAGGCCTCGGTGTATCACCCTATTTGTCTACCCGTAATAGTCTCGCACTGATTTTTGAGCGTGCAGCGTGTGATACAGGGACCGCGTGCAACGTGTGATACACCAATAGCGTTCAGCCTGTGATACAGCGACATTTATGCCGCCTGAACACGGCAATTCGGCCAATCCAGAAGACATTTACCGACAGCGCAAACCAAGTAAGCGAAGAGCCGCACTCAGGCGCGAGCAAGAGAGCTGCTGGAAGGCAAAAAGATGGCAATCATTGGCAATGAAAGCCAATCATTGCCAATGATTGCCATCTAATTACTTCATGAAGATCCGTGATTGCGTTATTACATGCCAATCATTGCCATTGAATGGCAATGATTGGCATGTAATTGAGCGAGGTGCAGACGTGTAAGCCAGGGAAGCCCGCCATCTGAGCTTTCATCCCATAGCGCGCATGGAAGAGCTCAAAAAAGCGAACGCACCCAGGTCTGGATGGGATAAAGAATGATGCCGATCATCAGGCCTATGTACGCCAGGTAGCCGAGAGTTACCTGCGGAGCGCGCAGCTCAGCCAGTTTTTCAAAGTCGCTGCCCAGGTACATGGCCGCCTGAGCCGAGTTGAACGGCAGAGCCTCGAGCTGAGCCTTGGCGTTACGCGCAGCGATGAAGCGCAGGGAGACGTACCAGAAAGCTGCTGCCGGGATTATCGTCCAGGCCATGCCGAACAGGATACCCACCGCAATCACGACAGGGATCATCAACAGAACCTGCGGCCCCGGCTCGGCCATGCTCGCCATGAATTCGCTCGCGAAGGCCGAGAAGCCACTAGCGATGAAGCTCACCACCGCCCCCACATCCCACTCGGCGCCCATCGCCAGCCACAGGTAGGAAAGCCCCGCCATTGCCGCCGCCCAGTTGATGACCTGGGCACAGCCATAACCACCAAAGGCACCGCCGTTGATCGGCGCTATCGCCACGAAGTGTGTACCACGCCCAAGGATGGCACGAGGCAGGAAGCAGATCACCAGCAGCAACCCAGCCACCAGCAGCATCAGCCCCTCATATCCGGGCAGCGGTACCCACTCTCCGATGGAAAAGGAGTCCTGCTTGACGAAGGTGCACCCCCGCATCATGTCCCGCGCCATGTCTACGAACGGAATGGCCAGCGCGGCAGCAATGAAGCCAGACTTCGGCACCGACCAGATTTCGGCAAACCAGTTGCCGGTCAGGCTGCGGCGGTAGTAGTAACGATAGGTACGCTTGGGCTGGTACTGGGTGCCGGAACTCTTCACGGCCACCCCAAACCAGCCGCTGGCGATAGCCACATAAGAGAGTAGGCGCCCCGTGTTGTTCATCACGAGCGAGTGGGTTGCCGAGCTATCCACCCAAGGCAAGCGGACGGACTGCCCGGCAGGGCAATTGGCGCATTCCTCGACGAACGCATCCGCCAGCTCATTGCACGGCCTGTAGCCACGTGGGTAGATGAAATCGAAGGCTGCTCTCACGGAACTGACGATGAGGCTCCATATCACGTACAGCGGCAGTGAAACGCCATACGACCAAACCGCCCCAAGGAAAGATCTGACTGCCGACATAGCCGCAACTCCTTTGCCATCAATGGATTTGAACGATCGATTCCTACATATCGGCTGTGCTGCCGCTCAGGCTCTTGGCGAGCTCATCGATCAGCATTTCCCTCACAGCCAGCTTGCAGTGCCGCTGCCAATTGGCACGAGCCAGGTAGCCGGCATCAATACTCAGGGGGTGTAACCGTCGCCATTCCCTTTCAAGCCGAGCAGCCTCCCTCTGGAGAAAGTCCCGCCTCCGCTCGATATAGGCCTGCAGCCTCTGGCCTTCCGCTAGTCGGCACATCAGGCGCGGATTAACCGCTTGAAGAATCTCGTGGACTGCCCGCCCCCAATACGAAAGACCTTGGAGCTCGGGCAGCAGGGTGGCTTCCATCGGCACGGACAGGTAGATGTCGTGAAACTGTGAGTTCAGGGCCACCGCCTGCTCCACCTGGTCGATGAGAGGTAGTCTGCTGCAGAGAAACTATAGGATAATTACTTAAATTAAGCAACTTACGTAACAATATCTTTATTCTTGAGATCTCGCCTTGCGCGAGACGCCCCGCAAACCAGTCGAGCCCCTGCTACTCACGGCGGGTCTTATCCAGAAAAGCTACGAGCTGCTCTTCCGACATTGCAGCAAGGGCCGCGACACCGGCACGAACAACATCGGAACGGGAAGCTCGGAAACCCCGCGGGATCAGACTGAGGCGATCGATCTCTTCGCTGATCTGGTCTGTCAGCGAGAAGGTGACGCGCTTGAAGACTGCTGTACTCGGTGCTGGGTGGGGCGACTTAGGCATTGTGGCTCTCGGACAGTTATTTAATATTCGCAACTTACGTAAGCATGATGCGCATTTCAATCTCCGGAGTTTGTGGAGGGCTGCTCGGCTGCCTTCCGACCTTTGCATCGCAGCTCGGACATGAGCCGCGTTAAGGCGAACAGTGATGCCTTGCTCAGTTCAGCAATGGCAGCAAAAGCCAGGCAAGCGACACGCGTAGGATCAGCCTTGCGTCATCAAGGGAGATTCACCATGAGCGGAAAACCGGCGGCTCGCCAAACTGACCCCACCTCTTGTCCAGTGCCTGGCCATGGCACAAACCCTATCGCGACGGGTTCCCCGAACGTCTTTTTCGATAACCTGCCGGCTGCACGCATGAGCGATACGTCAGCCTGTGGCAGCCCGATTGTGGGCGCTGTAGCAAGCACAGTACTGATCAACGGCCTGCCGGCCGCGACACTTGGAAGCATGGGTGGCCATGGAAGCGTGATCATCGGCGGCTCCGGGAGCGTGATCATCGGCGACTCCCCTGTAGCCGCCCCTTTCACAGCACCAAGCCCATCAAAACTGGCTGCAGCCGCCACCCCGGTTGCGACAGCGGCAGTGCCAACGAGCCAGCCGCCTGCCGCCCCTCGTGCAGCTCAACCGGCACAGCCCGCCGGCAGCATTACGCGGCCTGCGTCGGCGACTGATCGAGCGGCAGCTGCCGAAAAGATCCTGGACGACTTCGAGTGCTCAATTTCTACCGATCGAGTCTTCAACGACTCCGAACATCCAATGGGTACAGCCAGTGACCCGTTCGAGAAGAGCAAGGTCATAGAGCAGCTACGAGTACGCCTGGCAAGATCGCAAGGGCAGTATGTGTCGACTCAGGAAAGAATCACCCCTCAGCCGAACCAGCAAGAGACTAGCCTGTGCGGGCCTGCCGCCTTCTTCTACGCGCTGCTGAAGGATCGTCCCGATCTTTATGCCCAATCGATCATCGATCTATGGGAAACAGGGGAAACCACGATCGGGCAGCTACACATCAAACCCAGCTACGGCTGCCGGAATCCGAAGAACTTCAGCGACACGGCAGCAGGCGATCGGATATCCGCGATTGATTGGATCTCGTTGGCCAGTCTTCGAGACAGCGAGAACGCCCTGCTCGATTACGACTCTCCTAGCGATCAGGTATCAGGGATTACTCTGCCCAGCAAAGTGGAGTCATGGTTTACCAAGGCTGGCGCCACCGTTGTCTTCGATAACATCCAGTTCAGGGGGCACATCAACCAGGAGAAGTTCCTGGAGTTGCTCAGCTACCTGAGCCCTCAGCACCATGTTACTTCGCTGGTTTGCGCCTCGATGGTCGAGGGCGGCGCAGGCGTCGGGAAGAATCACTGGATAGTTTGGGAAGGAGCGCCGCAGACCCAAAACGGCGAAATCGATCAGACCACCGCGCCCGAGGAAAAAATCGTCGACTCCCAGATGTTTTCTTGGGGCTACGTTTCGCATCAGGTCACGCGCAGCTACACGCTTGGCCAGCTCGTCAAAGACATATACGGCGGAGCCGTATTCAGCAAAATCCCATAACGAGGAAATCGCCTCATATGCTACGGAAAGCACTTTTCGCCATCGGCTTAGCGCTGCAGCTTGCAGGATGTGAAGCAGTCATGTCCGGTGGAGTGGTCGGCAACTGCGCTATGCGGCCCGAACCGACTCTACTGCCGGAGGCCTTACCAGCTGCCAAAGTCGGGGTTCCGTACAGCGTGCAGCTCAGCGTGACCAATACTTCCTCGCCCGTTCACGGCATCTATGCAAGTGACGTCCACCCCTTACCCGATGGACTGAGGATCGATCACCAAGACCGCGAACCGAGTGGATTCATCAGCGGCACTCCGGTCAAAACTGGTGCTTATGAAGTGCACATATCCGCCGGCACCTATGGCACGCAGTGCGCCGGCCTTAGGGCACGCCGCGTCTACACGCTCGAAGTTGTGGAATAGCTGACTCTCAGGTTCCACCCCATTTCCATGATTTCAATCTCTGCGTGAAGTGCCGAACCGCCTTCCAGGTCTCGATCAGCAGCTCTGAACAGGCGCGCTTCAGCTAGGGCATTTCCGGGCCTGTGGATTAGACAGTGAGCCGATTAGCCGGCATTATCGGCTCATCATGTGAGCCGAATAAGCTCACCAATCGGCTCACAGACGAGCAGCCATCATGAATGACCCGCTCTGGATCTGGCAGCAACCCAACTGGCCACACTTCAGCTGGCAAGCCGACACGCTTGCCACACTGCTGCGCTCATGCAGCCAGGCTCAGGGCCGTTTGCTCGGAATGCTCGGTGCAGTAGGTGGTGACACTGAAGTGCAGAGCAGCCTGGATGCCCTGCTGCAGAACATCGTCACCTCATCCGCCATCGAGGGTGAGCAGTTGAATGTCGGTTCGGTGCGCTCATCACTGGCACGGCGCCTGGGGCTGAACGAAGAAGGCCGCACCACCTCACGCTCCGAAGGGCTGGCGGAACTAATGCTCGATGCCACCCGCGGCTATCAGCAGCCGCTCGATCTGCAGCGGCTGTTCACCTGGCATGGCTGTCTATTTCCCAGCGATGACCACCTGCTGACCCGCCCGCTACGCATCGGCATGCTGCGCGGCGAAGAACCCATGCAGGTAGTTTCAGGCCGGCTCGACCGCCCTACCGTGCATTTCGAGGCGCCCCCCCGGGCCGGGCTGGAAGCGCAACTGAGCGACTTCCTCGTCTGGTTCGAGAGCAGCCGTAGCGATGCCGGCCTCGACCCGTTTCTACGGGCCGGCATTGCGCACTTCTGGTTCGTTACTCTGCACCCCTTCGATGACGGCAACGGTCGCCTTACCCGCGCCATCACCGACCTCGCCCTAGCTCAGGGCGAACAGCAGGCCATCCGTTTTTATGCCATGTCCGCGAGCATCCTCGACGACCGCGCCGGCTATTACCGCATCCTGGAAGCCAGTCAGAAAGGTGGGCTGGATATCTCCAACTGGCTACAGTGGTTTCTCAAAACACTGCTTAATAGCCTGGAGCAAGCCCTCGCTCGCATCGACCGCGTACTGGTCAAGGCACGCTTCTGGCAGGCCCACCGCAGCCAAACCCTATCGACCGAGCAGATCAAAGTGCTGAACCGCCTGCTTGATGGCGGCGAAAAGGGTTTCGAGAACGGTATCAGCGCGGCGCAGTACCAAGCCGTGGCCAAGGTATCCAAAGCCACAGCCACCCGACATCTGAGCGGTCTTTTGGAAAAAGGCTGCATCGTACGCCTATCTGGCGGCGGGCGTAGCACTCGGTATCAAATTAACGTAGAGGCAACCAAAGGTGGTCGATAAGTCTGCTTCCTTTGGCAGCATGAAAAATTGAGGAAACTACATGGACGAGCCTATTCATAAAGCCAAAAGAAACCCCGCCTGGACCCGAGACGAATTAATTCTTGCACTTGACCTCTACTTAAAAAATCGCTACTCATCCGCCAGCAAGCGTCAGCTCGAAGTCCAAGCCCTGTCCAAACTTCTAGGAAATGTAGGCGAGGCTCTTGGACTCAAAAAAGGAGGCAGTTTTCGTAATGAAAATAGCGTCCTTATGAAACTCAGCAATTTCCGCAGATTGGATCCTGAGTACCTCAAAGACGGAAGAACAGGCTTGGCGAAAGGTAATAAGGACGAACAGCTGGTATGGCAAGAGTTCTCTGGCGACCAATCTAAGCTTGATGCCATAGCAGCTGCCATTCGCAATGCAATTGAGAGCCCATCAGCCGAGATGCAGGAGCTGGTTGGCCAAGACGAGCAGGGAATTGAGGAAGCAGAGGAAGGAAAAGTACTGACACGCCTACATCGCTACCGCGAGCGAAGTCGAGCCCTAGTCGAGGCCAAGAAGAAAGAGGCACTGAAGGCCCTGGATTGCCTGCAATGCGAAGCATGTGGCTTCGATTTCGCTAAAGAATACGGTCCAGCAGGCAACGGCATCATCGACATTCACCACACCAAGCCTCTTCACACACTGAAGCCAGGTGAAACGACCAAACTCTCCGAGCTAGCGTTGCTTTGCGCCAATTGCCATCGTGTTATCCACTCAAAACGCGATTGGCTGAGCGTGGAGCAGGTACGGGCGCTCAGGAGACAGCCTTGGACTGACCCCATGTGAATAGTCCATTTTTTCTGCTCCTATTTCCAAAAAAACCCTGCAAATTGACGCTATGAGTCACCCTGTACGCTGCGACCTGGTTCTCCTGAGTCGAGGTGTGCATAATCGCGCATAGCCGCACAGCACCTTTGATCTTTGAGTTACGATACCTATGCCATCTGCCAAGCCACTGACATTCATTGACGCCTTCGCAGGTTGCGGAGGCCTGTCCCTCGGGTTAATGCAGGCGGGCCTGACCGGTTGTTTTGCGATTGAGCGGGACAAATTTGCCTTCGCAACGCTCAAGGCAAACCTGTTGGCAGAGGAGGCCCCACATCAGTATGCCTGGCCACACTGGCTTCCCCAGGAGCCGGTCGGCATAGTCGAATTTCTTAATGATTACCAAGACCAGCTCAAAGAAGTCTCAGGTAACGTCGATATCCTAGTTGGCGGACCTCCGTGCCAGGGCTTCTCCAGCGCAGGCCGAAGACAACACGATGACCCTCGTAATCAACTGTTTGACTCCTATTTGAATTTGGTCGACATCATCAAGCCCAAGGCGGTTTTGATCGAGAACGTTAGGGGATTCACGCTTGATTTCAGCGCCGGCGACGAGGTCAAAAATTTTTCAGAGGCACTCAAGTCACGCTTGTCAGACGCTTACACGGTCTATGAGCAGTTGCTTGACCTCTCAATTTTCGGCGTACCGCAAAGGCGAACTCGTTACTTTGTCATCGCTTTTCGCTCTGAATTGAATCTGCCGGATCCGTTCAAACACATACAAAGTCAACTTCCCTCATTCTTGCGCTCGCTACGGCTAACGGCACCGGTCTCGTCAAGTTCGGCGATTTCAGATCTTGAGATTGCTCGAAGCGGCACGCAGCTATCGACGGAGAGCAAGGGCTTCAAAGAAATTCGTTATGCGGGCCCGCTCACTCGTTACCAAAAACTGATGAATGCAGGGTGCGAAGCTCCCACCAATCTGCGCTTGGCGCGTCACAATGAAAGCATTGTGGCTCGCTTCAGGAAGATCATCGAACTAAGCCATGCAGAGGGCCGCCTGAATATCAGCATCGGGGCAGAAATGCGTGCACGCTTTGGTCTTAACAAGATGGCATTGCGCGTTCTAGACCCCGAGCGCCCATCACCAACGATTACGAGCATGCCTGATGATCTACTGCACTATTCTGAGCCGCGCACGCTGACGGTTCGCGAAAACGCGCGATTGCAGAGCTTCCCAGACTGGTACTCATTTCAAGGCAAGTACACATCAGGCGGTCACCTACGCAAACAAGAAGTACCTCGCTTCACGCAAGTGGCCAACGCAGTACCGCCGCTTGTTGCGCGCGCAATTGGAGAGACGTTAGTGAATTTGCTTGGAAACGAGACTACCTCTGCTGGCACAGGTGACCATAACGTCAGCTCACATCTGCATAGCATCCAGCAGAGCGCGGAAGTCTGCGCGTAGGCGCAGAATCAACTTGCGAAGCTCTCGCATATCCTCAATATCTACAGCCTTACCGGCGTCGTCGACGACTGTATTGGGTTTTCCTTGAGGAACCAAAACCGCGTGCCCGAGAGCATTGCGGCCAGACACGACACCCTCGCGATACAGTTGAATCGTCTCCACGCTGGCTGCATGTACCGTGAACTCATCCATCCCCAGGATGGCGGCCAACATGCGAAGACGATGGTCTGAGGTAAAAAGCATGTGGGCCTTGAACAGCGCTTCAACGCTAGGCGAAGCACTTAGCTTCTCGCCTTGCTTGGTGATGTTCTTCACCTGCTCCATCACACGCCGCATAGCCTCGTCGATAAATTTGGCCCTACCTGCCTCATCGAGCTTGCCGTGCGCTAGGGTCAAGCATGTGTTAACCATATGATCGATGTCACTCGTAGCCCCCATGACAATGCCACGAGTATGGTCAAGGTCGAGAACCTTCTTGATCAGCGAATCAAAGACACCGACCACCTCATCGACCAGGTCTGGACGGCTTGCACAGTAGACACCTTCGAGCTGTTTTTCGTATGCCTTCTGTCGTAGCTCTACTACTGAAGCCTGCCCGGAATAAAACACAACATCTTTATAAGGAACGATCTGACGAATGCGTTCGATCGCATCCTCACCGTGCGTGTCGTTACCGAGATCCCAATCCACTAGAATGAGATCAATCTCGTCCGTGAATACGTCATCGGCAATAGCCGACTCCATCTCAGCAAGAGTAGTGCACTGCCGAGGCCTGAAATCGAAACCCTCGGCGGCCATTTTCAGGGTAATGCTAGTGATCTGCGCGGCGACATGGTCGGGTTGGTCATCCACCCACAACACGTTGAAATCGAGTCTCACGCTTTTTTCCCCTTTGCGGCGATTTTGATGACGAAGCCCAGCCCCTTTTCCAATTGATCATCGAGCTCGATGCTTCCGCCCATTTCGCCTAACACTTGCCGCACATGGTAAAGGCCGAGGCCTGAACCCTGAGTGGTCGTGTATCCCATCTCAAAGATGCGTGAGCGGTCTGTGCCGGAAGGCAGACCACGCCCGTTGTCACTCACATGAATCGTTAAGCCGCTTTTTCCTTCTTGCGTCAGAACGAACTTGATGCGGGGGGCTCTAACTCTTCTCGCATTGCTGATTAGATTATCGACGATGACTGATACGTCGATAGGATTGAATCGCAGCCTGATCCCTGGGTGAGAGTTCTCGACTATGATTTGCAGCCGAGCGCTGCCTGTAGTGCGAGCAATCTGCTCTATGTAGTCATAGATGAATGCAGCTAGATCGGTCTCAATCTTCTCGGAGTCGAGCTTGAAGTTTGCTCTCGCCGCGAATTTCGTTACCGACATGACCTTCTTGTTAAGGTAAGCCATCTGCTCTAAAGTCTTAAGAGCAGTTTCGCGTGGAATAGAAGTCTTACCGGCAGTCTCAGTCAAAAAATTCTCTATCTGCTGCGCAATATCCACAGCATAAATTGTCACCTGGTGATGCAGGTTTAAGATCGTGGTGGAGTCTACGTTGACAAACGACTCCAGGAAGTGTGCGCGCCGCCGCTCTGTCTCCACCTCCGCCTCTGCCTTATCGGCGCGGCGGTTCGCGGCTTCGGCCGCCGCCAGCGCCTTGTCGGCGACTCGGCGCGCGTCGGCCTCAGACTTCCTCAAATCGTCGAAGCGGCGTTCGGCTGCATCGAGCCGAGCAAGCATCTCCGTATCGTCCGTTTTTTCGGCAATCGCACGCAGACTGACCAGTGATGCCTCGAAATCGCTGGAGCGCTCGTTAATCAAGTCCACAAGCCGCTTGCTGTACTCGATTAGCCGTACCTTCTCGCTGTCAACGAGATTAGCGACCGCTGCTGTTACCCGTGCGCGCCCAGGATCTGTCATTAATCTAGAAAGGTCGTCAGTTTGGGCATCCGGCTTGTCGACCCAAGATACGGGAACGACGTATTTTTCCAGGCGCTTCAGGCAGTGATCCATAACCGCCTTTTGCAACTGCACTACAGCGGGTGTTTCGATTAGCCCCTGGTTACGACTTGATACTTCTTGAAAGTCATCGTCGGACCCAGAAACATCGACACGCCCGATGATTTCGCGTGTACCCAAAAAGCGCGCGTAACCTTGCTGCTTGCGGCGACTGAAACCGAACCAATCGTCTCCATCTTCGCCGATCGGATAAACGCGAAAACTGTTCCTAAAGAGAAAAACAGACCCGAACTGAACTGACGGCAAGCCTACACGTCGAGCGAACGTAACTTTTGCTGACTGGTTGAGGTAGTAGATCTCACACCTAAAGCCCGCCGTCGAGAGATACTGATATGGATTTGGCTCAACAATTCGGTAGATGACCTCACCACGGTCTGTAAGCGACGTATGCAGCTCTTCGCCGTCGATAGTGACCCTAATGAACGTCGTCTTGTCTTGCAATGTGGTGAATATGAAATTGCCTATCTGGCCATTGACACATCTTTGGATAGGGGCTCATCTCCTTCCTTGGCATGAAGGGCAATAAGGCGCTTGTCCTCCGCCTCCTCGGCCGGCGCAGTGATGTAAATACCGAAGCCATCAGTCTCTTCACCAAAGGGATTGATCAGTTTTGCCAGCGACGCCTTGAGGTCCAGGATGCGCTGTCGCGACCAAGGTCGCCGCAGTCGCTGAATAGTAACTACCGTGCCATGTTTGAGGGTCGACTTAAACTCATCTAGCTCGGCCGGCAGCTCAAAAGCCCCCTGCTCGGCGTATCTAACGGGGACCTTCTCGAAATGTTCCTTGGCATCCTTCTCGAATAGTTCCCAGTCGACAGTCAGGCGATGGACCGTCTTGGCATTGCCTCGTGGACGGCTCTGTAGGACCACCTCCTCGCCCAAGCGATCAGACGAAAAACGACCAATACCTTTGCTACCGGCATAATGCCTGCGCTCGGCGGCAACGTTGCGAAAGTCATCAGCAGGCCGATCGCTACGCTTTGAGGAGAAGGCAACGAACAACCACTTGCCTGTAAGATCCTCATAGGACATACCGGAACCGTTATCCGCGATGACAATCGTGTCTACGCCAAAGTACAACCGCACACTATCTGCACCGGCGTCGAAAGAGTTCTTCACGAGCTCGAAGATCGCGACCTCGTCATCCGTAATGAGCTCTCGGCCCAGTACACGCTTAAGACCGGTGCTCACATCAAAGTGCAGATCGTCCTTCTCAGCCAAACTCATCTTCCTTTATCGGTCTAAAGCAATGGGAACTTTTCTAGACTGCTAACAGGAGGCATTTTGCCACATACGCATTGCATTACGCCCCTACCTGCTCGAACAATCGGCGACCAATCAGGCGATCTCTACGTTAGGCTTGCCCTGCTAGCAACCACGCATGCTGCTTCGCCCCCTAGGAACTCCACCTTTACAGCGTATGGCAGCTATGGTCACCCTGTCTTACAGCGGTACACTAGCAGTACAGTGCCTAGCTTCTATCCCTTTCGCCAATTTACTCTCAACCCCTATAACCTCGCTGTTTTCAGCTAGCTGTACCTTCGCTATGCTACCCCCGATTTCACTGGGCTTGCAGCGTTTCTAGGCAACTCATAATCCTTTGGTCCACGGTTCGAGTCCGTGTGGGCCCACCACCTTCAAAGCCGCGCATTACGCGGCTTTTTCTTGCGCATTTGCCGGCAATTTCCGCGCGCGTCAGATGCGCCGTGCTTCGTTGCGCTGGGTCATTGACCCAGGCAAGGCTTCGCCGCATCCTCCGACATGCCGCAATGAAACTGGAGACCCTGGCGATTCATGCGGGCTACAGCCCGGACCCGACAACCAAGGCCGTGGCGGTGCCGATCTACCAGACCACGTCCTATGCGTTCGACGATACCCAGCATGGCGCCGACCTCTTCGATCTGAAGGTGCCTGGCAACATCTATACGCGCATCATGAATCCCACCACCGACGTGCTCGAACAGCGTGTCGCCGCATTGGAAGGCGGTATCGCCGCGCTGGCGGTGGCTTCGGGCATGGCTGCGATCACCTATGCGATCCAGACCATCGCTGAAGCGGACGACAACATCGTTTCGGTGGCCAAGCTCTATGGCGGCACCTACAACCTTTTCGCCCACACCCTGCCGCGTCAGGGCATCGAGGTGCGCTTCGCCGCCCACGATGACATCGCCGCGCTGGAAGCGCTGATCGACGACAAGACCAAGGCGGTCTTCTGCGAGTCCATCGGCAACCCGGCCGGCAATATCATCGATCTCAAGGCGCTGGCCGACGCCGCGCACCGTCACGGCGTTCCGCTGATCGTCGACAACACGGTGGCGACGCCCATCCTCTGCCGGCCGTTCGAACACGGCGCCGACATCGTCGTCCATTCGCTGACCAAGTACATGGGCGGCCACGGCACCAGCATTGGCGGCATCGTCGTCGACTCCGGCAAATTCCCTTGGGCGCAGCACAAGGAGCGCTTCGCGCTGCTCAACACGCCGGACGTGTCCTATCACGCGTGACCTATACCGAAGCCTTCGGTCCGGCCGCTTTCATCGGCCGCTGCCGCGTGGTACCGCTACGCAACATGGGCGCAGCGATCTCGCCGTTCAACTCGTTCCTGATCCTGCAGGGCCTGGAGACCCTCGCCCTGCGCATGGAGCGCCACTGCGAGAATGTCCGCAAGGTGGCCGAGTTCCTTCAGGCCCACCCCCAGGTCGCCTGGGTGAAGTACGCCGGCCTCAGCGATCATCCCGAGCATGCGCTGGCGCAGCGCTACATGGGCGGCAAGCCGGCGTCGATCCTCTGCTTTGGCATCGCCGGCGGCCTGGAGGCCGGCGCGCGCTTTATCGACGCCCTCAAGCTGATTGTTCGCCTGGTCAATATCGGCGATGCCAAGTCGCTGGCCTGCCACCCAGCGAGCACCACCCATCGTCAGCTCAATGCTCAGGAGCTTGCCCGCGCGGGCGTGTCCCAGGACCTGATCCGCCTTTCGATCGGCATCGAACACATCGATGACATCCTTGCGGACCTGGCACAGGCACTGGACGCCGCCAAGGGCTGACCTCCTCTAGCCCACCCGGCTTGATATTCGCAGGCCAGGCTCCACATTAATCGGCATACCGCCATGGAGCCTCGCCATGACCGACTCACTGATCGTCCCCTGTGCGCATTGCGCCAGTCTCAACCGTATCCCCGCTGCTCGGCTCAGCGACGCGCCACATTGCGGACGCTGCAAAGCCGATCTGCTCTCTGCGCAACCCTTCGAATTGCAGGCGGGCCAGTTCGCCAACCAGATCAAGGGCGACCTGCCGTTGCTGGTGGACGTCTGGGCCAGTTGGTGCGGGCCTTGCCGCAGCTTCGCTCCGGTATTCGCCCAGGCCGCGTCCCAACTTCAAGGCCGCTGCCGGCTGGCGAAGCTGGACAGCGAAGCCAACCGACAACTGTCGACTCAGCTGGGCATCCGCTCCATTCCAAGCCTGATTCTGTTCCGGGACGGTCGCGAGGTAGCCCGGCAAAGCGGTGCCATGCCGCTGCCCCAACTGCTCAGCTGGTTGAAGCAGCAAGGCGTTGGATAGCACAGATCGATGTCATTTAGCCATCACAACATGCTAGGCTGCGCCCGCGCCGAAGAGCGCTTGGATCTGTCAGCGAGAAGGAGCTGTTGTGAAGCTGTCCCATCTGTTTGTCATCGGAGCGATCGTGCTTCGACCGGTTACGCGAGCGGCCTTAATTCCTACCAGAAATCCTAACTGCGCCATTTCGAGGCTGCCGGGCTTGCCGTCGAGGAAAAGAACCCGGCCGTGGGGACCGCGCTCGGCCTGCTGCCCGGTGGCGGCTCCTTCTATGGCCGCGAATACGGCCTGGGCGTCGTCAATCTGCTGTTCTGGCCGCCCTCGATCCTGTGGGATCCGGTCAGCGGCCACAGCGCTGCCGAGACCATCAACTATCACGCGACCAAACAGCACGTGAGTACGCTGGAAAATCGCGAACTCGATGCGCTCGAGGATCGGTTGACGCGCAACGAGATCGACATGACGCAGTACAGCATCCAGAAGCGCCGGGTCGAAACGAAGTATCGCTACAACTAGGCCCTCTCCCGCAGCCGGGCTCTTCGGCTGCGGAACAACCCTCTCGGGACGCCTGTCCACCGAACACGTCGCAGCTACCAGGAGCCCGCACATGTTCGGCAAGAGCACGCACAAATTCGAAGTGAACTACATCTACCAGAACGATCCGCGCGCCGAGATCATCGAGTCCGACGAGCAGAGCCTGTCCAGCGCACATGCGCTGAACACCTGATCCGCCTGCACAATGCCGATGCCGAGAACCGCCTGGTAATGCCCGATGCCGACGCGGGGGAGCAGGAGCTGTTGCGGCAGGCTGAAGTGCTCGGTATCACCGACATCCGAGTGACAAAAGTTGTTCATGAGCATGAGCCCGGAACCACACCGGGCCACTATCAGCAGCCCTGAGCCTCGATCCTCAATAGAAGTACCAGCGTAGCTGCAGCTGCACCTCGGTCGCTGCGGCCTCGGCAAAAACCCGCTCGAGACCAAGGCGCAACCCCACATCGCTACTCAGCTCGAACTGCTGAGCCAGCCCGAGCCGGCGGCGCACCTCGCCATGATGGAAATAGTCGCCTCGCGCCTCCAACAGCAGGTTGCCCATCCGATTGCGCCACAGCAGCCCGCTGTCGAATCCGACAGCGGGGCTGAGCCATGCCGCTGCGTCGGGATTGTGTTCGATCCGCACCGTCGCCAGGGCAAAACCGAGCAGCGCTTCATTCAACTCCCAAGTGAAGCCACCGCCACCATTGATATGCCCTACCAGACGCTCGTCCGCCTGCTCCGTAGCTACCCGCTCGAGGCCGGCGGCCACCTGCCACGACCATGGTTTGAGCAGCGGTGACATCGGCGTCAGCGAGCGGATGCCGGCCAGATCCAGGCGCTGCAGCTGCAAACGACCGCCTTCGTACTGACGAAGCTGTAGCTGTGCAATCTCGATCTGCGCACCGAGCGGAAAGCCCTCGAGGTTGTCCAGCAGATCGTGATAAGCCATCCGAAGGCCGTAATCGGCGAAGGCACGGCCGTCCCGATTGCCGATGCCAGCCAGCAGCGTTCTCGATTCATGCCCCTGCTCGGGCAGTGCCGGCTGCTCGATCTGCAATCGAGGAGGCGGGTTGCGATTGATCGCCTGGAGTAATCGATAGCTGTGAGCGGCATTGCGCGGGTCTCGCTCCTGCCCTGCCGCGTGATAGCGCAGCAGGCGATAGGCCGCATCCTGAATCAGCGCGCGCCGCTCAGTGGCCAGTTTCAGATAGTCCGGCTCGTCGACGACGCTCGGGCTGTCGGCAAGACGGGAAACCCATGCGAGTTCCTGCGCTTGCAGCGGTGCACTGCGCGTCAGGAGTTCGCGCTCACGCGATGGCCGGTAATCGATGCGCTCCACCAGGCCGGCATCCTTGACCGCACGTACGGTGTCGGCGGGAATCGCGGTCAGGGGAAACTGCTCGGTAAGCTCCAGACCTGGCCGGGCGATCTCCAGCAGCTCCAGCAGCCGATAGGAGCAATTTTCATCAAAGAAGAAGTAGTCGAACTGGATCTGCTTGAGTTCCCAGACGTGCTCGAGCATCCGCCCGGTTTCTTCGGGCGTGAGATTCAGCCGGTACTCCCAGAGGTCGCGGTTTTCCAAACGACTGTATTCGCCGATCTTTTCGCGATAGGGCAGCAGTGAGAACAGCCCGGGGTAGCCGCCCATCAGCCTTTCCAGGCGTAGAGAATGCTGTTGTCCATGCCCTCGATGAAGGCACCGAAATTCAACGCATAACTGAGCAGCGGGCTGCCTTGCGTATCGATGTCGACCTGATCGATGCGCAGCAGCGTATGGCCGAACATCGACGAAGGGCTGTTGAGATAGGCCGCCGGAAACACCAGCACACTGCTGTGAGGGGCAATGTCGGCATACCACTCATTGAACTCGGCACAGGAGACGGCAGGAAGATCATCCAGTGCCAGCTGCTCGCGCAGCCAGCGGGTACGCGCCGGATAGACGCACTGCGGATGCCGGTCGCCCAGGCTGGACGGAGCATAGAGGCCGGCCAGGGTAGCCGTCAGCTCTGCGGCTGGGTCCCATGCGCCGTCCTCGGCCAGAAAGAAGGCGTCATCGTCGACGTAGCTGCGCCAGCCAGCCAGCTTGCCGCGTTCGTAGTGGCCAAGCGAGAGCCAGTAGGGATCGCTTGCCAGCCGCTGCAACCGATCAGCCGGAGCGGGGGCAGCCGCCTGCACGAGGGCGCTCGCGCAGCAGCACGTCAGCAGGAACAGTGTTCGAAACATGCCTGGCCAAGAGATAGCCTGAGAGAAACGTGCCCGCTGGGCGGGCACGATGAGGAGACCCGCGTCAGACCTGCTCGGCGTAGCGAGCCAGGCGGGCGTCCTGCTTCAGTACGGCCAGGGTCGCCGCGTGGACCTGCTCGGCGGTCACATCGGCAGAGCTGAAGATCTGCTCGAAATGAGCGTGGGTGACGGCAGCGAAGTGCGCACGATCCTCGGGTTTGACACCGAGCACCACCGCATAGGTGGTCAGGGCTTCGCCCTCGCCCTTGGCCATATCCTCCGACAGCTCGGTCATGATGCTGCTCAGCACCAGCATTGGCTTGCCGTTGTAGGTCAGCGTGCCATCGGTAGAGCAACCGTTGGTGCCCGACGTCATGCCGAAGGTGGCATTGCCGGAAGTGCCGTTGGTGATCGACGCCACCAGGTGGGAAGGCAGGCCGCGCTGGCCTTCGAACAGCATGTTGCCCCAACCGCAGCCGGGGCCGCCGGGCGCTTCGGCGAAGGCGCCGGCCGATACAGTGCAGAGCAGGGACGCTAGCAGAATCCGTTTCATGTTCGTTCTCTTATCCAGTGAAATGGCCGACGCCCTTGCCGGCCGCGCCGTAGCTTTCGGCATATCCCGCGGGGCTGTCAAGGCGAACCCGTGCGCCGCGGTCATTGCGTCAACAAAAGCCCGGCCGGCAACCGCTGAAAACGCGAACGCCCCGCTCGAGCGGGGCGTTCGGGTTACTGCGACCGGATCAGACCTGGTGGTACGGCAGTGACAGCTCGTGCACAGCCTCGATGAACGCGCCGGCATGCGCCGGATCGACCTCTGGCGTGATGCCATGACCAAGATTGAAGACGTGGCCGTTGCCGTGGCCGAAGCTGGCGAGAATTCGGCCGACCTCGGCGCGAATCGCTTCCGGCTTGGCGTAGAGCACGCTCGGGTCCATGTTGCCCTGCAGAGCGACCTTGGCACCCACGCGAGCACGGGCACTGCCGATGTCGCAGGTCCAGTCCAGACCCAGCGCCTCGGCACCGCTGTCGGCCATGGACTCGAGCCACAGCCCGCCGCCCTTGGTGAACAGGATCACCGGTACCCGGCGTCCATCATGCTCGCGGATCAGCCCGTCAACGATCTTGCGCATGTAGCCAGCGAAAATTCCTGGTATGCCGCCGCCGACAGGCTGCCACCCCAGGAATCGAAGATCTGTACCGCCTGGGCGCCGGCGCGGATCTGGCCGTTGAGGTAGCTGGTGACGGACTGCGCCAGCTTGTCGAGCAGCGCATGCATCGCTGCCGGATCGCTATAGAGCATCGCCTTGGACTTGCGGAAGTCCTTGGAGGAGCCGCCCTCGACCATGTAGGTCGCCAGCGTCCAGGGGCTGCCGGAGAACCCGATCAGCGGCACACGGCCATTCAGTTCACGGCGAATGGTGCGCACCGCCTGCATGACGTAGCCCAGATCCTGCTCGGGGTCGGGGATCGGTAGCGCTTCGATGTCGGCTGCAGTGCTGACCACCTTCTTGAAACGCGGGCCTTCGCCTGTCTCGAAGTAGAGCCCCAGGCCCATGGCGTCAGGAACCGTGAGGATGTCCGAGAAGAGGATCGCCGCATCGAGCGGATAGCGATCCAGCGGCTGCAGCGTCACTTCACAGGCCAGCTCCGGATTCATGCACAGGCTCATGAAGTCGCCTGCCTTGGCGCGGCTGGCCCGATATTCCGGCAGGTAGCGGCCAGCCTGGCGCATCATCCATACCGGGGTGACGTCGACGGGCTGCTTGAGCAGGGCACGAAGGAAACGGTCGTTCTTCAAGGCAGTCATGTAGGGGTTCCCGCGAAAAATTGCCGTGCATTGTCGCAAAGCGGATAGCAAAAGGCACGGCGAACGCCGTGCCCTTTCAATCGGCTTGATTCAGGTCAGGCCGATGCGCTGAGGTTCAGACGCCGAGGTAGTCAAGAATTCCTTCGGCAGCCTGACGCCCCTCGAAGATCGCGGTGACGACCAGGTCGGAACCGCGCACCATGTCGCCGCCGGCGAAGATCTTCGGATTGCTGGTCTGGTGCTTGAACTCACCGAGCTCCGGCGCGATCACGCGACCCTGATTGTCCAGCTGGATACCGATATCCTCGAACCACGGGGCCGGGCTGGGACGGAAACCAAAGGCGATCACCACGGCATCGGCCGGTAGCACTTCCTCGGAACCCGGGATCGGCTCGGGGCTGCGACGGCCACGGGCATCAGGCTCACCGAGGCGCGTCTCGACGACCTTGACGCCTTCGACCTTGTCCTCGCCGATGATGGCGATCGGCTGACGATTGAAGAGGAACTTGACGCCCTCTTCCTTCGCATTCTTCACCTCACGGCGCGAGCCGGGCATGTTCTTGGCGTCACGGCGGTAGGCGCAGGTAACGCTCTTGGCGCCCTGGCGGATCGAGGTGCGGTTGCAGTCCATCGCTGTGTCACCGCCACCCAGCACCACGACCTTCTTGCCCTTCATGTCGATGAAGTCTTCGGCCGATTTCTCGAAACCAAGGTTGCGGTTGACGTTGGAGATGAGGAAGTCCAGCGCGTCGTACACACCGGGCAGGTCCTCGCCCGGGAAGCCGCCTTTCATGTAGGTGTAGGTGCCCATGCCCATGAACACCGCGTCGTATTCGGCGAGCAGCTGGTCCATGGAGATATCTTTACCCACCTCGGTATTGAGGCGGAATTCGATGCCCATGCCAGTGAAGATCTCGCGACGACGGCTGAGAACGGTCTTCTCAAGCTTGAACTCCGGAATACCGAAGGTCAGCAGGCCGCCGATTTCCGGGTTTCGATCGAACACCACGGGGGTGACACCATTACGCGCCAGCACATCGGCGCAACCGAGACCGGCAGGACCGGCGCCGATGACCGCCACACGCTTGCCGGTCGCTTGACCTTGGACATGTCCGGTCGCCAGCCCATGGCGAACGCCGTGTCGGTGATGTACTTCTCGACAGAGCCGATGGTCACCGCGCCAAAACCGTCGTTCAGCGTGCAGGCGCCCTCGCACAGGCGATCCTGCGGGCAGACCCGGCCGCAGACTTCCGGCAGCGTGTTGGTCTGGTGACACAGCTCGGCAGCCGCGAGGATGTTGCCCTCGGAAACCAGCTTCAGCCAGTTCGGGATGTAGTTGTGAACCGGGCACTTCCACTCGCAGTACGGGTTGCCGCAACCGAGGCAGCGGTGCGCCTGTTCGCAAGCCTGCTCCGGCTTGAAGGTTCGTAGATCTCGACGAATTCCTTCTTGCGCTGGCGCAGCAGCTTCTTCTTCGGATCCTTGCGCCCGACCTCGATGAACTGGAAGTCGTTGTTTAGACGTTCAGTCATTTGAAACCTCATCAGCTAGCTTGAGCCGCGCACTTGGCCCGCAGAGGCGGGCCAGGCGTCACTGGCATGCAGCACTACGCTCAAATTCTTATTGCGGGTTGCTCGGGTGCTGGAGAGCAGCGACGCCAGATTCGCGGCCTTTGGCTTGACCAGCCAGAAGCGGCGCAGGTAATCGTCGAGATTCTCCAGGATCTGAGCGCCCCAGGCGCTGCCCGTCTCGTTGACATACTCACGCAGTACCGACTGCAGATGGCTGCGGTGCGCTTCCATCGTCTCGCCGGTAATGCGGTGCAGGTTCACCAGCTCGTTGTTCACCCGATCGATGAAGCTGTTGTCCATGTCCAGCACATAGGCGAAGCCGCCTGTCATGCCGGAGCCGAAGTTGGAGCCCGTCTTGCCCAGGACACAGACGAAGCCGCCCGTCATGTACTCGCAGCAATGATCGCCAGTGCCCTCGACGACGGCATGCGCCCCCGAGTTGCGCACCGCGAAGCGCTCACCGGCGGTGCCCGCCGCGAACAGCTTGCCCCCGGTTGCGCCATACAGACAGGTGTTGCCGATGATGGCCGACTCCTGAGAGGCGTAACCGGCTTCGCGCGGCGGAGTGACCACCAGCTTGCCTCCGGTCATGCCCTTGCCCACGTAGTCGTTGGCATCGCCCTCGAGGTACAGATGCAGACCGCCGGCGTTCCATACACCGAAGCTCTGTCCGGCGGTACCTTTGAAGCGGAAGGTCAGTGGCGCATCCTTCATGCCCTGGTTGCCGTGCAGGCGTGCGATTTCGCCCGACACGCGGGCGCCGATCGAGCGATCACAGTTGCAAATCGACAGCTCGTACTCGCCGCCCGCCTTCTGTTCGATGGCCGACTTGGCCAGACGCACCATTTCCTCGGCCAGCAGGCCCTGGTCGAATGGCGGGTTGCGGTCGACTTCGCAGGTCTGTGGCTTGTCGGCCAGCTCGCTGCCGCCGAGCAGCGGCGAGAGGTCGAGTGCCTTCTGCTTGTCGGTCTCGCCAGGCAACACATCGAGCAGGTCGGTACGACCGATCAGCTCACCGAGACTGCGCACACCGAGACGAGCCAGCCACTCGCGGGTTTCCTCGGCAACAAAGGTGAAGAAGTTCACCACCATGTCGACGGTCCCGATGAAGTGGTCCTTGCGCAGTTGTTCGTTCTGCGTCGCGATGCCGGTCGCACAGTTGTTCAGGTGGCAGATGCGCAGGTACTTGCAGCCCAGTGCGATCATTGGTGCCGTACCGAAGCCAAAGCTTTCGGCGCCGAGGATCGCCGCCTTGATCACGTCCAGGCCGGTTTTCAGACCGCCATCGGTCTGCACCCGGACCTTGCCGCGCAGATCGTTGCCACGCAGGGTCTGATGGGTCTCTGCGAGCCCCAGCTCCCATGGCGAGCCGGCATAACGAATCGATGTCAGCGGCGAGGCGCCGGTGCCGCCGTCGTAACCGGAAATGGTGATCAGATCGGCATAGGCCTTGGCCACGCCGGCCGCGATGGTGCCCACGCCCGGCTCGGCAACCAGCTTGACCGAGACAAGCGCCTGCGGGTTGACCTGCTTGAGGTCATAGATCAGCTGCGCAAGGTCTTCGATCGAATAGATATCGTGATGCGGCGGCGGCGAGATCAGCGTGACGCCCGGCACCGCATAACGCAGGCGTGCGATCAGGCCATTGACCTTGCCGCCCGGCAACTGGCCGCCTTCGCCGGGCTTGGCGCCCTGGGCAACCTTGATCTGCAGCACTTCGGCATTGACCAGATACTCCGGCGTGACGCCGAAGCGACCGGTAGCGACCTGCTTGATCTTGGAGCTGCGCTCGGTACGGTAGCGGGCCGGGTCTTCCCCACCCTCACCGGAGTTGGAACGCGCGCCGATCCGGTTCATCGCCGCAGCGATCGCCTCATGCGCTTCTGGCGAAAGGGCTCCGAGGGAGATGCCGGCAGAGTCGAAGCGCTTGAGGATCTGCTCCAGCGGCTCGACTTCCTCGAGCGCCAGCGGCTGGGCCGCCTCCTTGACCTTCAGCAGGTCGCGGATCATCGATACCGGCCGCTGGTCGACCAGTGCGGTGTATTCCTTGAAGCGCGAATAGTCGCCGCTCTGCACCGCCGCCTGTAGCGCACCGACCACATCGGGGTTGTAGGCGTGATACTCGCCGCCATAGACGAACTTGAGCAGGCCACCCTGCTGGATCGGCCGACGAGCGTTCCAGGCCTCGGTCGCCAGCGCCTTCTGCTCGGCTTCCAGATCGACGAAACGCGCGCCTTTGATCCGGCTGGCCACGCCGCGGAAGCTCAGATCGACCACCTCTTCGGCCAGGCCGACTGCCTCGAACAGCTGCGCTCCACGATAGGATGCGATCGTGGAGATGCCCATCTTCGAGATGATTTTCAGCAGCCCCTTGGAGATACCTTTGCGGTAATGCTTGAACACCTCGTAGAGATCGCCCAGCACCTCACCGGTACGGATCAGGTCGCCAAGCACCTCGTAGGCAAGGAACGGGTAGACCGCGGTCGCGCCGAAACCGATGAGCACGGCAAAGTGATGCGGATCGCGCGCCGTCGCGGTTTCCACCAGAATGTTGCAGTCACAGCGCAGGCCGGTCTCGACCAGCCGGTGGTGCACGGCACCCACGGCTAGCGAGGCATGCACCGGCAGCTTTCCAGGCACGATGTGCCGGTCGCTGAGCACCAGCAGCACCTTGCCGGCACGCACCGCCTCTTCGGCCTGGTCGGCGATATTGCGCACCGCGGCCTCGAGGCCGACGCTCTCGTCGTAGTTGAGATCGATCAGATGGCGCTCGAAACCCGGCCGACCCAGCTCCAGGATGCTCCGCCACTTGGCAGGCGAAATCACCGGAGTCGTCAGGATGGCGCGATTGGCGTGGTCAGCGGTTTCCTCGAAGACGTTGCGCTCGGCTCCCAGACAGGTTTCGAGCGACATCACAATGGCTTCGCGCAGCGGATCGATCGGAGGATTGGTGACCTGCGCGAACTGCTGACGGAAGTAGTCGTAAGGCGAGCGAACCCGGCGCGAAAGCACAGCCATGGGCGTATCGTCGCCCATCGATCCGACCGCTTCCTGGCCCTGCTCGGCCAACGGGCGAAGCACCTGGTCACGTTCCTCGAAGGTGACCTGGAACATTTTCATGTACTGCTTGAGCTGGTCGGCGTCGTAGAACGCCGAGCCATGATCGTTATCGTCGAGCGTCGACTGGATGCGCAGCGCATTTTCACGCAGCCACTTCTTGTAAGGGTGGCGCGATTTCAGGCGATTATCGATGTCAGCAGTGTGCAGCACTTCGCCGGTCTCGGTATCCACGGCGAGAATCTGCCCAGGGCCTACCCGACCCTTGGCGATGACATCTTCGGGCTTGTAGTCCCATACACCCACTTCCGATGCGAGCGTAATGTAGCCGTTCTTCGTGGTGACCCAGCGAGCCGGACGAAGACCGTTACGATCGAGCAGACACACCGCATAGCGGCCGTCGGTCAACACCACGCCCGCCGGGCCATCCCACGGCTCCATGTGCATGGAGTTGTACTCGTAGAAGGCGCGCAGATCGGCGTCCATGGTTTCGACGTTCTGCCATGCCGGCGGAATAATCATGCGCACGCCGCGGAACAGATCCATTCCGCCGGTGACCAACAGCTCAAGCATGTTATCCATGCTCGAGGAGTCGGAACCGGTGCGATTGACCAGCGGTGACAGGCTCTCGAGGTCGGGCAACTGCTCGTTGGCGAACTTCAGGCGACGAGCCTGAGCCCAGTTGCGGTTGCCGGTGATGGTGTTGATCTCGCCGTTGTGCGCGAGGAAGCGGAACGGTTGAGCAAGCGGCCACTGCGGCATGGTATTGGTGGAGAAGCGCTGGTGGAACACGCAGATGGCAGTAGCCAGGCGCTCATCGCCAAGGTCGGGATAGAAGCTAGCCAGATCGGCTGGCATCATCAGGCCTTTGTAGATGATGTCCTTGGCCGAAAGGCTGCAGACGTAGAACTCTTTGTCGGCGACCAAGGCCACTTCGGCGCGGCGGCGCGCAAAGAACAGCTTGATGGCGAACTCGCGATCGGAGAGCTCCGGCGCTGCGACGAATACCTGCTCGATACGCGGCAGGCGCTCGAGGGCCAGCCGACCAAGCACGCTGGTGTCGACCGGAACTTCGCGCCAGCCGACAACGTCGAGCCCTTGAGCGACCAGCTCCTCACTCAGTCGCCCGCGTGCGCTGTCAGCTTTCGCTGCGTCCTGACTGAGAAAGACCATGCCGACAGCGTACTGCTCGGGCATTTCGACATCGAAGCGCTCCCTGGCGACTGCGCGAAGGAAGGCATCGGGCTTCTGCATCAACAGACCGCAGCCGTCGCCGGTCTTGCCGTCGGCGTTGATCCCGCCCCGATGGGTCATGCAGGTCAACGATTCGATGGCGGTTTTTAGCAGGTGATGGCTTGCCTCGCCCTGCATGTGGGCAATCAGGCCGAAGCCGCAGTTATCCTTGAATTCTTCAGGACGAAACAGACCTGCTCTCATAGGCGCTCCACCAGCTAATACGTTGTAAATCAACCCCTTACTGACGGAGCGCTGAAAAGCCCCGTCATACACGCGGGCAAAAGGGGGAGCAGTTTACAAAGGCTGCTAGAGCGACACAAACAAAAATTTGCAAGCCCCAAAACGGTGCATCGCGCACTTTTTTGGGGCAATTTTTTACTGCGCAGAGCGAATTTCGCCCTGCACACTCGAAAAACTACGCACCCAGGGCTTGCCCGCCTGAAGCTTGGCCGGCAATTCCTTCACGGCATCAACGGCCTGCGCACGCGAAGCAAAACTGCCGTAGGTAACCACGTAGAGCGGCTTGCTTGGTGATTCTTGACGAAGTATCGGAACTCGCCTCCGTATTCCTGCACCAGTGCTTTCGCATTCTTCTCGGCACGAGTCCCAACGACCTGAACTAGATAGCGACTCCCCGGCTGCTGCGAATACCACGACTGTGCGGCAGACGAAACGGTCGAATCGCGTGACGGTGCGGCAACCGGTCGCGGCGCTACAGTCACTGTTGGCGCGGGAGAGGCTTGCGGCGCTGGCGCTGGCGTTGGCGTTGGCGTTGGCGTTGGCGTTGGCGTTGGCGTTGGCGTTGAGCTTGCCGGCGAAGAGCCCGAAGCAGCAACATCTGTCGGCAGCGCCCCCGGCGCAGCGATCGCATTGTCGCCGTCGTCCTCCGGCGCACCGGCCGCAGCGGCGAGCGGCTCGCGAATGACCGGCTGCGCCTCGCTGCCAAGCGGTAACGGCAGCGGCTTCTCGGCACCGTTGAACTCTATGGCAGCCCCGGAGGAGCCGGTTTCGCCCTGAGCATCGAGACCTGCATTACCTGCGAGTTCGACTGGCCCCTCCTCACCACCCCTGAGCACCAGCGCCACCACGACCACCAGCACGACACCAAGGGCGGCAAGCAGGTGCTTACCAGGCAATGGCAAGCCCCAGTTTCGCTTTCGTCCACGGGAAGCCGCCGATTGCTGCATGCTTTCGACCAGCTCCTCTCGCGCAACTTCGTTTATCGCGCCAGGCCAGCCACCCGACTCCTCATGGATCCGCACGACCTGCTCGCGGGTGAAGCAGTCCAGATCGCTACCGGCGCCTTCCAATCGAGTTGCCAGGTACTCTCGGGTCTCGTCCTCTTCATAGGGCTGCAATGCGATGACGTGGTACGACTCCTGTGCCGTTCCCCCGCTCAGCGCCTCAAGACGGGAGACCAAAGCATCCAGCCCGAAGAGAAACACGTGCGGCCTTGCTTCGGCGTTGCCGTTGGCGAGCCGCATGAGGGTTTCGATCGCCGCCCCTGTGAGACGGTCTGCATCATCGACCAGCAGATAAACTTCTTGCCCGGTAATGGCGAGCTGGACAATTTGCGCCATGATCGCCTCGAAGTCGGCGACCGGCGCGCTCACGGCCTGAGCAATCTGCTGAAGCAGCGCACTGGCATCCAGCGACCCAGAAGGAGTGATCACCACGCTTTGTACCGACTGCTTGTTGCTGCTGGCGACGAGCGCCTGGCGAAGCAGCGTCTTGCCACTCCCCTCAGGCCCGGTCACAACAAGCACTAGCTGGCTATAGCGAGCCAGGTGATGCAACTGCCCAAGCACCGGCTTGCGCTGCGCCGGAAAAAACTTGAATCCAGGCACCCGCGCAGCGAAAGGATCGTGGGAAAACCCGTAATGGGCGAGAAAGGCGTCGTCAGCAGCCAGACCAGTCATGTTCATGCTCCAAGCTCTTGCGCAATCGAACGGTAGTCGGCAACAAGGGTTTCGTTCAGTACATCGCGAGAGAAATCAGCGGTCACCACGGCCTGCCCCAGCGACTTGAGCAGAACCAGACGAAGCTGGCCGTTCTGGACTTTCTTGTCGACCGCCATATGCGTCAGGAAGTCTTCCGCCCGCATGTCGGCGGGTGGCTCCACCGGAAGCCCCGCAGCCAGAAGCAGGCGCATCGCACGATCACGCGCCCCGCCATCAATCCAGCCCAGGCGTCGGGACATCTCCAACGCCATGGCCGTTCCAGCGCCCACCGCCTCGCCGTGCAACCAGGCCCCGTAGCCCTGATGCGTTTCGATTGCATGGCCGAAGGTATGCCCAAGATTGAGGATCGCTCGAATACCTTCTTCGCGCTCGTCTGCACCGACGACCCGCGCCTTGGCAGCGCACGAGCGGTGAATCGCCTCGTTCAAAGACGCCATGTCGAGCGCCAGCAGCTTATCGATGTTGCTTTCCAGCCACTCGAGAAACGGTGCATCGCAGATCAGGCCGTACTTGATGACCTCGGCCAAGCCCGCCGACAGTTCGCGGGCCGGCAGCGTGGTCAAGGTCGAGGAATCGATGATCACGCCGAGCGGCTGGTAGAAGGCACCGATCATGTTCTTGCCAAGCGGGTGATTGATGCCCGTCTTGCCACCGACCGACGAGTCGACCTGTGAGAGCAAGGTGGTAGGCACCTGTATGAAGTCGACACCGCGCTGATAACACGCCGCTGCGAAGCCAGCCATGTCGCCGACCACGCCACCGCCCAGGGCGATGATGGTGGTACGCCGGTCGTGCCGGGCCTGGAGTAGGCCGTCGAAAATCAGCTGTAGCGTCTGCCAATTCTTGAACGCCTCGCCGTCTGGAAGAACGATCGGCGTGACGGCGTAACCCCCAAGGCTGGCCAACAGGCGCTCAAGATACAGTGGCGCGACCGTCTCGTTGGTCACCACAGCGACCTGACGACCTCGAATAAGCCCTGCGAAAAGCTCGCTGCGCGACAGCAGCCCTTCGCCGATATAAATGGGATAGCTACGCTCGCCGAGATCGACCTTCAGAGTCTGCATGACGCCCCCGCTGGATAAAGGGCGCTAGGATAGCGCAGATTGCTCCCGCCCATCACGAGACGGCAGCCCCTCAAGCCGGCGCAGAATCTCACCGACCACCGCGCGCGGCGGACGGTCATCCGTCTCGATGATGATGTCGGCCACGGAGCGATATAAGGGATCGCGCAAAGACATCAGCTCGGTCAGCGTCTTGCGCGGATCCAAGGTCTGCAACAAGGGGCGATTGCGGTCCCGGGCAGTCCGCTCGAGCTGTTGGTCCACTGATGTACACAGATAGACCACCCTTCCGCCCGCACGCAGCGCCTGCCGATTCTGTTCTCGCATGACGGCACCACCGCCAGTCGCCAACACCATTCCGCCAAGCTGGCATAGCTCGGCGATGACGGCCTGCTCGCGATCACGGAAGCCTTGCTCGCCCTCCACATCGAAAATCAGTGGAATACTAGCCCCCGTGCGCTGCTCGATCTCCTTGTCCGAATCCTTGAAGGGTACGTGCAGCTCTTTTGCCAACAGGCGCCCGATGGTGCTTTTGCCTGCCCCCATCGGGCCTACGAGAATGGTATTGGTCACCGCATCAATGACTCACAGCTATCGCTTGGTTACTCATGATACGCGGAGTCAGGAAGATCAGCAGTTCCGATTTTTCGTTGGTTACAGTGTCACGACGGAACAGGCGACCGAGGTAAGGCAAGTCCCCCAGGAACGGTACCTTGTCGACCGACTTGCTCTGCGTATTCGAGAAGACGCCACCGATCACAATCGTCTCGCCGTCGTTGACCAGCACTTTGGCATTAACCTCGTTCTTGCTGATCGGGGGCACCCCGCCTACGGCATTGCCAAAATCAGGCGCGTCCTTGGTGACTTTCACCTCCATGATGATCCGATCGTCAGGCGTGATCTGAGGCGTAACTTCCAAGGACAATGCGGCCTCTTTAAACGAGGTGCTGGTCGCGCCGCTGGAGCTGGCTTCCTGGTAGGGAATTTCGGAGCCCTTCAGGATCTTGGCTGTTTCCTTGTCCGAGGTAACGACCTTCGGCTGCGAAACGACCTCACCATTTCCGGTCTTTTCCATGGCAGAAAGCTGAAGGTCTAGAATCGCATTGTCCGTAACGAAGCCAAGACCAATGCCGGACGTCGAGCCGACCGCCCCCATGTCTACGAATGGCGTGTTGGCGGGCCACTTGAGCTCCTGGCCACCACCCTCCGCGTCTTCCACCGTCAGATTTCCATTCTTACCCCAGGCGCTCCATTTGCGGCCAGTACCGAGGTTTCCGCCCCAGCGCACCCCAAGACTCTTGTCGTAATCGACGTTCGCCTCGACGATCCGTGCCTCGATCATCACCTGGCGAACCGGGATATCCAGCTGCATGACTATGCGGCGCAGTTCGTCCAGCCGCTCCTGGGTCTGGTAGGCGATGATGCTGTTGGTGCGGTCATCGACGGCGATGGAGCCGCGCTCCTCGGTTGCCCCGCTGCCATTCTCGGTGACCGACTGGAACAGACGCGCAATGTCGGCAGCCTTGGCATAGTTGACCTGAATCAGCTCGCGCCGCAGCGGCGCCAGCTCGGCGATTTGCCGCTGCGACTCGAGCTCCTGCCGCTCACGGGCCGCGATCTCGTCCGCAGGCGCCACAAGCAGCACATTACCTACCTGGCGCTTATCCAATCCCTTCGTCTTGAGCACCAGGTCAAGCGCCTGATCCCACGGCACATTCTGCAGACGCAGGGTAATGTTGCCCTGCACGGTGTCACTGGCCACCAGGTTCAGATCGGTGAAGTCGGCAATCAGCTGCAGCACCGAGCGCACATCGATATCCTGGAAGTTCAGCGACAGCTTTTCCCCGCTGTATGCAAAGCGCTCAGACTTGCGCTTCTCGGCCTCGTCTTCACTCAGCGGCTTTACGCTAATGGTCAGCTGGTTGTCCGTCTGGTATGCGAGATAGTCATATCGGCCGCTCGACTCGATCGCCACACTGGCGCCGCCGGATGAGCTGGTGGCATCCACAAAGCGCACCGGCGTGGCAAAGTCCTGCACATCCAGGCGGACACGTAGCGCTTCCGGCAGCTGTGCCTTGTCGAACTTCACATTGATCTTTCCGCCCTGCTCCTCGATGGTCGAGCCGACCGATGCGTCGGACAGGGTGATCACGACATTGCCTGCTCCGTCTTCGCCTCGTCGGAAATCGATATTACTGATGGCTTTGCCGACCATCTTGGCAGCGACCGGCGCAGGCCGGCTCGCTACCGGGGACGCAGCCGCGGACGCAATTGGGGCAACCGCCCCCTCGTTCTCGCCGAGAACAATGAACAGCTCGTTACCTTCGACGCGAGTGGCGTAGGGCACGAGCGACGCAAGATTTACGATCAGACGGGTACGCCCCTGCGCTTCGACCACCGTTACGCTACGCGCGTTGCCAAGGCCCAGCTCCCGGTTCTTCACACCAAGCTTGTTCGAAACGCCTGGCAGGTCCAGCGCAATGCGGGCCGGCTGCTCTAGCGTATAGCCGCGCGGCTTGCTGACCGGCTCATCGAAGGCCAGCTTGAGCTCGACCCGATCTCCCGGTAGCGATGCCACATCAAGCTTGTTCAAATTCGCTGCCAACAGCGCAGGCGAGGCAAGCAGCGCCAGCATGGCGACGCCCACACGAGAGAGGGTGCTATTCATAAATTGCTTCCGTTGTGCAGACCAATCTAGGTTTTCCATTGTCTGGTGCCCTCGCTCAGGTGCGCTCTTTCAGGTTCAAGCTGCGCGGGCGTTCCAGCCACCCACCATCGCCGTCTGGCACGATTTCCACCACGTCGACACTCGCCTCGCTGATGTCGACGATGCGTCCGTGGTTGCGTCCGAGGTAGTCACCAACCTTTACCCGATGCACGCCACCGCCACCGAGAACCAGCGCGTAGCGCCCCTCTCGATTGCTCAGCGTGCCGACCATGACGAAGTTCTCGATATTGAAACCTTCGAGGAACTGACGCACCCGGGTCTCGTCCGGATGTATGTTCTTCGTACCCTTCTGCCGCTGCGCCAAGTCGACCTTGATCGGCGGCTGAAATGGGTGTCGCATGGCCGAAGCGCTGTAGGTAAAGGCCTCATAAGGAACGAATGGCGGCAGTGGCTCGATGGAGCCCTTGGGCCTGGCCCTGACCTCATCGAGGTACTGCTGGAGGTCGGTGAAATCGTTGCCACCGCTGCAGCCAGTCAACGCCAGCACGAGCAGAGCAGAAAACCAAACTCGGGACTTTCTCATTTCTGCAGCCCCTTCTCGTTATAGCGATAAGTCTTGGCGAGAATCTTCATGCGCAGTTTCGATGAACCGGCGTCCTTCACCGGACTGATATCGAAGTCATGGAGGGTGACGATACGGGGCAGACTGGCAACGCCGCTGACGAATGTTGCGAGATCGTGATAGCCGCCCACTACGGATATCTGGATGGGAAGCTCGATGTAGAACTGCTGCGCCACTTCCGGCTGCAGCTTGATCTCTTCGAACTCGAGGCCGCTGCCCAAACCGGTGCGAGTGATGTCCTCCAGCAGGCCAGGCACTTCGGTATCGCTCGGCAGTTGACGCAACAAGGCGCCGAACGACGTCTCCATTTCCGCCATTTGCGCTTTATAGGCTTCGAGGTTGGCCGCCTGGAATGCCTTGGTGGAAAACTGCTGCTTGAGGCTTTCCTCTTGAGCTCGCTGCTGCTCGAGCTCGACGTTGAGATCACTCAGATGGAAGTAGTAGCCGCCGACCAGCAGACCAACCAGCAGCAAGACCGCCGCAATGACCTTGATCGGCCCCGGCCAGGAACCCAGGTTGTTCACGTCCAGCTCGGACAGATCCACCTTCTTCAGGCTTTCGATGGTTTCAGCCAGACTCATGGCTTGGCTCCTTCCTTTGCAGCAACCGGTTGCGTTTGCTGCACGGTCAGCTGAAATACGTTTTCCTGATCGATCGCTCCCGCCGTCACCGCTTTAACCTCGATGAGATTCGGCGCATCGAGCCACTCAGACCCATCCAGGTTGCGCATTAGATTCGAAACGCGATTGTTCGACTCGGCCGCGCCCGCAATGGAAATGGTCTTTCCGGCCATCTTGAGATTGGTGAAGTAGACTCCGTCCGGTAGCGTACGCACCAACTGGTCGAAGACTCGCGCGATGATCGGACGATTACCCTGCAAGTCCTGAATGATCTTCATCCGCTCGAGCAACTGCTGGCGTCGCTCCTTCAGCTCCTTGATTTCCTTGATGCGCGCATCGAGCAGGGCAATTTCCTGACGGACAAAATCGTTGCGTGCGACCTGGTTCTCGATGGCGCCCTGCAGCAAACGGTCACCCAGGAATAACAGGCCAGCGGCGAGCAGAACCACACCGACCAGACTGACCAAGAAGCGCTGCTTGCGCTCTTCGCGCAGCTGTTCGCGCCAGGGAAGTAGGTTGATCCTTGCCATCAGTCGAAGCTCCTCAGGGCCAAGCCACAGGCAATCATCAGCGCGGGCGCATCGCTCGCCAGCGCCCCGGCGTTGACCTTGCTGCTCAGCGACATGTCGGCGAACGGATTGGCAACCATGGTCTGCGTGCCCACCTTCTGCTGGATGAGCCGGTCGAGATCCGGTATCGAAGCCGTGCCACCTGCCAGCAGAATGCAATCCACGTCATGGAACTGACCGGCTGCGAAAAAGAACTGCAGTGAGCGCGACACCTGCTGAACGACCGCCTCCTTGAACGGCTGCAACACTTCGGTTTCGTAGTCGTCCGGCAAGCCACCCTGTTTCTTCGCCAGCCCTGCCTCCTCCACCGAAAGCCCGTAGCGACGCTGAATTTCCTCGGTGAGCTGGCGACCGCCAAACAGCTGCTCCCGGGTATAAATGGTACGGCCGTTGTGCAGCACGCTGAGCGTGGTCATGGTGGCGCCAATATCGACGATGGCGACGGTGAGATCGGCGTGCCCCTGTGCAAGCATGGGCGCGAGCAGATCGTAGGACCGCTCTAGCGCATACGCCTCGACATCGACCACCTTTGCGCTCAGACCGGCGAGCGCTAGAGCGGCCTCGCGGATCTCCACGTTCTCCTTGCGACAGGCCGCAAGCAGCACGTCCACGCGGCCAGGAGCGCGCGCCGCAGGGCCCTGAACCTCGAAATCGATGGCAACTTCTTCGAGCGGGTAAGGAATGTACTGGTCCGCCTCGATCTTGAGCTGATTCTCCAGCTCGTCATCGCTCAGGCCGCCGTCCATTTCGATGGTCTTGGTAATGACCGCCGAGCCGGAGACAGCGACAGCGGCTTGCTTGCAACCGGTCTTGGCGCGCGCCACAACACGCTGCAGGGCCTGCCCGACCCCCTCCAGCTCGGCAATGTTCTTCTCGACCACTGCGTTGGGCGGCAAAGGCTCAACGGCGTACGCCTCGACCCGATAGCGATTGCCTGAGCGGCTTAATTCCAGGAGCTTGACCGAGGTCGAACTAATGTCGATCCCAAGTAGCGTATTCGCTTTCTTAGTGAAGAGCCCTAGCACAACCGATTTCCTATCGATATCCGCAAGTTACGGATTAATTATGTTTTGCCGCATTAGATTACAGGCTTGACAGAACCGCAAATGGCTAGAAGGCAAAAAAACGCATATACTGTGATCCGTTTTTCTCTTTCGGCATCGTCTGCTGCCGCACCCACTGCTTTCCGGATTTCTAGAGCCCTGATGCGTCTTCTGAAGTTTCTCTTGTGGTCCAGCCTTGGCTTGCTGTGCGCCGTCCTGCTCAGTATCAGCGGGGCGTTCCTCTACCTGAACCCCAATCTCCCCTCGGTCGAATCGCTGCGCAACGTCCAGCTGCAGATCCCTTTGCGCGTGTTCAGCGCCGACGAAAAGCTCATCGCCGAATTTGGCGAAATGCGCCGCTCGCCGATCCGCTTCGAAGAAATCCCCGAAGACTTCATTCACGCGTTGCTGGCCGCCGAAGACGACAATTTCGCTAACCATTATGGCGTTGACGTAACCGGCCTGATGCGCGCTGCCGCGCAATTATTGAAGAGCGGGCACATCCAGACCGGCGGCAGCACCATCACGATGCAGGTGGCCAAGAACTACTTCCTGACCAGCGAACGCAGCTTTTCACGCAAGATCAGCGAGATCCTCCTGGCCCTGCAGATTGAGCGCGAGCTAAGCAAGAACGAAATCCTCGAGCTGTACGTCAACAAGATCTATCTCGGCCACCGCGCGTACGGCATCGAAGCGGCCTCTCAGGTCTATTACGGCCAGTCGATCAAGGACTTGAGCCTGGCGCAGCTGGCGATGATCGCCGGTCTGCCGAAAGCCCCCTCAGCGTTCAATCCTCTGGTCAACCCGACACGCAGCAAAGAGCGACGCGACTGGATCCTCGGCCGCATGCAAAAGCTCGGCTACATTGATCAGCAGCGCTACGAGCAGACCATTGCCGAGAGCGAGACGGCGCGCTATCACGGCGCTTCGCCCGAACTCGAGGCGCCTTACATCGCCGAGATGGCGCGGGCCGAAATGGTCGGCCGCTATGGCAGCGCCGCCTATACCGACGGCTTTCGGGTCGTCACCAGCGTGCGCAGCGACCGCCAGGAAGCCGCCAACCAGGCCCTGACCGACGGCCTCATCAGCTACGACCAGCGCCATGGCTACCGCGGCGCCGAAGCGCAACTGGGCACAGAGCGCAGCAAATGGCTGGACGAGTTGAGCAGCCGCCGGGCGCTCTCCGGGCTCCAGCCAGCCGTCGTGAGCCAGGTTGGAAACGACGGCATTCAGGTACTGACTCGTGACGGCCAGGAACACGCGGTGAGCTGGGACAGCATGAAATGGGCTCGCCCCCATCTGGCCACCAACAGCCTCGGGCCACGACCGACCAAGCCATCCGACGTCGTCAAACTTGGCGATTGGTACGCATTCGCTGGACGGACAAGCACGCCCTGTTCAGCCAGATCCCCCAGGCTCAGGCGGCCCTGGTTTCGCTCGACCCGCAGGACGGCTCTATCGAGGCGCTTGCCGGCGGCTTCTCCTTCGGCCAGAGCAAGTACAATCGTGCCATCCAGGCCAAGCGCCAACCCGGTCCAGCTTCAAGCCGTTCGTCTACAGCGCAGCCCTCGACGCCGGCTACACCGCAGCGACTCTGGTCAACGACTCGCCGATCGTTTTCGTCGAGGAAGGTATGGACCGAGTCTGGCGACCGAAGAACGACAACAATACCTTCCTCGGCCCGATCCGCATGCGCGAGGCGCTATATAAGTCCCGTAACCTCGTATCCATTCGCCTGCTCCAGGCCATTGGCATCGACTACGCCCTTGATTACATCACCCGCTTCGGCTTCAAGCGCGAGGACTTGCCGCGCAACCTCTCCCTGGCACTGGGCACCGCCACGCTGACCCCAATGGAAATCGCCACAGGCTGGACCGTTTTCGCCAATGGCGGCTACCGCATCGAGCCTTATCTGATCGAGCGCATCGAGGACAGGCAGGGCGAGGTACTGTTTACCGCGAACCCGCCGCGCGTCCCGCACGAGCAAATCGCTGCGCAGGAGGATAGCTCGGCAGTCAGCTCCGCCGAAGCTGTCGCAGGGGAAGACGAAAGCGCACCGCAGGTGGCCGAGCGCATCATCGATGAGCGCACCGCCTACATCATGACCAGCATGCTTCAGGATGTGATCAAGCGCGGCACCGGGCGACGCGCACTGGCCCTGGGGCGCAACGACCTGGCCGGCAAGACCGGCACGACCAACGATTCGTTCGACAGCTGGTTCTCCGGCTATAACGCCGATATCGTCACCACCGTCTGGAGCGGCTTCGACCAGCCGCGAAGCCTTGGACGCAACGAGTACGGCGGCACCGTGGCTCTGCCGATCTGGATGAGCTACATGGGGACCGTGCTCAAGGACCAACCCGAGCACCTGCCGCCGGAACCTGAAGGCATCCTTACCCTGCGCGTGGACCCGGTCAGCGGTCGCGCCGCCTCGCCGGGAACGCCGGACGCCTACTTCGAAGTGTTCAAGAGCGAAGACTCGCCACCGCCGATGAACGAACTCGCGCCCGACCTGCAGATCCCGGGCAGCCCGTTACCGGCGAACGAAGCCGCGCCGCTGGACCTGTTCTGAGGTCCACAGGTCGCGCGAGCCGACCAGAAGTGCCCGCGCGATCTCATCGGTCACATCGAGCGCTCGCCAGCCGACCGATCTACGACACCAAAGAAAACGCCCTGACTAAGCAGGGCGTTTTTTTAGCGCTCGTATCGATTGTCAGACAAAGACGTCATCCACCGACTTCAGCGGATAGTTGGCCGGATAGGGCAGCGTCGCAACACCACTTTCGATGGCCGCCTTGGCCACCGCATCGGACACCAGGGTGATCAGCCGCGGATCCATCGGCTTGGGAATGATGTATTCGCGGCCGAACTCCAGGCTCTGCCCGCCATAGGCCTCACATACCTCGGCAGGAACCGGCAGCTTGGCCAGATCACGCAGCGCCAGCGCAGCAGCAATCTTCATCTCTTCGTTGATGCGTTTGGCGCGGACATCCAGTGCGCCACGGAAGATGAACGGGAAACCGAGTACGTTGTTGACCTGATTTGGATAGTCGGAACGACCGGTCGCCATGATCACGTCGGAACGTGTGGCATGCGCCAGTTCCGGGCTGATTTCGGGATCGGGGTTCGAGCAGGCGAACACGATCGGATTGGCTGCCATGCGCTTGAGACCTTCGGGGCTCAGCAGGTTGGCACCGGAAAGGCCGACGAACACATCAGCGCCGTCCAGCGCGTCGTCGAGGGTTCGCTTGTCGGTTTCGTGAGCGAAAATCGCCTTGTACTGGTTGAGATCGTCGCGCCCGGCATGAATCACACCCTTGCGGTCGATCATGAAGATGTTCTCGATCTTCGCCCCGATGCTCACCAGCAGCTTCATGCAGGAGGTAGCCGCCGCACCAGCACCCAGGCAGACGATCTTCGCGTCTTCGATGCTCTTGCCCGCGATCTCCAGCGCATTGAGCATGCCGGCCGCGGTAACGATCGCAGTGCCATGCTGGTCGTCATGGAAGACAGGGATATCGCACTGCTCGATGAGCGCGCGCTCGATTTCGAAGCACTCGGGCGCCTTGATGTCCTCGAGGTTGATGCCGCCGAAGGTAATGGAGATGCGCTTGACGGTATCGATGAAAGCCTGCGGGCTTTCGGCATCGACTTCGATATCGAACACGTCCACGCCAGCGAAGCGCTTGAACAGAACGCCCTTGCCTTCCATTACCGGCTTGGACGCCAGCGGCCCCAGGTTACCCAGCCCCAGAATTGCGGTGCCGTCGGAGATGACCGCCACCAGGTTGCCCTTACCGGTGTAGCGGTAGGCCAGCTCGGCATCACGAGCGATCTCACGAACGGGTGCGGCAACGCCTGGACTGTAGGCCAACGACAGATCACGAGCGGTGGCAGTAGGCTTGGTCAACTCTACGCTCAGCTTTCCCGGACGCGGCTGGGAATGGTAGTCAAGAGCGGCAGTTTTCAGGTCAGTCATTTGGCATTTCCGCTTATTTTATTGGGACAGACAGCCGGCCGAGCATACGCCAAGACCGAGCGGCGCCTCAAGCTAGACCACCCCAGCGCTGTCAAGCCTCGCCCCTTACGACTTTCAGGGCATACTCGCCAAAGCACGCACAGATATGCGACGTCTTCGTCAGCGCACTTCCAGCATCGCTGGATGGGTCAGTCGCAGCAGCCAACGCGCCTGCCGCTTGGCCTTGCGCCCCTGGCGATCGACGACCCAGCCACGCACCTCGACGTCACGCCCCTCCAGCTTCTGCAGCGCCGCGACATCGAACCCAGCCAGCTGCCGCGGCGCCACCTGCAGCACCATCGGCCCGTCAAGCTCGAGCCATACACCGCCGCGATTACGCTCGACGCGCATGACCCGGCCGCGAATCAACGCAAACCCACCCTGCCTGATGGCCTCGGGCCGCTGAGCCTTGGCCTGCCGCCAGAGCCCCAGATGTGCCTCGCGAGCCTGGCGTTCGGCGGCCCGATGGCAGGCGACCAGCGCCGCGTTCGGATAAGCCGCCACGAAATAGCCCAGCCCGGCCAGCAGTTGCTCAGCCTCGAGATTTCCGCCCCGACTGTCATACACGTGCGCGAGCAGGCGCCCATAGCGGTCATGCGACTCGGCCCCGGGCTGCACGAACACCCGGCCCTCGCTGGCCTCGACCAGCGCCCGCAGGTTGCGCGTCGCCTGCTCGGCAAACGGCTCGGCCGAGCGCCCCTTGCGGCCCCGCTCCGGCGTGTTGAGGCCGATCATGCGCACACTGCGCCCGTCATCCAGCCGCAGCGTATCCCCGTCGATGACCTGCGCGACCCGCTGGAGCTCCAGCCCCTGCGGCGCCGGGCAGAGGGCGTGCACGGGAAGCGCCAGGGCTGCAGAAACGAAAAAGGCGCCCACCAGGGACGCCTTTCTCAAACGCTCGGAAAACCCCATGGGTTTTTCGGTTCGGCTTACTTGGCGCCGAACACACCGAAGCGCTGCTTGAAGCGGTCGATGCGACCACCGGTATCCAGCACTTTCTGCTTGCCGGTGTAGAACGGGTGGCACTCGGAGCACACGTCGAGGCTGAGGTCCTTGCCAGAGTCGAACGAGTCTGGATGACGTTGCCACAGCTGCAGGTCGCCTTGACCTCAACGTAGTTCGGATGGATATCGGCTTTCATGATGAATCCTCTTGGATTGCGTGCCGCCACCCGACCCTATGCCGAGCACCGCACGAATTAGGGCGCGAATGATACCAGAGGCTTGCGCTGTTGCAAGCGCAGGACCGCGCCGCTGCTCGGCGGTCAGCGATCGGCTACCATCGCCGTCCACCCCTCAGGAATGCTCCGTGGCCCAGACCATCCTTCGCCTCGCACTACCCTCGCCGTTGCGGCGGTTGTTCGACTATCTGCCGCCCGCCGGCAGCCGCACCGCCCAGCTGCAGCCCGGCGTACGGGTACGCGTGCCTTTCGGCCGGCGCGAGGTGATCGGCGTGCTGGTCGAACTCGCCGACCGAAGCGAGGTTCCCGCGGACAAGCTGCGTCCGGCGCGCGAGATCCTGGATGCTACGCCGCCTCTGCCGCCGGCCATGGTTCGCCTGTGTCTTTGGGCTGCCCAGTACTACCAGCACAGCCTGGGCGACACCTTCAGCTGGGCGTTGCCAACCCTGCTGCGCCAGGGTGAGCCTGCCGAAGTTCGCCTGGAGCGTTTCTGGCTGGCGTGCGAGGGCGCCAGCCTCGACGACCCGCGCCTGAGCAGGGCGCCTCGTCAGCGCGAGGCACTCAAGACCATCGCCCAGCACCCGCATGGCGTCGCCCACAGCCTGCTCGGCAAGTTGCAGATCAACCGTGACAGCCTGGAGCTCCTACGCGAGAAAGGCCTGGTACGGCTGGAGGCACGGCGCAGCAGCCCGCCCGCGCCCCACCACGGCAGTTGGCTGCTGCAGCCGGAGCTCCCGCTCAACGCCCAGCAGCGCGCTGCCTTTACCGCCGTGCAGGCAGGCTTTGGTGGCTTCCAGGCCTTTCTCCTCGCGGGCGTGACCGGTAGCGGCAAGACCGAGGTGTACCTGCAACTGATCCACCGCATGCTCGAAGCCGGCCGACAGACCCTGGTACTGATCCCGGAAATCAACCTGGGGCCGCAGACGCTCGCGCGATTCGAGCAGCGCTTCAATGCCCGTATCGCCCTGCTGCATTCCAATGTCAACGATCGGGAGCGGCTGGACGCCTGGCTGGCAGCGCGCGATGGCGAAGCCGACATCATCATCGGCACCCGCTCGGCGCTGTTCACGCCGATGAAGCGGCCGGGGCTGATCATCATCGACGAGGAGCACGACGCCTCCTACAAGCAGCAGGAAGGCCTGCGCTATCACGCACGCGACCTGGCGCTGGTCCGCGCCCGCCAGGAGGACATCCCGATCCTGCTTGGCTCGGCGACACCTTCGCTCGAGAGCCTGCACAACGCGCACAGCGGCCGCTACGCCTTGCTGCGCCTGAGCGAGCGAGCCGGCGGCGCGAAGAGCCCGCGCTTCCTGCGCCTGGATGTAAAGAGTCGACCACTGGAAGCGGGCATTTCGGCACCGCTCGAACAGGCGATCGGCCAGACGCTGAAAGCCGGCCAACAGGTGCTGGTCTTCCTCAACCGCCGCGGCTTCGCGCCGACATTGCTCTGCCACGATTGCGGCTGGATCAGCCAGTGCCCCCGCTGCGACGCCCGCATGACGCTGCACCAGCGCCACCACGAGCTGCGCTGCCATCATTGCGGCCACGTTCAGCGACCGCCAAGCAACTGCCCCAGTTGCGCCCATGTCGACCTGCGCCCGGTCGGCGCCGGCACCGAGCGCGCCGAGGAACGGCTGGCGACGCTGTTCCCGGACGTCCCGGTGCTGCGCATCGACCGGGACAGCACCTCGCGCAAGGGCGCCATGGAGCAGCTCTACACCACTATCAACCGCGGCGCGCCGTGCCTGCTGGTGGGCACGCAGATGCTTGCCAAGGGCCACCATTTCCCGCGCGTGACGCTGGTCGCCATTCTCGATGCCGATGGCGGACTGTTCTCGGCCGACTTTCGTGCCGCCGAGCGCATGGCGCAACTGATCGTCCAGGTCGCCGGCCGGGCCGGCAGGGCAGACGAGCCCGGCCGGGTCATCATCCAGACGCACCTGGCCGACCATCCGCTGTTGGTTCAGCTGACCGAGCAGGGCTATTTCGCCTTTGCCGAGCAGGCGCTGAGCGAACGTCGTGCTGCCGGCCTGCCGCCGTTCAGCCATCTCGCCCTGCTGCGGGCCGAAGCCCACAAGCCCGGTCAGGCGGAAGACTTCTCGACCAGGCCTGCAGCGAGGCCGAACAGTTGCTCGACGAGCTGCAACTGCAGGGCATCGAACTGCTTGGCCCGATCCCGGCGCCCATGGAGCGCCGTGCCGGGCGCTATCGCGCGCAGTTGCTGCTGCAAGGTAGTGCGCGAATCGCGTTGCACCGCCTGATGGGTACGCTGCTTCCGCGGCTGGAGGCACTGCCCAGTGGACGGGCGGTGCGCTGGTCGGTGGATGTCGACCCGATCGATCTGTTCTGAGGCCGCTGCAGCCATGAACGGCCCGCGCCGCTTGAAGCGCCGACTCAAGGCCGTCGATAATGCCAAGTTTTCGCGCACTTCCGCCGACAGAGCCGACCATGAAAGACAGCATTCGCCACCTGATCCAGCAAGCCCTCGCCCGCCTGACCGAAGATGGCGTGCTGCCCGCAGGGCTGGCCCCGGCCATCCAAGTGGAGAACACCCGCGACAAGAGCCATGGCGACTTCGCCAGCAACATCGCGATGATGCTGGCCAAGCCCGCCGGCATGAAGCCGCGCGACCTGGCGCAAAAGCTCATCGAGGCACTGCCGGCCGACGCCGGCATCAGCAAGGTGGAGATCGCCGGGCCGGGCTTTCTCAACTTTTTCCAGAACACCGACGCACTTGCCCAGCGGCTGGATGCGGCACTGCGCGACGAGCATCTCGATGTGCGCAAAGCCGGCCCGGCGCAGCGCGTCGTCATCGACATGTCCTCGCCGAACCTGGCCAAGGAGATGCACGTCGGCCACCTGCGCTCGACGATCATCGGTGACGCCGTCGGTCGGGTGCTGGAGTTTCTCGGCGACGAGGTGATCCGCCAGAACCACGTGGGCGACTGGGGCACCCAGTTCGGCATGCTGCTGGCCTATCTGGAGGAGAAACCTGCCGCGGCGGAAAGCGAGCTGGCCGACCTCGAGCAGTTCTATCGAGCCGCCAAGCAGCGTTTCGACGAAAGCCCCGCCTTTGCCGACCGGGCACGTGAGCTGGTGGTCCGGCTGCAGGCCGGGGATGCCGAGTGCCTGCGCCTGTGGACCCGCTTCAACGAAATCTCCCTGTCGCATTGCCAGAAGATCTACGACCGCCTGAACGTCAAGCTGAGCCCTGCCGACGTCAAGGGCGAGAGCGCGTACAACGACGCCCTGCCGGGCATCGTCGAGACGCTGCGCGCCAAGGGCCTGCTCACCGAGGACGAAGGCGCCCAGTGCGTGTTCCTCGAGGAATTCCAGAACGCCGAAGGCAAGCCGCTGCCGGTCATCGTGCAGAAGGCCGGAGGCGGGTACCTCTACGCCACCACCGACCTGGCCTCGCTGAATTACCGCAGCCAGACGCTGAACGCCGATCGCGTGCTGTACTTCGTCGACCAGCGCCAGGCCCTGCACTTCCAGATGGTGTTTGCCGTCGCGCGTCGCGCTGGGCTCGTGCGCGAGCAACTGCAGCTCGAGCACATGGGCTTCGGCACCATGAACGGTGCGGACGGCCGGCCATTCAAGACGCGCGACGGCGGCACGGTTAAGCTGATCGACCTGCTCGACGAAGCCGAGCAGCGCGCCTATGCCCTGGTCAGCGAGAAGAACCCCGACCTCGACGAGGCGGAACTGCGCAACATCGCCCGCGCTGTAGGCGTCGGCGCGGTGAAATACGCAGACCTGTCCAAGCATCGCACCAGCGATTACCGCTTCAACTTCGACCTGATGCTCAGCTTCGAAGGCAACACCGCACCCTACCTGCTCTATGCCTATACCCGCGTGGCCAGCCTGTTCCGCAAGCTGGGCAAGGGCATGCAAGAGGTCGACGGGCACATTCAGCTCGACGCCGAGCAGGAGCAGGCACTGGCCGCAAAGCTGGCGCAGTTCGGCGAAACGCTCAACAGCGTTGGCGAGAAAGGCGAACCCCACCTGCTGTGCAGCTACCTGTACGACCTCGCCGGCCTGTTCTCGAGCTTCTACGAGAACTGCCCGGTCCTGGCCGCCGAGGACGAAGCCGTGCGCACCAGCCGCCTACGCCTGGCCGCACTGACCGGCCGCACGCTGAAACAGGGCCTGGAGTTGCTTGGCCTGGAACCACTGGAGCGGATGTAAGTGGCAGCACGGAAGAAAGCCGCACCCAAACGCGGCGCCAGCCGCTATCAGGCACCGGCGAAAAAGAATGTGCCGGGCTGGGTCTGGCTGGTCTGCGGCCTGGCGATCGGCGGGTTTCTCGTATTCCTCGCCACGCTCGAACCCGGCGGCGACGAGATCAAGCGCACCAAGGAGCCGCCGCAAGCCAAGCAGCAAGCCAAGCCCAAGCCACAGGGCGAGCAGCCGCCGAAGCCGAAGTACGACTTCTACACCCTGCTGCCCGAGTCCGAAGTGATCCTGCCGCCGGAGACGAAGGAGCCGGAGGCGCCAGCCAAAGCGGTGACGCCCGAGCAGGCTGCGAAGCTAGATGAGGAGCGCGCGCTCGCCGCACTCAGCGGGCAGGTGCCGCCGCCTCCGCCCACGGTAGCGAAGGCGCCGGTCACCCAGTTCTTCCTGCAGGCCGGCTCGTTCCGCAAGCAGGTCGAAGCCGACAAGGTGCGCGCACAGATCATCCTGCTTGGCCAGGACGTTCGCGTCGAGCGGGTCACGGTACGCGAAGAGCCCTGGTTCCGCGTGCTGGTCGGCCCCTTCACCACCCGCGAGCAACTCAACCTCGCGCAGAAGACGCTGGCCGGCAGCGGCTACAAGAACCTGCTTCTGCAGCAACGCCAGGTGCGCTGAGAGCAAAATGCAAAACGCCGGGCGGACCCGGCGTTTTGCTTTGGCGGCAATCAGCCCTCACGCGGTGCGTAGGCAAAGACGTCGGCCCGCATCTGATGCGGGTCCATGCCGGCCTCGACCAGTGCATCCAGCGTGCCGTACACCATCGCCGGCGAACCGCTGGCATAGACATGCAGTGACTTGAGGTCGCTGAAGTCCTGGCGAATCGCCTCGTGCAGCAGCCCGCAACGACCGCCCCAATCGCAGATGTCGCTGACCACGCGGTGAAGGTGAAGATTGGGCATGCGCCGCCACTCGTCCCAATGCCGCAGCTGATAGAAATCTTCGGGCCGGCGCACGCCCCAGTACAGATGCACGGGATGGGCGAACCCGGCGGCACGGCAGTATTCGATCAGGCTGTGCATCTGCGCCATGCCGGTTCCGGCCGCCACCAGCACCAGCGGCCCATCCGGCAGCTCGGCCAGATGCGTATCACCGAAGGGCATCTGCACTCGGGCAAACCCCTGGCGCCTGATGAAGGCCAGCAGCTCGATGGCTGACGCATCGCGCGCCAGCACGTGCAGCTCCAGCTCGCGACCACTGCCTGGCGCCGACGCCAGCGAGAACGCCGACCATTCGCCGTCCTCGCGCTGCAGCAGCACATATTGGCCGGCGTAATAGCGCGGCTGCCGCCCGGCCGGCAACCGTAGCAACAGACGCACCACGTCGCCGCCGACCGCTTCATACGCGGCCAGCTGGCAGCTCAGCTCGCGCACCGGCAACTCGCCGGGCGCCAGCACGCCATCCCAATGCAGCACGCAATCTTCCAGCGGCTCGGCCAGGCAGGCGAGCAGTTCGCCGTGGTCGCGCACTTCGCCATCCTGCCGCACGCGCCCTTCGACCAGCAGCGAGGCACAGATATGACAGTTGCCGTTGCGACAGCTCTGCGGGCACTCGAAGCCCTGGCGCCTGGCCGCATCGAGAATACGTTCGCCGGGCTCTACCTCGAGCACGGCACCGGATGGTTGCAAGGTTACTTTCATGTGCACGTCGAATTGTCGAGCGGTGTGTCCGCCAAGGCTGCAGGGCGTCTGCGCGCCCCTGTGTTCAGTCGATGCCCAGCTGGCCCCAGAGTTCATCGACACGGCGCTTGACCGCCTCGTCCTGAACGATGGCCCTGCCCCATTCGCGGCTGGTCTCGCCCGGCCATTTGTGCGTCGCATCCAGGCCCATCTTCGAGCCGAGCCCCGAGACCGGCGAGGCGAAATCCAGGTAGTCGATCGGCGTGTTGTCGATCAGCACCGTATCGCGCTTTGGATCCATGCGTGTGGTGATGGCCCAGATCACGTCGTTCCAGTCACGCGCATTGATGTCGTCGTCGGTGACAATGACGAACTTGGTGTACATGAACTGGCGCAGAAAGGACCAGACGCCGAGCATCACCCGCTTGGCGTGGCCCGGGTACTGCTTCTTCATCGCCACCACCGCCATGCGGTAGGAACAGCCCTCCGGCGGCAGGTAGAAGTCGACGATCTCCGGGAACTGCTTCTGCAGGATCGGTACGAACACCTCGTTCAGTGCCACGCCGAGAATCGCCGGCTCGTCCGGCGGACGCCCGGTATAGGTGCTGTGGTAGATCGGCTGGCGACGATGGGTGATGCGCTCGACGGTGAACACCGGAAAGGTGTCGACCTCATTGTAGTAACCGGTGTGGTCGCCGTAGGGGCCTTCCGGTGCGGTCTCGCCCGGGTGGATGTGCCCCTCGAGAACGATCTCGGCATAGGCCGGCACCTGCAGGTCCGAGCCGATCGCCTTGACCAGCTCGGTGCGCGAGCCGCGCAGCAGGCCGGCGAAGGCATACTCGGAAAGGGTGTCGGGCACGGGTGTGACCGCGCCGAGAATGGTCGCCGGATCTGCGCCCAGGGCCACGGCCACCGGGTACGGCCGATCCGGATACTTCTGGCACCACTCGCGGTAGTCCAGCGCGCCGCCGCGGTGGCTGAGCCAGCGCATGATCACCTTGTTGCGGCCGATCACCTGCTGGCGGTAGATGCCGAGGTTCTGCCGCTCCTTGTTCGGCCCGCGGGTGATGGTCAGGCCCCAGGTGATCAGCGGCGCGGCATCCCCCGGCCAGCAGTGCTGCACCGGAATTCGCCCGAGGTCGACGTCATCGCCCTCGAGCACGACCTCCTGACAGGGCGCATCCTTGAGCACCTTGGGCGCCATGCTGATGACCTTCTTGTAGATCGGCAGCTTGCTCCAGGCATCCTTCAGGCCCTTGGGCGGCTCCGGCTCCTTGAGGAAAGCCAGCAGCTTGCCGATCTCGCGCAGCTCGGAGACATCCTCGGCACCCATGCCCAGCGCCACGCGCCCAGGCGTGCCGAACAGGTTACCGAGCACCGGCATGTCGAAGCCGGTCGGCTGCTCGAACAGCAGCGCCGGCCCCTGCTTGCGCAGAGTGCGGTCGCAGATCTCGGTCATCTCCAGCACAGGCGACACGGGCGTGGCGATGCGCTTGAGCTGGCCGCGCTGTTCCAGGCCACTGATGAATTCGCGCAGATCACGGTACTGCATGCATGAGCCTCGCAGGGTCCGGCAGGGTTCGGCCGCAGAGTGTAGCCGCGGGGCGGGCAAATCCAAACCGGCAGACAGACGAAGGCCGGGTTTCCCCGGCCTCGGTGAAACGACCCGACGCTTACTTGCGCTTCATCGACATGAAGAATTCGTCGTTGGTCTTGGTGTCCTTGAGCTTGTCGAGCAGGAACTCGATGGCTGCGATCTCATCCATCGGATGCAGCAGCTTGCGCAGGATCCACATGCGCTGCAGCTCGTCCTCGGCAGTCAGCAACTCCTCGCGGCGGGTGCCGGAGCGGTTGATGTTGATCGCCGGGAACACGCGCTTCTCGGCGATGCGGCGGTCCAGCTGCAGCTCCAGGTTGCCGGTGCCCTTGAATTCCTCGTAGATCACCTCGTCCATCTTCGAGCCGGTTTCCACCAGCGCGGTGGCGAGGATGGTCAGGCTGCCGCCTTCCTCGATGTTGCGCGCCGCGCCGAAGAAGCGCTTGGGCTTTTCCAGCGCATGGGCGTCGACACCACCGGTCAGCACCTTGCCGGAGCTCGGGATCACGGTGTTGTAGCGCGCGCCAGACGGGTGATGGAGTCGAGCAGAATGACCACGTCCTTCTTGTGCTCGACCAGGCGCTTGGCCTTCTCGATCACCATTTCGGCGACCTGCACGTGGCGGGTCGGCGGCTCGTCGAAGGTGGAGGCGACCACTTCGCCGCGCACGGTGCGCTGCATCTCGGTGACTTCTTCCGGACGCTCGTCGATCAGGAGGACGATCAGGTGGCATTCGGGATTGTTGCGGGTGATGTTGGCCGCGATGTTCTGCAGCATGATCGTCTTGCCCGCTTTCGGCGGGGCGACGATCAGGCCGCGCTGGCCCTTGCCGATCGGCGCGGTCAGGTCGATCACACGGCCGGTGAGATCCTCGGTGGAGCCGTTACCGGCCTCCATCTTCAGCCGTTCATTGGGGAACAGCGGAGTAAGGTTCTCGAACAGGATCTTGCTCTTGGCATTCTCGGGACGATCGTAATTGATCGAGTCCACCTTCAGCAGGGCGAAATAGCGTTCGCCTTCCTTCGGCGGGCGAATCTTGCCGACGATGGTGTCACCCGTGCGCAGGTTGAAGCGGCGGATCTGGCTCGGCGAGACGTAGATGTCATCGGGGCCGGCCAGGTAGGAGGAATCCGCGCTACGCAGGAAGCCGAAACCGTCCTGCAGGATCTCCAGCACACCGTCACCGGAAATCTCTTCGCCGCTCTTCGCATGCTTCTTGAGCAGGGAAAAGATCACGTCCTGCTTGCGCGAACGGGCCATGTTTTCGATGCCCATCTGTTCGGCCATTTCCAGCAGTTCGGTGATGGGCTTTTGCTTGAGTTCGGTCAGATTCATAGAAAGATCAGGAAGGGGTATGGAAGCGTTGGCTTGGGCGGCCGAGCTGCAGGAGACGAACGAGAGTTCGTTATGCTTCAAGAGGCTGAAGTGCGTCGGCGACGACATGCAAGAGGGCGACGGAAGAATGCATCGCGGGGCCGAATTTATCACCGCATGGAGCAAGCGTCCACCCTGCTTCCATAAAAAAGCCCCCGCGGCGGCGGGGGCTTTGGTCGAACCAGAAGGCTCAGATGTTGCTATCGAGGAACGCCGCCAGCTGCGACTTGGACAGCGCGCCAACCTTGGTCGCCTCGACGTTGCCGTTCTTGAACAGCATCAGCGTCGGGATGCCGCGCACGCCGTACTTGGGCGGGGTTTCCTGATTCTCGTCGATGTTCAGCTTGCACACCTTGAGCTTGCCCTCGTAGTCCTTGGCAATCTCGTCGAGCACCGGAGCGATCATCTTGCAGGGACCGCACCATTCGGCCCAGTAGTCGACCAGCACCGGACCGTCCGCCTGGAGCACGTCCTGCTCGAAGCTGGTGTCGGTAACATTGTGGATGTACTCGCTCATGGATGATCTCCAGGTTCCGAACTGAAAGTGGGCGTCATCATAGCCCCGTTGCCGACGGACCGAAAGCCACAGCCCATCGCCCGGACATTCCACACGAGGATGCCCGCTACAGCGGCACGACGTCGCCCTGCGTTGGCGATGGGCTGTCGATCATGTCACGATGTTGCGGTTCCGCACCGAGATCCATTCATGCGCACGACCTCCTCTGACGCCTTTCCCTTGATCGCCGCCCTCGACCTGGGCTCGAACAGCTTCCACATGGTTCTGGCCCGTACCAGTAACGGAGAACTGCGCATCCTCGAGCGGCTCGGCGAAAAGGTGCAGCTGGCCGCCGGCATCACCGAACAGCGGGTGCTTGATGAGGCCGCCATGCAGCGCGGCCTGGACTGCCTGCGGCGTTTCGCCCAGCTGGTCAACCATCTGCCCGAAGGCTCGGTGCGCGTAGTCGGCACCAACGCCCTGCGCGAGGCGCGCAACCGTGCCGAGTTCATTCGCCGCGCCGAATCGATCATCAACCATCAGGTCGAGGTGATTTCCGGTCGCGAGGAGGCCCGCCTGATCTACCTCGGCGTCGCCCACACCTACCCCGGCGCGCCCGGCAAGCGCCTGGTGGCGGACATCGGCGGCGGCAGCACGGAATTCATCATCGGCGAGCACTTCGATTCACAGCTGCGCGAGAGCCTGCAGATGGGCTGCGTCAGCTACACCCAGCGCTTCTTTCGCGATGGCAAGATCACCCCGGCCCGCTACGCGCAGGCCTACACAGCGGCGCGCCTGGAACTCATGGGCATCGAGCAGGGCCTGCGCCGGCTGGGATGGGAGCAGAGCATCGGTGCCTCCGGCACGATCCGCGCCGTGGCGCAGGCTATCCAGCCGGCGGCCAGGGCAACGGCGAGGTCAACCCGGGCGGGATCGCCTGGCTCAAGGGTCGCCTGTTCAAGCTCGGCGATGTCGAGCGCATCGAACTGGACGGCATCAAGCCGGACCGCCGCGGCGTGTTCCCGGCCGGCCTGGCCATCCTCGAGGCCATTTTCGACGCGCTCGAGCTGCAGAGCATGAGTCATTCCGAAGGCGCGCTGCGCGAGGGTGTGCTCTACGACCTGCTCGGCCGACATCACCGCGAGGATGTGCGCGATCGCACGCTGAGCTTTCTCATGGAGCGCTATCACGTCGACACCGAACAGGCCGCGCGCGTCGAAGCCAAGGCACTGGAAGCCTTCGACCAGGTGGCGGCCGACTGGGGCCTGGACGACGAGCGTCTGCGTGAACTGCTCGGCTGGGCGGCACGCATCCACGAGGTGGGCCTCGACATTGCCCACTACCACTACCACAAGCACGGCGCCTACCTGATCGAGCATTCCGACCTGCCCGGCTTCTCGCGCCAGGACCAGCAGATGCTGGCACTGCTGGTCCGCGGCCACCGCCGCAACATTCCCAAGGCCAAGTTCGAAGAGCTCAGCGAGGACGGCGTCAAGCTGACCCGCCTCTGCGTACTGCTGCGCTTCGCCATCCTCTTCCATCACATCCGCGGCCCGCAGCAGGCGCCGGCCTACCAGCTCAGGGCCGACGGCGACTGCCTGCACGTGCTGTTTCCCGAGGCTGGCTGGGTAGCAACCCGCTGACCGCCGCCGATTTCGCCCAGGAAGCCGAGTGGCTCAAGCGCATCGATTTCACGCTGGATGTGCGCTGATCGAGACCTGCGCTGACGAAAACGCCCGGCCGAAGCCGGGCGTTTCGTTTGCGCGCAGCCGCCGCCGTTAACGCCCCGTGGTGTTGCTGAGCCGCTCGAGCAGCGTGTTCTGGGCATTGCGCGCGAGCTGATTGCCGCTCGGGCTGTTGCGCACGTAGCTGCCGTCGGGCTGCAGGATCCAGCTCTGCGTGTTGTCGGTCAGCAAGGCCTCGAGTTCCTTCTTCACCCGCGTCACCAGCTTCTTGCCTTCGACCGGGAAGCAGGTTTCCACCCGTCGGTCGAGGTTGCGCTCCATCCAGTCGGCACTCGACAGGTAGAGCTTTTCGTCGCCGTCGTTGTGGAAATAGAACACCCGGCTGTGCTCGAGGAAGCGTCCGATGATCGAGCGCACCTGGATGTTGTGCGATACCCCGGCGATGCCCGGGCGCAGGCAGCACATGCCCCGCACGATGAGGTCGATACGCACGCCTGTCTGGCTGGCCTTGTACAGCGCCTTGATCATCTTCGCGTCGGTCAGCGCGTTGACCTTGAGGATGATGTGCGCCGGCTTGCCCTCGGCGGCATGCTGCGTCTCCAGCGCGATGAGGTCGAGCAGCGTCTTCTTCAGGGTGAACGGCGAATGCAGCAGCTTCTTCATGCGCATCACCTTGCCCATGCCGATCAGCTGGCTGAACAGCTTGGAGACGTCCTCGCACAGCGCGTCATCGGAGGTCAGCAGGCTGTAGTCGGTGTACAGGCGCGCGTTGCCGGCGTGGTAGTTGCCGGTACCCAGGTGCGCGTAGCGGCAGAGTTCGCCGTTTTCGCGACGCAGGATCAGCATCATCTTGGCGTGGGTCTTGTAGCGACCACACCGTAGATCACCACGGCGCCGGCCTGCTGCAGCCGACTGGCCAGTTGCAGGTTCGATTCCTCGTCGAAACGCGCGCGCAGCTCGATCACCGCGGTGACCTCCTTGCCATTGCGCGCCGCCTCGACGAGGGCGTCGACGATCTCCGAGTTGGCGCCCGAGCGGTACAGCGTCTGCTTGACGGCCAGCACGTGCGGGTCCTTGGCCGCTTCACGCAGCAGGTCGACCACCGGCGTGAAGGATTCGAACGGGTGCATCAGCAGAATGTCCTGCTTGCTGATGACGTTGAAGATGTTCTCGCTGTTCTGTAGCAGCTTGGGGATCGCTGGGGTGAACGGCGCGTATTGCAGCTCCGGATGACTGTCCAGGCCGGTGACGCTGAACAGCCGGGTCAGGTTGACCGGGCCATTGACCCGATACATCTCGCTTTCGGCCAGGCCGAACTGCTTGAGCAGGAAGTCCGCCAGGTGTTTCGGGCAGGTGTCGACCACCTCCAGACGCACCGCATCGCCGTAGCGCCGTGAGATCAGCTCGCCGCGCAGCGCACGTGCGAGGTCCTCGACGTCCTCGGTATCGACCGAGAGGTCGGCATTACGCGTCAGGCGGAACTGGTAGCAGCCCTTGACCCGCATGCCGTGGAACAGGTCGTCGGCGTGTGCATGGATCATCGACGACAGAAACACGAAGTGATCGCCCGCCCCGCTGACCTCCTCCGGCACGCGGATGACCCGCGGCAGCGAGCGCGGCGCCGGAATGATCGCCAACCCGGAGTCACGGCCGAACGCATCGATGCCTTCCAGCTCGACGATGAAGTTCAGGCTCTTGTTCACCAGCAGCGGAAAGGGGTGCGTCGGATCGAGCCCGATGGGCGTGATGATCGGCGCGATCTCGTCGCGGAAATAGCGCCGCACCCAGGCCTTGAGCTTGGCCGTCCAGTGGCGTCGACGAATGAAGCGGATCTGATGCTTGGCCAGCTCCGGCAGCAGTACCTCGTTGAGAATCGCGTACTGCCGGTCGACCTGCTCATGCACCAGCTCGCAGATTCGCGCCAACGCCTGATGGGGCTGCAAGCCGTCGGCGCCGGCCTGCTCGCGGGCAAAGGTGACGCGTTTTTTCAGGCCGGCAACGCGGATCTCGAAGAACTCGTCGAGGTTGCTGGAAAAGATCAGCAGGAACTTCAGCCGCTCGAGCAGCGGGTAGGACTCGTCCAGCGCCTGCTCCAGCACGCGGATATTGAATTGCAGCTGCGACAGCTCGCGATGGATGTACAGGCTGGTGTCGTCCAGGCTCGGAACCGGCGCGACCGGAGCCGCTTCCGGCTCGACTGCCGGCGTCTCGGGCACGGGCACCTCGACGCCGGCCTGGACCGGCAGCGCCTCTTGCGTGTCATCGATCTGCAACTGCGTTTCGCTGAGTCCCTGATTCATGAGTGCCTCGGGCTCACTGGCCCCGTTTCAATTGTTGTGCGGCGTGCTTGGCGAAGTAGGTGAGGATGCCATCGGCTCCGGCGCGCTTGAAGCCGACCAAAGACTCGAGGATGACCGCCTCCGAAAGCCAGCCGTTCTGAATGGCCGCCATGTGCATGGCGTACTCGCCGCTCACCTGATAGACGAAGGTCGGCGCCTTGAACGCCTCTTTCACGCGCCAGACGATGTCCAGGTACGGCTGCCCCGGCTTGACCATGACCATGTCGGCGCCTTCGGCCAGGTCCGCGGCGACTTCGTGCAGCGCCTCGTCGCCGTTGGCCGGATCCATCTGGTAGGTGTTCTTGTTGCTCTTGCCGAGGTTGCCGGCCGAACCGACGGCATCGCGGAACGGGCCGTAGTAGGCGCTGGCGTACTTGGCCGAGTAGGCATGATGCGCACGTTGTGATGGCCGGCCACCTCCAGCGCTTCGCGGATGGCCTGGATGCGCCCGTCCATCATGTCCGAAGGCGCGACCACCTGGGCGCCGGCCTCGGCATGCGACAGCGCCTGGCGCACCAACGCATCGACGGTGATGTCGTTCTGCACGTAGCCGTGCTCATCGAGGATGCCGTCCTGCCCGTGAGTGGTGAAGGGGTCGAGCGCCACATCGGTGATGATGCCGAGTTCCGGAAAGCGCTCACGCAGGGCACGCGTGGCACGCTGGGCGATGCCCTCCGGGTTCCAGGCCTCGGCGGCGTCCAGCGACTTCTTCTCCAGCGGCGTGACCGGGAACAGCGCCAGCGCCGGAATACCCAGCGCGACCAGTTCCTCGGCCTCCTCGAGCAGCAGATCGATCGACAGCCGCTCGACGCCCGGCATCGACGGCACGCTCTCACGGCGGTTCTCGCCGTCGAGCACGAACACCGGCAGGATCAGATCGTCGACGGTCAGCGCGTTCTCGCGCACCAGGCGACGCGAGAAATCGTCGCGACGATTGCGACGCAGGCGAGTGGCGGGAAAAAGTCGATCGGCAGGAACGAAGCTCACAACGGACTCCTGGCCCGCAGAGCGGGCGCGAATGTGACATATATAGGCCGGCGGCATGACAGAACTGTTACAACAGGCGACGCCACCGCGAATCCGACATTGTGGCCAGCCCGTGACGCCTGTGCCAGTGCTTTGTCCGCGCACCTCGGCGAACGCCGCGCACTCGAAGGAACGGCCGTGCCCGCCCGCCATCCAACGCCTAGGCAGGGCTTACCTCCATGCTCTGCAGGCTTTAGCATCGCCTTTACGCCAGCCCCGGCCCCGGGGCGTCGAACCACTCCAGGAGTATCGCCATGAACAAGAAAGTCGCCGTGATCCTGTCCGGCTGCGGTGTCTACGACGGCTCGGAAATCTACGAAAGCGTCGCTACCCTGCTGCGCCTGGACCAGCGTGGCGCCGCCGTGCAGTGTTTCGCACCCGACATAGCGCAGGCGCATGTGGTCAATCACATGACCGGCGAGGAGATGAACGAGAGCCGTAACGTGCTGGTCGAGTCCGCACGCCTGGCACGCGGCAACATCAAGGACCTGCGCGAGGCGCGCGCCGAGGACTTCGACGCGCTGATCCTGCCGGGTGGCTTCGGTGCGGCGAAGAATCTTTCCGATTTCGCCAGCGCCGGGGCGAACTGCACGGTGCTTCCGGAGGTGCTGCGCGTGGCCCAGGCATTCGCCCAGGCCGGCAAGCCGATCGGCATGATGTGCATCGCACCGACGATGGCGGCGCAGATCTTCGGCCAGGGCGTGGTCTGCACGCTCGGCAGCGACGAGGCAGATGCAGCCAAGGCAGCCGTGCAGATGGGCGTCGAGCATCAGGCCTGCGAAGTCAGCGACATCGTCGAGGACACCAAGCACAAGCTGGTCACCACGCCGGCCTACATGCTCGCCGAATCGATCAGCGAGGCCGCCGGCGGCATCTACAAGCTGGTCGACCGCGTACTCGAGCTGACCCACGAAGCCTGACGCCGACCGGGCGGGCCGCGCCAGCGGGCCGCCCGAGCAAGGGTGATCCGGCCAATCGCCCCGCCGCAGCTGCCCCGCCTCTGGCGCCGAACGCCTACTCTGAGGCAGCGTGACGTTTCCTTTTTGTGGAGCGCGGCCATGAGCGAGCACAGTGAACTGAGCCTGTCCGAACACGAAGCCGTACGCCAGCTGTTCAAGCGCATTCCGTTCAATCGGGAGCTGGGCATCGAGCTCGACGAAGTCTCCGCCGAGCGCGTGGTGATGCATCTGCCGATGCAGCCACAACTGGTCGGCAACTTCGTCCACGGCATCCTGCATGGCGGCGTGATCGCCTCGCTGCTCGACGTGGTCGGCGGGGCCATGGCAATGGTCGGCGCGTTCGATCGGCACCGCCATCTGGACGAATCCGAACGCGCCATCCGGCTTGCGCGGCTGGGCACCATCGACCTGCGCATCGACTACCTGCGCCCCGGGCGAGGCCAGCGCTTCAGCGCCACGGCCACCCTGCTGCGCTCGGGCAACAAGGTCGCCGTGGTGCGCTCGGAACTGCACAACGAAGCGGGCGTATTGATCGCCGTCGGCACCGGCACTTATCTCTGCGGCTGAGCGGCCGATACAGGCGAAGCGGCGGCCCTTTCCACTTGCCGCGCAAAGCAATAGCCTATTGCCACTATTCGTGAGGCAGGACGCCCAGACCTTGAGTGCTGCCCATGAGCCGACTGCTGCTGTCCTCCCTGCCGCCAGACCAGATCGCCCTGCCCGGCGCCTCGCACGATCCCGGCCTGGTGCTGTTGTCGTACCTGGTCGCCAGCGCCGCGGCCTACACCGCGCTGGCTCTGGCGCATCGCGTCAGCCAGAGCGTTGAGGCGCGCTATCGCGAATATTGGCGCTGGGTGGGCGCCCTAGCCCTGGGCGGCGGCATCTGGTCGATGCACTTCATCGCGATGCTGGCGTTTCAGGCGCCACTGGATATTGCCTACGATCACCGGGTTACCCTGCTCTCGCTGGTGATCGCCGTGGCCACCTCCTACCTGGTCATGCGCCTGCTCGGCCGCGAGCGCCTGCGCAGCTGGCAGTACGGCCTGGCGGCTACCGCTGCCGGCACCAGCATTGCCGCGATGCACTACACCGGGATGGCGGCCATTCGCTCGGCGGCCACGCTGCACTACGAGCCCTGGGCCTTCGGCCTGTCGATCCTGATTGCCATCGCCGCCGTGCTGGTGGCGCTGGTCCTGGGCTTCCACTTCCGCGACCACCATGGCCGCAGCCACCATTGGCAACGGGGCGCCTGTGGTCTGGTCATGGGCCTGGCCATCGTGTCCATGCATTACACCGGCATGCACGCACTGGTGCTGGCGGTGCCGCGCAGCCTGCTGCTGCAGATCGCCACGCACGCCGGCAGCGGACACCAGCAAGCCCTGGCGCTGGCCATCGGCGTGGTGGCACTGCTGGTGATCGTCGCCGGCATCGCCGCAAGCTGGGCCGAGCAACGCTTCAGCGAACAGCGCGAGGCGCTGCACCGGGCCGAGCACCAGCTCAACGCGATGACCCACTACGATCCGCTGACCAACCTGCTCAACGGCCGGGCGTTCACCGAAATGGTCAGCCAGCTGCTAGTCGCACGGGAGCAGGCCGAGGCCCTGGCCGTACTGGTGGTGGACCTGGACAACTTCAAGCGCATCAACGACAGCCTCGGTCATCGCAGCGGTGATCTGGCGCTGCAACTGGTCGCCCAGCGCATCCGCGCGGTGCTCGGCACGCATGACCGCCTGGCGCGCTTTTCCGGCGACGAATTTTGCGTGCTCACCCTTGGCGACCTGCAGGCCGCCCAGGTACTGGCAGGGCGCATCCTCGAACAGTTGCGGCCACCGCTGCCGATCGAGGATGTCCAGCTGTGCCTGACCGCGAGCATCGGCATCAGCCAGTATCCGGAGGACGGCAGCAGCTTCGACACGCTGTTTCGTCACGCGGGGCTCGCGGTCGGCCAGTGCAAGGCCAGCGGGCGCAACCGCGCGCTGCGCTTCGACCCCGCTCTCGAGCAACAGGCGCGTGAGAATCTCGCCCTCGAACAGGACCTGCGCCAGGCGATCCGCGGCAACCAGCTGGCGGTGCATTACCAGCCGATCGTCGATTGCCGTAGCGGCCAGCCGATCGGCCTCGAGGCGCTGGTGCGCTGGCAGCATCCGCAGCTGGGCTTCATCAGCCCGGAGCGCTTCGTCGGCCTGGCCGAGCGCAACGGATTCGTCGGCGAGCTGGACAGCTGGGTTGCCCGGCGCGCCTGCCAGGATCTCGTCGAGCTGCTCGCCGCCGGGCACGACCTGCGCGTGGCGATCAACTGCTCGGCCCTGAACCTGGGCAGCCCCTTCCTGCCGAAGGTGGTCGCGCGGATCCTGGCCGATACCGGGCTGGCGCCGAGCCGGGTTTCACTCGAAGTCACCGAAAACGCCTGATGAACGACTTTGTCGCCGCGGTGCGCAACCTCGAGCAGGTGCGCCAGCTGGGCCTGAAGATATCCATCGACGATTTCGGCAGCGGCTACTCGTCACTGGCCTATCTCAGCAAGCTGCCACTGGATACGCTGAAGATCGACCGCGCTTCGTTCGGGAGATCGCCGAACAGGCCAACGACCGCGCCATCACCGCTGCGATCGTGGCGATGGCGCACAAGCTGCAGCTCAAGGTAGTGGCCGAAGGGGTGGAAGACCGGACGCAGCTGGCCCATCTGCAGGACAATCGCTGCGACTACATCCAGGGCTATCTGTTCAGCCGCCCGCTGCCCCTGCCGGCGTTGCGCGACTGGCTGACGGCGCGCCTCAGCGTGACCGCGACAAGCGCGTAAGCAGGCGGTCCAGCGCATTGGCAAAGGCCTGGCGGTCGCGCTCGCCGTAGCTGGCCTGCCCACCGCCCATCTGGCCCTGATCACGCAAGTCGCTGAACAGGTTGCGCACCGCCAGGCGCTCACCCATGTTGCGCTCGTCGAATTCGCGCCCGCGCGGGTCGAGCGCGGCGACGCCCTTCTTCACCAGCCGATCGGCCAGCGGCACGTCGCTGCAGATCACCAGCTCGCCCGGCATGGCGTGCTCGACCAGGTAATCGTCTGCCGCATCCGGGCCACTGGGGACCACGATCAGCCGGACACACGCGAATGGCGGCTTGACCTGACTCTGCCCGGCGACCAGCAGCACCTCGAAACCGCGCTTGAGCGCGAACTTGACCACCTGATCCTTCGCTGCCCGCGGGCAGGCGTCGGCGTCGATCCAGATCCGCAGCGGTGCCGGCAGCGTCATGCGGCCGCCCGACGCACGGTGGCCAGCAACGCGGCGGCCCCGGCAAACATGGCGGCGAAGGTGCGATTGACCAGGCGCTGCTGACGCGGCGTGCGCAGCAGGCGCAGGACACGCGCAGCAAGCCCCGTGTAGGCAGCCATGACGATCAAATCGACGACCACCATGGTCGCGGCCATCGCGACGTACTGCATCAGCAGCGGCGCCTTCGGGTCGAGAAACTGCGGCAGCACCGCGAGGATGAACACGATCGCCTTGGGGTTGCTGGCATTGACCAGAAAGCCGCGCAACACAAGGCTCAGCGGTCGGCCGATGGGACGCCCGAGCGAAGGATCCTGCAGCGCCTCGGGCATTGCCCGCCATTGCTTGACCGCCAGCCACAGCAGGTAGCGACGCCGAACCACTTGATCAGGCTGAAGGCCAGCGCCGAGGTCGCCAGCACGGCACCGACGCCCGCGGCGACGATGGCGATCTGCAGCACCAGCGCCAGTTGCAGCCCGATGGCATTCCAGTAACCCCGCCAGAAGCCGTACTGCAGGCCGCAGGACATCGAGGCGATGGCGCCGGCACCTGGCGAGAGGCTGATGATCCAGCAGGCGACGAAAAAGGCGAGCCAGGTTTCCAGTGTCATGCGAGGTCTCCTCTGCAGCGCGGCCGAACGGTCAGTCCGGCAGGTCCTTGCCGAGCTTCATCGGCTCCTTGAGCTTGCGCCGCATGGCCTTGCGCATGCGGATGTTCAGCGCCTCGACGCCCAGCGAGAAAGCCATGGCGAAATAGACGTAGCCCTTGGGCACGTGCACGCCGAAGGCCTCGGCGATAAGCAGCGTACCGACAACGATGAGGAACGATAGCGCAAGAATCTTCAGCGTCGGGTGGTGCTCGATGAAGTCGCTGATGGTGCCGGCCGCCGCCATCATCACCAGCACGGCAATGACGATCGCCGCGATCATCACCGGCACGTGATCGACCAGACCGACCGCAGTGATCACCGAGTCGAGCGAGAAGACGATATCGATCACCGCGATCTGCAGGATGATGCCGATGAAGCTGGCCCTGGCCGCACCGCCGGCCGACTGCTCCTCTTCCTCGCCCTCGACGCTGTGCCAGATTTCCATGGTGCTCTTGAACAACAGGAACAGGCCGCCAAAGAACAGGATCAGATCTCGCCCCGAGACGCCCTGCCCGAGCACGCTGAACAGGTCGTTGGTCAGACGCATGACCCAGGCGATCGACAGCAGCAGGAGAATGCGCGTGCCCATTGCCAGCGCCAGGCCGAAGAAGCGCGCGCGGGGCTGCTCGGCCTTGGGCAGCCGGCTGACCAGAATGGAGATGAAGATGATGTTGTCGATGCCGAGGACGATCTCCAGGGCAGTCAACGTCAGGAAAGCGACCCAGATCTCCGGGTTGCTGAGCCATTCCATAAGTTATTTCTCGTGTGGAAGTTGAGTGTGGAGCGGGATTTCGCCGCCGCGCCAACGGCGCACGGCCTTCTGGAAGAACAGACTGTTGGGCACCTGCACGAGGGCGCCGGTTCCAGCTCGGCGACCTCCTCGAGCGTGGTGTAGAGCAGGTTGATATCGATCACCCGGCCCTTGACGATCGGCTTGTCGGACGACTCCACGAGTTCGACCACGTCGCCCAGACGGAACGGGCCGAGCATCAGGATCAGCACTGCGCAAAGCAGGTTGGACAGCACGCTCCAGATGGCGAAGAAGGCCACCGCGGCCACCGCGACAAAGCCGGAAATGGCCGTCCAGAGCACGGCCGCCGATACGCCGAAGCGCTCGAGCACCATGATCAGCGCGCCGCCCATGATCAGCCAGCGGATGCCGCCGCGCACCGGTAACAACAGCTCGGGCGGCAGCGGGTAGCGGTTCGACAAGCGTGTCAGCGCACGGGCCACCAGGCGCTGCAGCAGATAGGCACCGAGCAGGATCGCCAGCACCTGCGCGGCCAACAGCAGCGGGCCGCGCCACTCCTGGGCGATGTTCAGCAGCTGCTCGTTCATGCACCGGGCTCCAGCTGGCTCTGCAGGCTTTCGAGCAGCTCCAGTGCTTCCAGCCAGGCGTCCTCCAGCTCGGCTTCACGGCTCTTCAGCTCGGCCTGCCGGGCCAACAGATCGCGCAGCTCATCCTTGCGTGCCGCCTCGTACAGCTGGCTGTCGGCCAGCTGCGCTTCCAGCTCCGCGAGCCGCTGCTGCACGTTGCCCAGCTCGGCTTCCAGCTTGTCCGCCTTCTTCCTGTGCGGCGCCAGTTGCTGGCGCAGCGCAGCCGCCGCCTGGCGCTGGGCCTTGCGATCGGTCCGTTCGCCGGCCGGCTCGCTCGTCAGCGGCGCCTGCCGCGCACGGAACTCGACGAGCCAACGCGCATAGTCCTCCAGATCACCGTCGAAGGCCTGTACCCGACCATCGGCGACGAGCAGGAATTCATCGGTGGTGCTCTTGAGCAGATGCCGATCGTGCGAAACCACCAGCACAGCGCCTTCGAAGTCCTGCAGTGCCAGGGTCAGCGCCAGGCGCATCTCCAGATCCAGGTGGTTGGTCGGTTCGTCGAGCAGCAGCAGGTTGGGCTTGCCCCAGGCGATCAGCGCCAGCGCCAGGCGCGCCTTCTCGCCACCGGAGAAATTCAACACCGGCTCGTCACAGCGGTCGCCACGGAAATCGAAGCCGCCCAGGAAGTCGCGCAGCGTTTGCTCGCGCTCGCCCGGTGCGATGCGCTGCAGGTGCAGCAGCGGGCTGGCCGAGGGGTCGAGCGCATCGAGCTGATGCTGGGCGAAATAGCCGATCACCAGGTTCTCGCCGCGCTGCAGCCTGCCGCCCAGGGGGGCAGCTCACCGGCGAGGGTCTTGATCAGGGTCGACTTGCCGGCGCCGTTGGGGCCGAGCAGGCCGATACGCACGCCCGGGGCGAGCTGCAGTTTGACCTTGTCCAGCACCCGCTTGTCGCCATAACCCAGCTGGGCTTCCTGCATATCCAGCAGCGGGCTGGAAATCCGCTCGGCCTCACGGAAACGGAAGTCGAATGGCGAATCGACGTGCGCCGGGGCCAGCTCTTCCAGACGCTCCAGCGCCTTGATCCGGCTCTGCGCCTGGCGTGCCTTGGTCGCCTTGGCCTTGAACCGGCGGATGAAATCCTCCATGTGCGCGCGCTGGGCCTGCTGCTTCTCGTAGGCCTGCTGCTGCTGCGCCAGGCGCTCGGCACGGGTCCGCTCGAACGCCGAATAACCACCCCGGTAAAGCGTGAGCTTGCGCTGCTCGAGATGCACCACGTGGTCGACCACCGCGTCGAGAAAATCGCGGTCGTGGGAAATCAGCAGCAAGGTGCCGGGGTAGCTCTTGAGCCAGTCCTCCAGCCAGAGGATCGCATCCAGGTCCAGGTGGTTGGTCGGTTCGTCGAGCAGCAAGAGGTCGGAGGGGCACATCAGCGCCTGCGCCAGGTTCAGGCGCATCCGCCAGCCGCCAGAAAAGCTGCCCACCCCCTGCTCCATCTGCGCACTGTCGAAGCCCAGCCCGGCCAGCAGTTTGCGTGCCCGGGCATCCGCGCTGTAGCCGCCGGCATTGTCCAGCTCGCCGTGCAGGCGCGCCAGCGCATGGCCGTCATGCGCAGCCTCGGCCGCGGCCAGCTCGGCCTGGATGCGGCGCAACTCGACGTCGCCATCGAGCACGTAGTCGACCGCCAGGCGATCGAGCGTATCGACCTCCTGGCGCATATGCGCAATGCGCCAGTTCGGCGGTATCTGGCAATCCCCGCCGTCGGCACCGAGTTGGCCACGCAGAAGCGCGAACAGGCTCGACTTGCCGGCACCGTTGGCGCCGACGAGGCCGGCTTTCTGCCCGGGATGCAGGGTGAGGTCGGCGCCGTCCAGCAGACGCTGGGGGCCTCGCTGTAGTGAGAGGTTCTGGAGTCGGATCATAATGGCGGCGGAGTTTATCAGTTCACCCGGAGGGCCAAACTGGCGCCATGAAAAAAATCCCTGCTTCGCCGCCGGCCGATCTCTGGTCGTTCGCCCTCGCCTGCTACGCGCGCCCGGGCGTCGAGCAGGCCTGTCTGGATCTGCAGGCGCAGGGCGCTGACGTCTGCCTGCTGCTCTGCGCCGCCTGGCTCGAGAGCCGAGCCATCGAGTGCCGGGCACCGCGGGTGGCGCAACTCAAGCGGCCGCCGAAAACTGGCAGAGCTCGGTGGTCGAGCCGCTGCGCCAACTGCGCCACGCCTGGAAGACGCGCAGCGAGCAGGACCCAGCGCTGGCTCGGTTGCGTGAGCGAATCAAGGAACTGGAACTGGACGCCGAGCGCGTTCAGCTTGCCCGGCTGGAGGAAAGCTGCCGAGGCTGGGAAGAGCGTTCAATGGAGTCAGGCTGGCTGGCACGCCTGGCACCGGATACAGCGGACCGCGCCGCGCTGCAACAGCTACGCGACGCGGCGCACGAGACTCAGCTGGCGCTGGCGTCCGGCTGAGCTCCCCCGGTGGCAGCGGCCTCAGGGATCTTGCCCGGCTGGAGGAAAGCTGCCGAGGCTGGGAAGAGCGTTCAATGGAGTCAGGCTGGCTGGCACGCCTGGCACCGGATACAGCGGACCGCGCCGCG
>LZQO01000010.1_pt1 | contig 63985 bp, 71 predicted proteins | sample 768571 | NCBI WGS metagenome assembly LZQO01 (sample SAMN05207081, study PRJNA324507) | oil field metagenome | isolation source: sample BH-FW-10 from oil reservoir | place: India: Bombay High | collected 2015-12-01
TGATCAGCGGCCGCAGCAGCCTGCCCTGCCCCAGCGGCCGCTCCGCCGGCATAGCCGCCAGCCCGCGCACGCCGGCACCACGCAACAGACGAAACAGCAGCGTCTCGGCCTGGTCGTCGCGGTGCTGCGCGGTCAGCAGCAGATCACCTTCGCCGAGGCGTTCAGCGAAGGCGGCGTAACGCGCATCCCGCGCGGCACGCTCCAGCTTGCGCCGTGCGCGACCTGCACCCGCACGATTTCGAGCGGCACGCCTAGCCCCTCGCAAACCTGCCGGCAGTGCTCCGGCCAGGCATCGGCGACCGCCTGCAGGCCGTGATGCACATGGACGGCGCTGATTGGCGGCAACCTTCGGCCCTGCGTCAGTCGCACCAGTGCATGCAGCAGCACCGTCGAATCGAGCCCGCCGGAAAAGCCGACCAGCCAGCGCCGCGCGGCTAGCCACGGGCGCAGTGCATCGAGCAGTTTGGATTCGACCGGCATGGAAATCGACTCATTCAGGCAAGGCGGCCAGCATAAGGCAGCGCACGCCACGACTACAGCCGCCAGCGGTGCGCACCTTTCAAGAGCACGACGCAAACACAGCGGCGCACCTTCGTTGACGCCCTCCGCACCGCGCCGCTCCAAAACAGTGCACACCCATGGCTATCTGAGATCGCCGCAAACAGATCGAGGCATTCAAATTCGAGCTAGGCCTCTGTAATCGTTGGCTTTCTCGTAGTTGGCAAGGGAAATGCAAAAGTCCGCTCAGCTTATTCCAAAAGCTGTTGCTGACTTACCAGCCGGGCTACTGAATACCCGGCGCCACCTTTAGGGACATACCACCATGCTCAAGAAACTGACCCTCGCCATCGCCGCCGCCAGCGCCGTGACTGCCAGCAGCTTCGCCGTCGCGGAAACCGTCTCCAGCCCCGTTGGCGACTTCGACGTCAGCATGAACGTCGGCCTGACCTCGGACTACATGTTCCGCGGTATCTCGCAAACCCAGGGCAACGGCGCCATCCAGGGCGGTCTGGACGTAGCCCACGAGAGCGGCCTGTACGTTGGCACCTGGGCGTCCAACGTCGACTTCGGCGGTGACGCCTCGGTGGAATTCGACTACTACCTGGGCTTCGGTAACAACATCACCGAGAACATCTCCTACGATCTGGGCTGGATCAAGTACGACTACCCGGGCGAAAGCGCGCTGAACTTCAGCGAGTACTACGGCAGCCTGAGCGCCTACGGCTTCACGGCCGGCGCGGCCTACTCCGACGACTTCGCCGGCGACGACACCACCCTGTACTCCTATCTCGGCTACGAATACGCCCTGCCCTACGACGTCGGTCTGGCCCTGCAGTACGGCAAGTACGATTTCAAGGACGCCACCTTCGGCAACGACGATACCTACAACGACTGGTCGGTCGGCCTGAGCAAGACCATGGCCGGTCTGGACTTCGGCCTGACCTACTCCGACACCAGCTTGAGCGGCAGCGAATGCGCAGGCTTCGTCGGCAAGGACGACTACTGCGACGCGACCTTCGTGGTTTCGGTTTCGAAGAGCTTGTAACTCCTGTCGGGACCGCAACAAAGGCCTGACCCAGTCACGTGTCGCATGGTCTGCAGGACGTAGAGCGGGTGACACCCGCCGAACGTGGCCCTCCGCCTTGTTGTAAGAGCGATGCAAGGCCCAGAAAAAACGAAACCCCGCCGCGAGGCAGGGTTTCGTTTGTCGGGCGGTGAGGTGTAACCGCGCGGGTTTCACCCGCCCTATAAAGCTACATACGCCAGGGGTTCAGCGCTCGCCGATGATGCCGCTGCGCCTGTTGCTGGACCCCGTCTGAACAGGCCCGGAAACGAAAAACCACGCCGGGTAGGCGGGGTTTCTGCAGCGGACAAAACGGCATCCGATCAGGCGATACCGTAGCTCATCAGGCGCGCGTAGCGGCGCTCCAGCAGCGCGTCGGTATCCAGCGCCTTGAGCATTTCCAGCTGAGTCCTGAGTTCGTCACGCAGCGAAGCCGCGGTGACGGCCGGGTTGCGATGCGCGCCGCCCAGGGGCTCGGAAATCACCTTGTCGACGATCCCGAGGTCCTTCAGGCGCTCGGCAGTCACGCCCATGGCGTCGGCCGCTTCGGGTGCCTTGTCGGCGGTGCGCCAGAGAATCGAGGCGCAGCCTTCCGGCGAGATCACCGCGTAGGTGGAGTACTGCAGCATGTTCAGCTGGTCGCAGACGCCAATAGCCAGGCTCCGCCAGAACCGCCCTCACCGATCACGGTGGCGATGATCGGCGTCTTCAGACGTGCCATGACGCGCAGGTTCCAGGCAATGGCCTCGCTCTGGTTGCGTTCTTCGGCATCGATACCCGGATAGGCACCCGGAGTGTCGATGAAGGTCAGGATCGGCATCTTGAAGCGCTCGGCCATTTCCATCAGGCGGCAGGCCTTGCGATAGCCCTCCGGGCGCGGCATGCCGAAGTTGCGGCGGACCTTCTCGCGCACCTCGCGGCCCTTCTGGTGGCCGATGACCATGACCGGCTGGCCATTCAGGCGTGCGGTCCCACCGACGATCGCTGCGTCGTCGGAGAAATGACGATCGCCATGCAGCTCTTCAAATTCGGTGAACAGGTGGCTGATGTAGTCCAGCGTGTAGGGGCGCTGCGGGTGGCGGGCCAGGCGGGCGATCTGCCAGCTGCTGAGGTTGCCGAAGATGCTTGCAGTGAGCGACTCGCTCTTTTCCTGCAAGCGGGCAATCTCGTCGCCGATATTCAGGTCATTGTCATTGCCTACCAGGCGCAGCTCTTCGATCTTGGCTTGCAGGTCGGCAATCGGCTGTTCGAAATCCAGAAAATTCGGGTTCATAGGCATCCGTCATGCGTCGACGGCCAGGCGGCCGGGAGGCTGTTCCGTTTTTGCGCCATACCTTACGGGACGGGCGCATTCAGGTCGAACGAAATCGTTCAGCACCAACAACCCGGTCGGCGACCGGGCCGATCGAGCGCCGCCGGGGCGACGCCTCTTGCGTCCGGGCGCAAGTACCGCCCGGTCATCGGTATTGGAGAAAGACGTTGTCGCGCCCGAACTGGTCACGCAATGCCTGAATCAAGTTATCGGCCGGGTCGATTCGCCAGCTTTCGCCGAACTGCAGCACCGCACGCGCGTCGCTGCCGGTGTATTCGACGGTGATCGGGCAGGCACCGCGATGGCGACCGAACACATCGGCCAGCCAGCGCATGCGGTCGCCCTTGAGCGCATCGGCCGCGACCCGCACGCGCAGGCTTTCGGCCAGGCCGGTGCGCGCCTCCTCGAGACTCATCACCCGCTTGGCGCGCAGACGCAGCCCGCCGGAGAAGTCGTCATTGCTGACCTCGCCCTCGACCACCACCAGCGCATCGGTCTGCAGCAGCGCCTGGGCGCTGGCGAAGGCATCGGCGAACAGCGAGGCCTCGATCCGCCCCGACCGGTCATCGAGGGTGATGAAGCCCATCTTGTCGCCCTTCTTGTTCTTCATCACCCGCAGATTGACGATCAGGCCGGCGACGGTCTGGGTATCACGCGCCGGGCGCAGGTCGATGATGCGCTGACGGGCGAAGCGGCGGACCTCGCCTTCGTACTCGTCGATCGGGTGACCGGTCAGGTAGAGGCCGAGGGTGTCCTTTTCGCCCTTGAGACGCTCCTTGAGCGAGAGTTCGCGCGCTTTGCGGTGATTGATGTAGACATCGGCCTCCGGCTCGGCGAACAGCCCCCCGAACAGGTCCATGTGGCCGCTCTCTTCACTGCGCGCGGTCTGCTCGGCGGCCTGCACGGCCTCTTCCATGGACGCCAGCAGCACGGCGCGGTTGAGGTCGACGCTGGCCTGGTAGGCCTTGAGTTCGTCCTGGTAGTAGGGCCCCAGGCGATCCAGCGCACCCGAGCGGATCAGCGCTTCCAGGGTGCGCTTGTTGATGCGCTTGAGATCGACGCGGTTGCAGAAATCGAATAAGTCCTTGAACGCCCCGCCCGCTTCGCGGCATTCGACGATGGCCTCGACCGGCGCCTCGCCGACGCCCTTGATCGCGCCCAGGCCGTAGACGATGCGCCCGTCGTCGTTGACGGTGAACTTGAACTCGGAGACGTTCACATCCGGCGGGTCGATGCGCAGCTTCATGCTGCGGCACTCTTCGACCAGGATCACTACCTTGTCGGTGTTGTGCATATCCGCCGACAGTACCGCCGCCATGAACGGCGCCGGGTAGTGCGCCTTGAGCCAGGCAGTCTGGTAGGAGACCAGGCCGTAGGCTGCCGAGTGCGACTTGTTGAAGCCGTAGCCGGCGAACTTTTCCACCAGGTCGAAGATGTTGCCCGCCAGGTTGCCGTCGATGCCGTTGTTGGCGCAGCCTCGATGAAGCCGCCGCGCTGCTTGGCCATTTCCTCGGGTTTCTTCTTGCCCATCGCGCGGCGCAGCATGTCGGCGCCGCCCAGCGTATAGCCGGCCATCACCTGGGCGATCTGCATCACCTGTTCCTGGTAGAGGATGATGCCGTAGGTGGGCTTGAGCACCGGCTCGAGCCCGGCGTACTGGTAGTCCGGGTGCGGATAGGAGATCGGCTCGCGGCCGTGCTTGCGGTTGATGAAGTCGTCCACCATGCCCGACTGCAGCGGGCCGGGGCGGAACAGCGCCACCAGTGCGATCATGTCTTCCAGGCAGTCGGGCTTGAGCTTCTTGATCAGCTCCTTCATGCCGCGCGATTCGAGCTGGAAGACCGCCGTGGTCTCGGCCTTCTGCAGCATGTCGTAGGTTTTCTTGTCATCCAGCGGGATGAAGTCGATGTTGACCAGGTCCTTCTCGTCGACGCCCTTGCGCCGCTGCTCGCGGTGGATGGTCTCCATCGCCCACTTGATGATCGTCAGGGTGCGCAGGCCGAGGAAGTCGAACTTCACCAGGCCGGCCTGCTCGACGTCGTCCTTGTCGAACTGGGTCACCAGGCCGCCACCCTCCTCGTCGCAGGCGATCGGCGCGAAGTCGGTCAGCTTGGTCGGCGCGATCACCACACCACCGGCGTGCTTGCCGGTGCCGCGGGTGATGCCCTCGAGCTTGAGCGACATCTCCCAGATTTCCGCGGCCTCTTCGTCGGTCTTGAGGAAGTCGCGCAGCGGCTCCTCCATCTCGTAGGCTTTTTCCAGGGTCATGCCGACTTCGAAAGGGATCATCTTCGACAGGCGGTCAGCGAGTCCGTAGGACTTGCCCTGCACCCGCGCCACGTCGCGCACCACGGCCTTGGCCGCCATCGAGCCGAAGGTGATGATCTGGCTCACGGCATTGCGCCCGTACTTTTCGGCCACGTAGTCGATCACGCGGTCGCGGCCATCCATGCAGAAGTCGACGTCGAAGTCGGGCATGGAGATCCGTTCGGGGTTGAGGAAACGTTCGAACAGCAGGTCGTAGGCCAGCGGGTCGAGGTCGGTAATCTTCAGCACGTACGCGACCAGCGAGCCGGCACCCGAACCACGCCCGGGGCCTACCGGCACGTCGTTGTTCTTGGCCCACTGGATGAAGTCGGCAACGATGAGGAAGTAGCCGGGAAAGCCCATCTGGATGATGGTGCCGAGCTCGAACTCCAGGCGGTCGACATAGAGCTGCTTCTTCGCCTCGTAATCCGGGGTGTCCGCCGGCAACAGTACCTTCAGACGCTCTTCCAAGCCTTCGTACGAGGCATGCCGCAGGTAGTCGTCGATACCCATGCCATTGGGCGTGGGGAAATCCGGCAGGAAGTACTTGCCCAGCTGCACCTCGATGTTGCAGCGCTTGGCGATCTCCACGGAATTCTCCAGCGCCTCCGGCAGATCGCTGAACAGTTCGGCCATCTCCTCGGGCGTCTTGAGGTATTGCTGGTCCGAATAGTTGCGCGGACGCCGTGGGTCATCGAGCGTACGGCCTTCGCCGATGCATACACGCGTTTCGTGGGCCTCGAAGTCTTCCTGCTTGAGAAAGCGCACGTCGTTGGTCGCCACCAGCGGCGCACCGCAGCGCCCGGCCAGAGCCACCGCGGCGTGCAGGTATTCCTCGTCGTTGACCCGATGGGTGCGCTGTACTTCCAGATAGAAGCGCCCCGGGAAAACGGCGCTCCATTCCTGCCAGAGCGCCTCGGCACCGCTCTCGTCGCCCTCGAGCAGGGCCAGGCCGATCTCGCCCTCTTTCGCGCCGGAAAGTGCGATCAGGCCCTCGGCTGCTGCCTTCACCCAATCGCGCTCGATGATCACCAGCTCGTTGCGCTGGCCTTCGGTCCAGCCCCGCGAGACCAGCTCGGTGAGATTGCGATAGCCCTTGGCATCCATCGCCAGCAGCGTCAGACGGCTCAGTGGGCCGTCCTCGTCGCGGCTGGCCAGCCAGATGTCGGCGCCGCAGATGGGCTTGATACCACCGCCCAGCGCCGTCTTGTAGAACTTCACCAACGAGCACATGTTGCTCATGTCGGTAACGGCAACCGCCGGCATACCGGCCCCCGCAACGGCCTTGACCAACGGCTTTATCCTGACCAGCCCATCCACCAGCGAGTACTCGGTATGCAGACGGAGGTGAACGAAGGAAACGGACATGGACAAACCTGCGCGGGCAAAACGACAAGCGCGCGATTGTACCGAAAAGCGGCCGAGGCAGGTCCGCCGTTCGCCCTGCCTGCGGCACGATACTCAGGGCTTGATGCCGCCGTTGCCGTCGTCCCAGATGCCGGGCTCGAGCTTCGCGCGGATTTCCGGATAGTCGCGCGCGTCGAACTGCGGAACCTTGCCGGCACTCAGCTGCTGCCGGTAGTCGCGCGAGAGTTTCACCGCAGTCTTCGACAGCAGGACGATGGCGATCAGGTTGGTGATCGCCATCAGCCCCATCGAGACGTCGGCCAGGCTCCAGACGAAGGGCAGCGAGGCCAGCGCGCCAAACATCACCATCGCCAGCACCAACAGACGAAACACCAGCAGGCCGGCCGAATGGTTACGCTCGAGAAAGACCAGGCAGTTCTCTGCGTAGAAGTAGTTCGCGACGATGGAGGTGAACGCGAAGAACAGCACGATGATCGCCAGGAAATACTGCCCCCAGCCGCCGACATGGTCGACCAGCGCATTCTGCACCAGCTCGATCCCCTCGCCTTCCTGGGGGCCGGCCAGCAGGATGATCGCCGCCGACGCCGTACAGATCATCAGCGTATCGATGAACACGCCGGCCATTTGCACATAGCCCTGCGAAGCAGGATGCGGCGGATAGGGCACAGCCGCCGCAGCGGCGTTCGGCGCCGAGCCCATGCCCGCCTCGTTGGAAAACAGGCCGCGCTTAAAGCCGTTCAACAGCGCAGCGCCGAGCCCACCGGCGGCGGCTTCCTCGAAACCAAACGCGCTCCTGAAGATGAGTGCGAAGACGCTGGGCAGCTCGGTGATATTGATCAGGATGAGCGCCAGCGCAACGAGCATGTAGCCGCAGCCATGAAGGGCACCGCCAGCTGCGAGAAGCGCGCGATGGAGCGCAGGCCGCCAAAGATGATCGGCGCGGTCAGCAGCACGATGCCGACGCCACAAAGCCAGGCAGGCACGCCAAAGGCGCCTTGCATCGCCCCGGTAATGGTGTTGGCCTGCACCGAGTTGAAGACGAAGCCGAAGGCAAGGATGAGAAACACCGAGAACAGGGAACCCATCCAGCGGGCGCCCAGCCCCTTCTCCATGTAATAGGCAGGCCCGCCGCGGTACTGCCCGCGGTCGTCACGAATCTTGAACAGCTGCGCGAGTGTCGCTTCGACAAAACCGGTCGCCATACCGACCAGGGCGATTACCCACATCCAGAACACCGCGCCCGGGCCACCGAGCGTGATGGCGACCGCCACCCCGGCGACGTTGCCGGTGCCCACCCGCGCGGCGAGTGACGTGCACAGCGCCTGGAACGGCGAGATACCCGAGTCATCGCTCTTGCCGCTGCCCTTGAGGATGCCGAACGCATGGCCGAAGTGGCGGAACTGGATGAAGCCCAGGCGGAACGTGAACAACAGGCCGCAACCGACCAGCATCCAGATGAGGATCTTGCCCCATATGAGCCCGTTGAGCAGATCGACGATTTGGGTGGCAAACTCTGGCATCAGCGCTCTCCATCGGCAGTGACGTACCGCCGCGCGCGACGCAGCGGCTCCGTCAGCTATGGACAGCTCAGCTGAATCAGGGTGCCGCTAGACCAACGCTGCGGGCGCCAGCGCCGTTACGCTGAGCTCGGCGCGCTCGATCAGTGTACGCACCGGCGCGAAGGAGCGCCGATGGATGGGGGTGGGGCCGAGTCGCTGCAACGCCTCGAGGTGCAGCGGTGTCGGATAGCCCTTGTGACCGGCCAGGCCGTAGCCGGGATAAGCCAGATCGAGCGCCTGCATCTCGCGATCACGACTGACCTTGGCCAGGATCGACGCCGCGGCAATCGCCGGGACCTGTGCATCACCCTGTACCACCGGTGCGCTCGGCACCGCCAGTTTCGGGCAGCGGTTGCCGTCGATCAGCGCCAGCCGCGGCACCACGCTGAGCCCTTCCACGGCGCGCTGCATCGCCAGCATGGTGGCATGCAGAATGTTCAGCTGGTCGATCTCCTCGACCTCAGCGCGCGCCACACACCAGGCCAGCGCCTTTTCGCAAATCTCGTCGAACAGCGCTTCGCGGCGGGCTTCACTGAGTTTTTTCGAGTCGTTGAGCCCCTCGATCGGGCGAGCCGGATCTAGGATCACCGCCGCGGTCACAACCGGACCACAGAGCGGCCCTCGGCCGACCTCGTCGACGCCGGCGACCAGCTCTTCGACCAAACCGAAATCTAGTCCGAACTGCATCAGGGCCTCTCTACCAACGTCAATATTGCTTCGGCGGCCTTCACCGAGGCGTCTTGGCGCAGCGCCCGGTGAATGGCATCGAACCCCTTCACCTGAGGCTCGCCATCGTCCAGCAGTGGCAGCAATGCCGCGGCCAACGCGTCGGGTGTGGCGGCATCCTGCAACAACTCCGGCACCAGCAAGCGTTGAGCGAGCAGATTCGGCAGCGCCACGTAAGGGCTCTTCACCAGACGCCGGAGGATGCGATAGGTCATCGGAGCCACCCGGTAGCCCACCACCATCGGCCGTTTGAACAACAGCGCTTCGAGCGTTGCCGTGCCCGACGCAATCAGCACCGCATCACAGGCGGCCAGCGCCTCGTGCGAGCGGCCATCGACGAGTCGCAGCGGCAGTGCCCGCCCGACAAGCATCTGCTCGATCTGCGCGCGCCGCTCCGGGCTGGCGCATGGCAGTACGAAGCTCACATCCGGTCGTTTTGCGTGGATCCGCTGAGCCGCCTCGAGAAACAGCTCACCCAGACGGGCCACCTCGCCGCCGCGGCTTCCAGGCAGCAGCGCCACGACAGCACCTTGCTCGGGCAAACCCAGTTCGGCACGCGCGACGGCCCGGTCGGCCTGGAACGGAATGGCATCGGCCAGTGGGTGGCCAACGAAACGCACCGGCACGCCCTGCTCTTCATAGAAGCGCGCCTCGAATGGAAACAGCGTCAGCATCAGATCGCAGGCTTCGCGGATCTTCAGCACGCGCTTCTGCCGCCACGCCCAGACGGACGGGCTGACATAGTGCACGGTGCGAATGCCGGCGCGCCGCAGGCGAAGCTCGAGGCCCAGGTTGAAATCCGGCGCATCGATGCCAATGAACACGTCCGGCCTGGCCGCGATCAGCTCGGCAGCCAGCCGGCGGCGGCGTGCCAGCAGCTCCGGCAGACGACCAAGCACTTCCACCAGGCCCATCACTGCAAGACGCTCAAGCGGGAAGCTCGACTGCAGCCCCTCGGCCTCCATGCGCTTGCCGCCGACACCGATGAACTCGACATCGGGACAGCGCTTGCGCAATGCCTGCATAAGCCCGGCGCCGAGGATATCGCCCGATGCCTCCCCGGCTACCAAAGCAACTCGAAGCGGCCTGTTCATCTCAGCGTGTAATGCCGCGCGTCGAGGCCTTGATGGAGTCGCGGAATACCGCAACCTCGGGGAACTGCTCAGCCGCTTCGGCAAGCTCACCAAGCGCAGCCTCCACCGTCAGGCCTTTGCGATAGACGACTTTGTAAGCCTGCCGCAGAGCATGGATCGCCGCGTCGCTGAAGCCCCGCCGGCGCATGCCCTCGAAATTCATGCTGCGCGCCTCGGCCGGATTGCCGAAAACGGTAACGAAAGCGGGTACGTCCTTGCCGATCGCCGTGCCCATACCGGAAAAACTGTGCGCACCGATCCGGCAGAACTGATGGACCAGGGTGTAGCCGGAGAGAATGGCCCAGTCACCCACATGTACATGCCCGGCCAGCGCGGTGTTGTTTACCAGGATGCAGTGGTCACCAATGACGCTGTCATGGCCGATATGAGCGTAGGCCATGATCAGGTTGTGATTGCCGATCGTGGTCTCGTGACGGTCCTGAATGGTCCCGCGATGGATCGTTACCCCTTCGCGCACGACGTTGTGATCGCCGATCACCAGCCGGGTTGGCTCCCCCTTGTACTTCAGGTCAGGAGTGTCCTCGCCGACCGAGGAAAACTGAAAAATACGATTGTGTCGGCCGATACGGGTCGGCCCCTTGATGACCACGTGCGACGCGATCACCGTTCCCTCGCCTATCTCGACATTCGGCCCGATGATCGACCAAGGACCGACCTGCACGTCATCTGCAAGACGGGCCGATGGATCGACGATGGCACGAGGGTCGATCAAACTCATAGTTTGCGTTCCGCACAGATGATCTCGGCCGAGCAGACCGCTTTACCGTCGACACTGGCTTCGCACTCGAACTTCCAGATGCCGCGCTTAACGCTGAGGTATTTGGCTTCCAGGATCAGCTGATCGCCCGGCAGGACTGGCTGGCGGAAGCGCAGCTTGTCCGAACCGACAAAATAGTAGAGCGTGCCGTCGGAGGGCTTCACATCCATCATCTTGAAGCCGAGGATACCCGCAGCCTGCGCCATCGCCTCGATAATCAGTACACCGGGCATGATCGGATGCTGGGGGAAATGCCCAGTGAAGAACGGCTCGTTGATGGTCACGTTCTTGTATGCGCGAATGCGCTTGGCCTCCGTGTCCAGCTCGACCACCCGGTCCACCAGCAGGAAGGGGTAGCGGTGCGGCAGGTATTCGCGAATCTCGTTGATATCCATCATGTCAGCAAGGAGCCTGTAGAAATATGAAGGGGCAACCAATGCCCCGCCTCGTCGACGCGCGCGCAGCGCCAGTCAGCGACTCAGCAGAAAGGGTCAGGCATCAGAAGACGAATCGCCGCCCGAGGTCACGGCTGCGAGCTGTTTTTCCAGCTGTTGCAGGCGTCGCGCCATATCGTCGAGCTGCCTGATCCGTGCCGCGCTCTTTCTCCATTCAGCCGCCGGCTGCATCGCCGTGCCGGACGAATAGCTGCCTGGCTCGGAGATCGAGCGGGTCACCATGGTCATCCCGGTAACGAACACGTTGTCGCACACTTCGATGTGACCGACCATGCCAACGCCGCCTGCGATCATGCAGTTACGCCCGATCTTGGTACTGCCCGAGATGCCCACGCAACCGGCCATGGCGGTGTTGTCACCGATCTGTACGTTGTGCGCGATCATGATCTGGTTATCGAGCTTGACGCCATTGCCGATGAGCGTGTCTGCCAACGCTCCTCGGTCGATGGTGGTATTCGAGCCGATCTCAACGTCGTCGCCGATAAGGACTCCACCGATCTGCGCGATCTTTTGCCAACTGCCCTTTTCGTTGGCAAAGCCGAAGCCTTCGCCACCGATTACCGCGCCGGATTGAATCACCACGCGCTTGCCGATGACGACGTCGTGGTACAGCGTGACCCGTGGCGCGAGCCGTCCGCCTTCGCCGATCCGACTACGCGCACCGATAAAGCACTGCGCCCCGATTTCGACATCCGCCTCGATGCAGGCGCCGGCCTCGATGACCACGTAAGCGCCGATGCGCGCCGAGGGGTGAACCTGCGCGCTGGCGGCGATCACCGCGGAGGGGTGGACGCCCGGGACGCTGGCAGGACGGGTTTCGAACAGATGCGAAAGCTGTGCGTAGGCCAGGTAGGGGTTGCTGACGATAAGCGCAGCTCCCTGATACCGCTCGGCCTCTTCCGACGTGAGCAGCACGGCGGCCGCCCGCGTCTCGGCGAGGTACTTGCGGTACTGGCTGTTCGCGAGAAAGCTCAGCTGGCCTGGCCCGGCATCCTGAAGTGTCGCAAGGCCGGTGATGACTCGCTGGGCATCGCCGCGCACCGAGCCGCCCAGCAACTCGGCCAGTTGGCCGAGCGAGTATTCGTGGCAGGACATGTCAACGCAGCTGGTTCATACGTTCGATGACCTGACGCGTGATGTCGTACGTTGGCTTCACGTCGACCACGGCACCACGCTCCAGAACGATGTCGTAGGCACCCTTCTTGAGGACCTCCTCGACAGCCTTGTCCAGCTTCGGCTTGAGCTGCTTGAGCATGTCGCGGTCAGCAACGGCCTTGGCTTCGTTGAGCTCCTTGGACTGGAACTGGAAGTCACGCGCCTTCTGCTTGAATTCCAGTTCGAGGCGCTCGCGCTCGGCCTGTTGCATCTTGTCGCCATCCTTGACCAGGCGGTCCTGAATGCGCTTCGCCTCGCTTTCCAGGCTCTTCAGCTTGCTCAACTGAGGGCCGAACTTCTTCTCGGCGTCGACGGCGTAACGCTTCGCGGCATCGGACTCGAGCAGCGCCATCTGGTAGTTCAGAACCGCAATCTTCATCTCGGCGAACGCGGGCGTCGCCACCAGAGCGGCGAGAACGAGAAACATCTGGGTCAACTTACGCACGGTGAATACCACTCCTGCAAAGGTTACCGAAGCAAGATGCTCGGCTAGTGTTAGAACGTCTGCCCCAGGGAGAACTGGAACACCTGGGTATCGGCGTCATCCGGCTCCACGACGGGCATCGCCAGACTGAAGCTCAACGGGCCCATCGCGGTAATCCATGTCAGGCCCACACCTACCGAACTGGCCATGTCACCGATATCGATGTCGCTGCAATTGTTCGAACCCGACGGGCAGTTGGTATCGAACACATTACCCACATCCCAGAACAGGGAGGTCCGCAGCGAGCGCTGGTCCTTGACGAAAGGCATCGGGAACAACACCTCGAGACCGCCCTGCACCAGCACGTTGCCACCGAAGGGCAATGGATCCTGATCATCGGTGCAGCGCCCCGAGGAGTCACAGGAGCCTTCCGGCAACAGATTCCCAGAAGAATCATACGCTCGGCTTGGCGTACTGCGTGGTCCAAGACTGCTGTCCTCGAAGCCGCGCACGGAGTTGAAACCGCCTGCGTAGTAGTGCTCATAGAACGGCAGCCGCGAGGTCGAGCCGTAGGCGTCACCGTAACCCAGACGGGTGTGCATGCGCAGCGTGTAATCCTTGCTCATCGGAACGAACAGCTGGCCGTTGTAGTCGAGCTTGTAGAACGACAGATCGCTGCCCGGTAGCGTCGTTTCGAAGACCAGGCTCTGCGAGTGACCGCGCGTGGCGAGAACGCCGCGATTAAGCGTCGATTCCGACCAGCCTATCGAACCCTTGAAATTGAGGAAGCTATCGCCCTCTTCGTCCATGAAGTCGTAGATTTCATCGACCGTGTAACGACCGGTGTCCAGATCGTCCTGCTGCACCGACAAACCGAACGACAGGCGCGCCGTTTCACTGATCGGGTAGCCGATATTCACACCGCCACCCAAGCTATCGACGGAGTAGCTGGAAACGTCGTAATCGAGCTCGTCGTAGTCAGTGGTGCGATAAAACGCGTTGTAGCCGAGGCTGACGCCATCCTCGGTCCAGTAGGGATCGACGAAGCCGAAGTTGTAGCGCGTCTGGTACTCGCTGCGATTCAACCCCAGGCTCACGCGGTTACCGGTGCCGAGGAAGTTGTTCTGGCTGATCGAGCCACCGAGAATCAGGCCGGCATTCTGCGCGAAACCGACGCTGGCCATGATCGAGCCCGAAGGCTGCTCCTCGACGCTGTAGTTCACGTCGATCTGGTCCTCGGTTCCCGGCACCTGCGGTGTCTCGACGTTCACTTCCTTAAAGAAGCCCAGCCGTTCCAGACGGGTCTTGGACTGGTCGATCAGGTAGGTCGACGCCCAGCCACCTTCCATCTGGCGCATCTCGCGACGCAGCACCTCGTCCTCGGTCTTGGTGTTGCCACGGAAGTTGATGCGGTTGACGTAGGCACGGTTGCCCGGGTCGACGACGAACGTGATGGAGACGGTGTTGTCCTCGTCGTGCGGCTCCGGTACGCCGTTGACGTTGGCGAACGTGTAACCCTCGTTACCGAGCCGGCGCGTGATCAGCTCGGATGTCGTGGTCATCACCTTGCGCGAGAAAACCTGGCCTTGCTTGGCCAGCAGTAGAGCTTCGACCTCTTCACGCGGCACCTTGAGGTCGCCGCTGAGTTTCACGTCGCGAACGGTGTAACGCTCGCCTTCGGCGATGTTAACCGTGACATAGACATCCTTCTTATCCGGGGTAATCGACACCTGGGTCGAGGTGATGTCCATGTTGATGTAGCCACGGTCCAGATAATAGGACCGCAGCCGCTCGAGGTCGCCGGACAGCTTTTCGCGAGCGTACTTGTCGTCATTACGGAAGAACGACAGCCAATTGGTCGTCTTCAGCTCGAACAGATCGGTCAGCTCTTCATCGGAGAACACGGTATTGCCGACCACATTGATGTGCTTGATCGCCGCGACCGAGCCTTCATTGATCTTGATCTTCAGTGCAACACGATTTCGAGGCTGGTTGACGACATCGGTTTCGATGCTGGCCGAGTAACGCCCCTGCGCGACGTACTGGCGCTGCAGCTCGTTACGTACGCCTCGAGCGTTGCGCGCTGGAAAATCTCGCCTTCGGCCAAGCCCGACTGCTGGAGACCCGCCAGCAGATCCTCGGTCTTGATTGCCTTGTTGCCCTCGATTTCGATGGCCGAAATGGACGGCCGCTCCACGACACTGATCACCAGCACGTTGCCTTCGCGGCCGAGCTGGATGTCCTGGAAGAAACCGGTACGGAACAAGGCCCGCGTGGCCTCTACCAGGCGCTGGTCATCAGCCGGCTCGCCCACGTTGAGCGGCAGAGCACCGAACACGCTGCCTGCAGAGACCCGCTGGAGGCCGTTGACCCGGATATCGGAAATGGTGAAGGACTCAGCGTGGACTTCGGCGATCATCAAAGCGGAGATCACCGCGGGAAGCAGCAGACGTTTCATGAAGTCCTTTCTTATTTCAGACCTGACGGATGAGCCGACGCCTAGCGCGGCAACAATACGGATTCTGCGTTACAGGCGGCCCAGGTCATTGACCAGCGCAAGCAGCATCACCCCGACGACCAGACTGATGCCGATCTGAACACCCCATCCCTGCACTCTTTCGGACAACGGTCGGCCGCGAAGCCATTCGATGGCGTAAAAAAGCAGGTGCCCGCCATCAAGCACCGGGATTGGCAGCAGATTGAGAACCCCCAGGCTTATGCTCAGATAGGCGAGAAAATTGAGGAAATCCCCGACACCGGACTGGGCAGAAGCGCCGGCCACTTTAGCAATCGTTATCGGGCCACTCAAGTTTTTTACCGACAGCTCGCCGAAGAGCATTTTCTTCAGCGAATCAAGCGTCAGCAGCGTCATCGTGCCGGTTCGGCGCAGGCTCTCGACGACCGCCTCGAGCGGCCCATGGCTTACTTCGCGCAGCATGTTAGCCGGCCACTCACCGCCTTCGACGCCTGCGCCCAGATAGCCTCTGCGCGCCTGGCCTTCACCCCTTGCGGCCAAGGTGACCGACAGATCCTGCGTCCGGCCATCGCGCTCGACCGACAGGGTCACGGTTTCGCCCGCCAGTGGACGAACGGCATCGATGACATCCTGCCAGTCATCCAGGGAGCGCCCTTGAACAGCCAGCAATCGGTCACCGAGCTTCAGACCAGCCGCCTGAGCCGGCCCCTCCGGATCGAGCTGCGCAATGATCGGCGCAATGCGAGGGCGCCAGGGCCGGATCCCGAGTGCAGCCAGCGGATCGGGCTCTTCTGCCCCCTTGAGCCATTCCCGCAGGGGAACCTCGACCTTGCGCTCGAGCGAATCGCCGAGATCGCGAACCACCATCTCCAACGAGCCGGACTCGCCGAGGCGGCGCACCAGCTGCAGATTCACATCGCCCCAGCCGAAACCGCCTTGCCATCGATAGCGATCAGCTCTTGATCCGGCCCAATGCCAGCCTGCGCGGCCAGGCTACCGGGCTCTACGTTACCGACTACCGGACGCAACTGCTGACTGCCCAGCATCGCCAACAACCAGAAGAACAGCAGAGCCAGAAGGAAATTCGCGATAGGGCCAGCGGCTACGATGGCAAAGCGCTGGCGGACGGACTTGCGGTTGAACGCCTGCCCCAAGAGCTCGTCAGGCACCTCACCTTCGCGCTCGTCGAGCATCTTCACATAGCCACCGAGCGGAATGGCAGCCACGACGAACTCGGTACCATGCCGGTCATGCCAACGCAGGAGTGGCGAACCAAAACCGACCGAGAAGCGCAACACCTTTACACCGCAGCGCCTGGCGACCCAGAAATGACCGAACTCGTGAAACGTGACCAGCACCCCGAGTGCTATCAGGGTACCGGCAATCATGTAAAGCGCGCTCATAAGGTCCTCCGGGCTAACGCCCGTGGCGGTCCAGCCAGTCACCCGCAAGCCGGCGAGCCTGCTGATCCGCCATCAACACATCGTCGAGACAGCCGGCCGCACCGACCGCCTCCTGCTCCAACACATCGGCGATGATACTCGCGATCTCGGTAAAACGGATGCGCCGCCCCAGAAACGCCTCAACGGCGACCTCATTCGCGGCATTGAGCATGGCCGGCGCGGTACCGCCGGCCTCGGCTGCCTCTCGAGCCAGACGCAGGCAGGGAAAGCGCGCATCGTCCGGTGCCTGGAATTCGAGCTGACCGATGCGCAGCAGATCGAGTGCCGACACGCCCGAATCGATGCGCTCGGGCCAGGCAAGGGCATGCGCGATGGGGGTGCGCATGTCAGGGTTGCCAAGCTGCGCCAACACCGATCCATCGACATAGTCGACCATCGAGTGGATGACGCTCTGTGGGTGAACAACGACCTCGACCTGACTCGGACGCGCATTGAACAACCAGCATGCCTCGATCAACTCGAGCCCTTTATTCATCATGCTCGCCGAGTCGACGGAAATCTTGCGCCCCATCGACCAGTTCGGATGCGCACAGGCCTGCTCGGGCGTCACATCGACCAGCGCCTCGGCTGGCATTTTCCGGAATGGCCCGCCGGAGGCGGTCAGCAGAATGCGCCGGACCCCGACCGCAGCCATCCCTCGCGAGTAATCGGTCGGCAGGCACTGGAATATCGCGTTGTGCTCGCTATCGATCGGCAGCAGTACCGCTTCACTCTGCTGCAGAGCCTGCATGAACAGTGCGCCAGACATCACCAGCGCCTCCTTGTTTGCCAGCAGCACTCGCTTGCCTGACTGCACGGCGGATAGCGTCGGACGCAGACCGGCTGCACCGACGATGGCCGCCATGACTACATCGACCTCGGGATGAGCGGCGACTTCGCATAGCCCGCCGCAACCGACGAGCACGCGCGTTGCCAACCCGGCCGCATGAAGATCGGCCTGCAGCACTCGGGCCTGGGCCTCATCGGCCAGCACCGCGAAGCGGGGACGATGCCGCAGGCACAGCGCCTTGAGTTCAGCAACCCGGCTGAAGGCCGTAAGCGCGAAGACCGAGTAGCGCTCAGGATGACGGGCAATGACATCGAGCGTGCTTAGGCCAATGGAGCCGGTAGCACCCAAGACGGTGACCTTGAGGGTCGTCACAGCGCCCCCCACCCAGCCAACCACAACAGCACGGCAAACACCGGCACCGCGGCCGTCAGGCTGTCGATCCGGTCCATGACACCGCCGTGACCCGGAAGCAGCTGACTGCTGTCCTTGATGCCCGCATTGCGCTTGAACATGCTTTCGGTGAGATCGCCGATCACCGAGATCAACACCACCACCGCCGCCCCAAGCAACGCGAGTACGAGCTCACGCGGAGCCCAATCGCGGTACAACCCGACGCCAACGGTAACAAGCAGGCTCGCTACCAGGCCGCCGAACAGGCCCTCCCAGCTCTTGCCGGGACTGACCTCGGGAGCGAGCTTGCGCCGACCGAAGCGCCGTCCGGAAAAATACGCACCGATATCGGCAACCCACACCAGCACCATCACCGCCACGATCAACCAGTTCCCCATTGGCCACTGCTTGAGCAGCACCAAGGCCTGCCAGGCAGGCAGCAGCACCAGGAAACCGAAGGCGAGGCTGCCACCTGCCCCTCCCCAGTAACGACGGCTTTGCGGATAACCCAGCACCAGGAAGGTCGCGAAAACCCACCAGGCAATTGCCGCAGCAAGCACCCAGGCGGCGAGAGCCGGATTGGCATAGAGCACAGCAAGCAGCAACGCCACGCCTGCCGCGTAGCCAACTCTCACCGACTGCGAAGAGAAACCCGCGAGCCGGGCCCATTCCCAGCCCCCCAAGGTAACTGCAACGCCGATAAAGATGGCGAACGCCAGCCCCTCGAGCAGAAAGAAACCGATCAGGCGATCGGCAGAAGAATCGCCGCGGTGATGATTCGTTGTTTCAGCATTCGACCTTGGCCTCGCGCTCCACCTGCTCGCTGGTCTTGCCGAAACGACGCTGCCGGGAGGCGAAATCGGCAAGCGCCTTACGCATCGCCTGCCGCTTGAAGTCGGGCCAGAACAGATCGGAAAAATACAGCTCCGCATAGGCGAGCTGCCAGAGCAGAAAATTGCTGATGCGTTGTTCGCCACCGGTGCGAATGCACAGGTCGGGCGGGGGCAGCTCGCCCGTCGCCAGATAGCCTTCGAACAGTGCCGGTGTGATCTCGTCCGGATTCAACCTGCCCGCCTGCGCCTCGCGCGCCAGGCGTTGCGTGGCCTGCAGGATGTCCCATTGACCACCGTAGTTGGCAGCCACTTGCAGGATGAAGCGCCGATTATGCGCAGTGGTCTCTTCGGCGTCCCGCATCGCCGCCTGCAGCTCTGGATGGAAGCGGCTGCGATCGCCGATGATCCGCAGGCGAATGCCGTTGTCGTCCAGCTTGCGCGCTTCCCGGCGTAGCGCAGAAAGGAACAGCTCCATCAGCGCCCCCACCTCATCGGCGGGCCGCTGCCAGTTCTCACTGGAAAAGGCGAACAGCGTCAGCACTTCGACGCCCGACTCGGCACACACCTCGATGACGGCTCGCACCGCATCGACACCCGCCTTGTGGCCCGCCACACCAGGCAACAGCCGGCGTTTGGCCCAGCGATTGTTTCCGTCCATGATGATCGCGACGTGGCGGGGGACGGCCCCCCGCGCGATCTGTTTGCCGTTTTCCATGACCAACTCTACTTGCGCTATCAAACGCTGCGATGAATACAAGACGCTGCAAGCGCCAGCTCGAGCTCATCGACCGAAGCGCACCGCCAATGGCAATGCGCTTCGCAGAACAGACTGAAGAATCAGACTGCCATGAGGTCCGCTTCCTTCGCCTCTAGCGCCTTGTCGATGTCGGCAACGAACTTGTCGGTAAGTTTCTGAACATCGTCCTGGCCACGGCGTTCCTCGTCCTCGCTGATTTCCTTTTCCTTGACCAGGTCCTTGAGCTGGGCCAGTGCGTCGCGACGGATATTGCGCACCGCCACGCGAGCATTTTCCGCCTCGGCACGCGCCTGGCGCGTATAACCCTTGCGGGTTTCCTCGGTCAGCGCCGGCATCGGCACGCGAATGGTCGTGCCGGCAGTTGCCGGGTTGAGCCCCAGATCGGAAGTCATGATCGCCTTTTCCACCGCCTGGATCATGCTCTTGTCGAACACGGTCAGCGCAAGCGTGCGCGAGTCTTCGGCCACCACGTTGGCCACCTGGCGCAACGGTGTGTCAGCGCCGTAATAGGACACCATGACACCGTCGAGGATGCTGGGATGAGCACGCCCGGTACGAATCTTTGCGAAAGCGTGTTCCAGCGACTCGAGGGACTTCTTCATGCGCTCCTGCGCGTCTTGCTTGATCTCGTTGATCATTCGTTCGATTCCTCGATGAGAGTTCCTTCGGCGCCCCCCAGCACGATATTGAGCAGGGCACCGGGCTTGTTCATGTTGAAGACACGCAGCGGCATATTGTGGTCACGACAGAGGCAGATGGCCGTCAGATCCATAACCCCAAGCTTGCGGTCCAGCACCTCGTCGTAGCTGAGCTCGGTGAACTTCTCGGCATTCGGATCCTTGAAAGGATCGGCCGTGTATACGCCGTCGACCTTCGTCGCCTTGAGCACCACGTCGGCCTGAATCTCGATCGCCCGCAGGCAGGCCGCCGAGTCCGTGGTGAAGAACGGGTTGCCCGTGCCGGCGGAGAAGATCACAACCTCACCGCTCTTGAGATGGCGCATCGCCTTGCGTCGGTCATAGTGATCGGTCACCCCAACCATCGAGATGGCCGACATAACCAGCGCCGGAATGTTCGAGCGCTCCAGCGCGTCACGCATCGCCAGGCCGTTCATCACCGTGGCAAGCATGCCCATATGGTCGCCGGTTACACGATCCATCCCGGCGGCGGACAGCGCCGCCCCGCGGAACAGGTTGCCGCCACCGATCACCAGGCCCACTTCCACGCCAATGCCCACCAACTGGCCAACCTCGAGCGCCATGCGATCCAGCACCTTGGGATCGATGCCGAAGTCCTCCGTGCCCATCAGCGCTTCGCCGCTCAGTTTGAGCAGGATTCGTTTGTAGCGAGGATTTCGAGCACTCATCTGCTGAGCCATTGGCGTGCGCCTCCCACGGCGTTCGAAAGAAAACGGTATTGATTGGGCATAGAAGAATAATCTGCGCTTGGACCAACGAACGAACGATAAGTGCCAGCGAGACTATATCGTGTAGAGCCAGTATTTTGCCGCCACCAGTTTGACAAAGAGGCCGCGCGCGTTAGCGGGCAGCCTCTTCGTACCGGACGGCGTGAAACGTTACTGCTTGCTTGCCGCTACCTGAGCAGCAACCTCTGCAGCGAAGTCGACCTCGGCCTTCTCGATGCCCTCACCCACTTCGTAGCGCACGAAGGAGACGATTTCCGCACCGGCCTTCTTGGCCAGGTCGCCGACCTTGATTTCCGGATCCTTGACGAAAGCCTGTTCGACGAGGCTCGCCTCGGCCAGGAACTTGTTGATGCGGCCCTTTACCATGTTCTCGACGATATTCTCGGGCTTGCCGGCGATCTTCTCAGCATTGAGCTGCAGGAAGATTTCCTTTTCCTTGGCGATCAGCTCTTCGGAAACGTCAGCTGGCGTCAGCACCGCTGGGTTGCTGGCCGCAACGTGCATGGCGATGTCCTTGGCCAGCTCAGGGTTACCACCCTTGAGCACGACCAGAACACCGATGCGGTGACCGTGCAGGTAGGCGCCAACGGTGTCGCCCTCGACGCGAGTCAGGCGACGGATGTTGACGTTCTCGCCACACTTGGCGACCAGCGCCAGGCGCGACTCTTCCTGCGACTCGATCAGCGGGGCAGCATCGGTCAGCCCCTGATCGAAAGCCTTGTCCAGGCTCTGCGCAACGAACGCCTTGAAGTCATCCTGCAGCGCCAGGAAGTCGGTTTGCGAGTTGACTTCGATGATCACGCCAGACTTGTTGTCCGCTGCGATCTTGACTGCGATGGAACCTTCGGCGGCGATGTTACCGGCTTTCTTGGCGGCCTTGATGGCGCCAGCCGCACGCATGTCGTCGATTGCCTTTTCGATGTCGCCGCCCGCTGCCGTCAGCGCCTTCTTGCAATCCATCATGCCCAGGCCGGTACGCTCGCGCAGTTCCTTGACCAGGGCCGCAGTAATTTCTGCCATGTTCGAATCCTCTGATAGGTTTCTAACCAGTCGCCCTCTCGGACGATCAATTCGGAGTGACAAAGAAGGGGGCCTAGCCCCCTTCTTGTCCATCGGGTCTCACGCTAAGGCGCGACGGCTCAGCCCTGAGCAGCCTCGGAGGCCACTTCCTCGACGAACTCGTCGGCACCGCCAGCGGTGGCCTGACGGCCGCGCAGCACGGCGTCAGCCATGGAGCTCAGGTAAAGCTGCACGGCGCGGATGGCGTCGTCGTTACCCGGGATGATGTAGTCGACACCTTCGGGGCTGCTGTTGGTATCGACAATGCCGATCACCGGAATGCCCAGCTTGTTGGCTTCGGAAATCGCAATGCGCTCATGCTCAACGTCGACGACGAACATGGCGTCCGGCAGGCCGCCCATATCCTTGATACCGCCCAGGCTGCGCTCGAGCTTTTCGAGATCGCGCGAGCGCATCAGCGCTTCTTTCTTGGTCAGCTTGTCGAAAGTACCATCCTGCGACTGGGTTTCCAGTTCGCGCAGACGCTTGATCGAAGCACGAATGGTCTTGTAGTTGGTCAGCATGCCGCCCAACCAGCGGTGGTCGACGTACGGCTGGCCGCAGCGAGCGGCTTCTTCGCGAACGATCTTGCCGGCGGAACGCTTGGTACCGACGAACAGGATCTTGTTCTTGCCAGCTGCCAGCTTTTCAACGAAACGCAGCGCGTCGTTGAACATCGGCAGGGTCTTTTCCAGGTTGATGATGTGAATCTTGTTGCGCGCGCCGAAAATGTACTTGTTCATTTTCGGGTTCCAGTAACGGGTCTGGTGGCCGAAGTGCACACCGGCCTTCAGCATATCGCGCATGGTGACTTGAGACATGACTTGTCCTCGAATAGTCGGGTTAGGCCTCCACACGTCCCGCTATCCAACTCTTGCGAGCACCCAGGATAGGCGTGTCGACGCGTGTGTGGGTTAAGCCCAACGGGTGGCCCCCCGCTGAGCGGCGCGTTTTATAGCACAGTCGCCTTCTGCAGCTAGCACGCCGACGCAGGGCGGCGATTTCTGCAGTCCATTCTGCTTTCGTTTATCATCGCCGCTTCCGATTTTTGCCTTGCGCCGGTGGGCGCCCGAGGGTTTGCATGACTGTCACCATCAAGACGCCCGAAGACATCGAGAAAATGCGCATCGCCGGCCGTCTGGCCGCCGAAGTCCTGGAAATGATCGAGGCGCACGTGAAGCCGGGCGTGACGACCGAAGAGCTCGACCGCCTCTGCCACGACTACATCGTCAACGAACAGCAAGCCATCCCGCACCGCTCAACTACAAGGGCTTTCCGAAGTCGATCTGCACGTCGATCAACCATGTCGTCTGCCATGGCATCCCGAACGACAAGCCACTGAAGGATGGCGACATCCTCAACATCGACATTACCGTCATCAAGGACGGCTATCACGGCGACACGAGCAAGATGTTCATCGTCGGCAAGGCGGCCGAATGGGCCGAGCGCCTGTGCAAGGTCACCCAGGAGTGCCTGTATAAAGGGATCGAATTGGTTCGTCCGGGCGCTCGTCTGGGTGACATCGGCGAGGTGATCCAGAAGCACGCCGAGAAGAACGGCTTCTCGGTCGTACGCGAATACTGCGGCCACGGGATCGGCAAGGTCTTCCACGAAGAGCCGCAGGTGCTGCATTACGGTCGCGCTGGCACCGGGCTAGAACTGAAAGAAGGCATGACCTTCACCATCGAGCCGATGATCAACCAGGGTCGCGCCGAAACCCGCCTGCTCGGCGACGGCTGGACCGCGATCACCAAGGACCGCAAGCTTTCGGCGCAGTGGGAACACACCATCCTCGTCACCGCGGACGGCTACGAGATCCTCACGCTACGTAGCGACGACACCATTCCACGCGTTCCGGCCTGACCTTCGCCGCCACCCTGCCCTGGCCCAGACAGAGGATCTCGCATGCCCCAAGTGGACCCCGAGCTGTTCGATCTCAGCCAGTTCCAGGCAGAGCTGGCGCTCAAGGCCAGCCCCATCCCGGCATATAAGAAGGCCATTCGCCAGGCGCGCGAAGTGCTCGACAAGCGTTTTCTCGCCGGCCGCGACATCCGCCGCCTGATCGAAGATCGCGCCTGGTTCGTCGATCAGATCCTGCGCGCCGCCTGGAAGCGCTTCGACTGGGACAAGGGGGCGGATATCGCGCTGGTCGCCGTCGGCGGCTATGGCCGCGGTGAGCTGCACCCCTTCTCCGACATCGATTTGCTGATCCTGCTCGACGGGGACGACCACGAGCTGTTTCGCGACGCGATCGAGGGCTTTCTCACCCTCCTCTGGGACATCGGCCTCGAGGTTGGCCAAAGCGTCCGCTCGGTGGCCGAATGCGCCGAGGAGGCCCGTGCGGACCTGACCATCATCACCAACCTTATGGAGAGCCGGACCATCGCCGGCCCCGAGCAGCTTCGCCAGCGCATGCTGCAGGTGACCAGCCCTGCCGAAATGTGGCCGAGCAAGGAGTTCTTCCTCGCCAAGCGCAACGAGCAGCGGCAGCGCCATTCCAAGTACAACAACACCGAATACAACCTGGAGCCCAACGTCAAACGCTCCCCCGGCGGACTGCGAGACATCCAGACGATCCTCTGGATCGCCCGGCGCCAGTTCGGCACCCTGAATCTACAGGCCGTGGTCGATCAGGCTTTCTCACCGAGGGCGAATACCAGCTACTGGTATCGGCCCAGGAGTTCCTGTGGAAGGTCCGCTACGGTCTGCACCTGCTGGCAGGGCGCGCCGAGGACCGGCTGCTGTTCGATCACCAGCGCAAGCTGGCGGCCCTGCTCGGCTACGAAGACAACGACGCCAAGCTGGCCATCGAGCGCTTCATGCAGAAGTATTACCGGGTCGTCATGAGCATCGCCGAGCTGAGCGACCTGGTGGGCCAGCACTTCGCCGAGGTCATTCTCTGGGAAGGCGACTCCGGCCCGAGCATTCCGCTCAACAGCCGATTCCTGGTGCGCGACGGGTATCTGGAAGTCAGCCATCCCTCGATCTTCAAGCGCACCCCGTTCGCGATCATGGAAACCTTCGTACTGCTTGCCCAGCACCCGGAGATCGAAGGCGTCAGGGCGACGACGATTCGCCTGCTGCGTGATCACCGCTACCTGATCGATGACGATTTTCGCTGTGATATCCGCAACACCAGCCTGTTCATCGAACTGTTCAAGTGCAAGGAAGGCATTCACCGCAACCTGCGACGCATGAATCGCTACGGCATCCTCGGTCGCTACCTGCCGGAGTTCGGTCACATCGTCGGGCAGATGCAGCACGACCTCTTTCACATCTATACGGTCGATGCGCACACGCTGAACGTCATCAAATACCTGCGCAAGCTCACCAAACCGGGCGTCGCAGAGAAGTACCCGCTGGCGAGCAAGCTGGTCGAGCGACTACCCAAGCCGGAACTCATCTACATTGCCGGCCTGTATCACGACATCGCCAAGGGGCGCGGTGGCGACCATTCCGAGCTGGGCGCCGTCGACGCCGAGCAGTTCTGCAGCCGCCACAAGCTGCCCGCCTGGGACACGCGGCTGGTGGTCTGGCTGGTACAGAACCATCTGGTGATGTCGACCACCGCGCAGCGCAAGGACCTTTCCGACCCCCAGGTCATCAATGATTTCGCACAGATCGTCGGCGACGAGACACATCTGGACTATCTCTATGTGCTGACGGTCGCCGACATCAACGCGACCAACCCGACGCTGTGGAACTCCTGGCGCGCCAGCCTGCTCCGCCAGCTGTACACGGAAACCAAGCGCGCGCTCCGGCGTGGCCTGGAGAACCCGCTGGGGCGCGAAGAACAGATCCGCCAGAGCCAGCGCGCCGCGCTGGATACCCTGGTACGCAACGGCACCGACCGGACGATGCCGAGCAGCTCTGGGCGCAACTGGGCGACGACTACTTTCTGCGTCACACCGCCAGCGATATCGCCTGGCACACCGAGGCAATCATCGACCACCCGAGCGATGGCGGCCCGCTGGTACTGATCAAGGAAACCACCCAGCGGGAGTTCGAAGGCGGCACGCAGATCTTCATCTACGCGCCGGACCAGCACGACTTCTTCGCGGTAACCGTGGCAGCGATGGACCAGCTCAACCTGAATATCCACGACGCCCGGATCATCACCTCCACCAGCCAGTTCACCCTCGACACCTACATCGTGCTCGACGCCGATGGCACGCCGATCGGCGATAACCCCGAGCGCATCGAAGAAATCCGCCAGGGCCTGATCGACGCCCTGCGCAACCCCGACGAGTACCTGACCATCATTCAGCGTCGCGTTCCTCGGCAGCTCAAGCACTTCGCCTTCGCGCCGCAGGTAACGATTCTCAACGACACCCAGCGCCCCCAGACCATCATCGAGATCATCGCGCCGGACCGCCCAGGCTTGCTGGCGCGTGTCGGTCAGCTGTTCCTGGCGTTCGATCTGTCCGTCCAGAACGCCAAGATCGCCACGCTTGGCGAGCGGGTCGAGGACGTGTTTTTCGTGACCACCGAAGACAACCAGCCGCTGTCCGACCCGGAACTCTGTGCGCGCCTGCAACAGGCGCTGGTCGATCAACTGCAGCAGGACAACCAGCAGCAGATCTTTCCTAGCTCCATCGAATTCTGAGCCACGGCTCGCCGGTTCAGTCCCAGGGCTTGCCCTGGGTTCGCTCGGTGCGATCGAGCTTCTGCTGCATCGCGGCCTTGGCCAGCATGTGTGCACTGACCGGCGCGGTGAGCAGGAGGAACAGGATGATCAGTACCTCGTGCAGGCTGATACTGCCCCGCTGCACACCGAAGAAAATGCCCGATGCCACGACGATGCCGCCGACCCCCAGCGTGGTGGCCTTGGTTGGCCCGTGCAGACGCGTATAGAAATCGGGTAAACGATAGAGCCCGATCGCACCGATCAGGGCAAACAGCTGCCGCCGAGCAAAAAAAGACTGATGACGACTTCCAACCAGAGCGGCATGTTCTAAACCTCAGTCGATGATATCGCCGTGAAGCAAGTGCTTGGCCACTGCCACGGTACTGACGAAGCCCATCACGGCTATCAGCAGCGCGGCCTCGAAGAAGATGTCCGAAGCCAGCCACACACCGAACAGGATGATCAGGGCCAGACCGTTGATGTAGAGCGTGTCGAGCGCAGGATGCGGTCCGGCATGTCGGGCCCCTGGATCAACCGCAGCATGTTGAGCACGACCGCGATGCTGAGCAGCACGAAGCACAGCGGAATCACATACGCGAGCATTCGAATATCTCCAGCAGCGGGGCTTCATAACGCGTCTTTACCTGCTCGACGATTTCGTCGGGATTCGGAGCGTCGAGCACGTGTAGCAGCAGCACCCGGCGATCAGGGCTGAGGCCGGCCGAGACTGTCCCGGGCGTAAGCGAGACGATGCTGGTCAGCACGGCGAGGACGAACTCATCACCGATGTCCATCGGCACCTCGACGAACGCCGGATGCAGACGATTCTTCGGCCCGAGCACCAGCTTGGCGACGTGCAGGTTCGCCATCACGATATCGCCTACCACTCGCCCGACGAAGCGCAGCAGGCACAACGGCCGACGCACCGCTGGCACCGGAACGAGGAAGCCGTTAGCGAGCAGCGGAATCGCCCAGCCGAGAAACAGCGCCAGCAAAAGCTGGCCGAGCGACCACGTATTGGCCAGTAGCAACCACAGCAGCGCCAGCAGCAAGGTAAGCACCGGATTGGGCAGCCATCGTTTCATGCCTGCGCCCCCCGGATGATCGCAAGATAGGGCCCGAGTTCGAGCAACTGCGCCGCGGTTGCCTGCAGATAGCCGATGATGGGCTGAGCGAAAACCACTAGCGCGACACTCCCCGCCAACAACCCGCACGTCGCCAGCAGACGGACACCATCGGCCGTTGCCCCGGCCGGCTCACCGCTGCCGCGCCAGAAAAGCAGGCTTCCCGAGCGGCTGAGCGCAATCAGCATACCCAGCCCACCGATCAGCAGCACCGGCCAGAACATCAGGGCCGAAGGGCCCGGCGGCACTGCCCGGAGCAGCAACAACTTGCCGAAAAACCCGGAAAACGGTGGCAGCCCCACCACCGAGATCGCGCCAATGAAAAACAGCACACCGAGTAGCAGCGGTTGGCGCAATGCGGGGCCTGGAATCAGTTCGCCGCCCACATTGCCGCGCTGCCGCGCGACCAAGTCGGCGAGCAGAAACAGCCCGCCGCTGACGAGCGTGGTGTGCAGCAGGTAATACAGGGCAGCGCTCAAGCCGGCTTCGCTACCGAAGGCCAGGCCAGCCAGCAGGGTTCCCACCGAGACAATCACCAGATAGCCCAGCGTGGTCTGCAGATTGCGACTGGCGAGCGCTCCCAGCACGCCTGCCAGCAGAGTCACGAGGGCGAGCGGCCACAGCCAGTCAGCGACCATGTTCGCCAGCGGACCGGCCTCACTGCCATAGATCAGCGAGAAGACCCGCAGGATGGCATACAGGCCCACCTTGGTCATGATCGCGAACAGCGCCGCCACCGGCGCCGTCGCTGCTGCGTAGGCCCGTGGCAGCCAGAAATGCAGCGGCAAGATGGCGGCCTTCAGGGCGAATACCACGAGCAGCAGATAGCCGGCTGCGGCGACCAGCGGCGCCAGGGCTTCATCCATCTCGGCGACACGCAGCGCCAGGTCGGCCATGTTCAACGTGCCGAGCACCCCGTAAAGCAGGCTGACGCCGATCAGAAACAGCGCCGAGCCCAGCAGGTTCAGCACAACGTAATGGATACCCGAGCGAACCCGCCGCTGTCCGTGGCCGTGCAGCAGCAAGGCATAGGAGGAGATCAGCAGGATCTCGAAGAACACGAAAAGATTGAACAGGTCGCCCGTCAGAAAGGCGCCGTTAATGCCGATTAGTTGAAACTGATAGAGCGCATGGAAGTTCGGCCCGCGCTCGTCATCGCCACGGCAGGCGTACAGCAGGGAAAGACTGGCGAGCACGGCGGTCAGCAGCAGCAGCATCGCGCTCAGCCGATCGAGCAACAGGATGATGCCAAACGGTGGCTGCCAGTTGCCCAGCGCGTAGAGACGCAGCTCGCCATCGCTCGCCAGCACAACCAGCCAAGCCGCCAAAGGCACCAGCAGCGCTGCCGCCAGCACCGACAGTCCGCGCTTGGCGGCCAGCGGCATGCGGTGCGCCAGCAACAACAGCGCCCCGGTGAACAGCGGCAACAGGATGGGAAAAATCAACGCGTGAGTCATTCGCGCGGCTCCCGCCCGTCGACATGATCGGTTCCGAGCTCACCGATACCGCGCAGCGCCAGCACCACCACGAAGGCGGTCATGGCGAAACCGATGACGATCGCCGTCAGGACCAAGGCCTGCGGCAGTGGATCGACATAATCCTTGCTCTGGCCGATCACCGCCGGCGCGCCGGTCACCAGGCGCCCCATGGAAAAGATGAACAGATTGACCGCATAGGAAATCAGCGTAAGGCCAACCACAACCGGAAAGATGCGCGCACGCAACAGCAGATACACCCCGCTGAACACCATGACGCCGAGTGTCACAGCCAGCACCGCCTCCATTACAACACCTCCTTGCAGGTCGCATCCTGGCTGACATGTCCGATGTTGGAGAGCATCAGCAAGGTGGCGCCGACAACCACGAGATACACGCCCAGATCGAACAGCATTGCCGTGGCCAGTTCGACATCGCCGATCAGCGGGATATGGAAGTGGCCGAAGGCCGACGTCAGAAACGGATAACCTAGCGCCAGGCTGCCAAGCCCGGTGAGCCCAGCAATCAACAGGCCGGCCCCGCAGACCAGGTGGTAGCTCACCGGCTGCCGCTCCTGGGCCCAGGCAACGCCGTGGGCGATGTACTGCAGAATCAGCGCTACCGCCGTGATCAGGCCGGCAATGAAGCCACCACCCGGCAGGTTGTGCCCACGCAGGAAGATGAACACCGAGACCATCAGCGCCATCGGCAGCAACGCCCTGGCCAGCACGTAAAGGATCATTGGGTGGCGATCGGCCGACCAGAAGCGACCGACATAGTCACGGCGCGGCGGCGCCAGGCGCAACCCATGCAACAGCCCGAAGATGCCGATCGCGGCGATCGCCAGCACGGTGATTTCGCCGAGCGTATCGAAGCCACGGAAGTCCACCAGAATCACGTTGACGACGTTCTTACCCCCGCCACCGGAAACGCTGTTTTCCAGGAAGAACGAGGCGATGCTGTCGTATGGCCGGGTCAGCGCAGCAAACGTCAACAAGGCGATGGCGACGCCGCAACCACCCGCAATGAGCACGTCTCGGAACATCCGCAAGCTACTCGACTCGGCTGGCGTATGCGCTGGCATAAACAGCAGGGCGAGCACCAGCAGGATGATGGACACCACCTCGACCGACAGCTGAGTGAGCGCAAGATCGGGGGCGGAATAGCGGGCGAAGGCCAACGAAACCAGCAACCCGACCGTACTGAGCATCATCAGCGAAACCAACCGGCGCCGGTGGTAGACGACCGTCAACAGCGCGGCCAGCGCCAGCAGCGTCATGCCGCCGACCGTCACAGCATCGAGCGGAGTGAGCGCGACCGGCCCCTCCAGCGGCGCCAGCGGCGTCAACGCATAGATCACCAGGACCAGAACGGCCACCAGCATCAGCAGGAGGTAACGCTGCAGCGAACCGCCGTCCACCAGGCGTCCAGCCGCCGCACCGTCTCGGTAAGCGTCTTCATCATGCGTTCGAAGACCAGCACCGAATCGATGCTTGGCAGGCCTTCGTACCAGCTGAACAGCCATCTGCGCGTCGCATAGATACCCAGCCCGCCGGCGAGCGCTACAAAGCTCATCAGCAGCGGCAGGTTGAAGCCATGCCAGATCGACAGGCTGTACGCCGGCACGTCGCCATTGAGCGTGGCACCGACCGCCGCGGCGAGCAGCGAAGCGACCGTGTAGCCCGGCAACATGCCGACTACCAGACACAGCAGCACCAGGACTTCCACCGGGATCTTCATGTAGCGCGCCGGCTCGTGAGGCGGGTACTTCGGCAGGTCGATCGGCTCGCCGTTGAAGAACACGTCGTGAATGAAGCGTACCGAATAGGCGACCGAGAAGGCCCCGGCAACGGTCGCAAGGACCGGAATGGTCCAGTAGAAGCTGCCCAACAGGTGCTGCTCGAGCGTCTCGGCGAAGAACATTTCCTTGCTGAGAAAACCGTTCAGCAGCGGCACGCCGGCCATCGCCAGCGAAGCGACCATGGCGAGCGCCGCGGTATGCGGCATGTATTTCCACATGCCGTTGATCCTGCGCATGTCCCGCGTACCGGTCTCGTGATCGATGATGCCGGCGGCCATGAACAGCGAGGCCTTGAATGTGGCGTGGTTGATGATATGGAACACCGCCGCCACGGCAGCAACGCGCGAATCAAGGCCGAAGAGCAGCGTAATGAGGCCCAGGTGACTGATCGTCGAGTAGGCCAGCAGCCCCTTGAGGTCGTGCTGGAACAGTGCCATCACGGCGCCGATCAGCAGGGTCGCCAGCCCCGTCAGGCTGACCATGTAGAACCACCACTCCGACTCCGACAGGGCCGGGTACAGGCGGGCCAGCAGAAATACGCCGGCCTTGACCATCGTCGCCGAGTGCAGGAACGCCGACACCGGCGTCGGCGCGGCCATCGCCTGTGGCAACCAGAAGTGGAAGGGAAACTGCGCCGACTTGGTGAACACGCCGAGCAGGACGAGCACCAGCGTCAGTGGATACAGCGCGTGCGCGCGGATCTGATCGCCAGCCGTGATCACCTTGCTCAGTTCGAAGCTGCCGACGATATGGCCAAGCAGCAGAATGCCGGCCAGGAGCGCCAGCCCTCCTCCCCCGGTGATGGCCAGTGCCATCCGAGCACCGCGCCGGGCGTCGGCGCGATGGTTCCAGTAGCCAATCAGCAAGAACGACGAAAGGCTGGTCAGCTCCCAGAACATCAGCATCAGCAGCAGGTTCTCGGAAAGCACCACGCCCAGCATCGAGCCCATGAACAGCAGGAAGAAGCCGAAGAAGCGTCCCATCGGGTCTTTCTTCGACAGGTAATAGCGCGCGTAGAGAATCACCAGCAGGCCGATGCCAAGAATCAGCAGGGCGAACAGAAAGCCCAGGCCATCGAGGCGTAGCGCCAGATCGAGCCCGAGGTCGGGCAGCCAGCCCTGCCGGGCGATCAGGACTTCCCCGGCGAATACCGACTCACGCTGCGCGAGCAGGATCGAGAGGGCAGCCAAAGGCGCCACCCCCGCGCCGAAGGCACAGGCCGATCGGCCGAATCGCTCAAGCAGTAGCGGCAGGAAGATCCCCGCAAACGGCAGAGCAATGATCAGCGCAAGCGCCATGAGCGAGCCCCCTTAAGCACCCCAAGCGGGTGGCGATGCAGTTCCAGATAAGTCAACCCGACATGCCGGTCATCATGAATGGGCAGCCGATTATCCATATCGGAGACCGCAGCGCCACGCGTGGATATATTTCTAAAAGCTATTGGGCCGGCCGCCAACCTGCTCGGCAACTTGCACCACGGGGTACCCGTTGCGTCAGGGGGCGACGCGACTGGTACCGCTAACGGTCAGAATGCGCACCCGCTGCCCCACGCGGAACACCTGGTTCGGCTCCACCTCCTGAACATAGGCGCGGGTGGTGCCGTCATCCTCACGGACCGTGATCTCGACGCCCTGGGCTCGGGTGATCCCCTCTTCCGCAGCGGCGCCGAGCATCCCGCCAGCCACCGCACCGATCACCGCCGCGACCGCACTGCCGCGGCCGCCACCGACGACCGCTGCCGCCACGCCACCCACGATGGCACCGGCGCCGGAGCGATCGGCGTCTTGGTACCTTCGATCTTCACCGGCCGCAGCGACTCGATGGTGCCATAGCGAACCGTCTGAACCGCGCGCGCCTCGTCGCGCGAGTAGGTATCCCCCGTGAGGCTGGATGCACAACCGCTGACCGCAAGCGCGACGGCCGTGAACGAAGCAAGCAGAATCGAATGGCGCATGGAGAACCTCCTGACGGACGATTTGAACCGCTACCGCGACGAGCAGCGGGCTGGCTGTTAGCCGCATGGTACATGGCGGCCTGCGTCTGTACCCTACGCAAGCCCAGAATCTCTCCCGATGACTGCAATAGACACCGACATGGATTATTTCATCATAGCCATCACCACGATTGCCGGCTTGGCCTTCCACGCCTGGCTTTTCGTTCGTTTTCGTCGATGGGCTGATCGCGACCTGGCGCTCTCGATCGCCGGAAGCGACCCCGACAGGCGCAGCTGGATGCTGGATAGATTGGCCGACGCCAAGGCGCAGAAGGTTCGCCGCGGCGACTTGCAGGCCTGGCTGGAGCGCAAGGCGCTGGAATACCCGGGGCATTGACCGGGCGTGGGCGGAGGCGGCCCGCCCGTCAACTGATGCGCGGGCCCGGAAGAAATCAGGGGGCCAATCGCTGGCGGTCCCAACCGCCAGCCTCGAGGCGGTAGTCGAGGCGGTCATGCAGACGGCTGGCCCGGCCCTGCCAGAATTCCATGCGCTCGGGCAGCAAGCGGTAGCCGCCCCAGTGCGGCGGGCAGTGCGGAGCCTTGTCGAGAAAGCGCTGCTCGGTTTCGGCCAACAGCCGCTCGAGCTCCGCACGATCGCGAATGACCTGGCTCTGCGGTGAAGCCCAGGCACCAAGCCGGCTGCCCAACGGCCGAACGTGAAAATAGGCATCGGACTCCTCAGCCGAGACCTTTTCGACGCGGCCTTCGATACGGACCTGCCGTTCGAGGGCAGGCCAGAAGAACGTCATCGCCGCAAACGGACTGTGCGCCAACTGAGCGCCCTTGGCACTGTCGTAGTTGGTGAAGAAGGTAAAACCGCGCTCGTCCAGCGCCTTCAGCAGCAGCACGCGACAGTGCGGCCGCCCCTGCTCGTCGACGGTGGCGAAGGACATGGCGTTAGGTTCGACCGGCGCTTGCTCGGTCTGCACGGCCTGCTCGAACCACTGATGGAACAGCACGAACGGGTCCTGCGGCGCATTGGCCTCGCTCAGCCCGTCACGGGTGTAGTCACGGCGCATATCGGCCAGGGACTTGATCATCGAATGCTCCTTGTACGGTGCCGACCGGCGCAGCACAGCGCGCTGCTCCGAAGGCCTCTTGCCACGATTAGGGCTGCCTAGCTTATCCGCAGCAGGCGGCCTCGCGCTTGATTCAAGGCAAAACGAAACGGGCCCTGCACGGGCCCGTTTCGTTTTGAGCGATCCACCAAGGCGCTCAGTCCTTTTTCGCAGCCTTGTCGTCGACCTTCGCGACCGCCACCTGAGCAGCCGGCGCCGGCAGACTGTAGCGTGCCAGCAGCGCGAGCATACTGGCCTGGGGCGCGAGCACCATCTCGACCCGCCGATTCAGCGCACGTCCTTCCTGGCTATCGTTCGCAGCGCGAGGCATGTCCGAACCCAGCCCGCGTATGCGCAGCCGGTCATGCTTCAGCCCGCTGAGGCGGAAGATCGCCGCAACGGCGCTGGCCCGGTCACGACTGATGGTTCGGTTGATGTCCTGGGAGCCGGTACTGTCGGCATGACCAAGCACCATCACCGCGGTCTTCTCGTCATCCTCAACCAGCTTGGCTACTCGGCTGATCGGGCCGAGCGTGACCGGCAGCAACATCCCCGGGCGATCCGGATTGAATGACGAATCGACCGGCGCGGTAACCACTAACACCTCGTCGCGACGTTCCACCTCGAAGCGACTGTCCTTCAGCGCATCGCGCAGGCGCGCCTCGTACGCATCCATCCATGCCGCATCGACCTTGACGGTAGCCGGAGCAGCCGCTGTTTCTGCGGGCTTCTCTTCATTCGAACTGCAGCCGGCAAGGGCCAGCAAGACGATCAGGGCAGCAGCGCTTTTCGGCAGAATCATGGACGCTTCCATCAGGCTTGGTGCGGCAACTGGAGCAGCCACCGCAGGTGTTCAGACAGGTGTTCAAATTGTGGACGCAAGTGCCTCTTCTGCAAAGCATCCACGTTTCAAAGTGACGAGCGGTTCAAGCCAGGCAGGCCGTCGCGCATCGCGCCAGCGCCTGTGCTCGAGGATCCATCAGCACGTAGGGGCCGAGTGTATTGGTGACGAAGCCGAAAGCAAGCTCACGCTCAGGGTCGGCGAAGCGACACTGCCGCCGGCACCCGGGTGCCCGAACGCACGCGGGCCCGCACCAAAGGTGGCGTTGCTCACCGCCGGCTGGTCGAGCCAGCAACCGAGGCCGAAGCGTGTCTGCGCGAGCAGCGTCCGATCGACACCCAAGCTGTGCTCGCGGGTCATTTCGTCGACCAGCGCGCCGTCCAGCAGGCACCCGCCCAACAGACCGGCATAAAAACCAGCCAGCGACCGCGCATGACCATGGCCATTGGCAGCAGGCTGAGCCATACGTCGCCATTCGGGCTTGTTGCCGCTGGTCATGATCGATGGCGGATTGGTGAAGGCCAACGCACTGACGGACTCCGGCTCGCCCACCGTCGCACGGAACAGCCGCTGCGCCGCCGCATCGCCGAATTCATTCTTCGCACGGGTCAGATAAGCCACTCGATGAAATTCGCGATCATCGAGGCCAATGTGGAAGTCCAGCCCCAACGGGGCCGCGGCGCGCGAAACGATCGAGGCGCCCGGTTCGCGTCCATCCACTCTTCGCAGCAACTCGCCAACCAGCCAGCCGTAGGTGATGGCTGCATAACCCTGATCCGTTCCCGGCGCCCACCAAGGCTCCTGCTCGGCGAGCGCAGCCGTCATTGCCGCCCAGTCGTACAGCGCCTCCGGTGGCAAAGGCCGACGGATGGCTGGCAACCCCGCGCGATGGCAGAGCAACTGGCGCAGCGTGATGGCGGCCTTGCCGGCTGCAGCGAACTCGGGCCAGTAACGGGCGACAGGCGCATCAAGTTCCAACTTGCCTTCGGCCACCAGCTGCAGTGCGGCAACGGCCGTGAACGCCTTGGTGCAAGAAAACAGATTGACCAAGGTGTCATCCTGCCAGGCCTGTTCCCCGGCGTTGTCGGCCACTCCGGCCCAGAGATCGACAACCGTTTCGCCACCGACCTGGATACAGAGCGCTGCGCCGCGTGTCTGGGTTGTGGAAAAGAGTTCGGCGAAGCCGTCCCGGACAGCCTCGAAGCGCAGGTCGAAATAGCCTTGTATCTGCACGCGTGATCCTCCTGGCGATCGGTTTCAGGCATTGTTCCAGCGTATTCCAGCCAGGCAAGCCGCATTCGCCGGGCGAATGGCCAGGTCTGGGGCGAACTATTGGATTTCCCGGCGGAAAGGTGGCAACGCGTTGAGAATGGCCTTGCCGTAACGCTGCGTCACCACCCGGCGATCGAGCAGCGTGATGGTGCCCCTATCCTGCTCGGTACGCAGCAACCGGCCACACGCCTGCACCAATCGCAGCGAGGCGTCGGGCACGGCGATCTCCATGAAGGGATTACCGCCGCGCGCCTCGATCCATTCGGCCAGGGCAGCCTCGACCGGATCATCCGGTACGGCAAAGGGAATCTTGGCAATCACCACGTGCTCGCAGTAGGCCCCCGGCAGATCCACCCCCTCGGCGAAACTGGCCAGACCGAAGAGTACGCTCGGCTCGCCGCCATCGACCCGCGCCTTGTGCTTGTTGAGTGTTTCCTGCTTGGACAGGTTGCCCTGGATCAGCACACGCCGACGCCAGTCGCGCTCAAGGCCATCGAACACGTCCTGCATCTGTTTGCGTGACGAAAACAGCACCAGCGTACCGCGCGAACCTTCGACCAGCGCCGGCAGCTCGCGGACTATCGCGGCGGTATGCGCTGCCGCGTCACGCGGATCGGCACGCAAATCCGGTACGCGCAACACACCGGCATCGGCATGATGGAAAGGGCTCGGCACCACGGCGGTGACCGTGGCTTTCGGCAGGCCGGCGCACATACGGTAGCGATCGAAGCTGTTCAGCGCGGTCAGCGTCGCTGAGGTCACCAGCGCGCCATAGGCCACGTTCCAGAGATTGCGGCGCAACGTCTCGGCCGCGAGGATCGGGCTGGCGTTGACCTCGATATCGAACAGCGCCCCGCCCTCGGCCAGCGTCAGCCAACGCGCCATCGGCGGACTGTCCTCGGCGTCCTGTGCGGTGAATGCCAGCCAGAGGTCCCAGTTGCCTTGCGCGCGCGTCAGCAGGCTCCCGAACAGGGGATACCATTCCTCGGCCTGGTGACTGGCAATCCCCGTCGAACCCTCACCATCCATCGCCTCCTTGAGCACTTCGGCGATGCGCGTGAACAGATCGGTCAGCTTGGCGAAGCCTTTCTTCAGCTCACTGCCGAGTTCGACCAGATGCTCGGGCACGACACCTCCAACGAAGCGATGCCGCGGCCGTTCGCGCCCTTCCATGTCCTCGCCGGCCCGGAAGTCGGCGACCTGCTCGCAGGCGCTGAACATGAACTGCTGCTGCGCACGCAGGTCACGAGCGATTTCCGGCACCGCCTCGACCAGACGACCCAACTCACCGGGCAACGGATGCTGCGCGAGCAGCTTGGTCAGGTTCTTATCGATCTGTGCCAGCCAATCGGCGGTCGAGCGCAAACGGGTGAAGTGGGCGAAATGGCCGATCGCCTTGTCCGGCAGATGGTGGCCTTCGTCGAATACATACAACGTCTCACGCGGATCGGGCAGCACGGCGCCCCCACCTAGCGCTAGGTCGGCCAACACCATGTCGTGGTTGGTGACGATGACATCGACCTTGGTCATCCCCTCGCGGGCGCGGTAGAACGCGCACTGCTGGAAGTTCGGGCAATGCCGCCCGGTGCATTGGCTGTGGTCGGTGGTCAGGCGTGCCCAGTCGCCATCATCGAGTTCCTCCGGCCAGCTGTCCCGGTCGCCATCCCAGCGATTGCCGGCCAGGCGCTCGATCATCGAGGTGTACAGCTTCTGACTGCGCTCATCGACATCGATGGCGAAGCCTCTTCCTGAAACAACTGAGCCGTCGCGTTTTGCGCCTGCCCCTCCTGAAGCAACAGGTCGAGGCGTGACAGGCACAGGTAGCGGCCACGCCCCTTGGCCAGTGCGAAGCTGAAGTTCAGCCCGCTGTTGCGCATCAGATCGGGCAAGTCCTTGTGAACGATCTGCTCCTGCAGGGCCACCGTAGCCGTGGCGATCACCAGCCGCTTGCCGGCGGCCTTGGCCGTGGGAATGGCCGAGATGCTGTATGCCACGGTCTTGCCCGTCCCCGTACCCGCCTCGACGGCCACCACGGCCGGCTCGCTGCTGCGCCGCCCCTCGTCGTCAGCCTGGATGGTGCCCAGCACCTTGGTCACCTCGGCGATCATCAGCCGCTGGCCATAGCGCGGTTTGAGCTGCTTGGCTCGAGGAAGCGACTGTAGGCGCCCTGGATCTGGGACTTGAGTTCGGTGCTGAGCATGGGCGGGACTGTATATATTTTCAGGTGTTTCGCAGGGCGGCTATGATAACGCGCCCCGCCCTGATCGCCAGTGGAGATTTCCCATGCCTTTGGTCGCCCTGCCCTATGCCCTCCATGTCCTGGCCGCCGTGATCTGGGTCGGAGGGATGTTTTTCGCCTGGATGGTGTTGCGCCCCGCTGCGGGCAGTGCGCTACAGCCAGCCGAGCGGCTGCGCCTGTGGAGCGAGGTATTGCGCCGGTTCTTTGCCTGGGTCTGGGCCGCGGTACTGGTCCTGGCGCTCAGCGGCGTTGCGCTGTGGCATCTGCGTTTCGGGGCGATGGAAGCGGCGCCACGCTATGTGCATCTGATGGCAGGAGCCTTTCTGGCGATGCTGGCCATATTTCTGCGCCTCCAGTTATTGCTTCTGCCGGCGCTCAACCGTGCGGTCGAAAGCCAGGCCTGGGCCGATGGCGGCCAGGTACTCGCGCGGATTCGCCGCCTGGTGGGCATCAACCTGTTGCTCGGCCTGGCTACCGTTGTGATCGCCAGCACCCGACTGTCGTTTTGAAGGCAATGAAAAGCCGGGCACTGGGCCCGGCTTGGAAGAGGCTGCTGCGCGTTACTCCGGACGCGCCTCGACTTCGGCTTCTACGCGACGGTTGATTGCACGGCCTTCCTCGGTCGAGTTGTCGGCGACCGGACGGGACTCACCGTAGCCGACCGAATCAACCCGGCTGCCGGCCACTCCGTACTGGTTGACCAGCACCTCACGCACGGCCTGCGCGCGACGCTCCGACAGCCGCTGGTTGTAAGCATCGGTACCCACCGAGTCGGTGTGACCCTCAAGCACCGTGGTGGTCTGCTGATACTGCTTCATGAAATCAGCCAGGTTCTCGATGTCGTTGTAGCTTTCGGGCCGCACAACCGCGCGGTCGAAGTCGAACTTGACGTCCAGCTCAACACGGACCGGCTCGGCCGCGGGCTCTGGCTCGGTCGGCTCGGGCATCGGCTCGACGGTTTCGACCACGGCGACGGTCTGCTCTTCCGTACCGTTGGCCCAGCAGTAGGCTGCAGCGACACCGCCACCGATCAATGCGCCCCAACCGGCATAGGTGGAGCTTTCGATAGCACCAAGGGCCGCACCGCTCACACCGCCGACTGCGGCACAGGTGGGCCAGTCCTGCTTCTGCACACCGGCACAACCGGCCAGAACGCTAGTCATGACAATCAAGGGTACAGCTGTCCGTAAAGTACTCATCGATCAAATCTCCACTTTGGGTTCTTCCAGGTGCCGCACTCGTGGTCGCTCGGCGGCCCGGTTTTATTCAGACTAGGTGCTCATAACAAAGCGCGCTAGTCTCTTGCCACTGCGAGAGGAATCCGGATTGACCCTACATCAACCCCCCACACCACAGCAGGCCCTCGCGGCCCTGCTCGAACAGCACTGCCCCGGCCGAATCCTGCTGGTCGGCCGCAGCGCTCAGCCTGCCATCGAAGCCTACGCCGCCAGCCACCCCGAGGTTCGCGTGGATCACTGCGAGCCCCCCGCTCTTCCCACTGAAATGGCCACGCAACGTTACGATATGGCCATCGTGGTGGACTGCCTCGAGCACCTGCCCAGGCACAACGGCCGCCAATTGCTCGGCGGCCTGCGCAACCTGAACAGCAATCGCCTGGCGGTGCTGGTCGACCTCGCCGTAGCCGACTGGCAACTGACCGACTTCTATGCATTGGCATTGCAAGTCAGCCAGCGCTTTCAGCGCGACGAACAGACCTTGACACTCCTGAGCTACGACCTGTTCGAATACAAGCAGGTTCCAAACTGGCTGAACGCCAAGTTCTGGGCCAACCCGCAGAACTTCGGCAAATACTGGTGGTGAACATGCAGGCAAGCGATCAAGCCGGGTCGATCAGTTGCCCCTGCGGCAGCGGAGACGAGCTGGCATTGTGCTGTGGCCACTATCACGCCGGGACGCCCGCGCCCAGCGCCGAGCGACTGATGCGTTCACGCTACAGCGCCTACGTGCTGGGCCTGATCGACTATCTGAAGGCGACAACGCTGCCTGTCCAGCAGGCGGCACTCGACCTCGAGAGCATGCGGCAATGGAGCGCGAACAGTATCTGGCTGGGGCTGGAGATCGAGCAGAGCACCGTGCTCGGCGGCAAGCCGGAGCATGCACTGGTGAGCTTTATCGCGCGCTGGCACGACGGCGAAGGGGACCACGCTCATCACGAGCGCTCGGCGTTCGTACAGCGCAATGGCCGCTGGTACTTCATCGATCCGACGGTTCCGCTGAAGGCAGGCCGCAACGACCCCTGCCCTTGCGAGAGCGGGGAGAAATTCAAGAAGTGCTGCGCGCCCTTTATCTGAAAACGAAACGAGCGGCCGAAGCCGCTCGCTGTGTGCACCCGAGTCGACGCTACTTTTCCACGAACGCCCGCTCGATCAGGTAATCGCCAGGCTCGCCCATGCGAGGCGAAACCTTCAAGCCGAAGCTGTCGAGCACTTCGCTGGTTTCGTCGAGCATGCTCGGGCTGCCGCAAATCATCGCGCGGTCGTCCTGCGGATTGATCGGCGGCAGGCCAATATCGCTGAACAGCTTGCCACTGCGCATGAGGTCGGTCAGCCGGCCCTGATTCTCGAACGGCTCGCGGGTGACGGTGGGGTAATAGATAAGCTTCTCGCGCACCGCGTCACCGAAGAACTCGTTCTGCGGCAACAGCTCGGTGATGAACTCCCGGTAGGCCACCTCGTTGACGTAGCGCACACCGTGCACCAGTACGACTTTCTCGAAGCGCTCGTAGGTTTCCGGATCCTGGATGACGCTCATGAACGGAGCGAGGCCCGTCCCGGTGCTCAACAGATACAGGTGCTTGCCCGGCAGCAGGTCGCCAAGGATAAGCGTGCCGGTAGGCTTGCGGCTGACCATCAGCGAGTCGCCTTCCTGCAAATGCTGCAAACGCGAGGTCAGCGGACCATCCGGCACCTTGATGCTGAAGAACTCGAGGTGTTCTTCGTAGTTCGGACTGGCGATGCTGTAGGCGCGCATCAGCGGCCGGCCTTCGACCTCGAGCCCAATCATCACGAACTGGCCGTTCTCGAAGCGCAGGCCGGGATTGCGCGTGGTCTTGAAGCTGAACAACGTGTCGTTCCAATGATGCACACTGAGAACACGCTCAACGTTCAGATTGCTCATGCTTGCCTATTCCTCTTGAGACCCAACAGGCACCTGGTGCCCTTTGGACCGGCAGTGTATAGATGCTCAACTTATCTGTTAATTAAATATTAAAGATATCAGTTATCAGTTATATAGATATGCATTTCACACTCAGACAACTCGAAGTCTTCGCCGCAGTGGCGCGTCAGGAAAGCGTGTCCCGGGCCGCGGCCAGCCTGTCGCTATCACAATCGGCAACCAGCACATCGCTGGCGGAATTGGAGCGGCAGTCGGGCTGCCAACTGTTCGACCGCGCCGGCAAGCGGCTGTGCCTCAACTCGCTGGGACACCAATTGCTGCCCCAGGCGGTCGCCCTGCTGGACCAGGCGCGCGAAATCGAAGACCTGCTCAACGGGAAAAGCGGCTTCGGCTCACTCGCGGTCGGCGCCACGCTGACCATTGGCAACTACCTGGCTACCCTGCTGATCGGGCGTTTCATGCAGCGCCACCCCGAGTGCCGGGTGAAGTTGCGCGTGCACAACACCGCGCACATCGTGCAGCAGATCGCACATCACGAACTTGATCTGGGTCTGATCGAAGGCAGCTGCCAGCAGCCGGAACTCATCGTGCAACCCTGGATTGCCGACGAGTTGACCGTGTTCTGCGCGCCGCAGCACCACCTGGCCAGACGCGATGCGGTCGGGCTCGACGAGCTTGCCCGGCAGGCCTGGATTCTTCGTGAGCAGGGTTCGGGGACTCGGCTGACGTTCGATCATGCGATGCGTCATCTTTCCGGCCGGTTGAATGTGCGGCTGGAGCTGGAGCACACCGAGGCGATCAAGCGCGCGGTCGAGTCCGGCCTGGGCATCGGCTGTATCTCGCGCCTGGCGCTGCGCGACGCCTTTCGGCGCGGCAGCCTGGTGCCGGTCGCCACGCCAGAGCTCGACCTGAGCCGCCAGTTCAACTTCATCTGGCATTCACAGAAGTACCAGACGGCCGCGATGCGCGAGTTCATCGAACTGTGCCAACAACTCACGCAAGGCGTCCAGCGAAGCGACCAGATCGACCTGCCGCCGATCGCCTGATGGCGTTTTTGGTCAGGCGGTCGGAATGGAGCCCATCTGCTGCAGCAGCAACGCGGCCTGAGTGCGCGTGCGAACGCCGAGCTTGCGGAAGATGGCCGTCACGTGTGCCTTGATGGTCGCCTCGGAAACGTTCAGCTCGTAGGCGATCTGCTTGTTCAGCAAGCCATCACAGACCATCGTGAGAACCGGAATTGTTGCGGTGTCAGGCTGGCCAGCCCTGCACTCGCCGCCTTGGCTTCGGCACTGACGCCGGCCTCCTCCTGAATGTTCGCCGGCCACCAGACATCGCCGTCGAGCACGGCGCGAACAGCTTCTTGAATGGTCTCGAGCGAACTGGACTTCGGGATGAAGCCGCTGGCACCGAACTCGCGCGAGCGGGCCACCACCGCGGCATCCTCCTGCGCGGAGATCATCACGACCGGCAGATGGGGATATTGTCCACGCAGCAGCACCAGACCGGAAAAGCCATAGGCGCCCGGCATGTTCAGATCCAGCAGAACAAGATCCCAGTCGCTCCCTTGCGTCAGGCAGGTTTCCAGCTCGGCAATACTGGCCGCTTCGACGAGCCGGACGTTCTCCCCCAGCCCCATGGTCAGCGCCTGCTGGAGCGCACTACGAAACAGCGGATGATCATCGGCAATGATTATTTGATAAGCAGCCATGGCAGACCTGTATTTTTTATTGGCGCTTCATCACCGACCCGATCGGCTTACCGAACTGAGGCGGCGCCCTCCCGAGGAAACGGGAAATATGCCGATGACCGCTGTGGTCCGACATATCGCTTCGATTGCCCGCTACAACAATCTAGCCGCGCAAGCATGCCGACACGGGAATAAGTGGTCAAGCGCAGCGCTTTGTAGCAAAGTCTGCGCTTTTTTTGCGCCAAGCGAGCCAATCATGCGTAGCCAAGCCCTCCGCGCCGACGTCCTCATGCTGATCACTGCAATGATCTGGGGAACGGCGTTCGTTGCGCAGCGAATCGGAATGGACAATATCGGACCGTTTCTCTTCACCGGACTGCGCTTCGCCCTCGGTGCGCTTGCCTTGCTGCCCCTGGTGATCTGGCGGGGACGGCACGAGGCGCGCTACGAACCTTTCCTGCAGAAGGGCGTGCTGCTCGGCGGATTCGCCATGGGGTTGGCGCTCACCATTGGCATCAACCTGCAGCAGGTCGGCCTGCTGTTCACCAGTGTCACCAATTCCGGATTCATCACCGGCCTGTACGTGATCGTCGTCCCCCTGCTGGGCCTGGTGGTCGGCAATCGAACCGGGCTGGGCACCTGGCTGGGTGCGATCCTCGCCGTGGTCGGCATGGCCCTGCTGAGCATCGGCGAAGACGTTCAGGTCGCTTCCGGGGACTGGCTGCAACTGGCCGGCGCGTTCATCTGGGGCATCCACGTGCTGCTGGTGGGCTTTTTCGTCAGCCGGCACGATGCCATCCGCCTGGCGTTCCTGCAGTTCGCCACCTGCGCCGTGGTCAGCCTGATGCTCGCGGCCGCGTTCGAAACGACGACCCTGCAGGCCGTCTGGCTGGCGGCCCCGGCATTGATCTATGGCGGACTGTTCGCCGTCGCGGTCGGCTATACGCTACAGGTCGTCGCGCAAAAGCATGCCATCGCCTCGCACGCGGCCATCATTCTTTCGCTGGAAGCCGTATTTGCCGCGATTGCCGGCGCGCTGATCCTGGGCGAGAGCCTCAGCCTGCGAGGCTATCTGGGCTGCGCAATGATGTTCGCCGGCATGCTGATCGCACAGCTCTGGCCGCAGCGACACAACGTTACCGTAAAAGCGTCGAGCGCCACGTGAATCAGCGCAATGCGGCCAGGCGACGATGGCGTTCGTCGTTGCAGTCCAGGGCCGGTGGTGCTTGGCGGCGAGATAGTGCTCGCTGAACAGGTCCAGCCAGTCATCCAGCGCTGTCGCCGCCTGCTGCTCACCTGCCAGCTCGAGACAGAGTGCGGCCACCTCAGCGGTACACAAATGCTCACCCCGGCAGGAGCGACGCAGGCCATACCGCGATAGCTGGTCGGGACGCAGGCCGAGCACTGGCAACCCGTCGAGATAGGGACTCTTGCGGAACATCTTGCGCGCCTGGGTCCAGGTCGCATCGAGCACCACGAACAGCGGCCGGCGTTGCGAGGCCACAGGCACCTCTCGATGACCCGCGAGGGTTCGGCATATTCGCCCGGGAACACCACAACCGGCTGCCATTGCGGGTCGGCCAGCAACGCCAGCAATCGTTCATCGACTGCCGTTCGATCCCAACCGAAGGCATGGGTGCGTTGCACGACATCGGCGATCAGCAACCCGTGTTGCTTGGTTTGAGCGGCTCGATGTCATGCATGAGCAAACAGAACCCCGCGCGCGTCTCCACGCTTGGCTGCCAGGCGCACAGGCAATGCGTGGCCGCGACACGACAACGATCGCAGCGCGGCATGCGCGATCCGCGCGCCACGAAGGGTTTCAGGCTGCGCGCCAGGCGCTCCTCTCGAAGTTGGGCAACGGCGTGTGACATCGGCATTTCTGGGCTGTACGAAGGCGCGGCAGTCTAGCAGCCTCCGCGGCCGGGTGGCGCTACGGTTGAACGGCGCGTCGCGCAGCCGGTCGAACCTGCGCAAGCCACAGGAGACCGCTATGTACCGTCTAGTCGCCGTGCTGATGCTCGGCCTGGCGCCTGCCTTCGCCGGCGCCGCATCGCTCAAGGAGCAGCAGCTGGACCAGCTGCTCGATGACGTCGCGCGCAAGAGCAGCGTCGGCACCCCGAGAGCCATCAACGAAGACATTCTCGACCGGGGTTACTCGGTCGATGGCCACACGCTCGTGAACCATCTGAGCGTGCAGCCCCGCCATGCCGCGCAGATGCGCGACAACCCGGCGAAGGTCCGCGAGCAGCTCGCGGCCAGCGTCTGCAATAACGATGGGCTGCGAGCGCTGCTCAGCCGGGGCGCGACGCTGCGCTTCGAGTTCAGCGAGTACCAGAGCGATCGGCCTATCACCAGCGAACGCTACGATGCCGGAGACTGCGGTCTCTAGTCGCCCGATAGCACCCGCACTAGCGCAAGGCCTCCGGGTCGCCCTTGCCGGCCAGCGCAGCGGCCTCCTCGCGCGTTAACAGCGCAGTGCGCGGTACGTTGCGCAGACGCGCACAGGCCGCCAACACGTTGGCCCAACAGGCCCTGTTGGCGAACTGCATGCCGAACTCATCCAGCGTACCGCCACGATTGCGATAGCCGAGCACCGAACTGCGCCGCGCATCCGGCAGGATCGGCCAGAGGTGGCCACGCGCCACCTCAGGGCGCATGTGCGTCAGCAACACGCGCATCTCCATCTGATCCGGGAACAGTCGCGCGGCGACCGCTTCGTCGATGTGTGCCTCCACTTCCCAGTGGTCGCGCGGCGCGCGGAAGCGCCCCGGCTCCTGCAAATAGACCAGGCGATACGCACAATCGGCTTCTCGCAGGCGCTCGGCGGCGCGCAGCATTTCGCCGAGCTGGTAGCTGCCATTGGCAATCAGCAACAACGCTTCTTCACCGGGGAAGTCCTCGACCACAATGGCCCCATCGCGCGCGAGCTGCTCGGCCTGCTGCGCATCGAAATAGCGCGGCCTCTCCCGCTTGGGCATGACCATGCAGGCGAGCGTGCCGCGTGCCCGATAGATACTCGGCAGCAGGGCCAGCGCGCTGTTGTGGTCAGCAGGAAAGACCACCCGAACCATGTCGCTCATCTCGCCGAGCAGCGCTTCGCAGAAGGTCGTGTCCTGATGCGACTGCTGGTTCTTGCCATTCTCCCAGGTGTGCGAGGTTGCGATCAGCGGCCAGCCCAGCCAGCCCGCAGGTCGGCCGACCTCTTTCTGCTGCCGCGCAAAGATGATCGCCTGCCGCACGGCGCCGAGCATTTTCACGCAGAAGGCTTCGTAACTGGCGACCAGGTTCAACCCACCCTGGTTGGCCAGGCAGGCCGATACCACGGCCTCTTCGTTCAGCGCTGTGATGATGCGCCCGTCAATGGCTTCCAGGTCGCTTTCCGGCTCGTTGACCCGGTGCTTCAGCACCTTGAGCACTTCACCCAGGCGGTTGCTGGCCAGCTCGTCCGGATTACCGACGCGCGGGCGCAGCTGCGGATTGGCTGCGGTGAGATCGACGAAGAAACGATCGACCGCCGTCATCGGCGAACAGGCATCGTCGCGATAGGCCAGCGTCGGCAACCTGGGCGATGCCGGGCAACGCAGCGCCAGAGGGTTGTCGCGCTCCAACGGCCGCCCCCGACGATGCTGGCCAAAGGTGGCCAGGGCGTCCTGCAATGTGTCTTGGGGAACGAACAGCTGTGCGCTGTGCTGATTGAACAGCTGGCGGGCCTGCTCGTCGTCTCGCGGGTTGGCCGGCAGCGGCAGGTTGTGCGCCGCATTGCTGCCCGCTCCGTAGAAGCCGAAGCCCTTTTGCGTATGGGCGATGCCGTAGGGGATCGGCAGTGGATAGCGCAGGATGCCGCGTTGTTTTTCATCGACCGATGGCTCAGGCGCATTTCCATCTCCCAGAGCGTCGCGATGAACGCGGCCGGGTCGGTGCCATCGAACAGGATCGGGTCAAAGCCGCAATGGCTCAGGTGCTGACGGAAGCCTTCCAGCCTTCGTGGGTACCAGCTGCGTACGCTGCTCGATCCGCCGTCCATTGGCGATCATCACCGGCAGTGCCACGCCGCAATCCTCGGCGCGCCACCAGCGCGGAATCCAGTCACTACCGCGCTGTTCCTCGGCCGCCCCATCGGAGAGAAACGCCACCAGCGTCTCGCCTGGCAGCGGCATGTGCGCATACTCCAGTTCGGCGAAGCCGAGATAGCCGCCTTCGGCAATGCCACCTGCGGTATGCGGATTGACGTGACTGCCCAAGGGCGCGAGCGGGCTGCCATCGCTGGCCAGACGGTAGCCATAGAAATCCTGCAGCAGGCGATTGAGCCTTCCTCGCCGCCACCGTAGGCCTGCGCCTGTTCCGGATGCAGGTTATCGGTCAGGACATTGAGGGCCTCGATCGCTGCCACACAGTGCCCCTGCCCCATCATCCACGCACGGGTCTTGCCGGTCAGCGCATTCAGACCGAGATAACCGGCATAGGCCGGCACCATGTTCAGCGCGCCCCCGGTATGGCCTTCAGGCCGGGGCTTGAAGTCTTCGGCGGCGAGCGCCGAACCATCCAGCCGGACGCGCTCGGCGTAGGTCATGTGCACCACCAGCCACAAGGCCGCGCTCGCGATTCGATCGATCGCCTGCAGCAGCCGGTAGACGGCGGCCAGGTCCGCCTGATGCCCCGCCTGAACCAGCTGGTGCGCCAGCCGAAACACCGCCGCCTGGGTCTCCAGCTTGTGCCCGAACGGCCCGTAGCCCTGGCGCCAGCTGGCGAACTCCGGTTGCGCCTGGGCGTGTTGTTCCAGTTCTGCAAGGCTGGGCAATAGCTGGCTCATGGGTCACTCCGTCGCTTGAGGTTGTGCGATAGTCTAGCCAGTACCTGCCGGATGCTCGCTGACGTGTATCAAGGCCTTCCGGGCCAAGGACGGGCATGCTGGCCTCATCCTACCGAACAGGAAGTCATCCATGGCGCTGCTCAGTTTTCTAGGTGCTGTACGGGAAGTCACCGGTTCCTGCTATCTGATAGAGACCCATGCCGGTGCCAGGGTTCTGCTCGATTGCGGTATGCGTCAAGGCCGACGCAAAGAGGAAGACAGCAATCGCCAGCCCTTCGCCTTCGATCCTGCGCGCATTGACGCGGTAGTGCTATCGCACGCCCATATCGATCACTCGGGTCTGCTGCCGCGCCTGGTCGCCGAGGGCTTTCGCGGGCGCATTCATTGCACTGCCGCGACCGCCGAACTGCTGGAACTGATGCTGCTGGACGCCGCGCAGATCCAGGAAAAGGACGCCGAGTGGGAAAACCGCTGGCGGGCACGGATCGGCAAGCCGTTGATTCAGCCGCTCTACACGCGCCTGCATGCCGAGCGCATGCTTGGTCGTCGCGAGGCACATGACTACGGCGTCGCCATCGAGGTCGCGCCCGGCGTCACCGCCACCTTTCACGATGCCGGCCACATTCTGGCTCGGCAATCGTCCAGGTCGATGTCGAGGATCTCGGCCAGACCCGTCGCCTGGTGTTTTCGGGCGACCTGGGCAATACCTGCTCGCCACTGATGTTTGCGCCGGCCGTGCTGCGCGAGGCCGACGTGGTGCTGATGGAGTCGACCTACGGCGACCGCGACCATCGCAGCCATGCAGCGACGCTCGAGGAGCTGGCCGACATCCTCCAGCAAGCGCACCGTGACGGCGGCAACGTATTGATGCCGTCGTTCGCCGTCGGCCGTACGCAGGATCTGATCTACTACCTGGGCAAGTTCTACCGCGAAGGCCGCCTGCCGCAGCAGGCCGTGTTTCTCGACAGCCCGATGGCCATCGGCGCCAACGCCATCTATTCACACTTCAAGGATCAGCTGGACCTCAACGGCATCGCCGGCAGCCTCGGCGCAGACAGCACCGGCCGCTACGCCGAGCGCTGGCTGCCAATCCTGCGCGCGACCCCGACGCCCGAGGAGTCCATGGCGATCAACCGCTTCAAGAGCGGCGCGATCATCATCGCCGGTAGCGGCATGTGCAACGGCGGACGCATCCTGCACCACTTCAAACACAACCTGTGGCGCAACGAGTGTCACGTGGTGATTCCGGGCTTCCAGGCGCGCGGAACTCTCGGCCGGGCCATCGTCGATGGGGCACGCAGCGTCAAGCTTCTGCACCAGCGCATCGCCGTCAACGCCAAGGTGCACACGCTGGGAGGGTTCTCGGCGCATGCCGGGCAATCGCAGCTCTCGAGTGGGTCAGCCACTTCGACAAGCGCCCCGAGCTGTATCTCGTCCATGGCGAGCAAGACAAGATGCAGACCCTGCAGCAGGTATTGCGCGATCGCCTGGGCTGGGAGGCGAACATTCCGGAACCTGGCGATCGTATCGCCCTCTGACAGCCATCTGGCCGTCGCGGTCCAGGCCCTGCGACGGCCGCAAGACATGGAGGATGGCACATGCCCTTCGAAGCAGACGATTACCTGTCCCGACACTTCAAGACTGGCGGCGCCGACCTCGCGAAACGGATCGATGAACTGGTCGCGCTGGTCGTCTCGGAAACCAGCCCGAATCTGGCGCTGTACCGGGAAATGTTTGTCACGGTGACGCGCATGGCACAGGCGGACCGCAACCGCTGGGACGCCAAGATCATGCTGCAGACCCTGCGTGAGATGGAGCACGCATTCAGCCGCCTGGAGCAGTTCAAGCGACGCCGCAAGGTCACCGTGTTCGGGTCGGCGCGCACCCCGATGGAGCATCCGCTGTATGGGCTCGCGCGCGAGTTGGGCGAACGTCTGGCGCGCTGCGACTTGATGGTCATCACCGGCGCGGGAGGTGGCATCATGGCGGCCGCCCACGAAGGTGCCGGCCGCGACAACAGCCTGGGGCTGAATATCACCTTGCCATTCGAGCAGCACGCCAACGCGACGGTGGATGGCACCGACAACCTGCTGTCGTTTCACTTCTTCTTCGTGCGCAAGCTGTTCTTCGTCAAGGAGGCCGACGGCCTGGTGCTCTGCCCCGGCGGCTTCGGCACGCTGGACGAGGCGCTGGAAGTCCTGACCCTGATCCAGACCGGCAAAAGCCCGCTGGTTCCGGTAGTACTGCTCGACATGCCAGGCGGCACCTATTGGCGCGATGCCCTGCAGTTCATGCGGCACCAGCTGGAAGAAAACCGCTACATCCTGCCGAGCGACCTGCGCTCATGCGGCTGGCCGACAGTGCGGAACAGGCCACGCGGAGATCACCAATTTCTACCGCAACTTCCACTCCAGCCGCTGGCTGCAGGATCGCTTCGTGATCCGCATGAACCATGCACTGAGCAACGAGGCGCTGGAGCACATCAACGAGGCCTATGCCGATCTGTGCACAAGCGGCGAATTCGAGCAGCAACCCTGTTGCTCGATGGAGCTCGACGAGCCTGAACTGCAGCGCCTGCCCCGGCTCAGCTTCATTTTCAACGGGCGCAATTACGGTCGCCTGCGCGAGCTGATCGACTATCTCAACGAAACCGAAAGCTGGGCCGCCGCGCTACCCACGGAAGACTGAATACCCATTCGAGACCAGCGCAGAGCTACGCAGTGGCCAGTCGTAACGGAACCCGAAGTGAGGCATCTTCGAACGGCGCCGGGCTGATCGGTGCCCAATCAGTCGAGCCGGCCGCGCTGCAGCAGCCGCCCGATCAACTCGAGTGGATAGCCCCGGTAGACCAGGAACCGTGTTTGCCGGGCGCGCTCGCGCGGGTCGCCCGGAAGCACGCCGAAACGACGCTGCCACAGCGCCTCGAGCTGCTCGCCCCAGTCGTAACCGCAGGCCTGCAAGGCTTGCTCGACTTCGCCACGCGGCAGGCCGCGCTGCGTCAGCTCTTCGCGGATCCGTAGCGGGCCATAACCGCTGCCGGCCCGTCCCCGGATAAAGCTTTCGATGTAGCGCGACTCGGACAGCAAGCCTTCGTCCGCCAGGCGCTCGAGCGCCGCCTCGATGAGTTCTGCCGGTGCGCCGCGCTGGCGCAACTTGCGGGTCAGCTCGACGCGCCCATGCTCGCGCCGAGCCAGCAGATCCATGGCGGCCCGCCGCACGGCGGCGGGGCTATCCAGGATGACCGGCATGGCGATCAGTAGTCGGCTTCGACCAGATCATCCTCGGCCACAGCACCGGCCGCCGCCTTGCTGTTCGAGGAGACCACCAGCAGCTTTTCACGAACCAGCCGCTCGATCTCTTCGCCTACAGCCGGGTTGTCCTCGAGGAACTTGGCCGCGTTGGCTTTACCCTGCCCGATCTTGCTGCCCTGATAGCTGTACCAGGCGCCGGACTTCTCGACCAGGCCCTGCTGCACGCCCAGGTCGATGACCTCGCCACTGCGGTAGATGCCCTTGCCGTACAGAATCTGGAACTCGGCCTGGCGGAACGGCGGCGCCACCTTGTTCTTCACCACCTTGACGCGGGTCTCGCTGCCAACCACCTCGTCGCCCTCCTTCACCGCACCGGTGCGGCGAATGTCCAGACGAACCGAGGCATAGAACTTCAGTGCGTTACCACCGGTGGTGGTCTCGGGGCTGCCGAACATCACGCCGATCTTCATGCGGATCTGGTTGATGAAGATGACCAGACAGTTGGCGTTCTTGATGTTGCCGGTGATCTTGCGCAGCGCCTGAGACATCAGACGCGCCTGCAAACCGACATGGGAGTCACCCATTTCGCCCTCGATCTCGGCCTTGGGCACCAGCGCCGCAACCGAGTCGACGATGATCACGTCGACGGCATTGGAGCGCACCAGCATGTCGGTGATTTCCAGCGCCTGCTCACCCGTATCCGGCTGAGAAACCAGCAGATCCTCGACATTGACGCCCAGCTTGGCGGCATAGTCGGGGTCGAGCGCGTGCTCGGCGTCAACGAAGGCGCAGGTCGCGCCCTTCTTCTGGGCTTCAGCAATGACGGACAGGGTCAGCGTGGTCTTACCGGACGACTCGGGACCGTAGATCTCGACGATACGGCCCTTTGGCAAACCGCCGATGCCCAGCGCGATATCGAGCCCGAGCGAGCCGGTCGAAATAGCCGGAATGGCCTGACGATCATGATCGCCCATGCGCATGACCGCACCCTTGCCGAACTGCTTTTCGATCTGGCCCAGAGCCGCAGCCAAGGCACGCTTCTTGTTCTCGTCCATTCAATTCCTCACTTGATCAAGAGGGCCAAAGGCCACGAACAACTGTATAAGTAGACAGTATTAGAGCATAGGCCGTTTTACTCGCCTAGCCCCGCTGGGGATTTTCTCCGACGACCAGCGCGATCAGCCCCTGCAGCGCCGCCTCGACCGTTTGTCTGCGCACGGCGCAGCGGTCACCGGCGAACTGGTAGCGCCGGCTGAACAGCCGATCGTCGTCGCCCCAGGCAATCCACACGGTGCCAACCGGCTTGTTCGGCGACCCTCCGCCTGGCCCCGCCACGCCGCTGACCGCGACCGCATAGCGTGCGCCACTATGGGCCTGTGCCCCGGCCACCATGGCGCGCACGACTTCGTCGCTGACCGCACCGACGCTTGTGAAAAGCGCTGCCGGAACGTTCAGCTGGCTGGTTTTCTGCGCATTCGAATAGGTGATGTAGCCTGCCTCGAACCAGGCCGAGCTACCGGCGATCCGCGTGATCGCTTCGGCGATGCCACCACCAGTACAGGATTCGGCCGTGGTCACCTGCGCACCACGCAGCGCCAGCTCGTCGCCCAGCCGTTGTGCCAACTCCGTGATATCCATGGTGCCCTCAACCTATGTGTCGGCCCGATACCCTACACCAGGATGGCACTCGAAACAGCGGCAGGCGACCGCCGCCTCGTGCGATCCGCGGGGCCCGGATAGGGGCAAAGCGCCCCGTCTTCCGTGCTACCCTTTGCCGCTTTGCGTGCGTCGCCTTCGTCTGGCGACGCCAGCCACCGCCGCCTGTCGGGCACACCGATTCACGCGCCAAGCCGAAGCAACCGATGACCAAGTCGAACACCGATCTCTCCGCCCATACCCCCATTGTGCTCCAGTAGTTCGAGCAAAACAGGCTGAAGCCTGGTAAATAGCGGGCTTCAGTACTCATTCTGCCGCTGGCGTGCAGCCTGCATTTAGCATTGAATGGCATGGAATGGCGCTGCGTTTGCCCCATTTTTGCCCCAAGCCCCGTCATAAATCACTCGCACAGACATAGCTCTGAGGCACGCAATACCGCCTCCTCGCAAATAAGCGGATTCATAGCGAGTGCAAGATTGAAAAGGCCAAGGCTCAGGTGCGCGCCAAGGTCGAGCATCCGTTCCGGGTAATCAAGCGCCAGTTCGGTTACACCAAGGTGCGCTTTCGCGGCTTGGCCAAAAACACGGCGCAACTGGTGACACTGTTCGCTCTGTCGAACCTGTGGATGGCGCGCCGACATTTACTGACGAATGCAGGAGAGGTGCGCCTGTAATGCGGGAAATGGCCACCGGAGTGGGGTCCGGGTGGCGAAAACGTAAGAAATACTCGTCGAATTGATTGTTTTTTGATCATTTGGCGAGTTTAAAAGTTGCGCTAGGTGGTATGCCGGGGAAATACATGGCTACTTCAGACCATCCCTAGCTGCCGAAAGCGCGCGACAAGCGCCCGCCGTTAAGGCTGAGTTTGGTCGTTGACTTGAAGACTTCCTAACTGGACTTGAGCAGCAGTCGCTGCTTGACGATCACACACAGTGTCGACAGCAGGCCCTTGGACGTCATCGCACGCGAAACGGGTTTTCGCGACCGACGCCATATGCGCGAAGTTTTTGTCCGCGGATTCGGCATGCCCGTCAGAAGAGATGTGCGAAAAATGCTGGCTTGATGCTGCGAGTTCCCCGAAAGGTCGTTTTCTACGGCGAGCATTAATATTGCTTCGCGTCAGGAAATCACGCTAACTGACGCAGCCTTAATGCCTGAAGAGGAGCGCCGACCATGGCCAGCGGCGACAAGGAACCAGAGAACTCCCCCAGCTTCTGGCGGACTCAGGAGATGTTGCTGCTGCAGCAGGTAACCGCATTGGCCGGGCGGGACTTTTCTCCCGATACCGTAATGAGGGAGATGCTTCACCTACTGTCCGAACTGTTGGGGTTGAACCGCGGGCGAATCGTGTTGCTCGACGAATCGGGCCAATCGAGCCGAATCCGCTATGCCTACGGACTGACCGCAGACGAAGTCAGCCGCGGGCGTTACGCACCAGACGAAGGTGTAACCGGACGAGTACTGGCTCGAGGTCAGTTGATCATCGTTCAGGACATCGATAACGATCCGCTGTTTCTCGGCCGCATGGTCGCGCGTAACAACCTCCCTTCCGGGCCGGTTTCCTATATCGCATTACCGATCCAGATCGGCCAGCGCACCATCGGCGTACTGGCCTGCCATCGCATCCGCAGCCGCGCACGCCCATTGGCAGATGACCTCACCATCCTGAGAATCCTGGCGACGTTTGCCGGCAGATCCTCCATCTGGAAGAACACCTTAGGGAAAAACCGAGGCGCTCGAACAACGCAACGCCCTACTGGCCCGGGCACTGGAGACCCGCTCCAGCCGCTACGGGATTATCGGCAGCGCGCCCCAGCTGCTGCGCGCGCTCTCAGAACTGGAGCGCGTTGCGAATACCACCGCAAGCGTGTTGCTGCTCGGCGAGTCCGGAACCGGCAAGGAGTTGTTCGCGCGTGCATTGCACCTGTCCAGCCCCAGACGGGACAAGCCGTTTATCCGCGTGAATTGCGCAGCCATTCCCGATTCGCTATTCGAGTCGGAGTTGTTCGGCTACGAGCGAGGCGCCTTCACCGGGGCGCAAACGGCGCGTGCCGGCTGGTTCGAGCAGGCAGATGGCGGCACCATTTTCCTCGATGAGATTGGCGAGCTTCCGCTGGCCATGCAGACCAAGCTGCTACGTACGCTGCAGGAGGGCACCATCACCCGCCTCGGGGCCAAGCGCGAGCTGCACATCGACGTCCGGCTGGTGGCAGCCACTAACCGTGAACTGGAGACCGAAGTCGCCGCCGGCAACTTCCGCCAGGACTTGTACTACCGGCTAAACGTCATCCCGATACGCCTGCCCTCGCTGGCTGAGCGCCGGTCTGACATCCCCGGCTGGTGCTGCACTTCCTCAACCGGATCAACCAGGCCAACCAGCGAAACGTCAGCCTAAGTGCCGAGGCGATTAAGCGCCTGCAGCGGCATGCGTGGCCGGGCAACATTCGCGAGCTGTCCAATGTCATCGAGCGAATGGTGCTGCTAGCCGACCACGCCCTGTTGAGCGCAGCGGACGTCGACCGCTACCTGCCACGGGACAACGAGCAAGCTGCGCCGACACCTCCCCTGGCCACGTCACCGCCCAGCTCCCTGCCTATATCGAGGACATCCGACCTTACGTCTCGGTGACCTCCCATACTGCCGATGCGCTGCGCCAGGCGCTGGACCGCTGTGGCGGAAACAAGACGCGCGCCGCTCAGCTGCTGGGCATGACCGCGCGCCAGTTCCACTACCGCTGGCAGAAACTGGTAGCCATTCGCTGAAGCCGAACACAATGTCGACAATGTCGACATTGTGTTCGACTCTACTCCGGTTCAGCGAAGGAAAAAATCAGGCCAAAACAAAATTAGCACCCCGTAACAGACTGAAATGTAACGATATTTTTTAAATCTTCGACAGCTGGCATGGCAGTTGCGATATCCCATTCAGCCAGGACTGACATCGCGTTGGTACTGATGAACTGAATGGAGAGCACCATGAACGCACCTGCACCTACCACCGTTAAAACCTACCTGCGACCGATCGATCGAGACGGCCTGATGGCCTTCGCCGAGAAGGGCCGCAACAACCCGGCCAGCCGCGGCACCAACAAGGTCCATACGGTCATGCAGGGCATGTACCGCAGCCTCAGCTATGTCGGTGACCACGAGGCCGTTGTGGTCGACGAGCCGCTGCACCTGTTCGGTGAAGACACCGCGCCCGCTCCGGGCGAGATCGTGCTCTCCGGGCTGGGTGGCTGTCTTGCCGTAGGGATTACAGCAGTGGCCACCTGGAAGCAGGTCAAGCTCAGCAAGCTGGAAATCTTTCTGGAAGCCGACATTGGCAACCCAGCGGCGTGGGGTGCCGGCGGTGCACCGATGCAACCGGAGCAAATGGGCTTCCAAGAGATTCGCGTAAAGGTCTTGGTGGAGGGCGATGCCACTCGCGAAGAGCTCGACGAGATCGTCAAGCACGCCAACTTCTACTCGCCCGTGGCCAATAGCATGCGCAATCCCATTCCGTTCAGCATCGCGCTGGCCGACTGAGCAACGCATCGAGGAGGTCACCATGAACAGTGTCGCCGCGCCCGTTGCTGAGCTGACACCCAGCGTAAACGACAAAACCATGCTCCAGCGGGTATCCGAGATAGCCAGCGGGCCTCTCGCCGAGGCCGCCAGCCGTATCGACCGGGAGGGTTACTACCCGCTGGACATCATGGCGCGCCTCGCCGAGGTGGGCGCGTTCGGCGCGCATCTGGACCGGCGCGGGGCCGACTTTGGGCTTGCGCTGGCAGCTACCAGCGAGATCGCCCGCAGCTGTGGCTCCACCGGCTTTCTCGCCTGGTGCCATAACGTCTGCGGCCTGTACATGGAGCAATCGGCGAACCCGGCTCTGCTGGCGCGCTTGAACGACCACGTCGAAGGTCGTAGCTTCGGCGGTACCGCACTGTCCAACCCGATGAAGGCCATGGCCGGCATCGAGCCGATGTTGTTGCGCGCACAGCGGGTGCCAGGCGGCTATCGGGTGAGCGGTTCACTGCCCTGGGTCAGCCACATCGCCCCCGGGCAGTACTGCGGCGCGATTGCGGCTGTCGAACGGGTCGATCGCACTCGGACCCACGAGATCATGTTTCTGCTCGATCTGGATGAGCGCGTCGAGCTTAAGCATTGCCCCGCGTTTTCCGGCATGGAAGGCACCAGCACCTGGGGCATCCGCCTGACTGACCACTTCATTGGCGAAGACCAGCTCATCGCCGACCCCGCCGGGCCCTTCGTCAACCGCGTACGCGCCGCCTTCATCCTCCTACAGGTCGGCATGGCGACCGGCCTTGTGCAGGCCAGCCTGGACGCGATGAACGAGGTCGAGCCGGTACTGGGGCACGTCAACCAGTTCCTTCATGACCGTCCCGACGTGCTCCAGGCCGAATTTGCAGAGCTCAATTCACGGGTCGCCGAGCTGGTGCGCACCCCTTACGAAACCGACAAGGACTTCATGCTCGACGTGCTCGATGCGCGCGTGCAAGGCGCCGAGCTGGCGCTGCGTGCGACTCAGTCGGCCCTGCTGCACCAGGCGCGCGCGGTTACCTGATGAGTGCCGGGCCACAACGGCGCGTCCGCGAGGCGCACTTCGTGGCGATCGTCACCCCGGCGATCAAGCACCTGCGCTATCAGATGAACCGCCTGATGCAGGAGGCCCAACCAGCATGAGCGCAATCACCCAAGCCTGGCGGCAGTTCATCTGCCGTGCCTGTGGCCTGATCTATGACGAAGCGCTCGGTGATCCGGACAGCGGGCTGGCGCCCGGCACCCGCTTCGAGGACATTCCTGATTACTGGGAATGCCCACTTTGTGGCGTGACCAAGCTGGATTTCGAACCCTACGTGATGCGCGAGGCGCCAGCTGCCGTGGCGATGCCGGTCGGGCCCCGCGAGACAGGCATCGTGGTGGTCGGTGGCGGGCTGGCCGGCTGGTCGGTCATCGAAGCAATCCGCGCCATCGATCAGAGCACCCCCATCACGCTGGTCAGCGGTTGCAAGGGCGACCTATATCACAAGCCCGAACTGTCAGTCGCGCTCAGCCGCGGTCAGTCCGCCGACAAGCTGGTGCGTGAGCGCGCCGCCGAGGCCGCTGTTCGGCTTGGCGTGCGCCTTTTGCCGGAAACCTTCGCCGTAGGCCTTTCCGCACGGCTCCGTCAACTGCGCACCACACGCGGCAACCTGAACTACACCCGGCTGGTTCTCGCTCAGGGTGCCCGCCCCGCACTGCCCGTTGCGCTGCCGGCCGAGCTCTGCTGGCGCGTCAACCACCTGCACGGCTGGGCCGGTCTGCAGGCGCGGCTGGCCGAGCGCAGCCCTCAGGACGTAGCGGTTATCGGTGCCGGGATGATCGGCTGCGAGATCGCCGAGGACCTGGCGCGAGCGGGTCACCGGGTCACGCTGGTGGATCGTCAATCACTGCCGCTGGCGACCTGTTGCCCGAGCCGGCGGCCCGCCGTCTGCACGCCGCGCAACGCCAGTTGGGCATCGAGCTGCTCGGCGACGTCGAAATCGACTCGCTGACCTTGCTCCCCGACGGCCGCAAGCGCCTGCTGACTCGCTGTGGCCAGCGCCGTGACGTGGACCAGGTGATCGCCGCTACTGGCCTGGCCACCGAACCCCGCCTGGCGCGCCTGGCCGGCCTGGATTTCGCACGCGGCATCAGCGTTGACCCCGCCACGCTGCAGACCAGTGACCCGGACATCTATGCCCTGGGCGACTGCATCAGTCTCGGCGGTATGCCTGCCGCTTCATAGAGCCCATTGCCCGCCAGGCGCGCGCTATCGCCGCCCATATCGCGGGCGTGCCGGGCGCGTCCTACTGCCACAGCGACCCGGTCATCAGGCTGAAGACCGCTCCTTGCCGATCGCCCTGCACGGCATGCCTCGTGCAGACGGGCATTGGCATGTCGTCCAGGAAACCGAGGGCTTTCTGCTCATGGAACAACGAACCAACGGCACGACTACGTCAACGCTGCGGGTTGGCCGCGCCGACGCCGCGTGACTGCAGACCAAACTGGAGGGTACAGACATGAGCGACGATAACTTCTTCCGCCCCTATTCGGAGCACGCCACGCTGACCGGTTGTGCCTGTGGAGAGCACGAAAGTCCCGAAGCGCATGATCGCGCTGCGGAACAGGCGCGACTGGCACGCTCGCGCGACCGGGAAATGCTGTCGCAGGACTTCGTCGAGGCCGCGGCGGTGCGCGCGCTCTTCCCTAACGACGTGACGCGCCGGCGCTTTCTCCAGGCGGTCGGTGTCGGCACGGCAATGGCCGCCATCTCCAGCGTGCTGCCGCTGACGTCACTGCAGGCGATGGCCGATGAACGCGGGCCGCTGGAAAAGACCAACCTGAAGATCGGCTTCATCCCCATCAACTGCGCCACGCCGCTGATCATGGCTGACCCGCTCGGGCTGTATCAGGAGCAGGGCCTGTCGGTAAGCCTGCAGAAGACCGCCGGCTGGGCACTGGTGCGCGACAACATGCTCAACAGCGAGCTGGACGCATCACACATGCTCGCCCCCATGCCGTTGGCGATCAGCATGGGCCTGGGCTCGAATCCGCAACCGATGCGGGTCGCCACCATCCAGAACATCAACGGCCAGGCCATCGTGCTGGCGCTCAAGCACAAGGAAAACCGCGACCCGAAGAACTGGAAAGGCTTCAAGTTCGCCATTCCCTTCGAATATTCGATGCACAACTTCCTGCTGCGCTATTACCTCGCCGAGCACGGGCTGGACCCGGACCGCGACGTGCAGCTGCGTGTAACGCCGCCGGCCGAGATGATCGCCAACCTGCGGGCCGGCAACATCGATGGTTTCTTCGGCCCCGAGCCGTTCAACCAGCGCGCCGTGTATGACCAGGTCGGCTTCATCCATGTGCTGTCGAAGGACCTTTGGGATGGCCATCCATGCTGCTCCTTCGGTGTATCCGAAGCCTTCATCAAGGAAAACCCCAATACGTTCGCCGCGCTCTACCGCGCCATTCTCAACGCTGCCGCCATGGCTCAGGACAAGGCCCAGCTGCCGACCATCGCCAAGGCGATCTCAACGCCGAATTACCTCAACCAGCCGGAGACGGTGATCCTCCAGGCGCTTTCCGGGCGCTATGCCGATGGCCTGGGCCAGGTACAGAACGAGCCGCAACGCTCCGGCTTCGACCCCATGCCCTGGTACTCCATGGCCACCTGGATGCTGACCCAGATGAAGCGCTGGGGTTACGTGAAGACGGATGTTGATTACAGCGCGCTGGCCGAGCAGGTGTTTTTGCTCACCGACGCACGCCGACAGATGGCTGCGCTGGGCATGGCCGAAGCCGAGGCTCAGCCGGCCAGTGGCTACAAGCCGTTCGAGGTGATGGGCAGGCCATACGATCCGACGGCCCCGGACGACTACCTGGCCGGCTTCGACATCCGCCACGCATGAGGACCCGACCATGAACAATCATCTTCGCCTGAAGGCGGCGTTGGTCTCGGTATTGTTGCTGGCCGCACTGTTGCTGGTCTGGCAGACCGCCACCCATACCCCCGCCCAGCAGACCGACGTGAGCGCGGCAGACGCCGAATACGCCGCGCTCATGGGGCAAACGGCCGAGGCGCCGAAAAAAGACGGCTTCCCGACGCCGGCGCAGTTCTTCGAACTGGCGGGCCAGCAGCTGAGCGAACCCTTCTACGACCGTGGCCCGAACGACAAGGGCATCGGTATCCAGCTTGCGCATTCGCTCGGGCGCGTCGCGCTCGGCTATCTGATCGCACTGGCCGTGGCGATTCCGCTCGGCTTCGTGATCGGCATGTCGCCGCTCCTGTACCAGGCACTCAACCCCTTCATTCAGGTGCTCAAGCCCATCTCGCCACTGGCCTGGATGCCGATCGCGCTATACACCATCCGCGATTCATCGGTTTCGGCGGTGTTCGTGATCTTTATCTGTTCGATCTGGCCGATGCTGATCAACACCGCATTCGGTGTAGCCGGGGTTCGCAAGGACTGGCTGAACGTCGCCCGCACGCTGGAGGTATCGCCGCTGCGCAAAGCCTTCTGCGTGATCCTGCCGGCTGCGGCTCCCACCATCATCACTGGCATGCGCATCTCCATGGGTATCGCCTGGCTGGTCATCGTCGCCGCCGAGATGCTCATAGGCGGCACCGGTATCGGCTATTTCGTCTGGAACGAGTGGAACAACCTTTCCCTGGCCAACGTGATCTTCGCGGTGCTGATGATCGGGATCATCGGGATGCTGCTCGATCTGCTCTTCGCCCAACTGCAAAAGAAGGTGACCTATGTCGACTAAGGCGTTCCTCAAGGTCGAAGGCCTGAGCAAGCGTTATCAGCCAGGCCAGCCTCCTGTATTCGAGAACATCAACTTCAGTCTGGAGCAAGGCGAGTTCGTCTGCGTGATCGGCCATTCCGGCTGCGGCAAGAGCACCATCCTCAATGTACTCGCCGGCCTGGAAGAGCCGAGCAGCGGCGGCGTTGTCATGGCCGGCAAGGAAATCTCCGGGCCGAGTCTGGACCGTGGCGTGGTGTTTCAGGGCCATGCACTGATGCCCTGGCTGACGGTCGAGCAGAACATCGCCTTTGCCGTGAAGTCCCGACACCCGTCCTGGTCGCGCCAGCAGATTGCCCAGCATGGCGCACGCTTCATCGAGATGGTCGGCCTGACCGGCGCTGCGCAAAAGAAGCCGGCGGAGCTGTCCGGCGGTATGAAGCAGCGCGTCGGCATCGCCCGGGCCTTTGCCGTCGAGCCGAAGATGCTGCTGATGGACGAGCCGTTTGGCGCGCTCGATGCTCTGACCCGCGGGGTGATCCAGGATGAACTCGTGAAGATCTGCGCCGCGACCCGGCAAACGGTGTTCATGATCACTCACGACGTCGACGAGGCCATCCTCCTCGCGGACAAAGTGATGCTCATGAGCAACGGACCCAACGCACGGATCGCCGAGATCGTGATCAACACGCTGCCCCGCGAGCGGGCCCGCGAGACCATTCATCACGACCCGCAGTTCTACCGGATACGCAACCACCTCGTGGACTTCCTGGTGCGTCGCTCGAAGACCATTCAGCAAGGTGGCGAAGGTGTGCTCGGTGACCAACCGCTTATCGTCCGCCCGGGCCTCGATGAAACCGACCCACCTCCAACAGACCCGCAAACGCAACAACCGCTGCGCCGCATTCACGCTGTATGAACCCACCTACTGAAGGAATCGATCGATGATTACCGACCGCGCACAAGTTACCCAAATGATCATCTCCGCCAAGGTCATCAACGGCATCAAATGGAGCCAGGCCGCCGAGGCCATCGGCAAAAGCAAGGAGTGGACCACGGCCGGCCTGCTGGGGCAGATGGCCTTCGACAAGGGCCAGGCCGAAACCCTCGGCAAGCTGTTCGGCCTCACCGACGAGGCCGTGGCGTGGCTACAGATCGTGCCGTACAAGGGCTCACTGCCCACTGCCGTGCCGACCGATCCGCTGATCTACCGCTGGTACGAGATCGTCAATGTCTATGGCAGCACCATCAAGGAGCTGATTCACGAGGAATTTGGCGACGGCATCATGAGTGCCATCGACTTCTCCATGGACATCCAGCGCCAGCCGGACCCGAAAGGCGATCGCGTGAATGTGGTGCTGTCGGGCAAGTTCCTGCCTTACAAGAGCTACTGACCGCGCGGCCATCCAACCCGCCCCAGCTTTCCCATATGCAGGTTTAGCGCGCCGCGGCAATTGGCTGCGGCGCCGCACCGGCGTTTATCCTGGCCCAGCGGAGAACACCCGTATGGATCCACTGTTGCTTGGCGCTTCGCCGGCGTGCTGGTTGGCCTGAGCATGGGGCTGACGGGCGCCGGCGGCGGTGTGCTGGCGGTCCCGGCATTGACGATGTTGCTGGGGCTGGACTTGCGTCAGGCCGTACCGCTTGGCCTGCTGGCGATTGGTAGTGCCGCACTGCTGGGAAGTCTCGATGGCTTGCGCCACGGCTTGGTGCGCTATCGGGCTGCCCTGTTCATGGCGGCGATCGGTGTGCTCACCGCTTCGCTCGGCACCCGGATCGCCCAAACGCTGCCGACCGACGTGCTGATGGTGCTGTTCTGCCTCGTACTGATCGTTGTCGCCGTGCGGCAGTGGTCGCAGGGCATGATCCCATCTGGCATCGCTGACGCTGCCTTGTTCAAGCCGTGCCAGCTGGCCCCAGACAAGGGGCGCTTCCGCTGGACGCCCCGTTGCTTCATGCATTTTGGCGCGATCGGCGCCTCGGCCGGATTGCTCACCGGACTGATCGGGGTCGGCGGCGGATTCGTCATCGTTCCGTTCATGCGACGCTACTGCGAGCTCGGCATGCAGGGGGTGGTGGCCACCTCCCTCGCGGTCGTCGCGCTGGTTTCGCTGATCAGCGTCGGACAGGCACTGCATACCGGGATCGTCGTGCCCCCGGAAGGCTGGCTATTCATCGGCGGGTGCGCGCTCGGCATGGCAGTCGGGCGCGTGCTGGCGGCGCAGTTCAGGGCGCGCACCCTCCAGCTCGGTTTCGCCGCGCTAGCCGCGGGCGTAGCCCTGGCGCTGGGTGCACGCAGTCTCACGCACCTGATTGCTTGAGGACCATCAATGAGTCTGGATATTCGCTCGTTCTTCGATCCGGTCACCTCGACCTTTACTCATGTGGTCCATGCGCGGGGCCAGACGCAATGCGCCGTGGTCGATGCAGTGCTGGGCTATGACCCGGTCACGCGCCTGACCGATACGGAGATGGCCGACGAGGTAATAGCTTATATCCAGGCCAGTGGGCTGCAGCTTCAATGGTTGCTGGAGACCCACGTGCATGCCGATCACCTGTCGGCCGCCAGCTACCTGCGCGCCGAACTTGGCGGACGTATCGTAAGCGTTCATTCCACGACGTACTGGACTTACTTTACGTCCCGAAGGGCCTTAGCAATTCCGGTGAGACCTTGTACTGTTTCGTGCCGTTCTCGGCCAGGACGATCACGCTCTTGCGGTTGATCTTGGTGACGATCCCCATAGTCAAGCCAGTTCGGCTTTCGAAGGTCACCTTCAGCCC
>LZQO01000011.1_pt1 | contig 62701 bp, 68 predicted proteins | sample 768571 | NCBI WGS metagenome assembly LZQO01 (sample SAMN05207081, study PRJNA324507) | oil field metagenome | isolation source: sample BH-FW-10 from oil reservoir | place: India: Bombay High | collected 2015-12-01
CCATGAGCTGCGCACGCCGGTGGCGCGCCTGCACTTCGGCCTGGAGATGGCCGAGCAGGCCCAGGAGGCGGACGCGCGCGGCAAGTATCTGGCCGGCATGGACCGTGACATCGACGACCTCGATCGGCTGGTCGAGAGATGCTCGTGTATTCACGCCTCGAGCAGGGCGCGCCGATGCTGCGCATGCAGGCGGTGGACCTGGCGCTGCTGGTCGACCAGGTGATCGAGCGCTCGCGCCGCTGCGTCCCGAAATCGAAATGCGCCGCGGCGACTGCCGCCCGGCAGCCGATGGCAGCGTCTGGGCCGAGGCCGAGCCACATTACCTGCGCCGCGCGCTGACCAACCTGGTCAGCAATGCCATGCGCTACGCCGAGCGCCGCGTGCTGGTGGGGTTTTCCCTTGAGGAGGGCCTTGCCCGGCTCGAGGTGCAGGATGACGGGCCAGGCGTGCCGGAGGCGGACCGCGAGCGGGTATTCGAGCCCTTCCTGCGGCTGGACGACAGCCGTACGCGGGCTTCCGGTGGGCATGGCCTGGGCTTGTCGATCGTGCGGCGCATTCTCTATTGGCACGGCGGGCGAGCGCAGCTGGGCGTCAGCGAACTCGGCGGTGCGCGCTTCAGCCTGGTGTGGCCGCGGACTGCTGGCAGCGAGCGGGTGGCGCGCAGCTAGGCCGGCACGCTGACCAGGCTGAGCAGGTAACCGTCGAACTCGCAGAACTGGCCGTTCAGCTCGCTGCCGCGCGACCAGCCGCCGGGCAGGTCGATCAGCAGGCGCAGCCGCGCGAGCCCTTCGTCGCTGTGCACCAGCTCGGCATCGTGGAAATAGAAGCGCGTGCGCACCAGCGGGTAGAGCGCCTTGAACAGGCTCTCCTTGAGCGAGAAGGTCCGGGTGACCCGCGCACTGCGGGCGGCCTCGTCGAGGGCTTCGTAGCCGTCGAACTCGCCGGGCGTGAGGATTTCACCGGCCAGGCGGTCGGCACGTTCGGCCGGGATCAGCGTTTCCACATCGAGTCCGAGGCCGCGCCAGTGCGTTTCGGGCCCGACCACTGCCGACGCCCAGCCACCACCGTGGGTGATCGAGCCGACCACGCCGGCCGGCCAGATCGGTGCGCGATCCTCGCCCACCTGCGGCACACCCGCGGTGCCAGTCAGGCACCTGAGCGCCTCGCGCGCACAGGCCCGGCCGGCGAGAAACTCGCTCTGCCGCTTGGCCACGCCGCGCACCGGCGGCAGCTGGCAGCGGGCGAAATCGTCCGGATCGAAACGGCTGGGATCGAAGCGGGTGCTGAGCAGCCTGGCCCCGGCCAGCGGTTGCGGCAATGGCCAATGGTCTTGCAGAGGCGCGCAGCAGCGCGGCAGATCGCTGGAATTCATGTGCGGCATTGTGCCTCAAAAGCTTGCCTGGCCGCCTCTGCGAGGCGCACGCCGTCGAGACGGGCCTGTGCCCGCTGCCGGCCGCCTCTCGCCGCGCGCCGCGCCGGCCTGCTAGGGTTGCGCTCATTGCCCATTGCTGGAGACACCGATGTTCGAATCCGCGGAAATCGGCCATGCCGTCGACAAGGCCACCTACGATGCCGAAGTGCCGGCACTGCGCGAGGCGTTGTTGCAGGCCCAGTATCGGCTGCGCAGCGAAGCGCGCTTCCCGGTGCTGATCCTCATCAACGGCATCGAGGGCGCGGGCAAGGGTGAAACCATCAAGCTGCTCAGCGAGTGGATGGACCCGCGGCTGATCCGCGTCGAGAGCTTCGACACCCCAAGCGACGAGGAACTGGCCCATCCGGCCGCGTGGCGCTACTGGCGCCGCCTGCCGCCCAAGGGCACCACCGGGATTTTCTTCGGCAACTGGTACAGCAAGATGCTGCAGGACCGGGTCAACAAACGGATCAAGGGCGCGGACCTGGCCTTGCAGACGCTCAAGGCGCAGCGCCTGGAACGCATGCTCTGCGACGAGGGCGTGTTGATCTTCAAGTTCTGGTTCCACCTGTCCAAGGCGCAGATGAAGGCGCGCTGGATTCGCTGAAGAACGACCCACTGCACAGCTGGCGCATCAGCCCGCTGGACTGGCAGCAGTCCAAGACCTACGACCGCTTCGTGCGCTACGCCGAAACCATCCTGCGCCGCAGCAGCCGGGACTTCGCCCCCTGGTACATCATCGAGGGCGCCGACGAGCGCTATCGCAGCCTGGCGGTCGGGCGCATCCTGCTGCGCGGGCTGCAGGCCGCGCTGGATGAACCGAGCAGTCGCCGCACCGGCGCAGCCGCACACCGCACCGCTGGTCGCCGACATCGAGCGGCTGAGCCTGCTCGACAGCCTCGACCTGACGCAAAAGCTCGACAAGGACAGCTACCAGCAGCAGCTGATCGAGGAGCAGGCCCGGCTGTCGCGTCTGCTGCGCGACCGGCGCCTGCGCAAGCGAGGTGTGCTGGCGCTGTTCGAGGGCCATGACGCGGCGGGCAAGGGCAGCGCCATCCGGCGCATCACCGGCGCGCTCGATCCACGCTTGTACCGCACCATCCAGATCGCCGCGCCAACCGAGGAGGAGCGCGCGCAGCCATGGCTGTGGCGCTTCTGGCGCAACGTGCCCGAGCGCGGCAAGTTCACCATCTTCGATCGCTCCTGGTACGGCCGCGTGCTGGTCGAGCGGGTCGAGGGCTTTTGCTCGCCGGACGACTGGCTGCGCGCCTACAGCGAGATCAACGACTTCGAGGAGCACCTGACCGACGCCGGCATCGTGCTGGTCAAGTTCTGGCTGTCGATCGACAAGCAGACCCAGCTCAAGCGCTTCAAGGAGCGCGAGGACACGCCGTTCAAGCGCTTCAAGATCACCGAGGAAGACTGGCGCAACCGCGAGCGCTGGGATGATTACGCCAGTGCGGTGGCGGACATGGTCGACCGTACCAGTACCGAGATCGCGCCGTGGACGCTGGTCGAGGCCAACGACAAGCGCTTCGCCCGGGTGAAGGTATTGCGCACGCTCAACGAGGCGCTGGAGGCGCGATCGCCGAGAAATGACGCCCGCCGCGGCGGGCGATGGGCGTGCATACGCTCGCTGAATGGTCGTCGCCAGTGCGAAGCGAGCGCCACTATGCTCGGGTCATCTCCAACAACAAGACCCGAGGTGAACCATGCGCGAAGTGGTAATCGTCGACAGCGTCCGGACCGGCCTGGCCAAGTCCTTTCGCGGCAAGTTCAACATGACCCGCCCCGATGACATGGCGGCCCATTGCGTCGACGCGCTGCTCTCGCGCAACGACCTCGACCCGGCACTGGTGGACGACTGCATCGTTGGCGCCGGTTCCAACGAGGGCGCGCAGGGCTACAACATCGGCCGCAACGTGGCGGTGCTTTCGCGCCTGGGCGTGCAGTGCGCCGGCATGACGCTCAACCGCTTCTGCTCGTCCGGCCTGCAGGCGATCGCCATCGCCGCCAACCAGATCGCCTCCGGCTGCAGCGACGTGATTGTCGCCGGCGGGGTGGAATCGATCACCCTGACGGCCAAGAGCAAGAACACCGATCACCTCTACAACCCGGTCATCCAGCAGCAGGTGCCGGGCATCTATCACAGCATGGGGCAGACCGCCGAGACCGTCGCGCGGCGTTACAACGTGAGCCGCGAGCAGCAGGATCTCTATGCCCTGCAAAGCCAGCAGCGCACCGCGCGCGCGCAGGCCGAAGGGCTGTTCGCCGACGAGATCGTGCCGATGTCGGTGCGCTATTTCACCGAGGACAAGGCGACGGGCGCCCGGACCGAGCACGAGGGTGTGGTCGACCGCGACGACTGCAACCGCCCGGATACCACGCTCGAAGGCCTGGCCTCGCTCAAGCCGGCCTTTGCCGAGGACGGTTCGGTCACCGCCGGTAACGCTTCGCAGCTCTCCGACGGCGCCTCGATGACGCTGGTAATGAGCCTGGAAAAGGCCATCGCGCTGGGGCTCAAGCCACGAGCCTTCTTCCGTGGCTTCACCGTCGCCGGCTGCGAGCCGGACGAAATGGGCATCGGCCCGGTGTTTTCGGTGCCGCGCCTGCTCAAGGCCAAGGGGTTGTCGGTCGAGGATATCGACCTCTGGGAACTCAATGAGGCCTTTGCCTCGCAATGCCTGTACTGCCGCGACCGGCTGGGTATCGACAACGAAAAGTACAACGTCAACGGCGGTTCGATCGCCATCGGCCACCCGTTCGGCATGACCGGCTCGCGTACCACCGGGCACCTGATCCGCGAATTGCAGCGACGCAACCTGCGCTACGGGGTCGTGACCATGTGCGTCGGCGGCGGCATGGGTGCGTCGGGCCTGTTCGAAGCGGTGCGCTGAGAGGACAGGCAGGCGGCCCTGCCAGGCGGTGGATGGCTGCGGCCATCCATACGGCGGAGGATGCGTAGGGTGGATAACCGCGAAGCGTTATCCACCGTCCGGCTCATCGCAGCCTCGTGGGGTGGGCTTCAGCCCACCTTTTTCCTGAGCGCAAGGGCAGGCGACCCCGCCAGGCGGTGGATGGCTGCCGCCATCCACCTACGCCGCCGCTCAGCCCTGCTGGCCGGATTCGAGCATGCTTTCCGGGCGTACCCACTGGTCGAATTCTTCGTCGCTGAGGTAACCCAGCTCCAGCGCGGCCTCGCGCAGGGTTTTGTTCTCCGCATAGGCCTTCTTGGCGATCTGCGCGGCCTTGTCATAGCCGATGTGCGGATTCAGCGCCGTCACCAGCATCAGCCCGCGCTCCAGATGCTCGGCCATACGCCCGGCATCCGGCTCCAGACCGGCCACGCAATGGGTGTTGAAGTTGCGACAACCGTCGGCGAGCAGACGGATCGACTGCAGCAGGTTGTGGATGATCACCGGCTTGAACACGTTGAGCTGCAGATGGCCCTGGCTCGCGGCGAAGCCGATGGTCATGTCGTTGCCCATGACCTGGCAGGCGAGCATCGACAGCGCTTCGCACTGGGTCGGGTTGACCTTGCCCGGCATGATCGAGCTGCCGGGTTCGTTGGCCGGCAGCCGGACTTCGGCGAAGCGCCGCGCGGGCCGGACCCGAGCAGGCGCAGGTCGTTGGCGAGCTTCATCAGCGCCACGGCCAGGGTTTTCAGCGAACCCGACAGGGCAACCAGCGGCTCGTGACCGGACAGCGCCGCGAATTTGTTCGGTGCCGAGACGAACGGCAGGCCGGACAGCGCTGCCAGCTCGGCGGCGACCGCTTCGGCAAAACCATGCGGCGCATTCAGCCGGTGCCGACCGCGGTGCCGCCCTGGGCCAGTTCGTAGACCGCCGGTAGCGCATTGCGGATCGCCTGCTCGGCGATGTCCAGCTGCGCTACGAAGGCCGAAAGTTCCTGGCCGAAGGTGATGGGTGTGGCATCCATCATGTGGGTGCGCCCGATCTTGACCAGCTTGCCGTGGCGGGCGGCCTGTTCGGCGAGCCCGCCGGAGAGTTCCGCGATCGCCGGCAGCAGGTCCTGTTGCACAGCCTTGGCCGCGGCGATGTGCATTGCGGTCGGGAAGCAGTCGTTGGAGCTCTGCGCGCGGTTGACGTGATCGTTCGGGTGCACCGGGCTCTTGCCGCCGCGTGTGCCGCCGGCCAGTTCGTTGGCGCGGCCGGCGATCACCTCGTTGACGTTCATGTTCGACTGGGTGCCACTACCGGTCTGCCAGACCACCAGCGGAAACTGGTCGTCATGCTGGCCGTCGAGAATCTCGTCGGCGGCCTGCTCGATCAGGCGCGCCACATCCGGTGGCAGGTCGCCGATCCGGTTGTTCACCCGTGCCGAGGCCTTCTTGATCAGTGCCAGCGCGTGCACCACGGCCAGCGGCATGCGCTGATCGCCGATGGCGAAGTTGCCCAGTGAACGCTGTGTCTGCGCGCCCCAGTAGGCGGCCTCCGGTACCTGCACTTCGCCCAGGCTGTCGGTTTCGATGCGAGTCATGCCGTGCTCCATTGCGTACGAGTCCAGTATAGGCCGCGCCCGGACGGGGCCGGTTCCCCGCCGGGTGCCTTGTGGGCATTGGAACTCCGGGCGCAGAATGTGTCCATTCAGGCTGACTATCGCCCTTCGAAGGAAAAACCAATGCCCAAGATTTCCATCCTCGGCTGCTGCGGCGCGCTGCTGCTCGCCTGGCGAGCGGCTCTGTCGCGGCCGACCAGGCCAGCCATGCGGCCAAGGCCGAAGCCTTCCTGCAACTGGCCAAGGCCGACCGTCTGGCTGTACCGGTCTACGCCCAGGTGCAGCAGATGTTCGCCCAGCGCTTCGCCGAAGCGAAGGCCCCGCAGGACAAGCGCGCCATGCTCGAGCGCTACCAGGCCAAGGCCAATGCTGCGCTGGATCAGGCCATCGGCTGGGAAAAGCTCGAGCCCGAGCTGGTCGCGCTCTACACCGAACAGTTCACCGAACAGGAGCTGGCCGGGCTGATCGATTTCTACCGTTCACCGCTGGGCCGCAAGATGCTCGGCAAGCTGCCGGAGCTCAACGCGCGTTCGGCGCAACTGACCCAGGCGCGCCTGCAGACGGCAGTGCCCGAAGTGAACAAGCTGCTGGCCGACATGACGGCCGAACTCGAACCCGAGAAGAACTGACGGAACCCGCATGAGCAAACTGGACAACATCAAGGTCGCCCTGCAAACGCTGCAACCCGAATACCTGCAGGTCATCGACGAGAGCCACATGCACAGCCGTGGCCAGGAAACCCACTACAAGGCCGTGATCGTCAGCGAGGCGTTTGCCGGGCTGAATGCGGTCAAGCGCCATCAGAAGGCCTACGGCGCCATGGGCGAGCTGATGCAGCAGGTCCATGCGCTGGCGTTGCATACCTACACGCCCGCCGAATGGGCCGAGCAGGGTAGCGCGCCGGCTTCGCCGGTGTGCGCCGGCGGGCACAAGTGAGGCGCCGCCCGGCGCCTGCCTGGCCAGGGTCGTTCTGCTAGAATCCGCCTCCCGCGCCGGCTGTTGCCGGCGCTTCTGTTTCACCACCCCGGTACGCCCTTTGCGCGGGCGGCCACTGGAGGACCTCTTGAAAGAACCCATCGTCGTGGCGGCGCTGTACAAGTTCGTCGGCCTGCCGGACTACGTCGAGCTGCGCCAGCCGTTGCTCGACACCTTGCTGGCGAACGATATCAGGGGCACGCTGCTGCTCGCCGAGGAAGGCATCAACGGCACCGTCTCCGGCACGCGCCAGGGCATCGACCGGCTGCTCGCCTGGCTGCGCAACGACCCGCGCCTGGCCGACGTCGACCACAAGGAGTCGTACTGCGACGAGCAGCCGTTCTACCGCACGAAGGTCAAGCTGAAGAAAGAGATCGTCACCCTCGGCGTGCCGGGCGTGGACCCGAACCGGCGGGTCGGCACCTATGTCGAGCCGCGCGATTGGAACGCGCTGATCGACGATCCCGAGGTGTTGGTCATCGACACGCGCAACGACTACGAAGTCGCGATCGGCAGCTTCGAGGGCGCGGTCGACCCCAAGACCCGCTCGTTCCGCGAATTCCCCGACTATATAAAGGCGCATTTCGACCCGACCCGGCACAAGAAGGTGGCGATGTTCTGCACCGGCGGCATTCGCTGCGAAAAGGCCTCCAGCTACATGCTCGGTGAAGGCTTCGAGGAGGTCTTTCATCTGAAGGGCGGCATCCTCAAGTACCTCGAGCAAGTGCCGCAGGGCGAAAGCCGCTGGCGCGGCGACTGCTTCGTCTTCGACAACCGGGTAACGGTGCGCCACGATCTCTCCGAGGGTGAGTTCGAGCTCTGCCACGCCTGCCGCATGCCGGTGTCGGCCGAAGACCGGGCCTCGGCGCATTTCGTTGCCGGCGTCAGTTGCCCGCATTGCTGGGACCAGCTGCCGGAGAAGACCCGTGCCAGCGCCCGCGAGCGGCAGAAGCAGATCGAACTGGCGCGCGAGCGCCACCAGCCGCACCCGATCGGCCGCGACCCGCGGCGCCACGACGCATGAGCCTGGCGCGACAGGCCGCGGCGATTGAGGCAGGTGAGCAGAACAGGCGAACCAAGGGCGCGCGCCGTGTGCCCAATGCAGTAATCGGCACGGAGTGAGCATGAGCGCCCGACTGATCTATGTGATGGACCCGATGTGCTCCTGGTGCTGGGGCTTCGCACCGGTCATGCAGGCGCTGGCCGAACAGGCCGCCAACCGCGGCGTGGGGCTGCACCTGGTGGTCGGTGGGCTGCGCCGCGAACGCACGCCGATGGACGAAGCCGGGCGGCGCCGCACGCTGGCTTACTGGCAGGCGGTGCATGAGGCCAGCGGCCAGCCGTTCGATTTCGTCGCCGGGCTGCCCGAGGGGCTGGTTTACGACACCGAGCCGGCCTGCCGGGCCCTGGTCGCGGCGCGACAGCTGGAGGCCGAATGCGCCTGGCCGCTGGCCCTGCTGATCCAGCAGGCGTTTTACACCCGCAGCGAAGACGTCACCCAGCCCGCACGGCTGGTCGAACTGGCCGAGCGCACGGGCCTTGCGCGCGATGCCTTCGCCGAGTGCTTCGATGCCGGCACGACACGCGAAGCCACTGCTGCCGATTTCGCCTGGGCCGGGAACCTCGGCATCGCCGGCTTCCCTACCGTACTGGCCGAGCGTGACGGCCAACTGGCCTTGCTGACCAATGGCTACCAGCCACTGGCGGCGTTGGCGCCGTTGCTGGCGCGCTGGCTGGAGCGTGGTGCGCATGGCTGACCAGCTGAGCTGGGCGGAGATCCGCCGCCTCGCCTTGCGCCACCGCAAGGCACTGCTGCTGGCCAACCTGGTCGCGGTGCTGGCCACCCTGTGCAGCGTGCCGATCCCCTTGCTGCTGCCCCTGCTGGTCGACGAGGTGCTGCTGGGGCAGGGCGATGCGGCGCTGCGGGTGATGGACAACTTCCTGCCGCAGGGCTGGCAGACCGCCGTCGGCTACATCGGCCTGATGCTGGCGCTCACGCTGCTTCTGCGCGGCTCGTCGTTGGTGCTCAACGTGCTGCAGGCGCGGTTGTTCGCGCGGTTGTCGAAGGACGTCGTCTATCGCCTGCGGGTGCGGTTGATCGAGCGCCTCAAGCGCATATCGCTGGCCGAGTACGAGAGCCTTGGCGGCGGCACCGTGGCGGCGCATCTGGTGACCGACCTGGACACCATCGACAAGTTTCTCGGCGAGACCCTGAGTCGGCTGTTGGTCGCGCTGCTCTCGATCGTCGGCACGGCGGCGATTCTGGTCTGGATGCACTGGCAGCTGGCGCTGCTGATCCTGCTGTTCAACCCGCTGGTGATCTACGCCACGGTGCAGCTGGGCAAGCGCGTCAAGCACTTGAAGAAGCTGGAGAACGACAGCACGTCGCGCTTCACCCAGGCGCTGACCGAAACCCTCGACGCCATCCAGGAAGTGCGCGCGGGCAACCGCCAGGGCTTCTTTCTCGGTCGGCTCGGGCTCAAGGCTCGGGAAGTGCGCGACTACGCGGTGGCCTCGCAATGGAAGACCGATGCCTCGAACCGCGCCAGCGGCCTGCTGTTCCAGTTCGGCATCGACGTGTTCCGCGCGGCGGCGATGCTCACCGTGCTGTTCTCCGACCTGACCATCGGCCAGATGCTCGCCGTGTTCAGCTACCTGTGGTTCATGATCGGCCCGGTGGAGCAGCTGCTCAGCCTGCAATACGCCTATTACGCCGCCGGCGGCGCGCTGAGCCGGATCAACCAGCTGCTCGCGCGTGCCGACGAGCCGCAGTACGGCACGACGCAGGATCCGTTCGCCGGCCACCAGACCGTCGACATCGAGGTCCGCGGCCTGCGCTTTTCCTACCAGGAGGAGCCGGTGCTCGAAGGGCTGGATCTCTCCATCGCCGCCGGCGAGAAGGTCGCCATCGTCGGGGCCAGCGGCGGTGGCAAGAGTACCCTGGTGCAGCTCCTGCTCGGGCTGTATCGGCCGCAGGCCGGCGAGATTCGCTTCGGTGGCGTGCGCCTGGAAGACATCGGTCTGCCGCTGGTGCGTGACAACGTGGCGGTGGTGCTGCAGCACCCGGCGCTGTTCAACGATACGGTGCGCGCCAACCTGTGCATGGGCCGCGAGCGCGATGACGCGGCCTGCTGGCAGGCGCTGGAGATCGCGCAGCTGGCCGACACCGTACGCCAGCTGCCGCACGGCCTGGACAGCATCGTCGGGCGTTCCGGCGTGCGCCTGTCCGGTGGCCAGCGCCAGCGCCTGGCCGTGGCGCGCATGGTGCTGGCCGAACCCAAGGTGGTGATCCTCGACGAGGCCACCTCGGCCCTCGATGCGGCGACCGAATATGCGCTGCACCAGCAGCTGGCGAACTTCCTCCGGGGCCGCACGACGCTGATCATCGCCCATCGCCTGTCGGCGGTTAAGCAGGCCGACCGGGTGCTGGTATTCGATGGCGGGCGCATCGCCGAGCAGGGCGATCACCAACAGCTGATCGCCGAAGGCGGGCTCTACGCCCGGCTGTACGGGCACCTGCAGCACTAGCACGGCGGCTCACCGGGCGCCGCCGGATGAGTGGCGCCGGAAAATCCTGCCTTTTCGCTCAACTATTGATGAGGGCTGCCGACTGTAAGCTGGATTGCTTTTTAAGGGATTGAATCGATGCACGTTGCCACCAACCCTTTCACCAACCTGCCCGTGGGCCGCAAGCTGGCCATTGGTTTCGGCACGGTGCTGGCGCTGACGCTGGCGGTCACCGCCACCGGCTTCTACGCCGTCGAGGCCACCGTCGCCGGCTCGCAGCGCATCAACAAGCTGGCCGGCGTCAATGCCGGCATCCTCGATGCGCGCGGCGACGAGCGCGACTTCGCGCTGACCCGTGAGGAGCGTGCCGCCGCCGAACTGCGTAGCGGGCTCGCGTCGATCGACAGCGAGCTGGACGCGCTGGGCGCCTCCTCGAACGAGGCGGAGCAGGCCGGCCTGACGCGCATTCGCCAGGCAGTCGACGCCTACGCGGCGCAATTCGATGAATACCGTGAGCTGATCAACCGTGGCCAGCAGCTGCGTGCGCAGATGGGCGAAACCGCGCAGCGCAGCCGGGAGGAGTTCGAGTTCATCGAGCTCGACATGTACGACGCGGTGCGGGCCCTGCGGCTGGAAGGCGACCGCCTGAAGGGCAGCGATCCGCTGACCATCGCCGAGGCGACCTCGGGCCTGACCAAGCAGGTGCTCGACATGCGCACCCTGGAAAATGCCTTCGTCGCCAGCAGCGATCAGCAGTCGGTGACCGATTGGCAGGCCAAGTACAGCGATGTCAGCTCGATTGGCAGCAACCTGAAGATCTGGCTCGACGACGAGCAGAAGAGCTCGATGGACGCGGCCCTGGCAGCGCTCGAGCAGTATCGCGCCGCGTTCGATGAATTTCGCCAGAACCGCAGCAATCGCCTGGCGGCCGAACGGCGAATGGCCGAACTCTCCGGCGAGGTGATCGCCGCCGCGGGTCAGACCCTCGAACTGGCCACCGAAACGATGCGCTCGCAGCGCTCGAACGTCTACCTGCTGCTGGCGCTGATTGGCGGCCTGGCGATTGTTATCGGTGCGCTTGCCGCGCTGACCATCACCCGCATGATCGTTGGCCCGTTGCGCGATACCGTCGCCCAGGCCGAACGCGTGGCGGCGGGCGATCTGTCCCACTCCCAGGCCAGTGCCCGGCGTGACGAGGTCGGCCAGCTGCAGAACGCGATGCACCGGATGAACGAAAGCCTGCGCAACCTGATCGGACGGATCGGCGGCGGCGTCAGCCAGATCGCCGCGGCCGCCGAGCAGCTGTCGGCGGTGACCGCGCAGACCAGCGCCGGTGTACAGACCCAGCGCGAGGAAACCGACCAGGTCGCCACCGCCATGAACGAGATGGCCGCCACGGTGCAGGAAGTCGCGCGCAATGCCGAGCAGGCGTCCCTTGCCGCACGCCAGGCCGACCAGCAGGCGCGTCAGGGCGACCGGGTGGTGCGCGATGCGATCGGCCAGATCGGAACGCTGTCGTCCGAGGTCGAGCATTCGGCGCAGGCCATCGAGGCGCTGAACGAGCAGAGCGGCCGGATCGGCAGCGTACTGGAAGTGATCCGCGCCGTTGCCGAGCAGACCAACCTGCTGGCGCTCAACGCCGCGATCGAGGCCGCGCGTGCCGGCGAGCAGGGCCGCGGCTTCGCCGTGGTTGCCGATGAGGTGCGGGCCCTGGCGCGCGTACCCATGATTCGACCGAGGAGATCGAAGGCCTGATCGGCAGCCTGCAGCAGGTCGCCGGGCAGGCGGTCGAGCAGATGCAGACCAGCCGCGACTTGACGCAGCGTACCGTCGCGCTGGCCAACGAGGCCGGCACGGCGCTCGGCCGGATCACCGACTCGGTATCGACCATCGAGCAGATGAACCAGCAGATCGCCGCCGCGGCCGAGCAGCAGAGCAGCGTGGCTGAAAACATCTCCGAGAGCGTGACGCGCGTGCGGGACATCGGCGAGCAGAGCGCCAGCGGCAGCGAGCAGACCGCCAGTGCGAGCGCCGAACTGGCTCGCCTGGGGATCGAGCTGCAGGAGCTGGTCCGCCAGTTCCGTACCTGACCGCGGTACGCGGTAGCCGGGGCTGAACTCCAGGGGCAGGCGTCGATCTAGTGCAAAGGGCACCGCCGGTGCCATTGCTCAGGGAGCACCGCGCATGCCACTGGCCGGTTCCGAGGCGAACAGCCACGCCGCGTCCGATTCCGACGCGCAGCAGACCCGCCTGCGCCGGGCCATCACCGGTCCGGCACTGTTTCTCTTCATCCTCGGGGACGTGCTCGGTGCCGGCGTTTACGCGCTGGTCGGCAAGATTGCCGGCGAGGTCGGTGGCGCCGTCTGGGCGCCCCTGCTGCTGGCGCTGTTCTTCGCCTTGCTCACGGCCGGCTCCTACGCCGAGCTGGTGTCCAAATACCCGCGCGCCGGGGGTACGGCCGTGTTCACCGCGCGCGCCTTCGGCAGCCCGCTGCTCTCGTTCCTGGTCGGCTTCGCCATGCTCGCGGCGGGCGTCACCAGTGCGGCCGGGCTATCGTTGGCATTTGCCGGCGACTACCTGGGCGCCTTTCTCGACCTGCCGACGATACCCACGGCGCTGGGCTTTCTGCTGCTGGTGGGCCTGCTCAATGCGCGCGGCATCCGCGAATCCCTGAGGGCCAATGCGGTGATGACCGTGATCGAGGTCTCCGGGCTGCTGTTCGTGGTGCTTGTCGCGGCGCGCTTGGTGTTGGCCGGAGGCGGCGACCCGGGGCGGGCGATGGCCTTCGCCCCGGGTGTCTCGCCGGCGGCGGCGGTACTCGGCGCGGCGCTGCTGGCGTTCTATTCCTTTGTCGGCTTCGAGGTGTCGGCCAACGTCGCCGAGGAGGTCAGGGACGTGCGCCGCGTGTACCCGCGCGCGCTGTTCGGCGCGCTGCTGGTGGCCGGGCTGATCTATGTCGGGGTCGGCCTGGCGGCTACTGCGGTCCTGACGCCGGAGGCACTTGGCGCCTCGACCGCGCCGCTGCTGGAGGTGGTGCGGGCGACCGGCTTCGCCGTGCCGGACCGGGCGTTCTCGCTCGTCGCGCTGGTGGCGGTGGCCAACGGCGCACTGCTGACCATGATCATGTCCAGTCGCCTGGCCTATGGCATGGCCGATCGCGGCCTGCTGCCGCTGGGCCTGACCCGTGTCCTGCCGGGTCGACGCACGCCGTGGCTGGCGATCGTCGCAACGACGCTGGTGGCGATGCTGCTCACCGTCACCGGCAGCCTGACCGCGCTTGCCGAAACGGTGGTGCTGTTGCTGCTGTTCGTGTTCATCGCGACCAACGCAGCGGTGCTGGCGCTGCGCAAGGAGCGCATCGCCGAAGCGCATTTCCGCACCCCGACGGCGCTGCCGGTACTGGCCATTCTGGCCTGCCTGCTGCTGCTGGCCCAGCAGAGCGGCGAAACCTGGTTGCGCGCCGGCCTGCTGCTCGGGCTCGGTGCGCTGCTGTATGGCGTCGGTCGGCGTCGGGCCAGGCGCGTCAGTGGCGGCTGAGGTCGATCGCCCATTCGCCGAGCGGCACCTCGGGTCGCTGGCTCCAGATCCGTTGCCACAAGAGTTCCAGGCGCGCCAGGTCACCCCGTTCGGCCGGCAGGCGCTCGGCCTCGTCGACCAGCTGCCAGCCACCGGCCTGGTGCCGGGCCAGCGGGAAACGGAAGGGTGATAACCCGTCATGCCGAGGCGCAGATCGGTCACCAGCAGCGCGTCGCCCTCGACGTCGTAGCGCAGGATGCCACCGGTGAACCACTGCAGCCGCGCATGTTGCGGCGAGCCCCTCAGGATCTCTTGCAGACGGGCACCGCGGGGCAGGCTCACCAGTTGGGGCGGCGCGTTGTCGAGCCAGCTCACCAGGGCCTCGTGGTAGCGCTCACCGTCGATCAGGATCACCCGCCAGAGCAGGCTGTTGAACGGCGTAGGGGTACTGAACACGCGCTCGGCCGTGATGCCCTGGCGCGCCATCTCCAGACGCACGCGCTGCTCGGCCATGAGTTTTCCGGCGACGGTAAAGCCAGGTACAGCGTCGACGCCGCCAGCGCCACGGCCGGCCAATAGCGCGCGCGGCCCTGGAAGCCGCTGAAGCCGACGGCGAGCACGGCCAGCAGCAGCGGCAGGCTGTACAGCGGATCGATGATGAAAATGCTCGCCCAGGCCACCGGCGGCGTGTGCAGGGGCCAGAACAGCTGGGTGCCATAGCTGGTGAAGGCGTCGAGCAGCACGTGGGTGACGAGCACCAGCCAGATGGCCAGAAACAGACGCCGGCTCGAATAGCCAGGGTGCGGCCGCAACCGTCGCACCAGCCACGCCAGCAGCAGGGCCAGGCCGCTGAGCACGAACAGCGAATGGCTGAAGCCGCGATGATAGGTCATGTTCGCCACGGCATCGCCGTAGTCGATGACCACGTCCAGGTCGGGCAGGGTGCCGAGCGCGGCGCCGAACAGCAGTGCCTTGCGTCCCTGCCAACGGCCCAGCACGGCGGTATGAACGGTGGCGCCGAGCAGGGCCTGGGTGATCGAATCCATGAGTGCTCCGGGCGGTGGATGGTTGCGTTTCAAGCGGACCCTACGCCGAAGGCGAACGTTCCGGCAGCGGGAAATTGTTTCAAACCTGTCGGCGGCGGACAGGTCGTAGGACAATCGCGCTTGCTGCGCGCACGACAGGATCAGGGAAGCCCATGCTGGAGATTTCGAACAACGTTCACCTCGCCGACAGCGAGGTCGAGCTGACTGCCATCCGGGCGCAAGGCGCCGGTGGGCAGAACGTCAACAAGGTTTCCAGCGCCGTTCACCTGCGCTTCGATATCCAGGCTTCGTCACTGCCGGCGTTCTACAAGGAGCGCCTGCTTGCGCTGCGCGACAACCGCATCAGCGACAGCGGGGTGATCGTGCTCAAGGCCCAGCGCTACCGCACCCAGGAGCAGAACCGCGCCGACGCGCTCGAGCGACTGGTGGCGCTGATCCGTAGTGTGACCAAGGTGGAAAAGGCGCGCCGGCCAACCCGGCCGACGCTGGCCTCCAAGACGCGCCGGCTCGAGGGCAAGACGCGCCGCGGTGCGATCAAGGCCGGGCGCGGCCGCGTCGACTTCTGAGGCTCAGGTGCCGGTGCGCGGTTCGGCCGGCTCCTCGGCGGGCGGCAGGTCGTCCAGCTCGTTCAGTTCGTCCTCGTTGGCCGGCGTGTGGGCGGTCGCATCTTCCGGGGTGTCGGGCATCAGCTCCATGACGGTAGGGCTGGTGCGCAGCACGGGGGTGAAGTGCCCGTGCGGTTCGGTCACCAGGTCGACCACCTTGCGCGGCCGGTAGAAGGCGTAAGCCGCCAGCAGAGCCAGGCTGACCGCGAAGAACAGCGGCAGCGCGATCGGCCCGGCCAGGTGCATCAGGCCACCGGCGGCAACCGGCCCGAGTGCCGCGCCGAAGCCGTTGGCGAGCAGCAGGCCGCTGGAGCCGGAGAGAATCTCGTCGGGGTTCAGGTGGTCGACCATCTGCGCCACGGCAATCGAGTAGATCGAGAACGCCAGGCCGCCCCAGACGAACATCAGCCCGAGCAACAGGGCGCCGGCCTTCAGCGGCGCCACCGCCAGCGCCAGCAGCGCGGCGAGCGCCACCACCCAGAGCAGCACGATGCGGCGCTCATGCTTGTCGGAAAACAGGCCGATCGGCCATTGCAGCACGGCGCCGCCGAGAATGGTCACGCTCATCAGCAGGCCCACGCCGGAGGCGTCGAAGCCGACCTGGCTGGCATACACCGGCGCCAGGCCCCAGAAGCCGCCGAGTGCGAACCCGGACACGCCGGCGGCCATCAGCGGCAGTGGGGCGATGCGCGCCAGCTGCAGCAGGTCGGTCGGCGGAATGTCCGGCAGGGTCGGTTGCGGCTGGCGGGTGAGGGTGATCGGCATCATCGCGCCGCCGATAAGAATGGTGCTAGCGCGAAGAGGGTGAATTCCATCGGGCTGTCGAGCCCCAGCAGCTGCTGGGCGGCGGCCAGTGAGCCGAGGTTGACGGCCATGTACACGGCAAATACCTGGCCGCGCTTCTCGCCGCTGACCTGGGCGTTGAGCCAGCTCTCGATGACCATGTACAGGGTCACCAGCGCGACACCGTAGATGACCCGCAATACCAGCCAGACCCAGGGATTGACGATCATCACGTGCAGCAGCACGGCGGTCGCGGCGAGCGAGGCGTAGAAGGAGAAGGTGCGGATATGCCGATGCGCCGGATCAGCGAGGGCGCGAGCCAGGTGCCGATCAGGAAGCCGGCGAAGTAACCGGACATCAACAGGCCGACCATCCCCGTCGAGTAACCTTCGGCGACGCCGCGCAGCGTGAGCAGGGTATTGAGCAAGCCGTGCCCGAGCAGCAGCAAGGCCACGCCGCCGAGCAGCGAACTGATGGGAGCGATCAAGGACTTCATGGGCGACACCCTAGGCAACGAAATCGGCTAAAGCAAGTTTCGGCGCGCCGACCATGGGGCGGCGAAGTGTCATAACTTGCTGATTTTGAAAGGTAAAAACCTGAGCGAGTGGGGTGGCTCATGGCGACACACCGCTCCCTGTGTTGTCGTTGGGCAGCAGCAAGCGCTCAGGATTCCCGCAGCGGCGCGCGCGACAGCGGCTCGGCATGACGTACCGCCTGGTTCAGTGACTGCACCGCCTCGGCCATCGCCTGGCGATCCAGCGCGCCGGACAGGGTGATCGATGCCTGCTCGACGACCGCCTCGGCGTGGCGCAGCAGGATGCGCTCGGTGGCGCTATCGCCAGCGGCATACAGCAGGTTCTTGCAGGCCTGCAGCAGCGTCAGCAGTACCTGCAGGTCGCTGCTGCCGTAGCGGCGCAGGGGGCCGAACGCCAGCTGCAGCATCGCGTCCAGCTCCAGCTCGCGGATGAACAGGCGTGGCTGGCCCTCGATCGGGGCGACCTCGTGGTTGGGCAGGTGCATGCGTTCGGCCAGCAGCACGCCGAGCATGTCGATCGCCTTGATCGCCGTGCCCGGGTCGTTGATGCCTGGGCTCAAGGCGCGGATGGCGATTTCGACGATCTGCTTGAAGCCGAAGAAGAAGTGCCGGTGGGCGTACTCCTCGACATAGAAGTCGAAGCAGTCCAGCAGCCGGCTCACGCAGGCTTCGTCCAGCTCGCGGTCCAGGCGGATCAGCGGGTGACCCGGCATGACGAAAAATCCGTAATGCACCTGCACCGTCATCTGCGCGTCCTGCTCTTGCAGCAGTGCCTGCGCCGCCGAGAGGTTCAGCGCCTTGAAGTAGCCCGAACGTTGCGCGCAGATCGTCGTCCAGTGGCTGTCGTCGGGCCAGGGCATCACCTCGTGGTCGTCAGCCTGGCGGCGTCTGGCGTGGAGCTGGGCGAGGGTCTGCTTGTAGACCCGGTTGAGGATGTAGTCGACCTGGATCGACAGCGAAATCGAGCGGATGAAGTAGATGAACAGGCACAGGCAGATCACGCCCAGAAAGAGCGCCAGAAAGACGCCCAGGCTCGGCACATTGATGTCGTCGCCTTCCTGAATGGTGGAAATGAGCATCAGCGAATCGATGATCGTGCCGAGATAGACGCCGAGCACCAGCTGATGGCTGCGGCTGCTGATCAGCCCCGGAATCACCCGCGGCGACAGCGAGGAGGCGGCCGAATTGAGTACCACCATGACCATCGAGAAGCTGAACACCATCAGCGAGATGATCCCGCCGACCAGGGTGCCGAGAATCAGCCGGGCGTTCTCGGCATTCTTCACCACGCCGAGTTCGAGCTGCTCCTTGTAGGGCTGCAGCCAGGTCAGTTCCAGCACGATGGTGATCAGGCACAGGCAGGCCAGGCCCAGGGCGATAAGCGTCGGGTAGAAGGCGATGCTGCCGATGACTCGGTGATACAGGCGAAACAGCCTGTTGGTCAGTGCGGACATGTCAGCTCCCTGCAGAGGTTCGGCGATGCGTGCCTAACCGCCGTTCGGCAGCAAAGGCCGGGCAACGTTCGTTTCGGCGGCTACATCGGGCGCCAGGGTGGCGATCAGGGCCCGTACCGAACCGGGCAGGGCGTCCAGCTCGCGCACCAGGATGCTGCGTTCGCGCACCGCCCAGGGCTCGTCGAGCTGCACCAGCGCCAGCTGCATGGTGCGGCTGTGCCGACGCGCGGCGGACTCGGGAATGATGCCGATGCCGACACCGGCCTCGATCATCCGACACACCGCCTCGAAGCTCGACACCTGGATGCGCAACGACAGCTGACCGCCGAGCTTTTCCACCTGATCGCGCAGGAAGGTCAGCAGCGTGCTGCCTTCGTGCAGGCCGATGTGCTGGTAGGCCAGGGTCTGGCGCAGAGTCAGGTTCGACTCGCCGGCCAGCGGGTGGCCGATCGGCACGCCGAGCAACAGGCGGTCGGTGCTGAAGTGCAGCACCTGCAGGCCTTCGGCCTGCACCGGGCCGGCGATGATGCCGATGTCCGTGCTGCCGTCGAGCACACCGCGCACGATGTCGCGGCTCAGGCGCTCCTGCAGGTCCACCGTGACGCCGGGGCGCTCGGCGAGAAAACCGGCCAGCACTTCGGGCAGAAATTCGGTCACGGCCGTGGTGTTGGCGAAGATGCGGATGTGCCCGGCCGAATCGGTGCCGTACTCGGTGAACTCGCTTTTCAGGTAATCCACCTGACGCATGATCAGCCGCGCATGTTGCAGCAGCTTATGGCCGGCCGGCGTCAGCTCCACCCCGCGGCTGTCGCGGTAGAGCAGGCGGCTGTCGAGCTGGCTCTCCAGCGCCTTGATCCGCGCGCTGGCCGCGGCCGGCGAGAGGTGTGCGCGGCGTGCGCCCTGGGTCAGGCTCGGGGATTCGGCGATATGGATGAACAGACGCAGGTCGGCCAGATCGAAATGCATGACGGTGCTCGAGACGAAGTTGGTGTTCAGCTTAGCCGAACGCTGGTGTCATTAAATACAAATTCACGGAACGCTGGCGGCGCTGCATGCTACGGCCAAACAAGACAACAGCCGGAAGCTCAGCCATGACCGACATTTCTGCCTGGATCGGCCGCACCGAAGAGGCCCACGACCAGCTCAGCCGCAACCTGCTGATGCGCATCGCCGCGACCTTCGGCGAAACCACGCCCGCACACGGCGAAGCGCTGCCACCGCTGTGGCAATGGTGCTTCTTCCAGGAGCCGGTTGCCGAAAGCGGCCTCGGCGAGGATGGCCACCCGGCACGCGGTGGCTTCCTTCCGCCGGCGGATAATCGCAACCGCATGTGGGCCGGTGGCCGGGTCGAGTTCCTGCGCCCGCTGGAAGCCGGCGGCGAGGCGCGACGCGTCTCGACCATCAAGCACATCGAGGAAAAACAGGGCCGCACCGGCGCGCTGCTGTTCGTCACCGTGCAGCACGACTACCTGCAGGACAGCCGGCTGGCGATCCGTGAGGAACAGGACATCGTCTACCGCGAGCCGAGCCCGCCGAAGACCAGCAGTGGCGAACCCATGGTCGCCGGAGGCTGGCGCGAGGCGGTCACACCGACGCCGATGCTGCTGTTCCGTTATTCGGCGGTCACCTTCAACGGCCATCGCATCCATTACGACTGGCCCTACGTCACCGAGACCGAAGGCTATGCCGGCCTGGTCGTTCACGGCCCGCTGATCGCCACGCTTAATCTGCGCGCCTTCTGCCGTGCGATACCCGAGGCGCGCCTGCGCCGCTTCGCCTACCGCGGCCTGCGCCCGCTGATTGCGCCGCAGCCGTTCGAGTCGGCGGCCGCATCGTCGCACCGGGCAAGGCCGAACTCTGGGCCGGCGACCACAACGGCCTGGCGCAGAAAGCCGAAGTGGAATTCGACTGAGGTGTATGGCGGGACACCGCCCCCTCACCCTAACCCTCTCCCCAAGGGGGCGAGGGGACTGCATCTGCGGGGTGGTCAGGGCCGTGCGAAATAGTCAGCCGGCCGGCTTCAAGGCGATGCGTTAGCAGTCAGGCCAGCCAAACGCCAAAGCAGCCCCTCTCCCTGAGGGAGAGAGCTGGGGTGAGGGGGAAGGTCGAGCTCCACACCATCGCCCGTTTTTCTAAGGAACCGAGATGAACCCGAACAAGACCGAAGAACTGAGCTTCATCCGCGAAGGCGTGCGCGCCCTCTGTGCCGAATTTCCCGCCGAATACTGGCGCAAGATCGATGAGGAAAAGGGCTTCCCGGAAGCCTTCGTCACCGCCATGACCGAGGCGGGCTGCTGTCGGCGATGATCCCGGAAGAATACGGCGGTTCCGGCCTGGGTCTGGCCGAGGCCTCGGTGATCCTCGAGGAGGTCAACCGTTGCGGTGGCAACTCCGGGACCATCCACGGGCAGATGTACAACATGTTCACCCTGCTCAGAAACGGCAGCGAGGAGCAGAAACGCTACTACCTGCCGAAGCTGGCCAGCGGCGAGCTGCGCCTGCAGTCCATGGGCGTCACCGAGCCGACCACCGGCACCGACACCACCAAGATCAAGACCACCGCCGTGCGCCGGGGCGACAAGTACGTCATCAACGGGCAGAAGGTGTGGATCTCGCGCATCCAGCATTCCGACCTGATGATCCTGCTGGCACGCACCACGCCGCTGGCCGAGGTGCAGCGAAAGTCCGAGGGCATGTCGATCTTCCTCGTCGACCTGCGCGAGGCCATCGGCAACGGCCTGACCGTGCAGCCGATCGCCAACATGGTCAACCACGAGACCAACGAGCTGTTCTTCGACAACCTGGAGATTCCCGCCAGTAGCCTGATTGGCGAGGAGGGCAAGGGCTTTCGCTACATCCTCGACGGCCTGAATGCCGAGCGCACGCTGATCGCCGCCGAGTGCATCGGCGATGGCCGCTGGTTCGTCGAGAAGTCCGCGCAGTACGCCCGCGACCGTGTGGTATTCGGCCGGCCCATCGGCCAGAACCAGGGCGTGCAGTTCCCCATCGCCGAAGCGCATATCGAGATCGAGGCCGCGGACCTGATGCGCTGGCGCGCCTGCGAGGAATATGACGCCGGGCGCAACGCCGGAGCGGCGGCCAACATGGCCAAATACCTGGCGGCCAAGGCCAGCTGGGAAGCCGCCAACGCCTGCCTGCAGACCCACGGCGCTTCGGTTTCGCCAACGAATACGACGTCGAGCGTAAGTTCCGCGAGACGCGGCTGTACCAGGTGGCGCCGATCTCCACCAACCTGATCCTGTCGTACGTGGCCGAGCACTTGCTCGAGCTGCCGCGCAGCTTCTGAGGACGATTGTAGGAGCGAGCTTGCTCGCGAAGCCGTTCTTGCACCTCGTTCGCGAGCAAGCTCGCTCCTACAGGTGAGTAAACGGGACCGTAGGGTGGAAAACGACCGCAGGTCTTTTCCACGCGTATCCGACAGGCGATGCAATGGCTGGGAAGACTGGGCGTTCGTTTTCCACCATATGCAATCCGATGCAGCGGAGCGGGTTCGGACAGACGCGTGGAAAAGGCTTCGCCGTTTTCCACCCTACGACGGCAGGTTCGTAGGGTGGATGTCGCGAAGCACATCCACGCGGGCGTTGAAATGCCGGCGTATCGAATTAGGAGGCACACATGCAGATCGACCACCTCGACCACTTGGTCCTCACCGTCGCCGACCTCGAGGCAACGATCGACTTCTACACCCGCGTGCTCGGCATGCAGGCGGTGACCTTCGGCGAAGGGCGCAAGGCTCTGGCCTTCGGCAACCAGAAGATCAACCTGCACCAGGTCGGACGCGAATTCGAGCCCAAGGCCGAGCGGCCGACGCCGGGTTCGGCGGACCTTTGCTTCATCGTTGCCACACCGCTGGCCAAGGTGATCGCACATCTCCAGGCGCAGCAGGTCGCCATCGTCGAAGGTCCGGTGCAACGCACCGGCGCGACCGGACCGATCCGCTCGGTGTACCTGCGCGACCCCGACCAGAACCTCATCGAACTGTCCAACCCATTCGAGAATCCGTTAGAGAATCCGCTGGAGCCCAACGCATGAGCCAGCACACCCGTGCCCTGACCGAATTCCTCGCCGGGCTCGCCTATGAGCAGATCCGCGAGCCGGTGCTCGCCCGCACCGAAGACCTCTTTCTCGACTGGCTCGGCTCGGCCCTGGCCAGCGCCGGCTCGCATCCGATTCCGCTGTTCGAGCGTTACGCGCAGAAGATGGGCCCGGCCGAAGGACCGGCGCGCATTCTGGTCAACGGCCAGAGCAGCTCGGCCTATTTCGCCGCGCTGGTGAATGCTGCCAGCTCGCACCTGGTGGAGCAGGACGACCTGCACAACAGTTCCGTGCTGCACCCGGCCACCGTGGTGTTTCCCGCTGCGCTGGCGGCAGCGCAGGATCTCGGCAAGTCCGGCCGCGAGCTGCTGGTGGCCTCGGTGGCCGGCTACGAGGCGGGCATCCGCATCGGCGAGTTCCTCGGCCGCTCGCATTACCGCATCTTCCACACCACCGCGACGGTCGGCACCCTGGCCGCGGCGGTGGCCGTTGGTAAGTTGATGGATTTCGACCAGCAGCAGTTCACCCATCTGCTCGGCAGCGCCGGTACGCAAGCGGCGGGGCTGTGGGAATTCCTCCGCGATGCGGCGGACTCCAAGCAGCTGCACACCGCCAAGGCGGCGGCTGATGGCCTGCTCGCCGCGTACCTCACCGCCGATGGCCTGACCGGTGCGCAGAACATCCTCGAAGGCGAGCAGGGCATGGCCGCGGGCATGTCGAAGGACGCCAATCCGAGCGCGCTGTCGGATCGCCTCGGCAGCCGCTGGGCGCTGGCGGAAACCTCGTTCAAGTTCCACGCCTCCTGCCGCCACACTCACCCGGCCGCCGATGCGCTGCTGGCGCTGATGCAGCGCGAGGGGTTGCAGGCGGATGACATCGCCAGCGTCACTACTCGTGTACACCAGGGCGCGATCGACGTGCTCGGCCGCGTGACGGTGCCGCAGACGGTGCATCAGGCGAAGTTCTCCATGGGCACGGTGCTGGGGCTGATCGCCCTGTACGGCAAGGCCGGCCTGACCGAATTCCACAGCCATGCGCTCAGCGACCCGCGCGTCGGCGAGTTCCGCGAGAAGGTCTCGATGACGCTCGATCCCGAGGTGGACGGCGCCTACCCGGCACGCTGGCTCGGTCGCGTCGAAGTGATCACCGCCGATGGCCGCACGCTGCACGGCGCCATCGACGAGCCGAAGGGCGACCCGGGCAACACGCTGAGCCGCGCCGAGCTGGAGGACAAGTTCCGCCGCCTGGTGCAGTTCTCCGCGGCGCGCAGCGATGACGAGGCGGGCGCGCTGATCGATACGGTCTGGCGCCTGCGCGAGCTGCAGCGGCTGGACGCACTGGCCTGAACGTAGGGTGGAAAACGACCGCAGGTCTTTTCCACCGATGGTACGCCGTCCCAAGCGCATCGCCTGAGGCCGAGCAGACCGCAACAAACGCGTGGAAATGGCTTCACCGATTTCCACCCTACGCCGAATTTGCAGGAACCGAACATGAACGACACCCAAGTCAAACCCCGCCCACTCGATGGCATCACCGTGGTCAGCCTCGAGCACGCCATCGCTGCGCCGTTCTGCACGCGCCAGCTGGCCGACCTCGGCGCACGGGTGATCAAGATCGAGCGGCCCGGTGCCGGCGACTTCGCCCGCGGCTACGACGAGCGGGTCGACGGCCTGGCCTCGCATTTCGTCTGGACCAACCGCTCCAAGGAAAGCCTGAGCCTGGACGTGAAGCAGGACGCCGCTGCCAGGTGCTCGACCAGCTCTTGGCCAAGGCCGACGTGCTGGTGCAGAACCTGGCACCGGGCGCCGCCGCGCGGATGGGGCTCTCCTTCGAGGCGCTGCACGAACGCTTTCCGCGGCTGATCGTCTGCGACATCTCCGGCTACGGCGAGGGTGGCCCCTACGAGCAGAAGAAGGCCTATGACCTGCTGATCCAGAGCGAAGGTGGCTTTCTCTCCGTCACCGGCGGGCCGGGCGAGACCGAGATGGCCAAGGCCGGCTGCTCCATCGCCGATATCGCCGCCGGCATGTACGCCTACACCGGCGTGCTCTCGGCGCTGATGCTGCGCGACAAGACGGGCGAGGGCAGCCGCGTCGACGTTTCCATGCTCGAAAGCCTGGTGGAGTGGATGGGCTACCCGTTGTACTACGCCTACAAGGGCGCGACGCCGCCGCCGCGTGCGGGCGCCGCCCACGCCACCATCTACCCCTACGGCCCGTTCCCCACCGGCGACGGCGGCACGGTGATGCTCGGCCTGCAGAACGAGCGCGAGTGGCTGGCGTTCTGCGACAAGGTGCTGTTGCAGCCGGAACTGGCGCAGGACGAGCGCTTCTCGAGCAACGCCCGGCGTTCGGAGAATCGCACTGAATTGCGTGCGCTCATCGTCGAGGCGTTCAGCACCTGAGCGCCGAAGAGGTGATCGCCCGGCTGGATGCCGCGCCCATCGCCAATGCGCACGTCAACGACATGGCCGGCGTCTGGGCGCATCCGCAGCTCAAGGCGCGCCAGCGCTGGAGCGAGGTGGACAGCCCGGCCGGTCGCTTGCCTGCGCTGCTGCCGCCGGGGCGCAACAGTGCCTTCGCCCCGCGCATGGACTCGATCCCTGCCTTGGGCCAGCACACCGACAGCCTGCTGGCCGAGCTGGGTTACGCCCCCGGCGACATTCAGCGCTTGCACGAGCAGGGCGCGGTATGAGCGTGCCCAGGAGCCAGCCCATGAACTCATCGATCATCCGTAGCGCGCTGTTCGTCCCGGCGACCCGCCCGGAGCGCATCCCCAAGGCGCTGGCGAGCGGCGCCGACGCGGTCATCGTCGACCTCGAGGATGCGGTCGCGGAGAACCTTAAGGCAGAGGCGAGGGGCAACCTCGATGCCTTCCTCGCGGCCAACCCGGCGGCGCGCCTGCTGGTGCGCATCAACGCGCAACCCATGCCGAGCAGGCCGCGGACCTGGCGCTTTGTGCCCGTCATGCCGGCGTCGCCGGCGTGCTGCTGCCGAAGGTCGAAAGCGCGGTGCAGGTTGCACTGGCGGCCAGCTGCGGCAAGCCGGTCTGGCCAATCGTCGAAAGTGCCCGCGGGCTGGCCAATCTGGCGGAAATTGCCGACGCCCAGGGTGTCGAGCGGCTGTCCTTCGGCGCGCTGGACCTGGGCCTCGATCTCGGCCTGGCCAATGGCACCGCCGGCGCCGAGCGCATGCTTGACCAGGCACGCTATGCGCTGCTGCTGCAGTCGCGATTGGCCGGGCTGGCAGCACCGCTGGACAGCGTCTTTCCCGACATCAAGAACCTCGAAGGCCTCGCCCGTGCCGCTGCCGACGCGCGTGACATGGGCTTTGGCGGCCTGCTGTGCATCCACCCGAGCCAGGTGGCCGTGGTGCACGAAACCCTCATGCCCAGTCCCGCGGAACTGGACTGGGCGCAACGCATCCTCGCCGCCGGAGCTTCCGGCGATGGGGTTTTCGTGGTGGACGGACAGATGGTCGACGCCCCCGTCATCGGCCGTGCCCGTCGCCTGCTGCAACGTGCCGGGCAAGCGGTGCCCTGACCGCAACGCTTGCCCGCGAAACGTACCAACCGACAAAAACAAGAGGTACTTCCATGCTGAGTAACAAGCTCAAGGCACTCGCCTGCGCGCTTTCTTTCACCGTCGCCGGATTGGTGCATGCCGCCGACCCCGTGACCATCAAATTCGCCCACGTAGTGGCGGACAACACACCAAAGGGGCAGGGCGCCCTGCTGTTCAAGAAACTCGCCGAGGAACGCCTGCCGGGCAAGGTGAAGGTCGAGGTGTATCCGAACTCCTCGCTGTTCGGCGACGGCAAGGAAATGGAGGCCCTGCTGCTCGGTGACGTGCACATGCTGGCCCCCTCGCTGGCCAAGTTCGAGCATTACGCCAAGGCCATCCAGATCTATGACCTGCCGTTCCTGTTCGACGACCTGGCGGCAGCCGATCGTTTCCAGAGCGGCCCGCAGGGCAAGGCACTGCTGCGCGCGATGGAGGACAAGAACATCACCGGGCTGGCCTACTGGCACAACGGAATGAAGCAGCTCTCGGCGAACAAGCCGCTGCGCGAGCCGAAGGATGCCCGCGGGCTGAAGTTCCGCGTACAGGCCTCGGCGGTTCTCGACGAGCAGTTCAAGGCGGTGCGCGCCAACCCCCGCAAGATGAGCTTCGCCGAGGTCTACCAGGGTTTGCAGACCGGCGTGGTCAACGGCACCGAGAACACCTGGTCGAACTACGAAAGCCAGAAGGTGCACGAGGTGCAGCCTTACATGACCGCCTCCGACCACGGCCTGATCGACTACATGGTGATCACCAACACCAAGTTCTGGAACGGCCTGCCGGAAGATGTGCGCGGCGAGCTGGAAACGATCATGGAAGAGGTCACCGCCGAGGTGAACCGTCAGGCCGACGACCTCAACCAGCAGGCGCGCCAGGCCATCGCCGCCTCCGGCAAGACCGAGATCATCGAGCTGACCCCCGAGCAACGCGCCCAGTGGCGCGAGGCGATGAAACCGGTGTGGGAGAAGTTCGAGAACGAGATCGGCGCCGAGCTGATCGAAGCGGCGCAGGCGGCCAACCGCTCCTGAGCCTCCAAAGGCACCAAGCGGCTGAGAACGAACGGGCCTGTCCGATGTGACCGGCCCGTTTTTTTACGCCTGAAACCAGGCTTATGCTGACCGACCAAAGCGCGCAAGGAGACGCCGGCATGAGTCGTTACGCCACGGTCAGCACACCCGTGCTGGATATCGCTTATCTCGAATGGAACCCCCGCGGCCAGCAGGTGGCCGTGCTCGTGCACGGCTGGCCGGATTGCCCCGAAGGCTGGGAGCCGGTGGCCGGGCGCCTGGCCGCAGCGGGCTACCGGGTGCTCTGCCCGACGCTGCGCGGCTTCGGCCAGACACGCTTTCGCGACGCGCTGACCCCACGCAGCGGTCAGCTCGCCGCGCTGGGGCGCGACCTACTGGATTTCATCGACGCATTGCGCCTCGACCAGCCGGTGCTGGTCGGCCATGACTGGGGCGCGCGGGCGGTGGCCAATGCCTGCGGGCTGCGCCATCACGCCGCCGCACGGCTGGTAATGCTCGCGGTGGGCTACGGTACTAATGACCCGAACCAGCACATCTCGCTCAGCCAGGCTCGCAACTACTGGTACCACTGGTACATGGCCACCCCGCGCGGCGAGCAGACGGTAATCGAGGATCGCGCGGCCTTCACGCGGCTGCTGTGGGATACCTGGTCACCGGCCGGCTGGTACGCCGAGGCTGATTTCATCCAGGCGCTGGAGGCGTTCGACAACCTGGACTGGGCTGCGTGGTACTGCACTCCTACCGCCACCGCTGGGGCTTCGTCGATGGCGACCCTGCCTATGCATCGGACGAGGCGCTGCTGCAACCGGCCCCGGCGCTCGCCGTGCCGACGCTGGTGCTGCACGGCGAGGCCGATACCTGCAACGCACCGGAAACCTCGGCCGGGCGTGAGGCCTCGTTCAGCGGCCCATACCACCGACAGCTGTTGCCCGGCGTCGGCCACTTCCCCCAGCGCGAGGCGCCCGACCAAGTGGCCGAGGCGATCCTCGCGTTCTGTCAGCACGTATAGCTAGTTGGCTCAGATGATCCCGCATTCGCGCAGGCCCTGGCGTTGTTCATCGGTGAGGCCGAGGCCGGCCAGCACATCATCGGTGTGCTCGCCCAGTTGCGGGCCGCCTTCGCCGATGCGCCCTGGCGTGCGCGACAGCTTGGGCAGCACGCCCGGTACCTTGAGCGGACCGGCGAAGGTCTGCACCTGCTCGATCATCTGCCGCGCCAGGTAGTGCGGGTCCTTCACGATATCGGCGGCGGTGTAGGGATAGCCGGCCGGCACGCGGGCGCCTTGAGTGCTTCGATCACCTCGTCGCGGCTGTGCTGGATGGTCCATTCGCCGATGGCGGCATCGATCAGCTCGGCGTGCTGGGCGCGGCCGTCGTTGTGGGCGAAGCGCGGATCATCGGCGAGGTCCTGGCGGCCCATCAGGGTCATCAGGCGCTTGTAGATGCTGTCGCCGTTGCCGGCGATCAGGACGTAGGCGCCGTCGTTGCACAAATAGGAATTGGACGGCGTGATGCCGGGCAGGGCACTGCCAGCCGGCTCGCGTACGTAGCCGAAGGCGTCGTATTCGGGCACGAGGCTTTCCATCATGGCGAACACCGACTCGTACAGCGCCACGTCGATCTCCTGGCCCTGGCCGCTACGGTTGCGCTCCTGCAGGGCGAGCAATACACCGATCACGCCATACAGCGACGACAGCGAATCGCCGATGCTGACGCCGACCCGCACCGGCGGCTGGCCCGGATAGCCGGACAGGTGGCGCAGGCCACCCATGGCTTCGCCGATCACGCCGAAGCCCGGCAGGTCGCGATAGGGGCCGGTCTGGCCGTATCCGGAAATGCGCAGCATGATCAGCCGAGGGTTCAGCTTCGACAGCTCATCCCAGCCCAGGCCCCATTCTTCCAGCGTGCCGGGGCGGAAGTTCTCCACCAGAATGTCGGCTTCGGCCACCAGCTGGCGAACGATTTCCTGGCCTTCCGCGGCCTTGAGATCGAGCGTCACCGAGCGCTTGTTGCGCGACTGCACATGCCACCAGAGCGAGGTGCCGTCCTTGAGCTTGCGCCACTTGCGCAGCGGATCGCCGACGCCAGGCGGCTCGATCTTGATCACGTCCGCGCCAAATTCGCCGAGCAGCTTGCTGGCGAACGGGCCGGCGATCAGCTGCCCCATTTCGATCACCTTGAGCCCGTGCAGCGGCAGATGCGCTGTTTGCCTGTCGTTCATTTTTCGCCCTGCCGTCGCCATGAAAAGCGTCGAGCATGCCCCAGAGCGAAGGTGGCGAACAATCGAACGAAAGCACCAGCGTTGTTCTTGACCCTGAACAAGCCTGATGACATCGATTTGTTAGACCAACGTGCAGTGGCTGAACAGAGGCGGTGCGCCGAGAATTAACCCATCGAATCTGCGTGATCCGATGAACAAGTGCATATCGACCCGAATGGTTGAACAGGCGACCCCATCATGCGTCGCCTTTTTTATTCAAGTTTTCGCCGCTAGTGAAGGAACGCCAAACACCGCAACCGGAGGCGCGCTGCAACGGCAGCCGAGACCCTCCCAAGGGGTGCCTGGACGCCCGCTGATGGCCGATCGGTGGGCGACGCGTTTCTCGTCGCGCATAGCCACCTTAATGACGATCGATCTGTCAATCCCTTCGGGCTGTTCAAAGTCTGATCAACGTGCTACAAACGAACGCACCGCAATGATCTAGCCGCTTGAAAACGAAGGGAAAACCATGACCAAGTCGGAGTTGATCGAACGAATCGTGAGCCAGCAGGGCATGCTCTCGTCGAAGGACGTCGAGCTCGCCATCAAGACCATGCTCGAGCAGATGGCCCAGGCCCTCGCCACCGGTGAAAGGATCGAGATCCGCGGCTTCGGCAGTTTCTCCCTGCACTACCGCGCCCCGCGCATCGGCCGTAATCCCAAAACCGGCCAGTCCGTCAGCCTCGACGGCAAATTCGTTCCGCACTTCAAGCCTGGAAAGGAGTTGCGGGATCGGGTGAACGATGAGGGCTGACAAGCGGCTAGGTTTGCTTTCCCAGCAGCAACGAGGCATCAGCCTAAATAGTTGTTAAAAGCCATCATTCGGCTGAACTTTTTGCGGTTCGTACGTACAAAATCCGGTTCGCTTGCTCCGCAGTGATGAGCACACATAACAAGGACCTCGGATGATCGTGCAGCAACCCACTTCATCTAACGATGAAATTGACTTGATCGAACTGTTCCGTGCGCTTTGGCGACAGAAGATTCTGATCGCTAGCATCACGCTTCTCGTTACGCTGCTAGCGGCCTTGTACGCCTTCCTGGCGACGCCGTACTTTCAAGCTCGAACCTACCTTCGTCCGGTGCCACAGAGCAATCTGGACCAGCTCAATGAAACGGGCATCTACAAGCTCACTCCAGAAGAGGCCATCAATCGTGTGGCAGGCGGCCTGTCGTCTTATGACAACCGCTTGGAGTTCTTCATGAACAATCAGGAGCTGTTTCCGAATCTCACCGAGCGTGGCGAGCAATTGGAGCAGGCGTTCGCTGAGTTCAACGAAGAGGCGTTTGAGATGCTGTTCCCTGACCCGAAGCGTACGGAGAACCGCAGCGCGTTCGTTGGGCTGAGGCTTACTTACCCCGAGGGTGTCGCCGGCGCTTCGGTAGTCAATGGCTTTGTTGCTTATGTGTTGGAGCTTGAGCGCCGCGAAATTGCGGAGGATGTGGAAAGCCTCGTCAAAAACCGTCTGGCCAGTCTGGAGATGAACATCGAGGCTCAGCGGGCAAACTATGAAGCGTCCAAGGAGGCGAAGATCGCGTCCCTGCTCGAAGAAAGCGCGCTGAAGCAGGCCCAGCTTCAGGACGAACTCGCCGCTTTGCGCGCTGAACTCAAGACGCGACGTACCAATCGGATCCAACAATTGACGGAGGCGATATCGATAGCCGAGTCGCTGGGTATTCGTAAGCCAACAAGCCCGTCCGCCATGTCCGACTTAGCCAGAGGCGGCGCGCAAGTCATTCGGACGGAGGTTAACAGTCGGGAAACACCGCTGTATTTCATGGGAACAGAAGCGCTGTCCGCAGAGCGTGATGCCCTCGCCAGTCGCAAGTCGGATGACTTCATAGAGCCTCGAATCGCCGAGATCCACTCCGAACTCGCGATGCTAGAAAATAATCGCGAGGTGGAAATTCTCAGAGAGCGAGAGGGTGAAGACCTATACCTGACCAATCTCGCTGAGCTGCGCGAAGAGGCCGCACGCTTGAAGGGAATCAAGCTCGATACCGATCGGTTGCGGCTTGTTCGCCTGGATCAGCCTGCGCTGGATTCATCCAAGCCAATCAAGCCCAAGAAAGCGCTGATTCTCGCGCTGGGCTTTGTGCTTGGCGGCATGCTTGGCGTATTCGCCGCTTTGGTACGCAGCCTTGCAAATCGCGGCCGCGAGCTGCAAGCCCCATAGGCATCGTAGATTGCCGAGTTCCTTTCTTCTGCGAAGAGCCAGGTAAGGCGTAAAACGCCCTGCCTGGCCGCGCAACTGAAGTCGGTGGGCATCTAGCGCGGCGCTTTAGGCGCTCACAATCGCGAATTAAAGTTGAGGCGTGTCACTTGTTTTTTGTGAACTGGCTGGCAGAATAGCGGCTCTTAGCGCGGCGGAACTTTTCCGTGCGCTAGCGGTATAGGCCCTCGGCGCACGCTCTGCGTCGCCGCATTCAGCGAGACGGACCTCAAGTGAACGCAGTAACTCCTCCGCAAGTCCTTGCTTCGGCAATGTCTGATGAAATTGACCTCATCCAACTCTTCCGCTCGTTGTGGAAACAAAAAGTCCTGATTGGCGGCATAGCTGGGGTGTGCACGCTCGTCGGGTTGCTCTACGCCATGCTGGCGCCTCGTTATTACACCGTTCAAAGCGTGCTACGGCCGGCCGCTATCAAAGATCTCGATGAGTTGAATCATCTTGGTATCTACAAGCTGTCGCCGAAACAAGCGCTGGCGCAGGTCGGGGCAACGCTTGACTCGTACGAGAATCGGCTGGCCTTCTTCCGCGAACACCCGCAGCTCTTCGCTGATCTCGTGCAGCCAGGGCGAACACTTGAGCAGACTTTTGAAGCCTTCAACGATGAGGCCTTCAAGTTGCTGCAACCCGATTCAAAGAAGGCCGAAGGGACGACCCCGTATGTCGGCCTCCAGCTGACCTATCCCGAAGCGCTGGATGGGGTTGAGATCGTCAACAGTTTTGTGAATTTCTCCCTGGCTAATGTCCGCAAGGAGATAGCGGCTGATCTGGAAACCCTAATCGGCAACCGGCTCAGTCAGCTTGACAAGAAGATTGCCGCTGCTCGTGCCAACTACGAAGCCAGCAAGGAGATCAAGATTGCCAAGCTGACCGAAGAGGACGCGCTTAAGCGTGCACAGTTGAGCGACGAACTGGCTGCGTTGCGCCAGCAACTCAGGACCCGCCGTGAGAACCGTATCAACCAGCTCAACGAAGCGATTCGCATCGCTACATCGCTGGGCATCAGCAAACCCACCACACCATCGTCTCTCGGCGCAGCGGAGATCACTAGCCAAGGCAGCGTGATTCGTACCGAAGTCAATAACCAGCAAATCCCACTGTATTTCATGGGCAGCGAAGCTCTGGAAGCCGAGCGCAAGGCCTTGCTGGCACGCCGGTCCGATGACTTTACCGAGCCACGTATTGCGCAGATTGCCCGCGAACTTAAGTTGCTCGAGCACAACCGCCAAATCGAAGTACTGAAGAGCCGCGAGAACGAAGACCTTTTCCTGAAAGGACTTGCCGGCTGGCGCGAAGAGGCAGCCCGCCTCCGTGCGCTGCAGTTCGATACCAACACACTGAAGCTGGTTGCTATTGACCAGCGTGCAGTTGAACCGCTGCGGCCGACCAAGCCGAAGAAGGCACTAATCGTGGCCCTCGCGCTGGTATTGGGCGGCATGCTCGGAGTGTTCGTCGCGCTGGTGCGCAACCTTCGCCGTCCTGTCGCCGCAACCTGACCATCCATCCGTCGGCGTGCCGTTGAGACCTCAACGGCCCCGAAAGACGGTAGTATTCCCGCCTATTTTTTAAGGTGGGCTCGTGCCTAGCATGTCGCGAGTGCGTTGGTTGACATCGTTAAAGGAATAACCGTGCGCTATCCAGATATCGAACACCACGGCGCTAAGGATGGCGTAACCGGTTCCTGTCATCAGCTACACATGGATGCGAGCCATAGCTTGCTGATCGATTGCGGCCTGTTCCAGGGCAACGAGACTTCGAGCGATGGGCGCGCTGCTACAGGACGGCTGGATATCGAGTTCTCCTTGGCTACCGTCCAAGCGCTCGTCGTCACCCACGTGCATATCGACCATGTTGGGCGAATTCCCTATCTGCTTGCTGCCGGCTTCAAGGGCCCGATTTACTGCAGTGAGCCTTCGGCCAAACTACTGCCTATCGTTCTCGAGGATGCCTTCAGGCTAGGCTTCAGCCGTGATCAAAAAGCCGTCGAACGCTACCTCAAGCTGGTCGAGCAGCGGTTGCGTCCTCTGCCATACCAACGATGGTCAACGCTGCTGGAAACCGAAGAGCTCATCGGGCGCGTGCGACTACAGCGTGCCGGGCATATTCTCGGTTCCGCCTATGTGGAAGTGGACCTGACATACCCCGCCAGTGGCGAAAACAGGCGCATTGTTTTCTCAGGGGATCTTGGCGCAGCGCACGCCCCACTATTGATGCCGCCCCAATCACCCGAGCGAGCCGATATCCTCGTGCTTGAAAGCACCTACGGCGACCGCCTGCACGAGGACCGTGCCGGCCGCCGTCAGCGTCTGGAAGCCGTCATCGAACATGCCCTTCAGGATCAAGGCACCGTACTGATTCCGGCCTTCAGCATCGGTCGCACTCAGGAATTGCTGTACGAGCTGGAAGAGATCATTCACAGCAAACTGCAGGCCCATATAAACAAGCCACCCCTCAACATCGATGAGGGTGGTAGCGAGTTTGCAAATAACGGGAGCGCCCCGCACAGCCAGTCCCCTCTCCCTCCGGGGAGAGGGCTAGGGTGAGGGGCAATAACGACAGCTCCGAATACGGCCTTGAAACAAACTGGCCCCAACTGCCGATCATTCTCGATTCGCCCTTGGCCACACGCTTCACCGAAGCCTATCGAAGCCTGCAGTCTTACTGGAATCAGGAAGCCCGCGAGCGCGTCGAGTGCGGCCGCGACCCGCTAGCCTTCGACAACCTGATCACCATCGACAGCCACGCCGATCACATCGCCGTGATCAACCACCTCACCCAGACCGCGCGCCCTGCCATCGTCATTGCAGGCAACGGCATGTGCTCGGGTGGACGCATCGTCAATTACCTCAAGGCCATGTTGCACGATCCACGGCACGATGTTCTCTTTGTCGGCTACCAGTCCCGCGGCACGCCCGGCCACGCCATCCAGCAATACGGCCCGCGGGGCGGCTACTTAGACCTGGACGGCGAACGCTTCGACATCCGCGCGAAGGTAACCAGCATCGGCGGCTACTCGGCGCATGCGGATCAGAAGGGGCTGGTGGCGTTCGTGACAGGGATGCAGCAATGGCCGACGGATATACGGATCGTGCATGGTGAGCGAAAGGCTAAGCATGCGTTGGCTGACGTACTGCGTATTCAGTACGCAGCACGTGAGATAAGCGTTCAAACAGAACCAACTTAATTGATCAAGATAAGAAATCCCAATTTTTAGAAAATCCGCTTAGCGGATCATATTCAACGGAGCAAACTTAAATGTCCGAGCAGAAACAAAGCAGCATTGCCAGGTTCAAGAGCAAAGAGGCTTTGATTGGAATCCTCGGCCTTGGTTATGTTGGTTTACCTTTGATGCTGCGCTACAACGCCATCGGATTTCGGGTACTCGGCATCGATATCGATGAGAGCAAGGTGACCAAACTTAACGCGGGCCAGAGCTACATCGAACATATTCCGGCAGCAAGCATTGAAGCTGCGCAACAAAGCGGTTTCAGCGCAACGACGGACTTCAGCCGCGCCAGCGAATGCGATGCGTTGATCCTCTGTGTGCCAACGCCGCTGAACAAGTATCGCGAGCCGGATATGAGCTTCGTGATCAATACCACCGATGCCATCAAGCCTTACCTTCGTGCTGGTCAAGTCGTCTCGCTGGAGAGCACTACATATCCCGGTACTACCGAGGAAGAGTTGCTCCCACGGGTGCAGGAAGGTGGTCTGGTCGTGGGGAAGGACATTTTCCTCGTCTATTCGCCTGAACGCGAAGATCCGGGCAACCCCAACTTCGAAACCCGTACCATTCCGAAAGTGATCGGCGGTCATACACCGGCTTGCCTGGATGTCGGCATCGCACTTTATGAGCAGGCCATTGACCAAGTGGTGCCGGTCAGCTCAACCAAGGCAGCGGAAATGACCAAGCTGCTGGAAAACATCCACCGTGCCGTCAACATCGGCTTGGTCAATGAAATGAAAGTTGTTGCAGACCGCATGGGTATAGACATCTTTGAAGTAGTCGATGCTGCTGCCACCAAGCCGTTCGGTTTCACAGCCTACTATCCGGGTCCAGGCCTGGGTGGTCATTGCATCCCGATTGACCCCTTCTACCTGACTTGGAAAGCGCGAGAGTATGGCCTGCACACACGCTTTATCGAGCTTTCCGGTGAAGTAAACCGTGCGATGCCCGAGTATGTGCTGAGCAAGCTGATGGATGGGCTGAACGAGCGTGGCAAGGCGCTCAAAGGCAGCCGTATTCTGGTACTGGGTATTGCCTACAAGAAGAACGTGGATGACATGCGCGAATCACCATCCGTAGAAATTATGGAGCTGATCGAAGCCAAGGGCGGCATCGTCGCTTACAGCGACCCGCATGTGCCCGTATTCCCTCAGATGCGCGAACATCACTTCGAGCTGAGCAGCGAGCCTCTCACCGCAGAAAACCTCGCCAGCTTCGACGCTGTGGTGTTGGCAACTGACCATGACAAGTTCGATTACAACTTTATCAAGGCGAAGGCCAAACTGATCGTCGACAGCCGTGGCAAATACCGCGCCTCAGCTGCACATATCGTCAAAGCCTGATTACGCCATTTCGCATCATTTCGCCCGGCAACCCAGCCATCGGCCCGCCGGGCTGTTTTAGTTTCGCAAGGGACACTCATGAAAAATTTTGCTCTGATAGGCGCCGCCGGCTACATTGCACCCCGCCACATGCGCGCCATCAAGGACACCGGCAACGTGCTGGTTTCTGCCTACGACATCAATGATTCGGTCGGCATCATCGACAGCATCTCGCCGCAAAGTGAGTTCTTCACAGAGTTCGAACGCTTCCAGGAGCATGCCTGGCGGCTCAAGCGTGACCCGGCTACCGGACTGGATTATGTATCGGTCTGCTCGCCCAACTATCTGCACCACGCGCACATCGTTGCTGGTTTGCGCTTGGGCTGCGATGTGATTTGTGAAAAGCCGCTGGTACCAACACCGGAAAACCTCGATGAGCTGGCCCTGGTCGAGCAGGAAACCGGCAAGCGCCTTTACAACATTCTGCAGCTTCGTCATCACCAGGCCATCCTCAATTTGAAGGACAAGGTGGCCCGCGAAAATGCCGAGCACAAATACGATGTAGAGCTGACCTACATTACGTCGCGTGGCAGGTGGTACATGGAGAGCTGGAAAGGTGACCCGCGCAAATCGTTCGGCGTGGCGACCAACATCGGTGTGCATTTCTACGACATGCTGCATTTCATTTTCGGCAAACTGCAACGCAACGTCGTGCACTTTGCTTCGGACTACAAAGCAGCTGGTTACCTAGAATACGAAAAGGCTCGTGTTCGCTGGTTCCTGTCCATTGATGCCAACGACCTCCCAGATTCGGTGAAAGGCAAGAAGCCAACTTACCGCTCCATCACCGTCAATGGCGAAGAGATGGAGTTTTCCGAAGGCTTTACCGACCTGCACACCACCAGTTACGAGGAAATCCTTGCTGGCCGCGGTTACGGCATCGAAGACGCCCGCCATTGTGTTGAGACGGTCAATACCATTCGTTCCGCTGCCATCGCTGGCGCGCAGAACGGTGAGGGCCATCCGTTTCTGAGTCGATTGGTCTGAACTGCGTCCGGGCCAGCTTGCTGGCGCTTCATGTTATTGGCTACAGGAAACTCCCATGACCCACTATCAGCACCCCAGCGCCATCGTTGATGAGGGCGCACAGATCGGCGAAGGTTCGCGCGTCTGGCATTTCGTGCACGTCTGCGGCGGTGCACGTATTGGCAAGGGCGTTTCCCTTGGCCAGAACGTATTTGTCGGTAACAAGGTTGCCATCGGTGATAACTGCAAGGTGCAGAACAACGTCTCCGTCTATGACAACGTGACCCTCGAAGAAGGTGTTTTCTGCGGCCCAAGCATGGTCTTCACCAATGTGTACAACCCGCGCTCGTTGGTCGAGCGTAAGGATCAATACCGCGACACTCTGGTGAAAAGAGGGGCTACGTTAGGTGCGAACTGTACGATCATCTGTGGAATAACAATCGGAGAGTTCGCCTTCGTAGGCGCCGGAGCAGTAATCAATAAGGACGTGCCCGCTTATGCGCTGATGGTCGGGGTACCCGCTCGGCAGATCGGCTGGATGAGTGAGTTTGGTGAACAGCTCACACTGCCGGTGCAAGGAGAGGGGCAGGTCATCTGCCACACACTGGTGCCCGTTACGTATTGAGTAGCAGCGTTCTGACCAAAGTGGATGCACAGTAATGATCGAATTCATCGACCTGAAAACCCAGCAAGCCCGAATCAAGGACAAGATCGACGCTGGCATCCAGCGCGTACTTGCTCATGGCCAATACATCCTTGGTCCGGAAGTCGCGGAGCTTGAAGAAAAGCTGGCGGCATTTGTCGGCGCCAAATACTGCGTTACCTGCGCCAACGGCACTGACGCTCTGCAGATCGCACAGATGGCGCTGGGCATCGGCCCTGGCGACGAAGTCATCACACCCGGCTTCACCTACATAGCTACTGCCGAAACCGTAGCTTTGCTTGGCGCAAAGCCGGTGTACGTGGACATTGACCCATGCACCTACAACCTCGATCCACAACTGCTGGAAGCCGCCATCACACCGCGTACTAAGGCGATTATTCCAGTGTCGTTGTATGGACAATGCGCCGACTTTGATGCAATAAACGCCATTGCAAAAAAACACGGTATCCCGGTGATCGAAGATGCCGCGCAGAGCTTCGGTGCTACCTATAAAGGCAAGCGCTCCTGCAACCTGACGACTATCGCCTGCACCAGCTTCTTCCCCAGCAAGCCGCTCGGCTGCTACGGTGATGGTGGCGCCATATTTACTAATGATGATGAATTGGCTGTTATCGTCCGTCAGATTGCGAGGCACGGGCAGGATCGCCGCTATCACCATATTCGCGTTGGGGTGAATAGCCGATTGGATACACTGCAGGCGGCGATTCTTTTGCCCAAACTGAATATTTTTGAAGAAGAGTTGGCCATGCGTAAACGCGTCGCAGAAAGTTATAGCACTCTGCTGCGTGAGGCGAGTATTGGCTTACCTTTTGTCGAGCCCTACAACCAGAGCGCATGGGCTCAGTTCACCGTGCAGTTAGATAATCGTGATTCAGTACAAGAGTGCTTGAGGCAACTTGGTGTGCCAACTGCCGTCCATTATCCAATACCTCTTAACCGGCAGCCTGCGGTTAGTAATGTTCATGCAGTTCTACCAGTGGGTGATGCGATTGCTACGCGAGTGCTGAGCTTGCCAATGCACCCATATTTATCTGAAGAAAATATTTCCTTTATAGCTAATAAGATTAGGTTGTCCAAGTAGTGATCCTTTCGCGAATTAGGGCGAACAAGTTCCTGGGATCTATATTTCTATTGGCTGGCGGGTCAGCTATTGCGCAGGGAATAACGGTTGGTGTGACACCAATATTGACCCGTCTTTTCAGTCCAGAGGAATTTGGGACTTTTGCCGCGTTTGTCTCTGTCTTGAGCATTGTGCTCGTCATGGCGTCAATGCGCTTCGAATTCGCAATTCCGCAAATACAAAACCGAAAGACAGCGCAAGGCTTAGTCTGTCTTTGCAGTATTCTAGTGCTGGTTATGAGTTTATTGGTTTTGTGTTTTTTAACTTTTACGACATTAATTAATGCTACCGTGGGCTCAGGTTGGGGGGTGTTCTGGTTATTGCCGTTGGGCTTGCTTTTTGCCGGCGCTTTTCAGGTGGCAAACTACTGGATAATACGGGAAAAAGCTTTTAAGGCACTTGCTGTTTCTGGCATAAAAAGAAGTTTAATGCAATCAGTTGCGCAAGTTTCTTTGGGCTTTACTGGTATGGGGGTGTTGGCCTTAGTCATTGGGTACGTCGCAGGGCAAGCTATCGGATCAAAGTTATTGACTCAAGGAATGCCAGCAAAGAAGTTTCTATCAGGATGGCGTAGCAGGGTGATTGCATACCGATATAGACGCTTTCCTATTTTTTCGGTTCCGGCGGGGCTGCTAAATGTCAGTGCTGTTCATATTACACCGCTCCTGCTTATTTATATGTACGGTGCGGTAACGGCGGGTTTTTTTTCCCTGGCCCAGCGAGCCATGGGCGCGCCAATGGCATTTCTAGGCATGGCTATAGCAAATGTTTTCCTGTCCGAGTTGCCTAGAATTAGGCGCGATAAGCCAGAGCAATTAATGGGCTTTTACTTACGGGCGTGCCGTAATCTCGCTATGATTGGTTTGCCAATTGTCGCTGGGGCGACTGCCGTTCTCTGGTTTGGCGTAGAATTAATTTTTGGCGAGGAGTGGTCCGACACTGCATTATTCGCCTTATGCCTAGCGCCTCTTTTTCTTGGGCAGTTTGTAGTTGCTCCTCTTAGTCAAACCCTAACTGTGCTTGAAAGGCAAGATGTTCAGCTGTTTTGGGATTTGTTAAGACTTGTTATTCCGAATTTAGTTGTAGTTGCTGCTTATTATAGTTCTGACGCTGTGGTTGATGCTGTATTGGGCTATGGGTTGTCGATGTTTTTTATTTATATTATTAACATAGTAGTCACGCTGTTTGTTATGCGAAGGGTTCGGTGGTGATGAGACTAATTTTAAGTGGAAGTGTTGTTGGCTTTTGGGCTTTGCCTGTAATGTTCCTTGTCTTTCTTGTTCCTCAGTCTTTTATTGTTTCTTATTTCTTTTCAGACTATACATCTTTTGGTGTGTTGTTGATTTCTCTCCTTGCTGTTGTTTGCTATCTTTTTGGGGGTGTCCTTGCTGCCTGTTATTCTAGAGGTAGAGTGCTGTTTGTTCAAGGTTGGAGGAAAACGATATTTGTTGGTGTTTTTTTTGTTTATTTTATATCTTATCTCGGTTTGTACTATTTTTACGGTGGGGTGCCTCTGCTGGATTTAATTTTGGATGGAGGTAACGCATCTGTTCTAAGGGCGAAGTTTTATAAGGATTTAGAAGGATTTCCACAGCTTCTTGCTTATATTCGCTCCATTTTGACGAGGGGGTTTTTGCCTTTTGCTATTGTTGCCTTGTTCATGCTGAAAGGTAGATTCGTTTTCTACATCACACTATTTTTTATCACTTTCCTGAGCCTGTCGGCAATGGAAAAAAGTTTGCTTATCTGGGCCTATATTCCGCTTCTCATTTATCAGTATTCTATAAATTGCAAGAAAGATTTGTTTTTCTGCTTTTTTATAGCGGTTTTTGCTTTTGTTTTCATTTCGATGGTTTCGGTTAACGAGCCCCAAGGCGGTTACGTTTATAATTCGGGTTCGTCACAACACTCGAGCAGTGAATGGAGCTTTAAAACGGCTTCCTCCATCACTTACCCCGCCAGTTCGGTAAATGCTTCGCTTGTTGAAAAGGAGGACCATCAGTTCATTCTTCATGACTTGAGAGAGGGTACTGTTTATAGCTATATGCTTAATCGCATAGTTTGGATTCCGTTTGTAACTGTGTACGATACAATCGCCTACTGGAGCGCCACCTATGATGGTTTCTTGCTTTTCTCTGTAAATAGACATTTGTCTAAGGTTTTTGGGGTTAAGTTTGCTGACCTTGAACGCGAAGTCTTTAGATATCAGTTTGGCTCTGGCGAAGAGTCAACAGGGAATGCCAATGCAGCGTTTATCGCTGAGGCATATGTTGGTTTCGGGTTGGCAGGGGTTGCTTGGTTTTCATTTTTTTTGGGGCTTATATTTGGGTGGGTGGCACGTGCCGGAACTGCCCCTTTTGTTTATTCGTTGCCGGTAATTGCAGTAGGTCTTCTCAGTGCTTCCTTTTTGTCAATGTTGTTTAGTGGTGGGCTTGTTTTCTTTATAATATTCTTTATTTTCTTCAGTAGGTCGATTCATGAGTGATGACTTGGTTAGTTTCCTTGTTCCGGTGCGTAATGAGGAATTGTTTATTCGGGAGTCAATAGAGTCCGTTCTTGCTGTGTCGGACATCAATATAGAATTAATAATAGTTGATGATGGCTCCACTGATTCCACTGCGGACATAATTAGATCTATAGGTGATAAAAGAGTTAAGTTTATTGATGGTGGCGGGAACGGTAAGGTTGCGGCTTTAAATTTAGCTTACAGCGTTGCTCAAGGGAGCGCTTTTATTTTATTTGCGGGCGATGACATACTGGTTCCGCAGGTCGTACTTGACCGGGTCCGGCCCTGTTTGCTTAACAAGCAAGCCCCTGTGGTATCGCTTTGCAAGGTTAAGATGTTCTCAGATAATAAGAAGTTTAATGGGGTCGTTGTACCTAAGGACCCTCAAAAAGGAGCTTTGACAGGAGGGGGAATGGCCTTTAATCACGCTTTTGCTAAGTTGATCTTCCCTGTTCCAGATATTTTGCCTAATGAAGACACTTGGATTGGTGCCTTTGTTGAGTTTTATCCATGCGATACGATTCATGTGCCTAAGGTCGGCTTGATGTATAGAATTCATCAGGGGAATTCTATGCGGCGTGATGTTAGGTTCTCTGAGTTTTCGGCGCAATTGCGTAGGCGAGAGAGTGCTAGTAAGCTGTTCTTACAGCTTAAAGGTGACTCTCTTTCATCCGGTTCTCGAGAGACGCTCGCGCAGCGTTGGGCTGCTCAAGATGATCGTTACAATGGGCGTTCTACGCGGATACTTTTTTATTCGTGCCTCTCAATAAGAGAGCGGATTTCCTTGTTTTTTTATTCTAACGCTTTGCTCTATTCGCTACGTCAGAGATTTTATTCGTTTTTTAGCGGAAGGTAACCATGAAAAAAGCACTTATAACCGGTATTACTGGTCAAGACGGTTCGTATCTGGCAGAGCTTTTGTTAGAGAAGGGCTATGAGGTTCATGGCATCAAGCGTCGCGCTTCGCTGTTCAATACGCAGCGAGTCGATCACCTTTATCAAGATCCGCATGTGAATAACCGGAGCTTCGTGCTCCACTATGGCGATCTCAGTGACTCGTCCAACCTCACGCGAATCATCCAAGAGGTGCAGCCCGATGAGGTATATAACCTGGGTGCCCAGTCCCATGTTGCCGTGAGCTTCGAATCCCCTGAGTACACGGCCGACGTCGATGCCATGGGCACGCTACGGCTACTGGAGGCCATTCGACTGCTTGGTTTGGAGAAGAAGACGCGTTTCTACCAGGCATCTACGTCGGAGCTGTATGGCCTTGTGCAAGAGACTCCGCAGAAGGAAACCACCCCGTTCTACCCGCGTTCGCCCTATGCAGTGGCTAAGCTGTACGCCTATTGGATCACCGTGAACTACCGCGAGGCCTACGGCATGTATGCCTGCAACGGCATTCTGTTCAACCACGAGTCGCCGCGCCGCGGCGAAACCTTCGTGACCCGCAAGATCACCCGCGGCCTGGCCAATATCGCCCAGGGTCTGGAGCAGTGCCTGTACATGGGCAACCTGGACGCACTGCGCGATTGGGGCCACGCCAAGGACTACGTGCGCATGCAGTGGATGATGCTGCAGCAGGAGCAGCCGGACGACTTCGTGATCGCCACCGGCGTGCAGTACTCGGTACGCGAGTTCATCCGCTGGTCGGCGGCCGAGCTGGGCATCACCCTGAAGTTCGAAGGCCAGGGCGTGGAGGAGATCGCCATCATCGAGGCTATCAAGGGCGATAAAGCTCCGGCGCTTAAGGTTGGCGATGTGGTCGTGCGCGTCGATCCGCGTTATTTCCGCCCTGCGGAAGTGGAAACACTGCTTGGCGATCCGACTAAGGCGAAAGAGAAGCTTGGCTGGGTGCCGGAAATTACAGTCCAGGAGATGTGCGCCGAGATGGTTCGCGAGGATCTCACCGCAGCACGTCGCCATGCCTTGCTCAAGCAACATGGTCATGACGTACCGGTGCCGATGGAGAACTGACCGTGGCCCGTGATTTGAACCAGACCATATTTGTGGCCGGCCATCGCGGCATGGCGGGCTCGGCGATTGTCCGCCGTCTTCGGGCGTTGGGCTACGACAATATCCTCACCGCCGGGCGGGACGAGCTTAATCTGCTCGATCAGCAGGCGGTGCACGCCTGGTTTCAGTCGCATGCGATCGATCAGGTTTATCTGGCCGCGGCAAGGTCGGTGGCATACACGCCAACAATACCTTCCCGGCTGATTTCATCTACGAAAATCTGATGATCGAAGCCAACATCATCCATGCGGCGCACATACATGGCGTGCAGAAGCTGTTGTTCCTCGGCTCTTCCTGCATTTACCCCAAGCACGCCGAGCAACCAATGGGAGAGGAGTCGTTACTGACCGCTACTCTCGAACCGACCAACGAGCCGTATGCCATCGCCAAGATTGCCGGGATCAAGCTCTGCGAAAGCTATAACCGACAACATGGGCGCGACTACCGCAGCGTCATGCCGACCAACCTTTATGGACCGCATGACAACTTCCATCCCGATAACAGCCATGTGATTCCCGCATTGCTACGGCGTTTCCACGAAGCTGTTCAGCGCGGCGACAAAGAAGTGGTTATTTGGGGAAGCGGTAAGGCGATGCGTGAGTTCTTGCATGTCGATGACATGGCTGCAGCCAGCGTCCACGTCATGGAGCTTGATCAGGCCGCTTACCAAGAAGCAACACAACCAATGCTTTCGCACATAAATGTTGGTACAGGCGTGGATTGCACTATCCGGACGCTGGCGGAAACCATCGCCAGCGTCACCGGCTTCAGGGGACGGCTGACATTCGACAGCAACAAGCCGGACGGTGCGCCTCGCAAACTGATGGATGTCGCTCGTCTCAAGAGTCTCGGTTGGGAAGCCCGCATCACGTTGGAAGACGGTTTGCGTAACGCCTATGGATGGTATGTCGCGAATGTCGAACAGGTACGGTCGCAGTGACTGCAGGAGTGCTTGCATGTGGCTAGACGAGGATACTTTTCGGGGCGTAGTGGCTTCTACTCCGTTGGTTTCCATTGATCTTGTTGTTCAGAACGAGCATGGCGAGCTGCTTCTCGGCCATCGCCTGAATCGTCCGGCTCAGGGCTGGTGGTTCGTGCCAGGTGGTCGTATCCAGAAAAACGAGACTCTCGATGAAGCGTTCCGACGTCTCACTTCTGGTGAGCTGGGAAGTGCTTTCGACCGTGCTTCTGCGGGACTGCTTGGCATATATGAGCATTTCTATACAGATAGCGTTTTTGGTAGGGCCGAGGACGGTATAGATACGCACTACGTAGTGCTTGCCTATCACCTGCTGCTACCTATTGACCACGTGCTCACGCTGCCAATTGAGCAGCACAGCGCTTATCGCTGGTGGTCAATCACTGAAGTTGAGGCCAGCGCAAAGGTGCACGGCAATTCACGTGCATATCTAGACGCGCTGCGTATGCATATGTGCGAAGGAAAATGAAATGCTTCTACCGGTAATCATTGCCGGCGGTTCGGGCTCGCGTCTGTGGCCGTTATCGCGGCAGCTTAATCCCAAGCAGTTTCTGGCGTTGACCGATGCGCAGTTATCCATGCTGCAGACGACCATCCGCCGGCTGGAGGTTCTTGAAGCGGGGTTGCCTCTGCTGATCTGCAACGAGCAGCATCGGTTCCTCGCTGCAGAGCAGCTCCGTCAGTTGAGTATGGAGCAGGCCAGTATTCTACTCGAGCCTGTTGGACGGAATACCGCACCGGCAATCGCCTTGGCTGCGTTGCAGGCAACAAAGGAGGGCAATGACCCGATTCTGCTCGTGTTGGCCGCGGATCACCTGATTCAGGATACAGACGCCTTCCACTCCAGTATCCAAGCGGCGATGCCGTTTGCTATCGATGGCAAGCTCGTTACGTTCGGCATCGTTCCGACGAATCCGGAAACCGGGTACGGCTATATAGAGAAAGGCAACGAGCTTGGCGAGGGCGGCTTTGCGGTGAACCGTTTCGTGGAAAAGCCGAGTCTGAATATCGCAGAGGAATACTTGGCGAGTGGTGAGTATTTTTGGAATAGCGGTATGTTTATGTTCCGGGCTAGTCGGTATCTGGGCGAGCTGGAGCGTTACCAGCCGTCAATACTCTCGGCCTGTCGTCAGGCGCTCGCGGCCGGAGCGCAGGATATGCATTTCATTCGTGTAGATGCCGCCGCATTTGCTGCCTGTCCGGAGGAATCCGTTGACTATGCCGTGATGGAGAAGACCAACGATGCAGTCATGGTGCCGCTAGATGCTGGTTGGAGCGACGTTGGGTCTTGGTCGGCGCTCTGGGAGGCCAGTAACAAGGATGCCGAAGGAAATGTATTCAAGGGCGACGTCCTCGCCCACGCCACTCGCAACTCCTTTGTTCACGCTGACAGCCGCCTGGTGGCAACGCTGGGGGTTGAAGATTTGGTAATCGTAGAGACCAAAGACGCTGTGCTGGTCGCCCATAAAAACCAAGTGCAGGACGTCAAGAAGCTCGTCGAGCGCATCAAAGCTGATAATCGCCACGAGCACCTCAATCACAGGGAGGTCTATCGCCCTTGGGGGGTGTATGACGCCATCGACAATGGGCACCGTTATCAAGTCAAGCGCATTACCGTTCAGCCGGGCGCCAAGCTATCTGTACAAATGCATCATCATAGGGCTGAGCATTGGGTCGTGGTCAGCGGGACTGCACGGGTAACCAACGGCGACAAGACTTACTTGGTCACCGAAAACCAATCGACCTACATACCAGTAGGACAAGTCCATGCACTGGAAAACCCCGGAGTAATCCCATTGGAGCTGATTGAAGTTCAGTCGGGCTCCTATCTGGGCGAAGACGATATTGTGCGGTTCGAAGATCAGTATGGGCGCGCGTAAGGGGACGCTTTGAAGATTTCAATAATTACGGTGGCCTACAATAGTTCCACTACCATCGAAACGACACTCGACTCGGTACAGGCACAAGGCTATCCGGACTTGGAATATATCGTGATCGATGGCGGTTCTACCGATGCGACATTGGATGTCGTACGCAACTATCCCGGTCTGGTTACTCAGCTTATTTCCGAGCCTGACCGCGGGATCTACGACGCGATGAATAAAGGTGTCCAGCGAGCTACCGGGGAGGTTGTTGGTATCCTCAATTCAGATGATTTCTATTGCCATTCACGGGTGCTGCAAGAGGTCGCTGAAGCCTTCGCGGCTGATCCAGAGTTGGAGGTATTGATGGGTGATGTGGATTTCGTGTCGGACGAGGATCTGCAAGATCCAGTGAGAACTTATAGCGCGACGGGTTTCCGACCCTGGATGTTTCGTTTGGGTTTCATGCCGCCACACCCAGCAATTTTTATTCGAAAATCTGCGTATGAGCGTGTTGGGCTATATAAGCTAGGCTACAGGATAGCTGCAGATTTCGACTTTCTTGTGAGATTGTTGCTGATTGACCAAGCAAAGTATCGAATCGCAGGTACCCACTGGGTCAGAATGCGCACCGGCGGAGCCAGCACTGCCGGCTGGAAAAGCAATTTGATATCAACTCGCGAGATGCTGCGTTCATTGCGTGAGAACGGCGTTTTTTCTTCTATGCCGATGCTGTTGCTTCGATTGCCTGTCAAATACATCAGACAGGTATTTCTATGAAAGTCCTGTTGACGGGGGCGAGCGGCTTCTTGGGGGGCACCATTATCGCCCACCTATCCCGGCAAGATCGGATCACCCTTTCCTGCGCGGTGCGCTCACCTCTCGCTCAGTTGGGCTTTGCGACTTTTGCTGTAGGCAATCTTTGCGCTGCTAATGATTGGTCGCAGCCTCTGCTTGGCCAGCAAGTAGTCATTCATGCTGCAGCGCGCGCCCATATCATGAAAGACGAGGTTGCCGACCCTCTCAGCGAGTACCGCCTCGTCAACGTGGAAGGTACGCTTAATCTGGCTCGTCAGGCCGCTGCTGCTGGAGTCGAGCGTTTTATCTATATCAGTTCCATCAAGGTCAATGGTGAGTCGACGCCTTTGGGCAAGCCGTTCGTATCCAGCGACGCGCCTGCACCTGAAGACCCCTACGGGCTTTCCAAGCTGGAAGCTGAGCAAGGTCTGATGCAACTGGCTGCCGAGACTGGGATGGAGGTCGTGATAATCCGCCCTCCGCTCGTTTACGGGCCAGGTGTAAAGGGAAACTTTGCCAGCATGATCAAGTTGATCGACAGAGGTATTCCGCTGCCCTTTGGTGCTATCCATAACAAGCGCTCTCTGGTCAGTGTCGATAATCTGGTGGACCTTATCATTCGTTGCGTCGACCATCCTGCTGCCGCAAACCAGATATTTCTCGCAGGCGACGGCAAGGACCTGTCTACTACGGAGCTTTTACTTGGCGTAGGCAAGGCGATGGATAAGCCAGCCAAGTTAATTCCAGCTCCTGCTGGATTTCTCCAGCTTGGTGCTACGTTGCTTGGCAAGAAGGCGATGGCTCAGCGGTTGCTAGGCTCTCTGCAAGTGGACATCAGCAAGACATGCGAGCTGTTGGACTGGAAGCCGCCGTACACGGTCGAAGAGGGCCTGCGTCGCTGCTTCGAGCCCGTCAAATGACTATCCGCAGGTAACCTTCGTGATCCGTATTTTCGATTTTGTCTTCTCTCTGCTGGGGTTGGTTTTCGGCTTTCCTGTGCTCGTATTACTTACGATCGTCGGACTTTTCGATACAGGTTCCCCGATTTTTCGGCAAGTGCGTGTCGGTCGCCATAAGCAGCCGTTCACGCTGGTTAAGTTCCGCACCATGCGGGTGGACACGGCGTCGGTTGCCACGCATCTGGCCAGTAGTGCGTCGATTACGCGATTCGGTCATTTTTTGCGTAAGACGAAGCTCGACGAGCTACCGCAGCTTTGGAACGTGCTCAAGGGTGAGATGAGCTTGGTGGGACCACGTCCTGGGCTGTTCAACCAAGAGGAGTTAACGGCCGAGCGGGCTAAACGTGGTGTTTACGATGTGCGCCCTGGCATAACGGGCCTGGCCCAGGTTAGCGACATTGATATGTCGACGCCGGTTTTGTTGGCGGAAACTGACCAGCAGATGATTAAGAGCCTGACTCTGGCTAACTACTTCAAGTACATCTTTATGACTGTGGCTGGAAAAGGCGCCGGGGATCGGGTTGTACGGTAGCGTCCCGCTATCAGGTTCGGCCTGGGTTCATCGCCCGGTGCGCGCCGTAGCGAAGGGCGGGTGGTTTGGTACTTGTTGCGTTATGGCCGGGGCGTTTTGGGTGTTTTGTTTCTGGCGGAAGCTATGTTGAGCTGTGCTAAGGAAGGGGCGTGCTGTGTTGAGGTTGGCTGAAAAACTACGGGCTCGATTGGTTGCATTGCCGCGGCGCTATAAGCGGCTGATCCAGGTATCAGCCGATATTTTTTGGTGTGGGTGGCGCTCTGGTTGGCGTTCGTGGTGCGCCTCGGGGATACCCGCAATATCGAGCCGCTCAGCGGCCATGCCTGGTTGTTCGCTATCGCTCCGGTCATCGCAATTCCCTTCTTTATCCGCTTCGGTATGTACCGCGCGGTGATGCGCTACTTCGGCAACGACGCGCTGATGGCCATTGCCAAGGCTGTCACGTTGTCTGCCTTGCTCCTTTCCCTCGCCGTTTACTGGCGCAGCGATGCACCCAAGCTGATTCCGCGCTCGATGGTGTTCAACTACTGGTGGTTGAGCCTGGTTTTGATCGGTGGGTTGCGGCTGGTGATGCGTCATTACTTCATGGGGGATTGGTTTTCCCCCAATACGCTCACGAAGCTCAAGGGCAAGGAGGCGGGCCTGCCCAAGGTTGCCATCTATGGCGCCGGCGCTGCGGGTAATCAGCTGGTTGCGGCGCTGCGTATGGGGCGAGCGATGCGCCCGGTCGCTTTCATCGATGATGACCCCAACCTTCATGACCGTTCTATTGCCGGTTTGCGGGTTTATTCAGCGCAACATATCGAGCGGATGGTCGATGAAACGGGCGCGGCGGAAATCCTCCTGGCGATTCCGTCTGCGACGCGAGGGCGGCGACGCGAGATTCTCGAAAAGCTCGAGCATTACCCGTTGCATGTGCGCAGCGTGCCCGGCTTTATGGATCTGGCCAGCGGCAAGGTGCAGGTCGAGGATATTCAGGAAGTAGACATTGCAGATCTTCTTGGGCGCGATGCGGTACCGCCACAGCAGGCGCTGTTCGAGCGGTGTATCCGTGGCCAGGTTGTGATGGTGACGGGTGCAGGCGGTTCGATTGGCTCCGAGCTGTGTCGCCAGATTCTGGCGAATGCACCCCACACGCTGCTGCTGTTTGAGCACAGCGAGTTCAATCTTTACAGCGTTCACTTGGAGCTCGAGCGGCGTATCGAGCGCGAGGCGCTCGCGACGCAACTGGTACCGATCCTGGGTTCGATCCGCGACGGCGAGCGCTTGCTGGACGTGCTGCAGACCTGGGGAGTGCAAACCGTCTACCACGCTGCCGCATACAAGCATGTGCCGATGGTCGAGCACAACGTTGCCGAGGGCGTACTCAACAATGTAATTGGTACGCTCAACACGGCACAGGCAGCGTTGCAGGCGGGCGTCACCAACTTCGTGCTGATCTCCACCGACAAGGCTGTGCGGCCCACCAACGTGATGGGCAGCACCAAACGCATGGCCGAGATGATTCTCCAGGCTTGAGTCGTGAGCCGGCGCCGGTGCTGTTCGGTAGCCGGGAGGCGGTACACCACGTCAACAAGACGCGCTTTACCATGGTGCGCTTCGGCAATGTGCTGGGTTCGTCTGGTTCGGTGATCCCGCGCTTCTACCAGCAGATTCGGGCCGGCGGGCCGGTAACGGTGACCCATCCCAAGATCACCCGTTATTTCATGACCATTCCCGAGGCTGCGCAGCTGGTAATCCAGGCTGGATCGATGGGACAGGGCGGCGATGTGTTCGTGTTGGATATGGGCCAGCCGGTGCGTATAGCGGAGTTGGCTGAGAAGCTCATCCATCTGTCTGGCCTGAGCGTACGTTCGGAAAAATGCCCGCATGGCGATATCGCAATCGAGTACACCGGGCTGCGTCCGGGGGAGAAGCTCTATGAGGAGCTGCTGATCGGCGACAACGTCAGCCCCACCGAGCACCCGATGATCATGACGGCGAGCGAAGAGTACCTGCCATGGGATCAGCTGAAGAGACTGCTGAGCCGCCTGATGGGCGCCGTGGACGAGGACGACTACCCGCAGGTGCGTCAGCTGCTGCGCGAGGCAGTCAGTGGCTACAAGCCGGAAGGCGACATCGTCGACTGGATTTACCAGCAGCGCAGGGCTGAGCCGGGGGAATGATTCCGGCTTCACAGTCTGGGGCCTAGGTTGACCGGATCTTTCAATCGGAGGGCAGCGCGGTTTCCTGAACGGAAACCAACCGATGCCTGAAGACCGGATCTACCGTGGCATCTGGTAGCGCATTTTTCCAGCGCGGCAATGGTATCGCGGTTGGAAACGGGTGTTTGGCGTGCGGGGTATGCCCTGCAGAGTGCAAGGCTTCCTCGCGCGTGAACCACAGGCGCCTGGCGCCTGGGGGCGGGAAGTTTCGCAGCATTCCGCCCCGGCGGTAGCACGAAGGTTGGGGGGCGCCTACGGCGCACCCAGGTGTCTCAATGCCGCGGGCTTTCTTCCGGCATGCTCAGCAGTTGCTTTTCCTGATTCCAGTCGAACGGCTCGTCGTTCTGCTCGGCCTCGTAGCGGCGCTCTTCCAGTTGCTGGAAGATGGCGATTTCCTCGTCGGGCATGAAGTGCAGGCAGTCGCCGCCAAAGAACCAGAGCAGGTCGCGCGGAACCAAGTGGGCGATCTGGGGGTAGCGGTGGAAGACCTGGCAGATCAGGTCCTGACCCATGTGGCGCTCTTCCGGCACGTTCTGCAGGTTCATGATCAGCTCGTCGAAGCGCTCGAGGAACAGCGCGTGGCTTTCTTCCGAGACCTGTTCGGCTTCGCCCATGGCAAGCAGGATGCCGCGCAGATGGGCCAGCAGAGCCAGGTTGTGATCTAGGTAGGAATTGGCCATGGATACCTCGTTTCGGTCTGGGCGGGCGATTATAGAGCCGCGTCGAGTCGGTGTGCTTAGTTGATTGACTCGTCGATTCAGGCAGGGTTCGCTCGGCATCGAGGCGGCTGGGCGCCGCCTCGAGCGTTCCGTCAACGCACGTGGCCGGCCGGTTGGACGAGTTCTTCTTTGGCGAAGTCGTCGACGTCAATCACGCGTCGCCTGAGTTGCTCGGCTTCACGCAGTTGCTGCGCTTCGGTCTGCTCGAGCACACCGGCTTCTGTCGCGGCCTCGATCGGGCATTGGCCCGGGGCTGGCTGCAGCTCGCCTGCCTTCAATGCCTTGTGCAGCTTGCCACTGACCTTGCGGCTGGCGGCGAGCCGGTCGAAGGCATGGTGCAACGTGCCCAGCGGCTCGTCGGCATCGGTCGGTCGGTAGAGGCCGTCGAGCAGTTGCTCGAGCGCAGGATCGCCTTCGGCACGCCCCAGTATGCCGGCGACTTCGCTATCGAGTGCGTCGGATGGGCCGGCGTGCCGCGCGCCGAACGGAAAGACGACGAGCCGCAGCAGGCCGCCGAGCAGGCGATTGGGGAAGTTGGCGAGAATTTCATCCAGCGCCTGTTCGGCTTTCTGCAGGCAGTCTTCCAGGCCCCAGCGCAGAAGCGCTTCCTGCTCTCTGGGCTCGCCCAGGTCGTGGTAACGCTTGAGCGCGGCAGAGGCGAGGTAGAGCTGGCTGAGTACGTCGCCGAGCCGTGCCGACAAGCGCTCGCGGCGCTTGAGCTCGCCGCCGAGCAGCATCATCGAGAGGTCGGCCAGCATGGCGAAAGCGCCGCCAGTCGGTTGAGCGAGAGGAAGTAGCCGCGCGACAGGGCATTGCCCGGCGCTTTGCCCAGACGACCAAAGGTCAGCCCGAGCACGAGCGTGCTGGCGGCATTGCTGACGGCGAAGCCGACATGCTGCATGAGCAGCTCGTCGAACTGTCTGACGGCGTGTTCGCGATCGTCTTCGCCGATCAGCGCCATCTCCTTCAGCACGTACGGGTGACAACGAATCGCGCCCTGGCCAAAGATCATCAGGTTGCGCGAGAGGATGTTGGCGCCTTCCACCGTGATCGAGATCGGCGCGGACTGCCAGAGCCGGCCCAGGTAGTTGTTCGGGCCGAGAATGATGCCTTTGCCACCGTGGATGTCCATGGCGTCGCGTATGCATTCGCGGCCGCGTTCGGTCAGGTGGTATTTGAGGATTGCCGAGAGCACCGAGGCTTCTGCCCCAGATCCACCGCGTTGGCGGTGAGCGTGCGCGCCGCATCCATCAGCCAGGCGTTGCCGCCGATGCGCGCCAGTGGCTCCTGGATGCCTTCGAAGGCGGCCAGGGGCACGTTGAACTGCTCGCGGATCGCCGCATAGCGACCGCTGGTGTAGCTGCACAGTTTGGCTGCGCTGGTCCCGGTGGCCGGTAGCGAAATCGAGCGGCCGACCGACAGGCAGTTCATCAGCATCATCCAGCCCTTGCCGATCATGTCGCGCCCACCGATCACCGCTTCGAGCGGCACGAAGACATCCTTGCCCCAGTTCGGACCGTTCATGAAGGCGGCGCCCAACGGCACGTGGCGGCGGCCGATTTCGACTCCGGGCGTGTCGGTGGCGATCAGGGCCAGGCTGATGCCGAGTTCTTCATCGCCACCAAGCAGGCCCTCCGGGTCATAGGTCTTGAAGGCGAGGCCGAGCAGCGTGGCGACGGGGCCAAGGGTGATGTAGCGTTTTTCCCAGTTCAGCCGCAGGCCGAGCACTTCCTCTCCCTGCCATTGGCCGCGGCAGATGACGCCGGTATCGGTCATGGCGCCGGCATCGGAGCCGGCGTAAGGGCCGGTGAGGGCGAAGCAGGGGATCTCGCTGCCATTGGCCAGGCGCGGCAGGTAGTGGTTGCGTTGCTCTTCGGTGCCGTAGTGCAGGAGCAGCTCTGCCGGGCCGAGCGAATTCGGGACCATCACCGTGCTGGCCAGGTCGCCACTGCGGGTCGCCAGCTTCATCACGATCTGCGAGTGGGCGTATGCCGAGAAGCCCTTGCCACCGTACTCCTTGGGAATGATCAGGGCGAAGAAACCTTGCTCCTTGATGTACTCCCAGGCGGCCGGCGGCAGGTCCATCCGTTGGGCGATGTCCCATTCGCTGACCATGGCGCACAACGTCTCGGTGGGGCCATCGAGAAATGCCTGTTCTTCTTCGCTGAGCCTGGCCGGCGGATAGGCGAGCAGGGTGTTCCAGTCCGGCCTACCGCTGAACAGCTCGCCGTCCCACCACACGGTGCCGGCCTCGATGGCATCGCGCTCGGTGTCAGAAATCGGCGGCAGCACCTTCTTGAACCAGTCGAACATCGGCTCACTGATGTACTTGCGGCGCAGGTCGCCGACCAGCAACGGCACGGCGGTAACGATGAGCACGAGCCAGAGCAACCCGACAAGCCAGCCAGGAACGTCTTCCGCCGCGCCCATCGCCAGCAGATAGACCGCAACCAGCGCCAGGGCGGGTATCAGCGAGAGCCGCAGGTGGGCGATGACGGCGATGCCGAGCAGGAGAACCAGTAACCAGATCAAAGCCATTGAGAACGCTCCCTAGAATGTGTGCATGCCGATGAGCATAGGCGCCATCGCCATGGGTAAAAGCCGCTGGGGTCAATGTAAGGCGATTTTGTCGTGCGGTGGAGGGCAACCAGGGCGCTGGAAATCTCCGGTTGCATTCCTGGCCGCCGTCCCCATCTAAGGTGATCCTCTTGCGTTGTGTGCATCTTCCTATGAGTACTGCTCTGTCCATTCGGCAGCTGACCAAGACCTACGGCAACGGCTTCCAGGCGCTCAAGGGCATCGATCTGGACGTCGCCGAGGGCGACTTCTTCGCCTTGCTCGGGCCCAACGGGGCCGGCAAGTCGACCACCATCGGCATTCTGTCCACCCTGGTGAATAAGACCAGCGGGACGGTCAACGTGTTCGGCCACGACCTAGATCGTGACCCGTCGGGGCTCAAGCGCTGCCTGGGCGTTGTGCCGCAGGAATTCAACTTCAACCAGTTCGAGAAGGCCTTCGACATCCTTGTCACCCAGGCTGGCTACTACGGCATTCCGGCAAAGGTGGCCAAGGAGCGCGCCGAGCGGTACCTGAACCAGCTGGGCTTGTGGGACAAGCGCGACGTTTCCTCGCGCATGCTGTCAGGTGGCATGAAGCGTCGCTTGATGATCGCTCGAGCATTGATCCACCAGCCTCGCTTGCTGATCCTCGACGAGCCCACCGCCGGGGTGGATATCGAGCTGCGCCGCTCGATGTGGTCGTTTCTCACCGAACTCAATCGTGAAGGCATCACCATCATCCTCACGACGCACTACCTGGAGGAGGCCGAGCAGCTCTGCCGGCATATCGGCATCATCGACCATGGGCAGATCGTCAAGAACACCAGCATGCGCGAGCTGCTCAAGCAGCTGCATGTCGAGACCTTCCTGCTTGACCTGAAGGACGCGCAAACCGTTGCTCCGCAGCTCGCGGGCTACCCGGTGCGCCTGGTCGATGACCATACGCTCGAGATACAGGTGGAGAAGAGCCAGGGCGTCAATGAACTCTTCCGCCTGCTCGCCGCGCAGGGAATCGAGGTGCTGAGCCTGCGAAACAAGACCAATCGTCTGGAGGAGCTGTTCGTGTCGCTGGTGGAAAACAATCTGCAGAAGGTGAACAAATGAGCGCCGAAATTCGCGCCAACCTGGTTGCGCTGCAGACCATCGTCCAGCGGGAGGTCCGTCGTTACACACGCATCTGGCCGCAGACGCTGCTGCCCCCGGCGATCACCATGGTGCTGTACTTCGTCATCTTCGGCAGCCTGATCGGCCGCCGCATCGGCGAGATGGATGGCTTCAGCTACATGGAGTACATCGTGCCGGGGCTGATCATGATGTCGGTGATCACCAACTCCTACAGCAACGTGGTGTCGAGCTTCTTCAGCACGAAGTTCCAGCGCTCCATCGAGGAGCTACTGGTTTCGCCGGTCTCGCCGCATGTGATTGTCACGGGCTTCGCGCTCGGCGGTATCACCCGTGGTCTGGCGGTAGCCGTGATCGTGACGCTGCTGTCGATGTTCTTCACCGATCTGCAGGTCCATCACCTGGGCGTGACGCTGCTGGTGATCACCCTGACGGCGACGATCTTCGCGCTGGGGGGGCTGGTCAACGCGGTGTTCGCGCGAAACTTCGATGACATCTCCATCGTTCCGACTTTCATTCTGACGCCGCTGACCTACCTGGGGGGGTCTTCTATTCGATTCACCTGCTGTCGCCGTTCTGGCAGACGCTGTCGCTGGCCAACCCGATCCTGCACATGGTCAACGCGTTCCGCTACGGCATCCTCGGCGTGTCGGATATCCGCATCGGCGTGGCGATCACGTTCATGCTGGTGGCCGCCGTGGTGCTGTATCTGGTCTGCGTCCGGCTGCTGCAGAGCGGCAGGGGTATGCGCCAGTGAGGCAGTGGCCTGCCTCGAGCAGGCCGTGCCGGGAATGTCGAGGCTTTAGGCCGCCTCGCCGTAAGGCTCCTGAAAAAGTCGCGGCGAGGCTATAAACTGCGCAGCGTTTCGTCTTGCAGGTCATCCCGATGCAGCATCCCGCCGAGTTATCCCCGCTGGGCAAATCCAGCGCCTACATCGCCCATTACAGCCCCGAGCTGCTGTTTCCCATCGCCCGTGCGCCGAAATGGGCAGAGCTTGGGCTCACGGCCGAGTCGCTGCCTTATTCGGGCGTCGACATCTGGAACTGCTACGAACTCTCCTGGTTGCTGCCGTCTGGCAAGCCGGTCGTGGCGATCGGCGAGTTCCGCATTCCGGCCGATTCGCCGAATATTATCGAGTCCAAATCGTTCAAGCTGTATCTGAACTCGCTGAACCAGAGCGTGTTCGATAGCGCCGACGCCGTGGCCGAAACCCTGACGCGCGACCTGTCCGCCGCGGCGGGCAAGTCGGTGGAGGTGGCGCTGCGGAGCCTTGACGAAGTGACGGCCGAAGGCGTTGCCGGCTTGCCCGGACGCTGCATCGACGAGCTGAACGTGGCCATCGAACACTACGACGAGCCGCGCCCGGCGCTATTGAGTTGCGATGCTTCGCGTCAGGTGGACGAGGCCTTGCATAGCCACCTGCTCAAGTCGAACTGCCCGGTTACCGGGCAGCCGGACTGGGGCAGTGTGGTCGTGGAGTATCGTGGACCGGCGCTTTCGGCCGAAGGGCTGCTGGCCTATCTGGTGAGTTTCCGCCAGCACGCGGACTTTCATGAGCAGTGTGTCGAGCGAATTTTCCTTGATCTGCAGCGGCTGCTGCAGCCGGAACGGCTGACGGTATACGCCCGCTACGTGCGCAGGGGTGGGCTGGACATCAACCCGTATCGCAGTACCGGGCCGCTGGCCATCGACAACCGGCGCCTGGTTCGTCAATGACCTGAATGCAGGAAAGGCGATCAACCTTTCCTGCCGGACGAGGCGAATGGCGTAACGCTAGATGCCCATGTTCGCCAGGCTTTGCATGATATTGCGCAGGGTCATCGCCATGTTCGGGTGGCTGACCTCGAAGCGCTCTACCGCGAGGTTCACGCCGTCGACCAGCGAATCGCTGTACTCGGTCTCGCCACGGGCGGCAAGACGCAGTTCGATATCCTGTGCCAGGGCCTGCAAGGAGGCACGTTCCTCATCGGTCAGCGGCGTGTCCTGAGCCAGCTGATTGCGCAACTCGAGGAGTTGCGACTGCAATTCACGTTCCGGCATAGTGCTTCCCTCATGATTTACGGAGCGGCAGGGTCAAAGACTGCTGCCTGCTGCCGAGATTAAACCAGCCTTCGGCCATTTGTCTGGTTCTTTGCGGACCGCCTGGCCACGCGATACGCGCGCGGCGGCCGATTGGTTTTATACTGCGCGCCGCGCGGGCGCTGGATGCCCGGTTCCTCACGTTCAACACAGGAGAGTTGCAATGCCTATGATCGGTGCACGTCGATTCGGGCTCGTCAAATCAGGCGTGCTGACCGCTATGGCAGCACTCGTTGTCGCCTTGCCGCTGCAGGCGGCCGAAGAGGACCCGTGGGAAGGGGTTAACCGCGTGGTGTACCGTTTCAACGACACGCTCGATACCTACACGCTCAAGCCGCTCGCCAAGGGCTATCAGAAGGTCACGCCGGATTTCGTCGAGGATCGCATCGGCAACTTCTTCGGCAACCTGGGCGACGTGATCGTCATGACCAACGACCTGCTGCAAGGCAAGCCGCGCGAGGCGGGCATCGACGCCAGCCGGATTCTGTTCAACACCACCTTCGGCGTGCTGGGCCTGTTCGACGTAGCCACGCACATGGGGCTGCAGAAGAACGACGAGGACTTCGGCCAGACGCTGGGCGTCTGGGGCCTGGGCAACGGCCCCTACGTCGTGCTGCCGTTGCTGGGGCCCAGCACGGTGCGTGATGCCGCAGGACGCGTGCCGGATGCCTTCCTTCAGCCCTATCCGTATATGGAAGACGTCCCGACGCGCAACCTGACCCGCGGTGTGGACCTGGTCGATACCCGAGCCGGCCTGCTCTCGGCCGAGAAGCTGATCACCGGCGACGAGTACATCTTCGTGCGCAACGCCTACCTGCAGAATCGTGAGTTCCGCACCCGGGATGGCCAGGTAGAAGACGACTTCTGATCGTGCGCTCGCCGGGTGGCGTTCTCAGTTCATCCTGAGAATGGCCAGCCCGATCCGGTGCTGGCCGTCCGCCAGGTCGGCCACGCGCACGACTTCGGTCTCGGCGTCCAGGCCCCTCAGCTCCGGATGACTCGAGGGGATCAATACCCGCACCTGTTGCCCGGCCTGCAGAGGCTCGCTCAGCACCACCTGCATGCCGGTGCTCGACAGGTCGATGCAGCGGGCTGCCACCTGGCGCTCGCCGATGAGCAACTGCACGTCGGTTTCGACGTGCATGCGAATGAAATCGCGCTTCTCGCTGTACTGACGGTCGTTCTGACTCATTGTGGTCTTCCTTTCTTTATTGGCATTGCGGTTCTTATAGCTCCCGGTAATGGAAGCTGCAAAGCGTTCCGGAGGGCAGGCGGCGTGTGGCTTGAAACCCCCTCCGTATGGGAGTACCGTCTGCGCCTTGAAACCGACCGCACCCATTCGTCGGCGCGGACCATGCTAAGACCATCATCCTGGCGAATCGTCGCCTGGTAGGAACATGCAGAAACCAAGCGCAACGCTGCTGATCATTGATGACGACGATGTGGTGCGGGCGAGCCTCGCGGCCTACCTCGAAGACAGCGGCTTCCGGGTTCTGCAGGCTGCCAACGGCCCCGACGGCATGGCCCTGTTCGACGCCGAGCAGCCCGACCTGGTCATCTGTGACCTGCGCATGCCGCACATGGACGGCCTCGAGTTGATACGCCGGATCAGCGAACGCCAGCTGGACCTGCCGGTCATCGTGGTCTCTGGCGCAGGTGTCATGAGCGATGCGGTCGAGGCCCTGCGCCTGGGCGCTGCCGATTACCTGATCAAGCCACTCGAAGACCTCGCGATGCTCGAGCACTCGGTGCGTCGCGCGCTTGACCGATCCCGCCTGCGGCTCGAGAACCGCCGCTACCGCGAGCAACTGGAATCGGCCAACCGGGATCTGCAGGCGAGCCTGCACCTGTTGCAGGAAGACCAGGATGCCGGTCGGCAGGTGCAGATGAACATGCTGCCAGTGACGCCCTGGAGCGCCGATGGCTTCGACTTCGCCCACCGCATCATTCCCTCGCTGTACCTGTCCGGGGACTTCGTCGACTACTTTCGCGTCGATGAGCGTCGGATAGGCTTCTATCTGGCGGACGTTTCCGGTCACGGCGCGTCTTCGGCCTTCGTGACGGTACTGCTGAAGTTCATGACCACGCGCCTGCTGTACGAGTCGCGCCGCAGTGGAACCCTGCGTGAGTTCAAACCTTCCGAGGTGCTCGATCACATCAACCGCGGGCTGATCAACTGCAAGCTGGGCAAGCACGTGACCATGCTCGGCGGCGTGATCGACGTCGAGCGCAACGTGCTGCACTATGCGATTGGCGGTCACCTGCCGCTGCCGGTGCTCTATACCGGCGCAGCGGCACGTTATCTGGAGGGGCGAGGGCTGCCCGTCGGGCTGTTCGCCGATGCGGTCTACCAGGATTTCGAGCTGGAGCTGCCGGAGGCCTTCAGCCTGACGCTGCTCTCGGATGGCATTTTGGACCTTTTGCCGGGCGACACACTCAAAGAAAAGGAGTCTGCACTGCCAGAGTTGGTCAGCAACGCTGGTGGCACGCTGGACGGTTTAAGCCGTATGTTCGGCCTTGCCGAGTTGGCCGACATGTCTGATGACATTGCCTTGCTGGTGTTGAGCAGGAACCTTGCATGAGTACTGGGAAAATCCAGTTCGCCGAGATGGACGGCACCTTTGTGCTCAAGTTCATCGGTGAAATACGCTTGACGCTGTGTTCGGCGCTGGATGCGACAATCGAGAAGATCTTCTCGTCTCTGAATTTTTCATCGATCGTCATCGATCTGACCGAGAGTCGGAGCGTCGACAGCACCACGCTCGGCCTGCTGGCCAAGCTTTCGATCCTTTCCCGGCAGAAGGTCGGCATGCTGCCGACGCTGGTGACGACGCATCCGGATATTACCCGGCTGCTGCATTCGATGGGCTTCGACCAGGTGTTCAACATCGTTGACCGGCCGTTGCCCTGCCCGGAATGCCTCGCCGATCTGCCGACGCAGGATCAGTCCGAGGAAGTGGTCAAGGCCAAGGTACTCGAGGCCCACCGAATCCTGATGAGCCTCAACGAATCCAACCGCGAGGCCTTCCATGACCTCGTCACCGCGCTGGAGCGGTCCTGATCAGGACTTCGCTGCCAGCAGCGCTTCGAGCTTTTCCTGATCCCGTGCGAACTGCCGGATGCCTTCGGCGAGCTTCTCGGTGGCCATGGCATCCTCGTTCAGCCCCCAGCGGAACGCCTTTTCATCCAGCGTGACGCGGGGTTCGCTCCCCGCACCAGGCGTCAACTGGCGCGCCAGTGTGCCATCGGTTTCGGCCAGCTGGCCCAGCAGCTCGGGGCTGATCGTCAGGCGATCGCAGCCAGCCAGCGCTTCGATCTGGCCGATATTGCGGAAGCTCGCGCCCATGACCACCGTCTTGTAGCCATGCGCCTTGTAGTAGTTGTAGATGCGGGTGACCGATTGCACGCCTGGGTCTTCGGCGCCGAGATAATCGCGGCCTTCATGCTTCTTGTACCAGTCGTAGATGCGACCGACGAAGGGCGAGATGAGGAATACACCGGCGTCGGCACAGGCGACTGCCTGGGTGAAGGAGAACAACAGCGTCAGGTTTGTCTGAATGCCGGCCTTTTCGAGTTCCTCGGCGGCGCGGATGCCTTCCCAGGTGGCAGCAATCTTGATCAGCACGCGCTCGCGCTCGATGCCGGCCTGCTGGTAGAGACCGATGAGGCGCTCGGCGCGCTGCACCATGGCCTGTTTGTCGAACGACAGGCGCGCATCGACCTCGGTCGAGATGCGGCCCGGGATCAGCTTGAGGATTTCATTGCCGACCGCCACCGCGAAGAGATCGCAAGCCAGGCCGACGTCGCCTTGACCCTGCGCCGTTGCGCTGGCCAGGTGCTCGGCGTAGCGGGGCAGGGCGGCGGCCTTGAGCAGCAACGAAGGGTTGGTGGTTGCGTCCACCGGCTGCAGACGAGCAATGGCGTCCATGTCACCGGTGTCTGCGACCACGGTGGTGAATTGCTTGAGTTGATCCAGCTTGGAAGTCATCAATGGGAACTCCGTCCTGAGGTTGGCACGACCTTACCCGAGCGGTTCGACGGCCTTCAATGGCTACAGTCGTGAGGTGCCATTTGAACGCGCCTGGCGCGGGGTGTTCCCGATTGCAGACGCTCAATGGCCCTCGAGCAAGTCGATCGCCTGGTCGAGCAGGGCGAGTGGGTCTGGCGTCTTGTGCACATCAACGGAAAGCAGCTGGCGGAACCGCCTGGCGCCCGGGAAACCCTGGCCCAGACCGAGCACGTGCCGGGTGATATGGTGCATGGCGCCACCTTCGGCAAGATGACGCTCGATGTAGGGCCGCATGGCGCGTAGCGCCTCGGCGCGGCTGACGCGCGCAGCGCTGCTGCCAAACAGCGCCTGGTCGACGTTGGCCAGCAGGTAGGGGTTCTGGTAGGCCTCACGGCCGAGCATGACGCCGTCGAAGACGCGCAGGTGCGCCTCGCACTGCTCCAGTGTCTTGATGCCGCCGTTGAGCACGATCTCCAGTTCGGGAAAGTCCTGCTTGAGCTGCGCCGCGACCTCGTAGCGCAGTGGCGGAATTTCCCGGTTTTCCTTGGGCGAGAGGCCTTCGAGAATCGCGATGCGTGCGTGAACGGTAAAACTGCGGCAGCCAGCCTCGCTGACCTGCCCGACGAAATCGCACAGCTCGGCGTAGCTGTCGCGGCCGTTGATGCCGATCCGATGCTTGACGGTGACCTCGATGCCCACCGCGTCGCGCATGGCCTTCACGCAGTCGGCGACCAGTTGCGGGTGGGCCATCAGGCAGGCACCGATCATGTTGTTCTGCACCCGATCGCTGGGGCAGCCAACGTTGAGATTCACCTCGTCATAACCCGCGGCTTCGGCGAGCTTCGCGCAAGCTGCCAGATCGCCCGGCACGCTGCCACCGAGCTGCAGCGCCAGCGGATGCTCGCTCTCGTCGTGGCGCAGGAAGCGCGACGCGTCGCCATGCAGCAGCGCCCCGGTCGTCACCATCTCGGTGTAGAGCAGAGTGCGCTGCGACAATTGCCGGGCGAAGTAGCGGAAGTGGCGATCCGTCCAATCCATCATCGGCGCGACGGAGAAGCGGCGGGATGGCGAAGGGCGGGGTGTTTCAGCTTGGGTCATGAAATGCGGCGGCTCGTGTTGCTGTCGCAGCCGGTAGGAAGGCCGCGCAAAAAGGCGGCAAGTTTAACCGACTGCCAGCGCTTGTGCAGAAGCCAGGCGCCGACCGGCGAAGAGCCTTTTCTATTTCTTACATGTTGGGGTAGTTCGGCCCGCCGGTACCTTCCGGCGCCACCCACGTGATGTTCTGCGACGGATCCTTGATGTCGCAGGTCTTGCAGTGCACGCAGTTCTGCGCGTTGATCTGGAAGCGCTGGCTGCCATCGTCGTTGCTGACCACCTCGTAGACGCCGGCCGGGCAGTAGCGCTGTGCCGGTTCGTCGTACAGCGGCAGGTTCTTCTCGATCGGGATGCTCGGATCGATCAGCTTGAGGTGGACCGGCTGGTCTTCCTCGTGGTTGGTGTTGGAGAGGAACACCGAG
>LZQO01000012.1_pt1 | contig 61085 bp, 60 predicted proteins | sample 768571 | NCBI WGS metagenome assembly LZQO01 (sample SAMN05207081, study PRJNA324507) | oil field metagenome | isolation source: sample BH-FW-10 from oil reservoir | place: India: Bombay High | collected 2015-12-01
CAGAGGAACTCAACTACGGAGTCGATCTATCAACCATCTGAGGGTGGTATCAGATTGATGGGGTGAAGGTGCCCCATCAACCATTAAATCCGTATACCCCTTTTTTGAAGGGGAGCTGGCCTATGTTCGTACGGATTCTCGGATCTGCCGCTGGAGGCGGCTTCCCTCAGTGGAACTGCAACTGCGCCAACTGCTCCGGGGTGCGCAACGGCACGCTCCGCGCCCAGCCGCGCACCCAGTCGTCCATCGCCATCAGTGACGACGGGCAAAACTGGATTCTCTGCAACGCCTCGCCGGACATTCGTGCCCAGCTCGAGTCGTTTCCCGCGCTGCAACCGGCGCGTCGCCCACGCGATACGGCGATCGGCGCGATCATCCTGCTCGACAGTCAGATCGACCACACCACCGGCCTGCTGACCCTGCGCGAAGGGTGCCCGCACGAGGTGTGGTGTACCGAGATGGTTCATCAGGACCTGACCACCGGTTTCCCCCTGTTCAACATGCTTTCGCACTGGAATGGCGGGCTGCGCTGGAACCCCATCGGCCTGGAGGGGCAGTTCTCCATCGATTGCTGCCCGAATCTGCTGATCTCGCCGATTCCACTGCGCAGCTCAGCGCCGCCCTATTCACCGCACCGCAACGATCCGCACCCGGGCGACAACATCGGGCTGCTGATCGAGGATCGCCGCAGCGGCGGGCGTCTGTTCTATGCACCGGGCCTCGGCCAGGTGAGCGAGGCGCTGTGCGAGACCATGCGCGGCGCCGATTGCCTGCTGGTCGACGGTACGCTCTGGCGTGACGACGAGATGCAGGTGCGCGAGGTAGGCGACAAGCTCGGCAGCGAGATGGGCCACCTGCCACAGAGCGGCCCGGGCGGCATGATCGAGGTGCTCGACCGCGTGCCGGGCAAGCGCAAGATCCTCATTCACATCAACAACACCAATCCGATCCTCGACGAGGATTCGGCCGAGCGCAGGATCCTCGACGAGCACGGCATCGAAGTCGCCTTCGATGGCATGGACATCGAGCTGTAGCGCCAGACGAACCAGAAAAGGACTGCTTTCATGACGCTGCCGGCCATGAGCCCCACCGAATTCGAGCACGCGCTGCGCGCCAAGGGCGACTTCTACCACATCCACCATCCGTACCATCGTGCGATGTACGAGGGGCGCGCCACGCGCGAGCAGATCCAGGGCTGGGTGGCCAACCGTTTCTACTACCAGGTGTGCATTCCGGTGAAGGATGCGGCGATCATGGCCAACTGCCCGGATCGCGCGACCCGGCGCGAGTGGATCCAGCGGATCATCGATCACGACGGCCGTCCCGGCGAGGAGGGTGGGATTGAGGCCTGGCTGCGTCTGGCCGAGTCCGTGGGGCTCGATCGCGAGCAGGTGCTGTCCGAAGAGCTGGTGCTGCCTGGCGTCCGTTTCGCAGTCGATGCCTATGTGAATTTCGCCCGTCGCGCCAGCTGGCAGGAGGCGGCCAGCAGCTCGCTCACCGAGCTGTTCGCGCCGACGATCCATCAGTCGCGGCTGGATGCCTGGCCACAGCATTACCCCTGGATCGACCCGGCCGGCTACGACTATTTCCGCAAGCGGCTCAAGGAAGCGCGGCGTGATGTCGAGCACGGCCTGCGTATCACGCTCGAGCACTATCGCACCCGCGAGGCGCAGGAGCGCATGCTCGAGATCCTGCAGTTCAAGCTCGACGTGCTCTGGAGCATGCTCGATGCCATGAGCATGGCCTATGAGCTGGACCGCCCGCCGTACCACACCGTGACCCGCGAGCGGGTCTGGCACCGTGGCATCGCCTTGTGATGCCGAGGCCTGGACGTAGTGGAATGCAGATGCTGTTGTATGTCATGCATCCCCGGAGAACGAATCGATGAGCGACGACATCCTGCTGAAGGTTCCGGCATTGCGCCGCGGCTATCGCTTTCAGTTCGAGCCGGCCCAGGGCTGTCATGTGCTGCTGTACCCCGAGGGCATGATCAAGCTCAACGAGAGCGCCTCGGCCGTGCTCGAACTGGTCGACGGGGCGCGTACCGCAGGCGCCATCGTCGCCGAATTGCAGGCCCGGTTCCCCGAAGCCGAAGGGATCGAGGAAGACATTCTGGGCTTTCTGGAGGTTGCGCTTGAACGTTTCTGGATCGAGTTTCGCTAAGCCTGACGTGAGCGTCGGCCCGCCGATGTGGCTGCTGGCCGAGCTGACCTACCGCTGCCCACTGCAGTGCCCCTACTGTTCCAACCCGCTGGATTTCGCCGCGCATCAGCAAGAGCTCAGCACCGAGCAGTGGATCGAGGTGTTCCGCCAGGCGCGCGAGCTGGGCGCGGCCCAGCTGGGGTTTTCCGGAGGCGAGCCGCTGGTTCGGCAGGATCTGGTCGAGCTCATCGGTGCAGCCCGCGAACTCGGTTACTACACCAACCTCATCACCTCCGGCATCGGGCTGACCGAGGAGAAGATCGCCAGCTTCGCCGAGGCGGGGCTGGACCATATCCAGATCAGCTTCCAGGCCGCGGACGAGGAGGTGAACAATCTGCTCGCCGGTTCGAAGAAAGCCTTCGCCCAGAAGCTGGAGATGGCTCGTGCGGTCAAGCGCCACGGCTATCCGATGGTGCTCAATTTCGTCACCCATCGGCACAACATCGACAACATCGACAACATCATCCGCCTGTGCCTGGAGCTGGAAGCCGACTTCGTCGAGCTCGCCACCTGCCAGTTCTACGGTTGGGCGGAACTGAACCGTGCCGGGTTGTTGCCGAGCAAGGCCCAGCTCGTTCGCGCCGAGCAGATCACCAACGAGTGGCGTGAGCGCCTGGCGGCCGAAAAGCATCCATGCAAGCTGATCTTCGTCACGCCGGACTATTACGAGGAACGCCCAAAGGCCTGCATGAACGGGTGGGGTAACCTGTTCCTCGACATTACCCCCGACGGTACTGCGCTGCCGTGCCACAGCGCGCGTCAGCTGCCGGTGCAGTTTCCCAACGTGCGCGAACACAGCATCGAGCACATCTGGTACCACTCCTTTGGCTTCAACCGTTACCGGGGCGATGACTGGATGCCCGAGCCCTGTCGCAGCTGCGATGAGAAGGCCCGCGACTTCGGCGGCTGCCGCTGCCAGGCCTTCATGCTCACCGGCGACGCCGCCAATGCCGACCCGGTTTGCAGCAAGTCGGGCCAGCATGAGCTGATTCTCGCCGCGCGCCGCCAGGCCGAGGAGGCGCCCGAGCCGCTCGAGGGGCTGACCTGGCGCAATCCGCAGGCTTCGCAGCTGATCTGCAAGGGCTGAGGGCCGGTGCCGGCTGCGACGTTGCCGTACGGTGACTGGCCAAGCGCCTGGACGGCGCAACGTGCGGCCGAAGCCAGCCGCGACTTTGCCGAACTGTGCGCAGGGCACGGCGGGCTCTACTGGATCGACTACTGCCCGAGCGATTCGCGCTGCACGCTCTGGCATTGGCGCAGCGATGCAGCAGCGCGCTGTGTGACGCCGCGCGGTTTCTCCGTTCGCAGCCGGGTCTACGAGTATGGCGGCGGTGCCTTCTGCCTGCTGCCGCACCAGCTGGCCTTCGTCAACGAGGCCGATCAGCAGATCTGGTTACAGCCGGTGGACGACGCGGCTGCTACCCCATGGCCACTGACCTCCGCCGCCGAGCGGCGCTACGGCGATCTGCAATACGACCCGCTGGAGGAAGCGGTTCTTGCGATAGAGGAGAGCCACGAAGCTGGCGTCGTGCGGCACCGCTTGGTCAGCATCGCAGTCGCTGGCGGGGCGCGACAGGTGGTTGCCGAAGACACGGACTTCTATTCGACACCGACCCTCAGCCGGATGGCCAGCGCCTGGCTTGGGTCGAATGGGATCGTCCGCATCAACCTGGAGCCGGAGCCGGTTGCAGCTTGCGCAACGCAGCGACGGTCGATGGTGCGCTCCGCGTTGCCTGGCTGGCGCGAATTGCGTCGAGTCGGTTCAGCAACCGCGCTTCTCGGCTGACGGCGTACTCCATTGGCTGAGCGATCACGCCGGCTGGTGGCAGCCATGGTGCGAAACGGAGCGCGGGGCCCGCCAGCTGATCGAAGCGCCATATGACCACGCGCCAGCGCCCTGGCAACTGGCGACCCGCAGCTACCTGCCGCTGGGCCATGGCAAGCTGCTGCTCACCCGGCAGGTCGAAGGGTTCGGCCTGTTGCTCGAAGCGGATGGCGCCGGCACGCAGCGCCGCTTGGCTGAAGGCTTCAGCCGCTGTCGACAGCTGGCTGCCGACGCCGAACGCTTCTACTGCATTGCCGGCTCGCCGACGCGCCTGCCCGCCGTTCTGGCCATCGAACGACGCGATGGAACCGTGCGGGTCCTGGCCGGCGGCGCGTCGCCGCTGGCCGACGAAGACGTTTCCCGGCCGGAGCCGTTGGCTTTCGCCACAGCCAACGGCGAGACGGCCCACGCCTTTTTCTTCGCGCCCCGCAATCCTCGCTGCGCGGCGCCGAGCGGCACGCGACCGCCGCTGGTGATCTTTGTGCATGGCGGGCCTACCTCCGCCTGTTATCCGGTATTCGATCCACGCATCCAGTACTGGACCCAGCGTGGCTTTGCCGTCGCCGACCTGAATTACCGTGGCAGCACCGGCTTCGGACGCGCCTACCGCCAGCGCTTGCACCTGTCTTGGGGCATAACCGATGTCGAAGATGCGTTGGCGCTGGTCGAGGCGCTGAGCATTCAGCAGCGGGTCGATCCGCAGCGGGTGTTCATCCGCGGTTCCAGCGCCGGCGGTTATACCGCGCTGTCGGCGCTGGCGGCATCGCACCGGTTTCGTGGCGGCGCCAGCCTTTACGGGGTGAGCGACCCGCGGGTGCTGCGCCGGGTGACACACAAGTTCGAGGGCGATTACCTGGACTGGCTGATCGGCGATCCCGAACAGCTGCCCGAGCGCTATCGCGCGCGCTCGCCGCTGCACCGGGCCGGAGATATCCGCAGTCCGGTGATCTTCTTCCAGGGTGGGCTGGACGCGGTGGTGCTGCCCGAGCAGACCGAGCGCATGGTCGCCGCACTCCAGGCGCAGGGGGTCGAGGTCGAGTACCGGCGCTATCCCGACGAGCGGCACGGATTCCGTGACGCGGCCAACCTGGCCGATGCGCTGGAGCGGGAGTGGCGCTTCTACCTTCGTCTGCTGGCTTGACCGCTCGCCGTTCGGAGCATTGCATTAACCCCTCAATGCAGTAGGCTTTGCGTTGTTGTTACAAAAAATAAAAAGGCCGTAGTGATGAGCCCGAATATCAGCCTGCAGCGCAAGTTCGTCTCCCCGGAAATCGTATTTGGCGCAGGATGTCGCCACAGTGTCGGTACCTGTGCAGCCAACTTCGGCGCTCGCAAGGTACTGCTGGTGACCGATCCGGGCGTTCAGGCCGCGGGCTGGGTCGATGACGTGCAGGCTGCGCTGGAACGTTCTGGCATCGAGCATTGCCTGTTCGCCCAGGTGTCGCCCAACCCGCGTTGCGAAGAGGTGATGCTGGGGGCCGAGCTCTATCGCAGCGAGGGCTGCAATGCGATCGTCGCGGTCGGCGGCGGTAGCCCGATGGATTGCGCCAAGGGCATCGGCATCGTTGCCGCACATGGTCGCCACATCAGCGAGTTCGAGGGCGTCGACATGCTGCGCGTGCCGAGCCCGCCGATCATCCTGATCCCCACGACGGCCGGTACCTCGGCAGATGTTTCGCAATTCGTCATCATCTCCAATCAACAGGAGCAGATGAAGTTTTCCATCGTCAGCAAGGCCGCGGTGCCGAATGTGTCGCTGATCGACCCGGAAACCACCCTGAGCATGTCGCCTTTCCTGTCGGCCTGTACCGGTATCGATGCACTCGTGCATGCGATCGAGGCGTTCGTCTCGACCGGCCATGGCCCGCTGACAGACCCGCATGCACTCGAGGCCATGCGCCTGATCGGCGGCAACCTGATCCGGATGATTGCCAACCCTGGCGATATCCAGCTGCGCGAGCAGGTCATGCTCGGCAGCATGCAAGCCGGCCTGGCGTTCTCCAATGCCATCCTCGGTGCCGTTCATGCCATGTCGCACAGCCTCGGCGGCTACCTGGACCTGCCTCATGGGCTATGCAATGCGGTGCTGGTCGAGCATGTGGTCGCCTTCAACTACGATGCCGCGCCGGAGCGTTTCAAGATCGTCGCCGAAACGCTGGGCATCGATACCCGCGGCCTGACCCAGCGGCAGGTTCGCGAGCGGCTGGTCAGCCATCTGATCGATTTCAAGCGCGCCGTGGGCTTCACCGAGAGCCTTTCGCTGCATGGCGTGAACCTGAGCGACATTCCGTTCCTTTCGCAACACGCGATGCGCGACCCGTGCATCCTCACCAATCCCCGCTCGTCGACGCAGCGCGACGTCGAGGTCGTTTATGCCGAAGCCCTCTGACGGCCAGCACGACGCTCTGGCGCAGTTGCTGGGGTTCGGCAGTCATTCGGCACGCAAGAGTCACTATCCGGAACTGCTGGCGCGCCTCGAGGAGCTCGAGGCCGAGCGCAATCGCTACAAGTGGCTGTTCGAGCATGCGGTCCATGGCATCTTCCAGGCCAACCTGCAGGAGGGTATTCGTGCGGCGAACCCGGCGCTGGCGCGAATGCTCGGCTACGACACGCCGGAGCAGGCCCTCTGGGGGCTGACGGATCTGGCGCATCACCTGTTTCTGGGGGGCGAGGCCGAGCTGCGCACGATTCGCCAGACCCTGAGCAGCGAGCGGGCCCTGCTGGGGTACGAAACGCGGCTGCGCCGTCGCGACGGCAGTGCGATCGACGTGATCATGAACCTGCTGGTCAAGCCCGACGAGGACGGACTGGTAGAGGGCTTTGTCGCCGACATCACCGAACGCAAGCTGGCGCAGTTGCGCCTGATACAGCTCAACGAGCAACTCGAGCAGCGTGTCGCCGAGCGAACCTGTGAGCTGCGCGAGGCGCGGGATGTGGCCGAGGCGGCCAATCGCAGCAAGGACAAGTACCTCGCCGCGGCGAGCCACGACCTGTTGCAACCACTGAACGCGGCGCGCCTGCTGATCTCCACGCTGCGCGAGCGGGCGCTGCCGGTGCCGGAGCAGACGCTGGTCGAGCGCGCCCATCAGGCGCTGGAAGGCGCCGAAGACCTGCTCACCGACCTGCTGGACATTTCCAAGCTGGACCAGTGCGCGATCAAACCGGACATCGACGCCTACCGGCTGGACGAAATCCTCCTGCCGCTGGCTTCGGAATTCCAGTCCGTGGCCGAGGCCGAGCGGCTGCAGCTGCGCTGCTTCGTGCCGACTTATGCGGTCTACAGCGACTTTCGCCTGCTGAGCCGAATCCTGCGCAACTTCCTGTCCAACGCCTGTCGCTATACCGATCAGGGTACGGTGCTGCTCGGCGCCCGGCGCCGTGGCGACTGTGTACGTATCGAGGTCTGGGACACCGGGCGCGGCATCGCCACCGACCAGATCGGCGCCATTTTCCAGGAATTCAACCAGCTGGGCGTGCAGCGGGCCGCTGAACGCAAAGGTGTGGGGCTTGGCCTGGCGATCGTCGATCGGATCGCCAACATGCTCGACTATTCGCTGCAGGTGCGTTCGCAACCCGGGCGCGGATCGGTATTCAGCATCGACGTGCCGCTCGCGCCGCTGCCGGCCCGAGAGCAGCGCACCTCGGCGGCTGCGACGACGTTTGGCGATCCGCTGCCGGGTTGCCGGTTGCTCGTGCTCGACAACGAGTCCAGCATTCTGCTGAGCATGGCCGCGCTGCTCGGTCAGTGGGGCTGCTGCGTGCTCACCGCGGCCAACCTGGACGAGGCGGTCGAGGCGCTTGGCGATGAGCCGCCTGCCGTCATCCTCGCCGACTATCACCTCGATCACGAGGTCACCGGCTGGGAAGTCGCGCAGGCGCTGCGCGAGCGTTTCGCCCGCGATATCCCCGTCGTGATGATCACCGCCGACCGCAGCGACGAGTGCCGCCAGGCCTTGCAGGGCTTCGGCGTTCCGGTGCTGAACAAGCCGGTCAAGGCCGGCAAGATGCGCTCGGTGTTGTCGCACCTGCTGGGTGAGGGTAAGGCAGGCGGCTGACCCGCCAGGCTTCGGGCTGGCGGTCGTCTGCCCCTACCGTTTTGGCGTGGGCGCTTCTACCCTGAGCTAACCGTTCAGCTGGAGTCCCCATGTACAAAGAACTGAATTTCCCCGTGCTGATCGTCCATCGGGACGTCAAGGCCGATACGGTCGCCGGCGAGCGCATCCGTGGCATCGCCGCAGAGCTCGAGCAGGATGGCTTCAACATCCTGCCCACGGCGAGCTCGGCGGAAGGGCGCATCGTCGCCTCTACACATCATGGCCTGGCGTGCATCCTCGTCGCCGCGGAGGGCGCCGGAGAAAATCAGCGGTTGTTGCAAGACGTGGTCGAACTCATTCGTGTGGCCAGGCGCCGGGCACCGCAACTGCCGATCTTCGCCCTGGGCGAGCAGGTGACCATCGAGAACGCACCGGCCGAAGCCATGGCCGACCTCAACGAGCTGCGCGGACTGCTCTATCTGTACGAGGACACCGTGCCGTTTCTGGCACGCCAGGTGGCGCGCGCGGCACGTAACTACCTGAACGACCTGCTGCCGCCGTTCTTCCGCGCGCTGGTCCAGCACACCAGCGAATCGAACTATTCCTGGCACACGCCCGGTCACGGGGGGGGGCGTGGCTTTCCGCAAGAGCCCGGTGGGGCAGGCCTTCCACCAGTTCTTCGGCGAGAACACCTTGCGCTCGGACCTTTCGGTCTCGGCGCCGGAGCTCGGTTCGCTGCTCGATCACACCGGCCCGCTGGCCGCGGCAGAGGCGAGGGCGGCGCGCAATTTCGGCGCCGACCACACCTTCTTCGTGATCAATGGCACCTCAACGGCGAACAAGATCGTCTGGCATTCGATGGTGACCCGCGGCGACCTGGTGCTGGTCGATCGCAACTGTCACAAGTCGATCCTGCACTCGATCATCATGACCGGAGCCATCCCGCTCTATCTGACGCCGGCACGCAATGAGCTCGGCATCATCGGGCCGATTCCGCTGGAGGAGTTCAGCCAGGCTTCGATTCGCGCCAAGATCGAGGCCAACCCGCTGACGCGCGGGCGTGAGCCCAAGGTTCGGCTGGCTGTCGTGACCAACTCCACCTACGACGGGCTCTGCTACAACGCCAACCTGATCAAGAAAGCGCTGGGTGACAGCGTCGAAGGCCTGCATTTCGACGAGGCCTGGTTCGCCTATGCGGCCTTCCACGAGTTCTATGACGGCCGCTACGGCATGGATACCCGCGAGCAGGGCCCGCTGATCTTCACCACCCATTCCACGCACAAGCTGCTCGCCGCCTTCAGCCAGGCGTCGATGATCCATGTGCTCGATAGCACCACCCGCCAGCTCGACCGGGATCGCTTCAACGAAGCGTTCATGATGCATATCTCGACCTCGCCGCAGTACGGCATTCTGGCGTCGCTGGACGTCGCCTCGGCGATGATGGAGGGGCCCGCCGGGCGCTCGCTGATCCAGGAGACCTTCGATGAGGCACTGAGCTTTCGCCGCGCGCTGGCGAACCTCGGTCAGCACATCGCACCGGGCGACTGGTGGTTCACGATCTGGCAATCGCCGCGCGCCGATGGTGCCGAGCAGCTGCACAGCCGGGACTGGCTGCTGGAGCCTGAAGCCGACTGGCACGGCTTCGGCGATGTCGCCGAGGACTATGTCCTGCTCGATCCCATCAAGGTCACGCTGGTCACGCCCGGGTTGACCGCCGCCGGGGCGTTGAGCGAGCGCGGCATTCCCGCAGCAGTCGTCAGCCGCTTCCTCTGGGAACGGGGGCTGGTCGTAGAAAAGACCGGGCTCTATTCGATCCTGGTGCTGTTTTCGATGGGCATCACCAAGGTAAATGGAGCACGCTGCTGACCGAGTTGCTCGAGTTCAAGCGTCATTACGACGCCAACCTGCCACTGTGCGAAGCGCTGCCGTCGATTGCCAGTCAGGGGCGGGAGGCCTACGCCGGCATGGGTTTGCGCGACCTGTGCGATGCCTTGCACGCCTGCTATCGGGACAACGCTACGGCACGGGCCATGCGGCGCATGTACACGACCCTGCCGGAGATCGCCATGACGCCGTCGGAGGCCTACGAGAAGCTGGCGCGCGGGGAGGTGGAGGCGGTCCCAATCGAGGCACTGGAGGGCCGCATCGCTGCCGTCATGCTGGTGCCGTATCCGCCGGGAATTCCGCTGATCATGCCGGGCGAGCGTTTCAGTGCGCAGACGCGTTCGATCATGGATTACCTTCGCTTCGCCCGCGAATTCGCCAGGCGCTTTCCGGGCTTCGACGCGGACGTGCACGGCCTGCAACACGACGGCGCCGCCGATGGGCTCGGCTACACGGTAGATTGCATCTGTCAGTGACGGCGCTTTTCTCTGCGAGCTCAGCGGTTTACGAGCGGTTTGGCGAGCAGCGCCGGTGTTGCGTGCCGTGTTTCACAACGTCCGCATCCACATTCACCCCCGCAGGCGGTGCTTGTTATAGTTGCGCGGCTTTAACGAGCCGTCGGCGGGCATTGTGCCGACGCTTCCTGCGCCGGCTGTCGAGGATGATAGCGTGAACGAATACAAAGCCTTTCGTGTCGAGTTGGCCGACAAAGTCGCTCAGGTCGTGATCGACCGCCCCGAGAAGATCAACGCGATGAACGCTGACTTCTGGGCCGAAATCATCGATGTCTTTCGCTGGGTCGACGACACCGACGAGGTGCGGGTGGTCGTCCTCAGCGGGACCGGGCCACATTTCTCGTCCGGCATCGATCTGCAGCTGCTCGCCCAGGTCGGCGCCCAGCTCGGCAAGGACGTCGGCCGCAATGCCGAGCAGCTGCGGCGCAAGATCCTGTCGCTACAAGCTTCTTTCAATGCCGTGGACCACTGCCGCAAGCCGGTCATCGCCGCTATCCAGGGCTATTGCCTGGGCGGCGCCATCGACCTGATTTCTGCTTGTGACATGCGCTACTGCAGCGCCGACGCCCGCTTCTCGATCAAGGAGATCGACATGGGCATGGCTGCCGACGTCGGCACCCTGCAGCGTCTGCCGCGCATCATCGGCGACGGCATGATGCGTGAGCTGGCCTACACCGGCCGCACGCTCGATGGTGCCGAGGCCCAGGCGATCGGCCTGGTCAACCGGGTCTATGAAAACCCGGAAGCGCTGATGGAAGGCGTGAACGAAATGGCCCGGCAGATTGCCGAGAAGTCGCCCCTGGCCATCCGCGGCACCAAGGAAATGATTCGCTACATGCGGGACCATCGCGTCGACGACGGCCTCGAATACATCGCCACCTGGAATGCCGCCATGCTGCAGGCCGCCGATCTGCGTGTCGCGGTAGCGGCACACATGGCGCGACAGAAACCGGATTTTGCCGATTGATGCGCCTTTACAACGTTGCGCGGGAGGCGCACTAGGCATGGTTACTGGAGCCACTTCCCTGGGCCTGGTTCGCGACGAGCTGTTCGCCACCATGGAGGAGGCCGAGCAGAGCTCGAGCACTTCATCATCGACCGCAACAACGGCGGATTGCTGCAGCAGGCGGTCGAGAACCTCAAGCAGGTGCGCGGCACGCTCAACCTCATCGAGCTGACAGGCGCCGAACTGCTCGCCCAGGAGGTGCTGCAGCTGGCGACCGACATTCCTGTCGCGCCGGCGAAGAGCGCGACGCGCAGCTCGCTGCGCTGAGCAACGGCCTGTACGTGCTGCGACGCTACCTCGAAAGCGTCGATGCCAGCCGCCAGGAGATTCCTGAGCTGTTGCTGCCGGCGATCAATGCGCTACGTCAGGCCGGCACGCAGTCGCTATTGCCGGAGAGCTTCTTCTTCAGCGTTCGCCTCGATCATGCTCGTCCCGACAGCTGGCAGCCCGGGGCCAGGCAGCTCGGTGCGGCCGAGCTGCGCCGCCTGCGCCAGATGTACCAGGTGGGCTTGCTCGGTTTTCTCCGCGAGGACAACAGCGCGGCCAGCCTGAAGTTGATGAGACGGGCGCTGGCACGGCTCGACCAGGCATTGGGCGGCCGCCTGTGCTGGATCGCCGGTGCTGCTATCGAATCGCAGCTCGACGGACAGCTGCTACCCAGGCGCTCGCGCAAGCAGCTCTTCGCACGTCTCGATCGGGAGATCAAACAGTCGATCGTCAGCCCCGGCTACGAGGCTCCGCGCAGCCTATTGAAAGAGTTGCTCTACCTCGTCGCGCTGGCCGACAGCAGTGGCCCCTTGGCCATGCAGGTCCGCGAGGTCTTCTCACTCTCGCCATTGCCGTTCACCGATCATCTGCTGGAAGACGAGTCGCAGCGGCTGGCTGGCCCGGGCCAAGCGGTCATGCGCTCGTTGTCCACCGCGATTCGCGAGGAGCTGGCCAGCCTGAAGGACCTGCTCGACCTCATCGAACGAGGCACTGCGCCGGCGGATGCCTACGGGAACCTGCACAACCTGCTGGGCAAGCTCGCCAAGACGCTTGGCATGGTCGGCCTGTCCTCGGCGGCGAACACCCTGCACGCACAGGTCTCGATCGTCTCGAGCTGGAGCGCCGAGCAGAGCCCGGATGCGGCTGCCCTGCTACGCCTGGCCGATGCGGTGCTCTACGTGGAAAGCATGGTGGCCAGCCTCGAACGGGGCGAGCGTCGCGAGCGCCCTCAAGCCGTGGCGCCAGGCGCCGAAGCGGACGCTTTTGCCAGCCATCAGTTGACCGAGGCCTGCATCGTGGTGATCGACGAAGCGAGCGCCGGGCTGGCACTGGCCAAGCGAGCCATCACCGCTTATCTGGAATCCAACGGCGACAAGTTGCATCTGGCCAATGTTCCCTTCAGTCTTCAAGCGGTTCGTGGTGGGTTGCGCTTTCTTGAACAGGAGCGTGCCGCCGACCTGATCGGTGCCTGCGGCGACTTCATTCAGAAACAGATGCTCGAGTCCACCCAGATGCCGCCGGAGCAGATGCTCGAAACCCTCGCCGATGCGCTGACCAGCCTGGAATATTACCTGGAGGGCGGCGCAGTGCTGCGCCGCGACGCTTCGCGCGCGCATGTGCTCGATCTGGCCAGCGAAAGCGTTCGCGCGCTCGGCATGCCGGTGGCGGCCTGATGAGCCTGCGCTGGCAGGCCGCCTTGCTGGATCCGCTGGCGCCCGCCGGCTCGGCACTTGTGCACTGCCGGCAGCAGTTCCTGCTGGATGCCAATGGCCTGCTGTTTCCTCGTGACTGGCTGCGTCGACTCGACTTGCCGCTGCTGAGCGAGCAGGGAATCGGTTATTTCGAAGGCGAGCCGGTCTACCTGTTCGAACTGGATTTTCCGGCCGAGGTACCCGGGGCACAGTGGCAGTCGCTGCGGCAACTGATGATGCTCCATGGCGAGGATCGGGATCTGTTTCGCATGCTGGGGTTCGCCGCGCAGATCGGCACCTGGGCCAGCCAGCATCGATTCTGCGGCAGTTGTGGATCGCGCATGGAGCAGCGCCCTGGCGAGCGAGCGATGCATTGCCCGGCGTGCGAGGTGCAGCATTATCCGCGCCTGTCCCCGAGCATGATCGTGTTGGTCACCCGCGAGGACGAGGTGCTGCTGGCCCGCTCTCCGCGGTTTGCACCGGGTGTGTACAGTACGCTTGCCGGTTATGTCGAACCGGGTGAGTCGGTCGAGGAATGCGTGGTCCGTGAGGTGCGCGAGGAGGTCGGCGTCGAGATCCACACGCCTCGCTACATGGCCAGCCAGGGTTGGCCCTTTCCTCATTCACTGATGCTGGGTTTCCATGCCGAGTACGCGGGCGGCGTGATCGTTCCTCAGCCCGAGGAGATCGAAGATGCGCGTTGGTTTTCCATTCACGATCTTCCGCCGTTACCAGCCACGCAATCGATCGCACGCTATCTGATCGAGCTCTACCTCTCGCGCCGCTTAGGCCGCCCCGAGCCAGTGCTCCCAGGCTAGGCGCAGGCTCAGCGCCAGTACTACGACGATGAAGACGGGGCGGATGAACCTGGCGCCGCCCCCGATCGCCGTGCGCGCGCCGAGATAGGCTCCGGCCATCAGCGCCAGCCCCATACCGATGCCCAGCACCCAGGCGACTTGCCCGGTAACGATGAACACCGCCAGGGCCATGCCGTTACTGACGAAGTTCATGCTGCGCGCCACGCCACTCGCCCGCAGCAGATCCAGCGGATACATAAGCAGGCTGCTGACCGTCCAGAAGGCCCCGGTTCCAGGCCCCGCCACGCCGTCATAGAAGCCAAGCCCGAGTCCCTGTGGCCACTGCCGGCGCTTGCCTATCCGGGCGGCCTGTTCGGGTGTAGCGTCTGGCAGTTTGCCGAACAGCAGGTAGAGCGCACAGGCGAAAACCACCAATGGCAGCATCTGGTTGAGCCAGTCGGCGGGCATGAGGTGGGCGGTGATCGCTCCCGACGCTGCGCCGATAGCGGTACCAAGCAACGCCCGGCGCCAGACAAACGGGTCGAACAGCTTGCGGCGAAAGAAGGTGTAGCTTGCCGTCGCTGAGCCAAAAGTGGCGCAGAGCTTGTTGGTACCCAGTACGAGGTGAGGCGCAGGCCTGCCGTCAACAACGCTGGCAGGGTCAACAGCCCGCCGCCGCCGGCGATGGCATCGATGAACCAGCGGCAAAGGCAACCAGACAAAGCAACGACAGGGCGAGGGGATCAAGCGGCAGTTCGAGAAAAGTGAGCATCAGTGCACGCAGCTGGCAGTCAGGTGGACGAGCATAATCAGCTCTGGTCGGCGGGGTAAGAGGCAAGTGTCTTCGGTCGCACGTTTGCGCAGGTCCGGCGCATGGCAGCCGCGTGGCATTACGGAACAGGCAGTTGCCACAGGCGTGAACAGCTTCCCAGGCCGGCTATGGCCGTGAGCTGGCGCGCTGCGGATAATCGCGCGCTGCAAAGGAGAGTGTCATGCAATATCTCGGGCTGGCTGTCGTCGTCGGTTTTCTCGCGCTGCTCATCGTTCTCGTCGCGTTGCGGCTATTGTTCGGCGGTCACTGGTTGTTGGGCTGGCTGCGCGGCAATCTGGGCTTGCTGTTTCTCGCTGCTGCCGGGCTTGTCGGGCTGCTCGCCTATGAAGTGAGCCAGTATCACGCGATACCGGCTGACCGAACGCTGGCCGAGGTTTCGTTCGCGCAGCAGAAGGGGCGCCGCTACGAAGCCAGGATCAGCACGCTGCCCGGCAATACAGCGTTCTGCTCGAGGGCGATCTCTGGCAGCTCGAGCTTCGACAGCTGCGCTGGGAGGGGCTTGGCGATTTCATAGGGCTCGAGCCTGGCTATCGGTTGGAGAGCCTTTCGGGTCGCTATCTGGCCGTCGAGCAGCAGGCTGGCTCGCGCTTTGCCGAGGCGTTGCTGGTCGAGCAGCCGCTGGATCTACCGCTGACACAGTGGCTGGACCGCGTTCAGATCGATATGCCGTTCGTGGCGCTGCAACACACGAAGACCAGCCTGATGCCGATCGCCGATGGCGCTGGCTTTGCCGTGGAACTGGCGCCCACCGGGCTGTTGGTGAGGCCTCTGAACGAGGCTGCAAGCAAGGCCGTGAGCGATTGGCGAGTGGAGTGAAGAGCGTATCGGACGTGTGAGGGCGCGCGGACGGGGCCGGGCAGGCACCGCCCGCTGGAGGCTGGCGTCAGGCGGAGCGCCAGCCAATCACCGCTTAGGCCAGATAACCGCCGTCGACGTTTAACGATACGCCGGTGGTGTAGCTGGAGGCGTCGCTTGCCAGATAGAGCACCGCGCCGGCCATTTCCGACGGCTCCGCAACACGGCGCAGAGGGATCTGTTTGAGTGCCATTTCCCGGATCGCGTCGTTCTTCACCAGCGCCGAGGCGAACTTGGTGTCGGTCAGGCCAGGCAGCAGTGCGTTGCAGCGGATACCGAACTGCGCGCACTCCTTGGCGAATGCCTTGGTCATGTTGATGACCGCGCCCTTGGTGATCGAGTAGATGCCCTGGAAGTCACCAGGTGACACGCCATTGATCGACGCGACATTGATGATGCTGCCACCGCCGTGCTCGCGCATCAGCTTGCCGGCCTCGATCGACATGTAGAAATAACCGCGAATGTTCACGTCAACGGTCTTCTGGAACGCAGAAAGGTCGGTGTCGAGAATGTGGCAGAACTGCGGGTTGGTCGCGGCGTTGTTCACCAGGATGTCCAGGCGGCCGAACCGCTCGCGAATCTGCGCGAAGACGGCACTGATCTGCTCCATCTCGCCGATATGGCAGGCGATCGCACTGGCCTTGCCGCCGGCCTCGACGATGGCATCGGCAACGGCCTGGCAGCCATCGATCTTGCGGCTGGAAACGATGACGTGTGCGCCTTGCTGGGCGAGCAGCTTGGCGATGGCTTCGCCGATACCGCGGCTCGCGCCGGAAACGAAGGCGATCTTGCCGTCGAGATCGAACAGGGTGGTCTTGGACATGAGTGATTCCTCTTGTTATGCCGCAGCAGCGGGCCTGGCCGAACGCTGCGTGTCGTTTAGAGCCTGGATTGAGAGATGACTTCCTGCGCCTTCAGTTCGAGCAGCTGGTTCATATGGATGAATTGCCCGAAGCGCTTGTCTTTTGTCTGGCCGTGGTAGTAGCGGTAATAGATCTGCTGGACGATGCCGGCGAGGCGGAACAGACCGTAGGTGTAATAGAAGTCGATGCAGGGAATTTCGATGCCCGCCCGTGCGGCGTAGTAATCGACGAAGCCCTGACGGCTGTGCATGCCGGGCCGGTGACTTGGCTGGCGACGCATCAGCTGCAACGGTTGCGGGTCATCGGCCTGGATCCAGTAGGCCAGAGTGTTTCCGAGATCCATCAGCGGGTCGCCGATGGTCGTCATTTCCCAATCGAGCACGCCGATGATCTGCATCGGGTCCGCGGGGTCGAGGATGACGTTATCGAAGCGGTAGTCGTTGTGCACGATGCCCGGCTTCGGATGGTCGGCGGGCATCTTGTCTACCAGCCATTCCTTTACCGCCGTCCAGGCAGGCGCGTCCGGCGTGAGGGCGCGCTCATAGCGATCGGTCCAGCCGCTGATCTGGCGCTGGACATAGCCTTCGGGCTTGCCCAGGTCCTCCAGGCCACAGGCCTGGTAGTCGACGTTATGCAGCTCGACGAACTTGTCGATAAAGCTCTCGCAGAGTGCGCGCGTCTGGCGCTCGTCGAGATCGAGTTCTGGCGGAAAGTCCGAGCGCAGGATGATGCCCTTGACGCGCTCCATCACATAGAACTCTGCGCCGATGACCGATTCGTCAGTGCAGTGCACGTAGGCTTTCGGGCAATACGGAAAGCCCTGGTTGAGCTGGTTGAGGATGCGATACTCGCGGCCCATGTCGTGAGCGGATTTGGCTTTCTGGCCGAACGGCGGGCGGCGCAGCACCAGCTCGCGATTGTCGTACTGCAGCAGGTAGGTGAGGTTCGACGCCCCGCCGGGGAACTGACTGATGCGCGGGGTACCTTCCAGGCCCTCCATATGGGCCTTGAGGTAGCGGTCGATGACGTCGGCTGGGAGTTCTTCACCTTCCCGAATGGGCGTGGTCTGGTCTGCAAGCGCCATGCTTATCCCTTCTGCTTATGATCGGTGCGCTGGATGATTCAGTAATCTAATGCGCGAAGCTCAGGCCACCAAGCCTGGCAACTGTTTATTGGCATCGGTGTTGGCGATTGATCAAGCCGCCTGATTCGCGGGCGCATCCTGTTGCGCTAAAACGGCCGGAAAGGCGCCTGCCGGCCGACGGAAAGACAGGCGACCGAAAGGATGCAGAGGAGGGAAAGCGTGAATCGAATCGCTCGATGTCGCGCCTCATTGCGAGACGCGACTGTCCCTGAGCGAGCCGCCACCTGGACGCAACGGGCAGGCGGAACTGCTCAGGCCTGGCGGCGGCGGAACAACGGCATGGGCTCGTCGGCGGCAGCCTGATAGGCGACCGAGAAGTCCTTCAAGCCCTGAAGGGCGTCGTAGGGGTCACGGTCGGCGCGAATGGCGAAGCGTCGAAACCGCAGCGGCGCAGGTAGAACAGCTGATCGCGCAGTACATCGCCGATCGCGCGGATCTCGCCCTTGAAACCGTAGCGCTCGCGCAGCAGGCGAGCGCTGGAGTAATGACGCCCGTCGGTGAAGCTGGGGAAGTTCAGTGCGATGACCTGAAAGTGCTGCAGGTCTTCGGCAATCTCTTCCACCGGCTCGTCCGAATCCAGCCAGACGCCCAGCCCGCCGTCACGCGCCTTGAGCGCGTGTGCATGGTCCAGCCAGAGGCTCAGCGGCACGATGACATCGTCACAGTTGGACAGGTCGTCAAGCGTCTGTTCCTTGGGCAGCAGATGCCAGGTTTCGTCGACGACCTGGTCGCCCTTAATGATTCGCTGCATAGACGCGCTCCTTGAAAGGCTCGATACCGATGCGACGGAAGGTGTCGATAAACTGCTCATCTTCGGTGCGCTGCTCCACGTAGACGTTGATGATTTTTTCGATCACGTCCGGCATGGCGTCCTGGGCAAAGGACGGACCGAGAATCTGCCCCAGGCTGGCGTCGCGCCCGGAACTGCCGCCGAGCGAAACCTGGTAGAACTCCGCGCCCTTCTTGTCGACGCCGAGAATGCCGATGTGGCCGACGTGGTGATGGCCACAGGCATTCATGCAACCGGAGATGTTCAGGTCCAGGTTGCCGATGTCGAACAGATAGTCCAGGTCGTCGAAACGACGCTGAATCGCCTCGGCGATTGGAATCGACTTGGCATTGGCCAGCGAACAGAAGTCGCCGCCCGGGCAGCAGATGATGTCGGTCAGCAGGCCGATGTTCGGCGTCGCCAGGCCTAGTTCGCGCAGTTCCTGCCACAACTCGAACAGCTTCGCCTGTTCGACGTCGGCGAGAATCATGTTCTGCTCGTGGGAGTTGCGCACCTCGCCGAAGCTGTAGCGATCGGCCAGGTCGGCGATGGCTTCGAGCTGCTTGTCGGTCACATCGCCGGGGGCGACGCCCGTCTTCTTCAGCGACAGGGTGACGGCGGCATAGCCGGGCTTCTTGTGCGCAACCACGTTGCGTGTGCGCCAGCGGGCGAAGCCGGGATGCTCGGCATCCAGGCGCGCCAGTTCCGCGTCCTGGTCGGCCAGGTCGCGGTAGGCCGGGTCGACGAAGAAGCGGCTGACGCGCTGGACTTCCTCATCGGTAAGGGTTGCCGGCCCATCCTTCAGATGTGCCCACTCGGCTTCCACGCGCTCGGCGAAGACCTCCGGCGTCAGCGCCTTGACCAGAATCTTGATGCGCGCCTTGAACTTGTTGTCGCGGCGGCCGTAGCGGTTGTAGACCCGCAGGATCGCATCGAGATAGGTCAGCAGGTGCTGCCAGGGCAGGAATTCGTTGATGAAACTGCCGACGATCGGGGTACGGCCCAAGCCGCCGCCAACCGAGACGCGGAAGCCCAGCTCGCCGGCGGCATTTTTCACCGCTTCCAGGCCGATGTCATGCACTTCGATGGCGGCGCGATCGCTGACCGCCCCGTTGACCGCAATCTTGAACTTGCGTGGCAGGAAGGCGAACTCGGGGTGGAAGGTCGACCATTGGCGAATGATTTCGCACCAGGGGCGCGGGTCGATCAGCTCGTCACGGGCTACGCCGGCGAACTGGTCGGTGGTGGTGTTGCGGATGCAGTTGCCGCTGGTCTGGATGGCGTGCATCTGCACGGTGGCCAGTTCTGCGAGAATCTCCGGGACTTCCTCGAGCTCCGGCCAGTTGAGCTGGACGTTGGTCCGCGTACTGATGTGCGCATAGCCCTTGTCGTAGTGACGTGCAATGTAGGCCAGTTTGCGCAACTGGGTGGACGACAGCAGACCGTAGGGAACAGCGATGCGCAGCATGGGTGCGTAACGCTGGATATAGAGGCCGTTCTGCAGGCGCAGGGGGCGAAATTCCTCACCACCCAACTCGCCGCTCAGGTAGCGGCGAGTCTGATCGCGGAACTGCCGCACGCGATCTTCGATGATGTGTTGGTCGTACTGGTCGTAAACGTACATGACGTGTCCTGTGTGCAGGCTGCTACAGCTTCCAGCGGGCACGGCTGCGCGCACCCATTTCAGGTAGGGGCGGCAAGATACCAGCAAGCGGTTATGCGCAAAAGTGATGTTTGGGAATATGTTTAGAACCTGAAGCCCGTTCGTCGAGCAAATCCGGCGTGCCCCTTGCCGCGCTTGCAGAGCTGTTCTTGACTGCAGGAAAGCGCAAGCGAAACAGCCGTGAGGAAAGGGTGATGAGACGAATCGGACCGCACCAACAAGACAGCCTGGCGGATGCTGCAGCCATCTTCATACTGATCCTTCTGGCGCTCGACACGGCGGTGTTCTGGGTCAGCCATCAGTGAGGCGTCGCTAGACGCCGGCCAGGTGGGTCACCAGTTTGACCACGCCGAGAATCACGAGCACGAAGGCGACGGTAAAGATCAGGCCGATCACGATGAAATGGCTGGGTTTGCCATGCTGAAAATCGCGTGCCCGGTTCTTGCCACTCTGTACGCCCAGTGCTGCAGCCAGGACGCTGAGCAAGGTCTGGCGAAGGGTAAGCGGGCGATCTCGTTGTTCGTCCACGGCAACCTCGCGATGACGGTTTTCCGGGAGTCTAGTCGATCCGCTGGAGAGCGCAGGAGCGGGGAAGGCGGGGCGCAGGGCGTCCCGCCAGGGCAGGTCAGTCCTTGCTGACTGCGATGGTCCGCTCACCGTCTGCAGCGCCCGGTTTCTTCGGCATGCTGAGCATCAGCACGCCCTTGTTGAACCTGGCCTGTATCTTGTCCTTCTCGACCGAGTCGGGGACGTTGAAGCTGCGCTGAAAGCTGCCGTACGAGCGCTCGGAAAGGTAGTAGCCCTGCTTTTCCTCCTTGCGTTCCTGGCGCTTCTCACCCTTGATGGTGAGCGTGTTTCCGCTCAGCTTGACCTCGACATCCTTCTCATCCATGCCTGGCAACTCTGCGCTGATCTCGAAGGCGTCGTCCTTTTCGACAACGTCGACGGCCGGTAGCCGTGCCAGCCCGCTTTGCCAGAATGGCCCGGTTTCGACGCCGGTCCTGGCCAAGGGGCGGTGCCAGGACAGATCGAAGTCGTCGAACAGCCGGTCGACCTGGCGGCGCAGGCTTTCGAATGGGCGCCAGGGTTCGTGGGTGGCTGGTGGGGCGGCCTTTTTCTCTTCACCTACCACGGGTTTGTTTGCAGCATCGTTCATTGCAGAACCTCCTGTCAGAAGCCCTCGGAACTTCAGAGCCTCTGCATTCTGCGCCTGCGTTGGCGGCTGCTGTTTGATGCGGATCAACCGCGAAGGCACTTGGTGCTGCGAGCGACGCCACGGCCGCCTAGAGGTTGGCCTTGAACCAGTCCCACAAACCAAAGGAGAAGCCGGGAATCAGGTCGATGCCCAGCGCGGATTTGAGCAGATAGAGGATCACCAGGCCGACAGCTGCCGAGAACACGAGGAAGAGCGTGATCAGCGCCGCCTTGGCCGCCAGCGAGAGATTTTGCTGGGGGCGCGACAGGTTGCGTTTGTTGCGCCCGGCGAGGATCGCGAAATAGTAGTGGTTGCCGAACAGCTTCAGCGTGCCGCGCAGGTCGAGACGGTGGCGGACCCATGATCGTGTCCCGAAGATGCCGCGCAAGGCTTCGAGCTGTTCGTCGCTGAACGAGTCGCGCAGATGCTCGGGCAGACGCTCCAACAGGCCCTGCGTGAACGCGTCCTGCCGCACGGCATCCGCGCCGAAGGGCGAAGGGTAGGGCACCTGCTCATCGCGGCCGGGTTGGGGTGATTCCATCAGTGGTCGTCCAGGTCATGGCGAAGCGCGGCGATCCGCGCTTCGAGCGTTTGGAAATCCGGCCGCTGCATAGGCTCCGTGGCCAGGCATTGGTCGCGCAGAAGGGCAAGGGTGGCGAGGTCGTGGTCGGGTTCGAGCCGAAGCAGCAGTTCATCGAGCAGGTGACCGAACGCACGAGCCTCCAGGCGCTGCAGTGCCCCGCCTTGTGGGCCGGAGGGATCGAAAAACGAGGCTGCTCCGAAATCGCTGAGCCGGCAATCACCGCTCTCGTCGACGAGCAGATTATGGGCGTACAGATCGCCGTGCAGGATGCCGCGGCGATGCAGGTGGGCCACCGCCGAGGCAGCCGCACTGGCGATGCGCACGACCTGGGCGGCGGTAAAGCCGCGACCCTCGGCATAACAGTCGCGCGTGCAGCTGGCGAACGAAGGCGGGGCGGCAAGCGCCGCGTAGCGTGGGTCGAGCAGCTCCATCAGCAATGCCGGCTCTGCCGGACTGGCGAGCGGCGCGATGACCGGCAACAGGTGCGGATGCGGTCCGGCGGCGATGCAGGCAGCCATCTCGCTACGCGGCAGCCCGTCGCTGGTCACGGCACCCTTGAAGCGCTTGAGCGCCGCGGGTCGCCCAGGACCGTCATCCGGATGCCAGTCGGCGCGCTGGACCACGCCCGACGCCCCCTCGCCCAGCACGGGGCCAAGGCGAAGATGCTTGGGCTCAATCGCGCGCGTAGCGGCATGGGCCTGTGCCAGCTGTTCGAGGCGATCGCTCGGTGGGTTGCCGCCGAATGCCAGCCAGGCAAGGTTCGGCAGTTCCAACAACCAGTCCGGCAGCGCCGGCAAGCGGTTGGCGGCGATGCGCAGCAGCTCCAGGCGATCGCAGTCGGCGAGCGCTTCTGGCAAGGCGCTCAGCCGGTTACCGGCGAGCATGAGCTTCTGCAGATTCGAACGCAGCCCCAGCGCTGACGGCAGCTCCTCGATGCGGTTGTCGGTCAGGATCAACCAGCGCAGCGATGGTGGTAGCGCGGCCGCCGGGACCCGCTCGATGCGGTTGGCCTTGAAGCCGACCATTTCCAGCCTTTGGCAATCCCCGAGGCACTCGGGCAGCTCCCGGAAGCCGTTGTCCGAGCAGAACAGGATACGCAGCCGATGCAGGCGCGACAGATCGGCCGGCAGGTCGTCGAGCTGATTGCCGCTCAGGTTGAGTACTTCGAGCGTGTCCGCCAGCGCGTAGATTTCTTCGGGAAAACGGGTCAAGCCTGCCGAGAGATCGAGACGCCTGGCGCCTGCCAGCTCTCCGCGACGCAACTGTTCGAGACTGTGCATGCCTGCTTCCTTGCCAGGATGAAATACGCGCCGCCGTCGGCTTCGGTTACCGGGCTGGGACAGCCCCAGGCACGCTGCGTTCCGCTCGCCGGCGCCCGAGCACGAGTTCGGCCCGGGCACGCAGCTGCCCGCAACCGCCATCGACGTCCTGGCCCGCGGAATTGCGCACCTTGGTCAGTACGCCGCGGCTATGCAGGTAGCGCACGATCTGTACGATGCGCTCGCCCTGTGGCCGCTGGTACTGGTCGTCTTCCAGGCTGTTGTAGGGAATCAGGTTGAGCACGGCGAACTTGCCGGCCAGCAGGCGCAGCAGCGTGTCCATTTCCTGTTGGCTGTCGTTGATGCCGGCCAGCAGCGTCCATTGGTACTGGATCGGATAGCCGACGGTGCGGGCATAGCGCTCGCCCAGTTCGACCAGCTCGGCCGGGTCGATGCGCGGCGCGCGCGGCAGCAATGCCTGGCGCAGCGCGGCGTCGGTGGTATGCAGCGACAACGCCAGGGCCGGCTTGACCCGTTGCGCGGGCAGGCGTTCGAACACCCGCGGGTCGCCGACCGTGGAGAACACCAGGTTCTTGTGGCCAATGCCGCCGTCGGTGCCGAGCAGGTCGATGGCTTCGAGCACGTTGTCGAGATTGTGCGCCGGCTCGCCCATGCCCATGAACACGACTTTCTTCACCGGGCGGAAGCGCCGCGCCAAAGCGACCTGGGCAACGATCTCGGCACTGCCGAGCTGGCGTAGCAGGCCGCTCTTGCCGGTCATGCAGAACACGCAGCCGACCGCGCAACCGACCTGGCTGGACACGCACAGGCCATCGCGCGGCAACAGCACGCTCTCCACCATCTGCCCGTCGCCCAGCTCCACCAGCAGGCGCGCCGAGCCGTCGGCGCCCGGGTGTTCGGAGCGCAGGCGTACGAGGCCGTCCAGGCTCGCCTGGAGCGCTGGCAGCGCCTCGCGCACGCTGAGCGGCAGAAAGTCCTCTGCCTGCTGCTGGCGGCGGCCGATGGAAATATCGCGGCCAAGCAGCCAGGCGCGCGTCATGCGCCCGATATGGCGCGGCTTGGCGCCGGCAGCGGCGAACTGCTGGTGAATGTCTTGGATCTGCATAGGGCGCGCATTCTAGCGATGCGCGGGCGTAAAGGGCAGCGCCGGCGGCGCGCTCAGTCGCTGAAACGACGGCTGGCCGGGATGATGCCAAGCAGCAGGAGCATGAGCATGAAGAATGCCGCACCGAGCGAGAACAGCTGCGCGACCACCCCCATCAAGGCGGGGCCTGCAAGCACGCCGGCGAAGCCAATAGTGGTGGCGACCGTCACGGCGGTGTGCATTGGCATGATGGTCTGCCGGCTCAGCGACGAAATCAGCACGGGCGCGACGTTGGCACATCCCAGCCCGCAGAGGCCGTAGCCCAGCAGCGCCAATGGCCAGCTAGTGTGCTCAGCGTGAGGGCGATGCCCAGGGCAGCCACCAGTCCACCCAGGGCGATGACGCGTGCCGGGCCCAGACGGTTGATCACTGGCGCGCCACCAAAGCGAGCGATCGTCACCATCAGCGTATAGGCGGCGTAACCGAGCCCGCCCAGGGAGACCTCCAGGCTCTTTTCTCCCGTGAGATAGAGCGCGCTCCAGTCCAGCACGGCACCTTCGGCGAGATACACGGCGAAGCAGAGCAGGCCGGCCAGCAGCACCAGGCCGCGCGGGCGCACGAAGGCGAGGCCGCCACCTGGTGCGCGGTTGGGCAGGAAGCCGCGGGCAACCGAAAGATTGGCGATCACCACCACGGCGGTCATGCTCAGCGTGCCGAATTCGGCCGACAGACCCATGCTCAGTTGCAACGTCATCGCCAGCGCGCCAACGATGGCGCCCAGCTGAACATGCCGTGGAAATTCGACATCATGCGGCGACCGACTGCCGTTTCGACCAGCACCGACTGGATGTTCAACACCACGTCGATCACCCCCAGGCTGCCGCCAAAGCAGAACAGGGCCAGCGCCATGAGCCAGACCGAGTCGGCGAGCGCCATGCCGACCAAGGCAACGCCGAGCAGGGCAACCGCGCCGAGTACCACCGGCCGTATGCCCAGGCGCGATACCAGCAGCCCGGACAACGGCATCCAGCTGAGCGAGCCGATGCCGATGCACAGCAGAAGAACGCCGAACAGTGCATCGCTCATCTCGATCCGCTCGCGAACGTAGGGCACCAGCGGTGCCCAGACGGCGAGCCCGAAACCAGCCATGAAGAAGCCGCAGCGCGTGGCCGTCCGAGCGATCGAGCGGCTGGCGTCAACGGGCGCGGTCATGGAGCACTCCTGGCAGCGGGCCGGCGAATCCGGCGGGGGCATCATGCTATCGTCTCGCCCCCTGCCTCGGAACCATAGGGCCGCCATGAAATTCATCCACCAGCGCGAACACCTCGATGAGGATGACCTCGTCGTGATCGAGTGCGACCAGCCTTGCAACGTCCGCCTGATGAACGACAAGAACTTCCGTGCATTCAAGAATGGCGGGCGGCACAGCTATGTCGGTGGTGCCTTCGACCGCTTTCCCGCGCGCATCCGCGTGCCGAGTGCCGGCTTCTGGAACATCACGCTCGATACGGTGACCCGTCGGGCCATCAGCGTGACGCGCAAACCGAACCTCAAGTACCGGATCAGGGTCATTCGTCGGCAGGCTCCGCAGTAAGGCGGGGTCGCTGTGCGGGGAGTTCTGCTTGTTTCGCTATTTTCATCGCACCCTTCGCATGGTCAACGCTTCGCTTCAGTCAGGCGGTGGGCTGGCATGAGCGGCCCGGGCACCGCGCGGCTGCGCGCGCATCTGGGCATGTTGCTGTGGGCGGCCTTCGTCGGACTGTCGTTTCCGGCAGTGGGCCTGCTCAGCGAGGGGCTGCCGCCCTTGCTGCTGACGGCCATGCGTTTCACCGTCGCCGCCGTCGCGCTGATGCCGCTGGCCTGGCGGCAGAGCGATGCCTGGCCAGCAGCGGGCACGCTGGCGCTTTATGGCGCGATGGGCCTGTGTCTGGCGGGCTTCTTCGGCACCATGTTCTGGGCGGCGCACCGGATCACTGCATTGTCGATGGCGACTCTGTTCGTCAGCGTTCCGCTGTTGGCCTACTGCCTGGGCCGCCTACTCGCTGTCGAGCAGCGCGCTGGGCGGCTGCTGGCGATCCTGGCACTCGGTGCGCTGGGCGCGCTAGGGCTGGCCTGGGCGGAGAACGGCGGTGACTTTACCGGCATGCGGATCGGCCTGGGCGAGGTCGGTTTCTTTCTTGGCTGCGTGGCGTCGGCGCTGTATCCGGTGCTGACCAAGTGGGGGCTGGCGCATGGCCGGCTGCCGAGGCAGGCCGGGTTGCGTACGTTCTGGAGCCTGGCCGCCGGCGCGCTGCTGATCGGACTGATGGGGATGGTGTGGGAATCCCCGGCGGCGCTGCTGCGCCTGCGCCTGGCCGACCTTGGCCTGGTCATCTACCTGGGCTTGTTCTCCAGCGCCATGACCTTCTTCCTGCAGCAACGTGCTACCGCGACGCTGACGCCTGGCGCAGTGACGGCGTACAGCTATCTGGTGCCCTTTGTCTCCATGATCGTGCTGTTCATCCAGCATCCGGCGCGGATCAGCTGGACCTGGATGCCGGGAAGCGTGCTGGTGGTGCTGGCTATCGTGCTGTTGCTGCTCCAGTCCCCTGACGCCGCCGATAACTGATGCCGGCGGCTGGTCGCCAGGCGGTTGCACGGCGGAACGATCGGCCGGCGGCTCGGTCTGCAGCTACGACGTGCGAGCGATGTATCGCCGACCGGAGAAGACGTACGGAATCTGCATGACCGAGGCCGACAACCCGCAGCACCCGCATCAGGCGCAGGCAAAGAACCGCAACATTCAGTTTCTACGTGGGCTGGCTATCGTCCTGGTGCTGTTTGCCCATGGCTCGGTGATCTTGGTCGGCGAGCAGGCACAAGGTTGGGACAGGCTCATGCAGCACGTCCTGCCCGGCGTCGGCGTGGATCTGTTCTTCATCATCTCGGGCTTTCTGATGGGCGCGACCTTCCTGCGCAAACAGGACGGCTTCGAGCTGCGCGCGGTGTACCGCTTCTATTGCAAGCGAATCCGCCGTGTACTGGCGCCGACTTGGTTCTGGGCGGCGGCAGTGCTGCTGTTGGCGCTGGTGGAGCAGGGGAGTGGCATTGGCCCTTACGGGTTCGACCTGCTGATCGGCGTTGCCACGAGCGCCGCTTTCTTCATGGCCAATGTCTTCAACGGCCTGCACGAGTCCGACTTCGGCTATTTCTGGTCCATCGCGCTCGAGGTCCAGTTCTACCTGTTCTTTCCGCTGTTGCTGACATTGCGGCGCTTCTTCTGGCCGGCGGTTGCCGCAATCATCCTGTGGTTCAGCGTCGCCAACCCCTTCGAGCCGGCGTGGCTGTTCAGGGTCAATGGGCTGTTCATCGGGCTGGCGCTCTGGAAGCTCTCGACGCTTGCCGCGTTCGATGAGGTGCAGGCGCAGATCCGTTCGCTTGGCACCGGCCGCAAGGCGCTCGTCGCGCTGATTGCCGTGTTAGCCGCCGCGGTTCTGGGCAGCAGCCTCGAGCCGTTGGAGTCTTTCCGCTGGACGGCGGTGGCACTGATTCTGGCGCTGTGTTTCACGCTTGTGGCGTTCTCGGAGGACGTGGTGTTCGGCGTCCTGTCGCGACCGCTGGAGGCGATCGGCAACGTTTCGTTCTCGCTTTACCTGTGCCATATCCCGGTCTGGCTGCTGACCATGGCCTATGCCGGGCACCTGCCGACGCTTACCCGTGTTCCGCTGTGCCTGGGGTTGTCGCTGTTGGCTGCCTGGTTGAGCTTTCGCTACATCGAGCAGCCGCTGACCAGCGCGGCGCAGCCGAAGGCTTCGCCCGCGCCGGCGGCCTGCGTCGAAACAGGCCGCCGGTGAGGTTCAGGCATCGCCTTCGGCGCTGTACGCCGCCTGACAGCGCAGGCGATGCACCGGCTCCGGGCCGAGCAGCCAGCTGCCGTCGGTTTGCGGCTGCGCCTCCATCACGGTGTTGTAGCTGAACGCCCAGCGCCGTTTCTGTCGGCCATCGACGCATTCGATTTCGACCACCGTCTCGTCGCTTTCAAATGGCTCGCCGGCTTCGGCTGCCGCCTCGGCGCGGTCGAGCAGGGTTTCGTTGAGCGAGAACGACCAGGCATGCAGCCCGTCGATCTCCAGCATGTCGGCCTGTTCGAGTTCGTCGAGCAGGTAGCGGGTCACGGCGTCATTCATGCGTCGTAGCCCAGGTTCGGCATCAGCCAGCGCTCGCTGATGGCCAGCTCCTGGCCCTTGCGCTGGCTATAGCTCTCGACCTGATCCTTGTCGATCTTGCCGACCGCAAAGTACTGCGCCTCGGGATGGGCGAAGTACCAGCCGCTGACCGCCGCGGTGGGCAGCATGGCGTAGTGCTCGGTGAGGGTGACCTGGCTGATGCCGTCGGCATCCAGCAGCTGGAACAGCGTGCCCTTCTCGGTGTGGTCCGGGCAGGCCGGGTAACCGGGGGCAGGGCGGATGCCCTTGTACTGCTCGCGGATCAGTTCCTCGTTGCTCAGCTGCTCGTCAGGCGCATAGCCCCAGTAGTGCTTGCGCACCTGCTCGTGCAGCCATTCGGCACAGGCCTCGGCGAGGCGATCGGCCAATGCCTTGACCATGATCGAGTTGTAGTCGTCGCCCTTGTCCTGATAGGCCTTGGCCAGTTCCTCGGCACCGATGCCAGCGGTGCAGATGAAACCGCCCACGTAGTCGGTGATGCCGGTGCTCTTCGGCGCCACGAAGTCGGCCAGCGACAGGTTCGGCTTGGCGTCCGGCTTGATGGTCTGCTGGCGCAGGTGGTGCAGGGTGGCCAGCTTCTCGCCGTTGTCACCGTACACTTCCAGGTCATCGTCCTGCACCTGGTTGGCCGGCCAGAAGCCGAACACGGCACGGGCGCGGATCAGCTTCTCGTCGATCAGCTTGTTCAGCATGGCCTGGGCATCGTTGAACAGCGAGGTGGCCGCTTCGCCAACCACCTCGTCCTCGAGGATGCGCGGGTACTTGCCGGCCAGGTCCCAGGCGATGAAGAAAGGCGTCCAGTCGATGTAGTCGACCAGAGTCCGCAGATCGATGTCTTCCAGCACCTGGCGGCCGGTGAAGCTCGGCTTGACCGGGGCGTAGCCGCTCCAGTCGAACGACGGCTTGTTGGCGATGGCATCGAGGTAGCTCAGGCGTTCGGTGCGCGCACTGCGGTTGGCGGTGCGCTCGCGGATCATCGCGTACTCTTCGCGGGTCTTGTCGACGAAGGCGGGCTTGAGTTCCTTGGACAGCAGAGTGGTGGCCACGCCGACTGCACGCGAGGCGTCGGTGACATAGACCACTGCATCGTTGCTGTACTGCGGGTCGATCTTCACCGCGGTGTGCGCCTTGGAGGTGGTGGCGCCGCCGATCATCAGCGGCAGGCTGAAGCCCTGGCGCTGCATTTCCTTGGCCACGTGGACCATCTCGTCCAGCGACGGGGTGATCAGCCCGGACAGGCCGATGATGTCGCACTTCTCGGCGATGGCGGTCTGCAGGATCTTCTCGGCCGGCACCATCACGCCCATGTCGACCACGTCGTAGCCGTTGCAGCCCAGGACCACGCCGACGATGTTCTTGCCGATGTCGTGCACGTCGCCTTTGACGGTCGCCATGAGGATCTTGCCCTTGGCTTCCGGCTTGTCACCCTTTTCCGCTTCGATGAAGGGGATCAGGTGGGCCACGGCCTGCTTCATCACGCGGGCGGACTTGACCACCTGGGGCAGGAACATCTTGCCCGCGCCGAACAGATCGCCCACCACGTTCATGCCGGCCATCAATGGGCCTTCGATCACCTCGATGGGCCTCGCGCACTGCTGGCGGCACTCCTCGGTGTCCTCGACGATGAAGGCGGTGATGCCCTTGACCAGCGCGTGCTCGAGGCGCTTGTCCACCGGCAGATTGCGCCATTCCTCGGTCTCGGCTTCCTTGACCGAGCCATCGCCCTTGTACTTGTCGGCGATCTCCAGCAGCGCCTCGGTGCCGCCGGCGCTGCGGTTGAGCACCACGTCCTCGACCGCGTCGCGCAGCTCCTTCGGGATCTCGTCGTAGATCTCCAATTGGCCGGCGTTGACGATGCCCATGGTCAGGCCCGCCTTGATCGCATGGAACAGGAACACCGAGTGGATCGCTTCGCGCACCGGGTTGTTGCCGCGGAAGGAGAACGACACGTTGGACACGCCGCCCGAGGTCAGCGCGTAGGGCAGGTGGTCGCGTATGTAGGCGCAGGCGTCGATGAAGTCGACGGCGTAGTTGTTGTGCTCTTCGATGCCGGTGGCGATGGCGAAGATGTTCGGGTCGAAGATGATGTCTTCCGGCGGGAAGCCCACCTCGTTGACCAGAATGTCGTAGCTGCGCTGGCAGATTTCGCGCTTGCGTGCGGCGGTATCGGCCTGGCCGGCTTCGTCGAAGGCCATCACCACCACCGCGGCGCCGTAGCGCTTGCACAGGTGGGCGTGGTGCTTGAACTGCTCGACACCTTCCTTCATGGAGATGGAGTTGACGATGCCCTTGCCCTGGATGCACTTGAGGCCGGCTTCGATCACTTCCCACTTGGAGGAGTCGATCATGATCGGCACGCGGGAGATGTCCGGCTCGCCGGCGATCAGGTTGAGGAAGGTGACCATGGCCCCCTTCGAATCCAGCATGCCCTCATCCATGTTGATGTCGATCACCTGGGCGCCGGCTTCCACCTGCTGCAGGGCCACTTCCAGCGCTTCGGTGTAGTTCTCCTCGCGGATCAGGCGGGCGAATTTGGCCGAACCGGTGATGTTGGTGCGCTCGCCGACGTTGACGAACAGCGAGCTGCGATCGATGGTGAAGGGCTCCAGGCCGGACAGGCGGCAGGCCTTGGGAATGTCCGGAATCACGCGCGGCGGGAATTTGCTGACAGCTTCGGCAATCGCCTGGATATGCGCCGGTGTGGTACCGCAGCAGCCGCCGATGATGTTGAGAAAGCCCGACGCGGCGAACTCCTCGACCACCGCGGCCATTTCCGCCGGGCTTTCATCGTATTCGCCGAAGGCGTTGGGCAGGCCGGCGTTGGGGTGGGCGGACACATGGGTGTCGGCCTTGGTCGCCAGCTCCTCCAGATAGGGGCGCAGGTCCTTGGCGCCCAGGGCGCAGTTCAGGCCCACGGAGATCGGCTTGGCATGGCGTACCGAGTTCCAGAACGCCTCGGTGGTCTGGCCGGACAGCGTGCGGCCGGAGCGTCGGTGATGGTGCCGGAGATCATGATCGGCAGCTCGACGCCATCTTCCTCGAATACCTGCTGCACAGCGAAGATCGCCGCCTTGGCGTTCAGCGTGTCGAAGATCGTTTCGATCAGGATCAGGTCGGCGCCGCCCTCGATCAGGCCGCGGGTGGCCTCGGTGTAGTTCTCTACCAAGAGGTCGAAGGTGACGTTGCGGTAGCCGGGGTTGTTGACGTCCGGGGAGATGGAGCAGGTGCGGCTGGTCGGGCCGAGCACGCCGGCGACGAAACGCGGGCGATCCGGCGTCTCGGCGGTCTTGGCGTCGGCCACTTCCCGGGCCAGGCGCGCGCCTTCCACGTTCAGCTCGTAGACCAGTTCTTCCATGCCGTAGTCGGCCTGGGAGACCCGGGTGGCATTGAAGGTGTTGGTTTCCAGAATGTCGGCGCCGGCATCGAGATAGGCTTTCTCGATGGCCTGGATGACGTCGGGGCGGGAGAGCAGCAACAGGTCGTTGTTTCCCTTGACGTCGCTCGGCCAGTCAGCGAAACGCTCGCCGCGGTAGTCGGACTCTTCCAGCTTGTAGCTCTGGATCATGGTGCCCATGCCGCCGTCGAGGATCAGGATGCGGTCCTGGAGGGCTTGCTGGAGGGCCTGAAGGCGGGCGGCGCGGTCGGACATTTGGACTACCTGGGTAAAGCCTGGACAAAAGGACGCAAATCATAGCAAAGCTGTACGTTTTTTTAGCCGCTGCGTCTTTCGAATGAATCCTGCTCATGTTCAGAAGGCTCGCCGCTCGCTCGAGCGGAGGCCTACAATGCCGCTTCACTTTCTGGATGGCCTGTCATGCCCTTACGTTTCTGGCTGCTTTGCCTCTATCTGCTCAGCGGCGTGGCGCATGCCGAAGCGCTTTCCTATCAGCGCGACATACAGCCGATCTTTACCGCCAAGTGCGTGGCCTGCCATGCCTGCTACGACTCTCCGTGCCAGCTGAACCTGGGCAGCGCCGAGGGTGCACAGCGCGGTGCCAGCAAGCAGCCGGTGTACGACGGAACTCGACGCAGAGCGCAGCAGCCGACACGGCTGTTCTTCGATGCACACGACGAAGCCGGCTGGCGCCGCAAGGATTTCATCTCGGTGCTGGACGGGCAGGGCGCACAGGCGGCGCTGATGATGCGTATGCTCGAGCTCGGTCGCAGCGAGCCGCTGGTGCCAAACGCGAAGCTTCCACCGGGCATGGACGTCAGCATCCGGCGCGAGAACAGCTGCCCGACCCCGGGCGAGTTCGATGCCTACGCCAAGCGGACCCTGCATGGGGGCATGCCGTTCGCCGTGACGGGTTTGACGGACGGCGAATACGGCACGCTACGACGGTGGCTGCAGCAGGGCGCGCCGATTGATGCCGCCGACATACCAGACAAGCCGGCCGAGCGGGCGCAGATCGAGCGATGGGAAGCGCTGCTCAACGGAGGGGACAACCGCCAGCGCCTGGTGGCGCGCTGGCTTTACGAACATCTCTTCCTTGCCCATCTGTACTTCGAAAACTCGACGGGTAAGCGGTTCTATCAGCTGGTGCGCTCACGCAGCCCATCGGGGGCGCCGGTCGATGTAATTGCCAGCCGTCGGCCGAACGATGACCCGGGCACCCAGTTCTTCTACAGGCTGCGGCCTATCACTGATGTGATCGTGCACAAGACGCACATCACCTATGCGCTGAGCGATCGCAAGCTCGCCCGGGTTCGCGAGCTTTTTCTCGACGATAGCTGGGCGCTTGCGCAGCTGCCTGGCTACGGTGCCGGGCACCGGGCCAACCCGTTCCTGGCATTCGCAGCGATTCCGGCCCGTGCGCGCTACCAGTTCATGCTCGATGACGCCGAGTACTTCGTGCGCACCTTTATCCGTGGCCCGGTGTGCCGCGGGCAGATCGCGACCGATGTGATCCGCGACAACTTCTGGGTGTTCTTCCAGGCCCCGGAACGTGACCTCTATGTGACCGACGAGAGCTTTCGCGAGCGCACGACACCCTTGCTTGCAATGCCCGGGCAGTTCGACGAACTGGGTGACCTGCTGGCGTTCTGGAATACCTACCGCGGCAAGCGCAATCGCTACGAGGAGCTTCGGCGTGACGCTTACGCCGCGCATCCGGCTCAGTGGACGGATATCTGGCAGGGCAACGACAACGCGCTGCTGTCGATCTTCCGCCAGCACGATAGCGCTTCGGTACGCAAAGGCCTGATCGGCGCGGTACCCCAGACGATGTGGTGGATGGATTACCCCTTGCTGGAGCGGACCTACTATCAGCTGGTGGTGAACTTCGATGTATTCGGCAACGTTTCGCATCAGGGGCAGACGCGGCTGTATTTCGATCTCATCCGAAACGGTGCAGAGCTGAACTTTCTCCGTTTGCTGCCGGCGCCAGCACGCCAGGCAATTCTGGACGATTGGTATCAGCAAGGAGGCCTGCTCAAGCTCAAGCTCGCCTACACGCGTGTCGACACGGCGACCGCAACCGGCCTGACGATCGCCGCGGCCAAGCCCAGAGAGGACTTCGCCCACCAGCTTCTCGCACGCTATGCGGCGATCAACGCTCGCCCCGATCCGATCAATCGATGCGAGGCGGGGCATTGTCATCGCGCTGGGCTGACAGCTGAACTGGCGGCGGCGGAGCAGTCGCTCAGCCGCCTGAGTGGACGGCCCGGGGCAGGTATGGCGGTCATCGGCCAGCTGCCCGAGGCGACGCTGATTCGCGTGCAGTTGGCCGATGGGCGCCGAGAGATCTACAGCCTGTTGCGCAACCGGGCGCACAGCAACGTCGCCTTCATGTTCGGCGAGGAGCTGCGCTATCAACCACAGCTGGATACGCTGACCGTCTACCCGGGCATCCTGAGCAGCTACCCGAATTTCATGTTCGCCGTACGTGCGGGCGAAGTGTCCGCGTTCGTCCAGGCCATGGAGCGCGTGCGCTCGGCTGCGGAGTTCGATCAAGTCGTCGAGCGTTGGGGCGTTCGCCGCAGCCATCCTGAATTCTGGACGTACTTTCACGATCTCTCCGCGTACCTGCAGGAGACCGAGCCGCGAGAGGCCGGCGTGCTGGACATGAATCGCTACGAGAATCTCTGACCCGGAGAAGCGCCGGATCTAATCCGACCAATTTACTAGGACTTTATCGCTGCCCTGGCTTGGCGTACACTGCCGGCATTATTGCGAGGAGTCACCATGAGCGCGATCACCATTACCGAAGCTGCACACGATTACCTGGCTGGTCTGCTGGAAAAGCAGAACACGCCGGGCATCGGCATCCGCGTCTTCATCACCCAGCCGGGCACGCCATACGCCGAGACCTGCATCGCCTACTGCAAGCCGGGCGAGCAGAAGCCGGACGATGTCGCCATTGGCCTCAAGAGCTTTACTGCCTGGATCGACAGCGTCAGCGAGCCGTTCCTCGAGGATGCCCTGGTGGACTACGCGACCGATCGCATGGGCGGCCAGCTGACGATCAAGCGCCCAATGCCAAGGTGCCGATGGTCAACGAGGACAGCCCGCTCAACGAGCGCATCAACTATTACCTGCAAACCGAAATCAACCAGGCCTGGCCAGTCATGGCGGGCAGGTCATGTTGATCGATGTCGTCGAGGAAGGGATCGCGGTGCTGCAGTTCGGTGGTGGTTGCCAAGGCTGCGGGCAGGCGGACGTGACCTTGAAAGAGGGTATCGAGAAAACGCTGTTGGCGCGCATTCCTGAGCTCAAGGGCGTTCGTGACGTTACCGATCACACCAATCGCGAAAACGCCTACTACTGATCGGCCGCGGCGGGCAGGGGCGTCTTGCTGTGGTGCTCCCTGGCCCGCCGCTTCACCTCAAGCCGAGCTGGCATAGCGCTGCAGGAAATGGATCAGCCCACCTCTTCGGCGCTCAGCCACTTGCGGCGCGAGCTGCGCGCAGCTCGGCCAGTTCGCCGCGCAGAAAAGCCTCGATGACTTCGGGGTGCACATAGCACTGCCGGCAGATGGCTGGTGTGTTGCCCAGCAATGATGAGATCTCCCGGATCGCCTCGACCAGCGTTCGGCGTGCCTGAGCTTCTGGCTGCCACGGCTGGCGTCGCAGCCGAGCCAGAGCCTGCGCGCTGCCAGCCAGGTGCGGTAATCCTTGGCTGTGAAGCTCTGACCGGTCGATTGTCTTAGATAGTCGTTGACGTCCCCGGAGCTGACAGTGTGCCGTTGCCCCTGGTCATCCAGGTATTGAAACAAGTGCTGTCCGGGCAGCTCCATGCAGCGGCGCATCAGTCGGGCGAGGCGGCGGTCCCGCAGGGTGACCTCATGCTCGATGCCGCTCTTGCCGCGAAAGCTGAAGCGTATGGCGCTGCCCCGAATGCTGACGTGGCGGTTGCGTAGCGTCGTGAGGCCGTAGGAGCGGTTGTCGCGGGCGTAGCGGGCATTGCCAACGCGAATCAGCGTCGATTCGAGCAGGCGGATCACCAGCGCCATCACCTTTTCGCGCGGCAGGCCAGGGCGCCCGATGTCCCGCTCCAGGCATGCCCGAAGCCCAGGCAGGGCCTGGCCGAACTGCAGCATACGCTGGTACTTGCCATGATCGCGAACTTCTCGCCAGCGTGGGTGATAGCGGTATTGCTTGCGGCCCCGAGCATCCCGGCCGGTGGCTTGCAAATGGCCATGGGGGTCGGCACAGATCCAGACGTCTCGATATGCCGGTGGAATGGCGAGCTTGTTGATTCGCTCGACCTCGGAGGCGTCCCTGATGCGCTTGCCATCAGCGGCCAGATAGATGTACTTGCCTCGCGACAGCTTTCGCCGAATTCCAGGCTGGCTATCGTCCGAATAATGCAGTTCGGGCGGCAGGTCGGGGCATAGCGGTGTGTCGGTGTCGTCGATTTCGTCGATTGAGACGGGCCTGGCACCATCAGCGATGGGAGGGGTTTGGATGTCCATGCACGTTGGCCCAGGTCGTCCCGGTTGCTTCCTTAGTCTTCACGTTCCTGGCTGTTGCGCATGAGCAGCTGGATCGCCGCGACGAGCTCGTCGATCGCTTCGCGATACAGTGCCGGCTTGCCCTCGGTTTCCGCCTGGTCGGCGTGCTTGCGGGCGGTCTCGAGATGGTCGTTGATCGAGGAATAGTCACCTAGCATGGGCGATCTCCGGGTTGGGTGCGTGTCTGGGCGGCAATCGCTGCCCCATCCCTATAGCTGACCAGTGCCCCGCGTTACGGTTCGGCTCCGGCGGTCAGCGTGTTCGTTGCGATGCCAGTGCCTTGGACCAGGTCGGATTGCCGCAACGGTGGCATGCCATCGCCTGGTCGGTGTCGATTACCTGGGGAAAACCGCAGCGGGTGCAGGCATAGAGGTCGCTGGCCGGCACATGTCGGTAAGTCGGCCTGTGCTCGGGCGGGAGCACCGAAAGGCCTGGGCGTACTTCCTCGGGACTGTGAAAGTACAGGCTGACTTCGCCATCGGTTTCCAGAATCGCCAGCCGTACCTGGCCGAGGTGCTCGACCCCTTGCTGGCGCAGCTCCATGAAGAACTCATCGGCGGATATCTGGTGGCTGTCGAGGTTGCGCAGGTCGTAGATACCGTCACGGATGATGGTGAGCGGCTTGCCTTCGAGCCAGGCGCCAAAGCGCGGGCTTCTGGTCATCAGGGCTACGGTCAGGCGATAGAGGCATAGCAGCGTGATGAACACCGCCGCGACGGGCAACAGTGGGACGTCTTCATAAAACGATACGTCCCCTGCAGCCGAGCCCAGCGTCAGAATGATCACCAGCTCGAATACCGATAGCTGGCGTATACCACGCCGGCCACTCACCTTCAGGAACACGAATACCGCTATGAAGCGAACAGCGCTCTTACCGCCACCTCCAGAAGGAACAGGGGAGGGAACTGGTCCAGCAGCATGCGCTGCAGTTCGAGGGGTGTCATCTCAGCGATCGGCCCAAGAGGTCTCGTTGCCCACGAGACGGGGTCACTCGGTGTGGCGCGCCTCTAGCGGACAGCGGCCACCTGGAATTCCAGCTCTACACCATCGCCGGTGCCATCTCCCACCACCGAGCCCACCACAGGTTTATGACGGACGTTACGGCCCGGGTAGGCTTCTTCCAGACGCCGCTGGGCCACCTCGGCAATGTGGTTGAGCAGCCCCGTGGTTTGTGCGGCGCGGGGCACAATGAACTTCAGGGTAACGGTAAAGGCGTCGGATTCTTGCGGCAGGTTCGCCAGGCCGCTGCTTTGCCATTGATCATTGACGTAGGCTTCTGCGCCTTTCATCGGAACCTCCTGGTTTGCATGCACGCTCTGTTCAGACCGCAAGGGCCCACCAAGGATTCCAACGCATACAAAGCAAAAGGCCCGAGGCGGTTGCCGTCGGGCCTTTCTGCACTGAACGCGGTTGCCGCTTTAGGCCGGCATATGCCACTCGGAGAAATGCGCTCCGTTCTGGCTCAGGCGTTCGCGCGTTTGTTCCAGGGTCTGCTCAAGCTGGGCCGGGTTGCTGTAGACGCTGCTGGACATCTTGCAGCGGCCGAGCACGCGAGCATCGCGGCGGTCGATCACGCTGATGCTGACTTCGCCGTTGCCTTCGGGCAGGGTCCAGGCAACACACTGGAAGGGCTTGAAAGCGCGGTCGGTAATGAGGAGGCGTCGTTGATGCGAAGGGTAGCGTTCATAGGGCAAAGGTCTCTCTGAATTCGGTGCGGATATTGGGTTGCCGCCAGTGATTTCGGTGCCATGGCGTTGGCCTTATCCAAATGATGCGCTCAGAGGACCCATGAGTCACATCGGAATTCAAAAAAAATTCCGTTCGTTTCAATTAGCCAAAAGTCTTAGTTCGACAGTGCCTCGTCAGTACGCTGTTTCTTCTGTATAAGCGACTGAATATAAAGGGATTTGTTTATTTGACGCTCGGGCGCTTCGCCAGCTGTCGCCTTGCCATGCGACAACGCGCCGCAAAGCAAGGAGCCCAGGCTGGAAGCTGCGGCTTGGCGTCGGGGCACCAAGCCGAAAGGGGTCAGATCTTGAACTGCTGCAGGATGTTGTTCAGCCGGTCGGCAAGTTCACCGAGATGCTTGCCGGCTTCGCTCGATTGCTCGGCAGCGTCGGTGCTGTGCTGCGCCAGGCTGGCGGCTTGGGTAACGTTCTGATTGATGTCTTCGACACGTGCGACTGTTGCAGGGTGGCGCTGGCAATCGAGCGTTGAGGCCCGAGATGTTGCGCAATGCCTGGGCAATCTGTCCAAGGCTTTCACCGGCCTGGCTGGCCTGCTCGACGGTTGCCTGCGAAGCCCGGTTGCTTTCCATGATGACGTTGACGGCGGCGCCGGAGTTCTTTTGCAGGCGTTCGATCATGGTATGGATCTCAGTCGTGGATTGCTGGGTCCGCTGCGCCAGCAAGCGCACCTCGTCAGCCACTACCGCGAAGCCGCGACCCTGTTCGCCGGCACGGGCCGCCTCGATGGCCGCGTTCAGCGCCAGCAGGTTGGTCTGATCGGCAATCGAGCCAATGACGTCGAGCACGCTGCCGATCTTGCTGGTTTCGTCGGCCAGCGACTGAATGACCTCGACTGCCTGCCCGATGGTCGAAGACAGCTGATCGATCTGTTGCAGGCTGGTCTCGATATTCTGCTGGCCATGCCCGGCCTGGCCCTCGGCGTCGCCGACTTCGTTGGAAGCGTGCTCGGCGTTCTTGGCTACTTCCTGCACTGCATAGGTGACTTCGTTGATGGCTGTGGCGACCAGCTCCATCTGTTGCAGCTGTTGCTGGCTTTGCTCATAGGCCTCGCGGGACACGCTACCCAGCGTGCGCGAAGACTGTGCCAGCGACTCGGCGGTTTCGAGTAGTTGGCCGATGACGCTGCGCAACTTGCGGGTGAATGCGTTGAAATCCCGGCCAAGGGCGGTCAGCTCGTCACTGCCGGAAACATCCAGCTCATGAGTAAGATCCGCTTCGCCACTGGCGATGTTGGCCATTGCTGCCATGGAATTGCGCAGAGGCGCCGTGATGCTGCGGATGAGGATGGCCACCAGCACAGCCATCAGCGCGGCGATAGCGAGGCCGATGATGGAGAAGCGAGTCAGGTAGTTACGAAACTCCGCTTCGACATCGTCAACGTAGATGCCTGAACCGATGATCCAGCCCCATGGCTTGAACAATTGGACATACGAAATCTTGGGAACCGGCTGTTCTTCGCCAGGTTTGGCCACATATAGTCAACGGTGCCTGCGCCGTCGCGCTTGGCGACCGCAACCATTTCGTTGAATAACGCTTTGCCGTTCGGGTCCTTGATGCCGGAGAGGTTCTGCCCGTCGAGCTTGGGCTGCATCGGATGCATGATCATGGTCGGCCCCAGATCATTGATCCAGAAATAGTCGCTCTGGCGGTAGCGTAGTGTACGGACCTGTTCCAGTGCAGCGCGCTGTGCCTGTTCGGTCGTCATCTGGCCGCCGGTTTCCAGGCGATGGTAGTGGTCGAAGATGCCCGCGGCTGTTTCCACCACGTTTCGGGTCATCTCCTGCTTGCCCTTGTAGAGGTCCTCGCGAACCTGCTGGATCATGAGCATGCCCAACACGAAGAGCATCAGCGTCGCGACGACGGGTATGAGCCAAAGCCTTTTACTGATGGGGTACTTGCGCAACAGATTCATTTGGTTACTCCCAGTGCAGCTTTCGATTTCTTGTAATGGCAACGGCCGACCTTTCCGGAATCGGGTGTATCCGGAGGCGCTTCTTCGAGCAGGCCGTTTGCAAACTCCCAATAGCTTTTCGGCTGCCCCTGGCTAAAAATGAGCCCCACTAAAGTCGAGGGTGGAATTAACTTGTCCGCCGTCGGTCAGATCAGCGGCCTGGCCAAGCGCTAGGCGCCTTCCTTTTGTTGTTTTCGAGTGCGATGGGCTTCATCGCTGATGGGGAATAGATGGATCTTTGGCTTGCGGTACAAGCGCTGATACTCGGTGTCGTAGAAGGCATCACTGAATTTCTTCCAATCTCCAGCACTGGCCACCAGATCATCGTTGCCGACCTGATCGGTTTTGGCGGCGAGCGGGCGATTGCTTTCAATATCATCATCCAGCTGGCCGCGATTCTCGCGGTCGTCTGGCAGTATCGAGACAGGGTGCTGGGCGTGATAGTTGGGTTGCCCAAAGAACGTCCGGCTCAGAATTTCACGCTCAACCTGCTGGTGGCCTTCATTCCCGCGGCCGTGCTGGGGGTCGCATTCGCCGACCTGATCCACGAATACCTGTTCAACCCCATCACCGTCGCCACGGCACTGGTCATCGGTGGGGTGATCATGCTCTGGGCTGAGCGACGCGACCACAGCGTCCAGGCCGAGACTGTCGACGACATGAACTGGAAGCTGGCGTTGAAGGTGGGTTTCGCGCAGTGCCTGGCGCTGGTGCCGGGCACATCCCGTTCCGGCTCGACCATCATCGGTGGTTTGCTGTTCGGCCTGTCCCGCAAGGCGGCAACCGAGTTCTCGTTCTTCCTGGCCATGCCGACAATGGTCGGAGCGGCGGTTTATTCCGGCTACAAGTATCGCGATCTGTTCCAGTCGTCCGATCTGCCCGTATTTGCAATCGGTTTCGTCACATCGTTCGTGTTCGCGATGCTGGCCGTTCGGGCTCTGCTCAAGTTCATCGGCAATCACAGCTATGCCACATTCGCCTGGTACCGGATCGTCTTCGGCATCGTGATTCTTGCGACCTGGCAGTTCGGCATCATCGATTGGAGCACCGCTCAAGGCTGACCGACCACGCAGGCCTTTTTGTATAGCAGAAGCCCTGCCGGATAGGCGGGGCTTTTTCATGTTTCGTTTTGGGGCAACCGCCGCTCTACGCTCGCTCGGATATGCCTGTTCGGCCGCTCCAGGCCGCCCGGATTGCTCAGCCAAGCCGTGTGCGGCATGCGGCTGCTGCGTTCGGGGCGGCTCTTTCTGCCGGGGTGACTTCTGTCTATCGAGACACTAGAATGCTTGCCCATTCTGGGGCCGGAACGCCCGGCTTATGTCTGTGCAACGAGGAAAATCCATGCAAGTTTCTGTTGAAAGCACCTCCGCTCTTGAGCGCCGCATGACCATTGGCGTGCCGGTCGAGCGCATCGAGACCGAAGTCAACAAGCGTCTGCAACAGACCGCCAGTCGTGCCAAGATCCCAGGCTTCCGTCCCGGCAAGGTGCCGATGAGCGTCATCCGCCAGCGCTATGAAGCCGCTGCGCGTCAGGAAATCCTCGGAGACCTCATCCAGGCGACCTTCTACGAAGCCATCGTCGCCGAGAAGCTGAATCCAGCCGGCGCTCCGTCCGTCGAGCCCAAGGTGTTCGAGAAGGGCAAGGATCTTGAGTACGTTGCCACCTTCGAGGTGTTTCCGGAGTTCGAGGTCGTCGGTCTGGACAAGATCGAGGTCGAGCGCCTGCAGGCGGACGTCACCGATGCCGACGTCGACAATATGCTGGACATCCTGCGCAAGCAGAACACCCGTTACGAAACGGCTGACCGCGCTGCCGAGAACGGCGATCAGGTGAATATCGATTTCGTGGGCAAGATCGATGGCGAAGCGTTCGCAGGCGGCTCCGCCAAAGGGACTCAGCTGGTGCTGGGCTCCGGTCGCATGATTCCTGGCTTCGAGGACGCCTGGTGGGCGCGAAGGCGGGTGAAGAGCGCGTCATCAACCCGACTTTCCCTGAGGATTACCAGAACCTCGATCTGGCCGGCAAGACCGCTGAGTTCACCGTGACGGTCAACAGTGTGGCGGCTGCTCAGTTGCCGGAGCTGAACGACGAATTCTTCGCTCAGTTCGGTGTGCAGGAAGGCGGGCTTGAAGGCTTCCGTGCCGAAGTGAAGAAGAACATGGAGCGTGAGCTGCGCCAGGCCATCAAGAACAAGGTGAAGAACCAAGTGATGGAAGGCCTGGTGGCCAACAATCCGATCGAAGTGCCCAAGGCGCTGATCGATAACGAAGTGAATCGTCTGCGCGTCCAGGCCGTCCAGCAGTTCGGTGGTAACATCAAGCCCGATCAGCTGCCGGCTGAACTTTTTGCGGAGCAGGCCAAGCGTCGCGTGCTGCTGGGTCTGATCGTGGCTGAAGTGGTCAAGCAGAAAGAGCTCAAGCCGGACGAGAATCGCGTTCGCGAACTGATCGAGGAAATGGCATCGGCCTATCAGGAGCCCGAGCAGGTGGTGGCCTGGTACTACAAGAACGCTGAGCAGTTGAACGAAGTGCGTTCGGTTGTGCTCGAAGAGCAAGTTGTAGATACTGTTCTGCAGCAGGCCAAGGTCACCGACAAGACGGTGTCCTATGAAGAAGCGGTCAAGCCTGCGGAAGCCCCGCAAGCCGCCTGATCTCTTCCATTTTCTCGAGTGCACAAACATAAGCCAGCCTCGTGCTGGCTTATGTGTTTGAGGCATGACATAGGGAGTATCGTTGGAACATGTCCCGCAATTCTTTCATGCAGGCTCCGGATGTTCAGGCTGCAGGTGGTCTGGTCCCGATGGTTATCGAGCAGTCCGCTCGTGGCGAACGCGCCTATGACATCTATTCCCGACTTCTCAAGGAGCGGGTGATTTTCATGGTGGGGCAGGTCGAGGACTACATGGCCAACCTCATCGTCGCTCAGCTGCTTTTTCTCGAGGCGGAAAACCCGGAGAAAGACATCCACCTGTACATCAATTCCCCCGGCGGATCGGTGACAGCAGGCATGTCCATCTACGACACCATGCAGTTCATCAAGCCTGATGTCTCGACCATCTGTATCGGTCAGGCCTGCAGCATGGGTGCACTGCTACTCGCCGGCGGCGCAGCGGGCAAGCGTTACTGCCTGCCTCACTCGCGCATGATGATTCACCAGCCGCTGGGCGGATTCCAGGGGCAGGCGTCGGACATCGAAATCCACGCGCGCGAGATCCTGACGATCCGCGAGAGGCTGAACAAAGTGCTGGCTCAGCATACCGGGCAGCCCATCGACGTCATTGCGCGTGACACCGATCGTGACAATTTCATGAGCGGTGACGAGGCCGTGAAGTACGGCCTGATCGATCAGGTCCTGACCCACCGTCAGCTGGCGGTCTGATCTGCATGGCCGTCGGTTCGACGGCCTTCCCTTGGGCTTGAAAAAGCCCACGATTGCCTTCATCTTCTTTTCCAAGCTTTCCCGATTGGATCGATCGAATGACTGATACCCGCAACGGCGAGGATTCCGGCAAACTGCTTTATTGCTCCTTCTGTGGCAAAAGCCAGCATGAAGTGCGCAAGTTGATTGCCGGTCCCTCCGTTTTCATCTGCGACGAGTGCGTCGACCTGTGCAATGACATCATTCGTGAAGAGGTCCAGGAAGCACAGGCCGAGAGCAGCTCGCACAAGCTCCCTGCGCCTAAGGAAATCAGCGGCATTCTCGACCAGTACGTCATTGGTCAGGAACGTGCCAAGAAGATCCTGGCGGTGGCTGTCTACAATCACTACAAGCGGCTCAACCAGCGTGACCGTAAGGAAGAGGTCGAACTGGGCAAGAGCAACATCTTGCTGATCGGTCCGACCGGTTCGGGCAAGACCTTGCTCGCGGAGACGCTGGCACGCCTGCTCAACGTGCCGTTCACGATCGCCGATGCCACGACGCTGACCGAGGCCGGTTACGTGGGCGAGGACGTCGAGAACATCATTCAGAAGCTGCTGCAGAAGTGCGATTACGATGTCGAGAAGGCTCAGATGGGCATTGTCTACATCGATGAGATCGACAAGATCTCGCGCAAGTCGGATAACCCTTCGATCACTCGCGACGTGTCGGGCGAGGGAGTGCAGCAGGCGCTGCTCAAGTTGATCGAGGGAACCGTGGCCTCCGTTCCTCCGCAAGGAGGGCGCAAACATCCACAGCAGGAGTTTCTGCAGGTGGACACCCGCAACATCTTGTTCATCTGTGGCGGTGCCTTCGCCGGATTGGAGAAGGTCATTCAGGCGCGCTCCACGCAGGGCGGGATTGGCTTCAGTGCCGAGGTGCGCAGCAAGGACCCGGGCAAGAAGGTCGGAGAAGCGCTTCGTGCAGTTGAGCCTGACGATCTGGTCAAGTTCGGCCTGATCCCGGAGTTCGTCGGTCGCCTACCGGTGATCGCGACGCTGGACGAACTCGACGAACCGGCCCTGATTCAGATTCTCACCGAGCCGAAGAATGCGCTGACCAAGCAGTATGCCAAGCTGTTCGAACTCGAGGGGGTTGAGCTGGAATTCCGCACGGACGCGCTCAAGGCCATCGCAGCGCGGGCTTTGGAGCGCAAGACGGGTGCGCGTGGTTTGCGTTCGATTCTTGAGGGCGTGTTGCTGGATACCATGTACGAGATTCCGTCTCAGAAGGATGTCAGCAAGGTTGTCATCGATGAGAGTGTGATCGAGGGCACGTCCAAGCCCTTGCTGATCTACGAGAACAGCGAGCCGCCTGCCAAGGCTGCGCCTGAGGCGTAAAGAGCGAAGGGGCCCTCGGGCCCCTTTGCATTTATTGCCTTCTTGTTTTTTAACGGGCGTGCCCCCATCTTAGTTTTCATGGGTGCGCCCGTCCGTTTACCGCCGCAAGGCGTCGTAGAGCTGAATTATGAAGACAATCGTCGAACTGCCCCTCTTGCCCCTGCGCGATGTCGTGGTTTATCCGCATATGGTCATTCCGCTTTTCGTGGGCCGCGAGAAGTCCATCGAGGCTCTGGAGTCCGCCATGGCCGGCGACAAGCAGATCCTGCTCGTGGCGCAACGGAACCCGGCCGACGACGATCCAGCCGAAGACGCCTGTATCGCGTCGGTACGGTCGCTACCGTATTGCAGTTACTGAAATTGCCTGACGGCACCGTAAAGGTGTTGGTCGAGGGCGAGCAGCGCGGTGCAATCGAAAGCTTTTTCGAGGTTGAGGAGCACTGCCGTGCCAAGGTCAGCCTCATTGAAGAGGCGGAAGTCGATGAGCGCGAGGCGGAAGTCTTCACCCGCAGCCTGCTCGGTCAGTTCGAACAGTATGTGCAATTGGGTAAAAAGGTACCGGCCGAGGTGCTTTCCTCGCTGACCGGAATCGAAGATCCGTCGCGTCTGGTCGATACCATGGCCGCCCATATGGCCCTGAAGATCGAGCAGAAGCAGGAAATTCTCGAGGTCACCGAGCTGCCGGCGCGGGTAGAGCATGTCTTGGCTCTGCTGGACGCGGAAATAGACCTGCTGCAAGTCGAGAAGCGTATCCGCGGGCGCGTCAAGAAGCAGATGGAGCGTAGCCAGCGCGAGTACTACCTCAACGAGCAGATGAAGGCGATCCAGAAGGAGCTCGGTGACCTCGACGAGGGCCACAACGAGATCGATGACCTGAAAAAGCGCATCGAGAACGCGGGGCTGAGCAAGGACGCCTACGCCAAGGCGCAAGCCGAACTCAACAAGCTCAAGCAGATGTCGCCGATGTCCGCGGAAGCCACTGTGGTGCGGACGTACATCGACTGGTTGGTCAATGTGCCCTGGAAGGCTGCGAGCAAGGTGCGTCTCGACCTGGCCAAGGCCGAGCAGGTGCTCGACGCTGACCATTATGGGCTCGAAGAGGTCAAGGATCGCATCCTCGAGTATCTCGCTGTGCAGAAGCGCGTCAAGAAACTGAAGGGGCCGGTCCTGTGCCTGGTCGGCCCGCCTGGGGTGGGCAAGACCTCGCTGGCCGAGTCGATCGCTCGTTCGACCAATCGCAAGTTCGTTCGCATGGCCCTGGGTGGCGTGCGTGACGAGGCCGAGATTCGCGGCCATCGGCGCACCTATATCGGCTCCATGCCAGGGCGTCTTATCCAGAAGATGACCAAGGTCGGCGTACGCAACCCGCTGTTCCTGCTCGATGAAATCGACAAGATGGCCAGCGACATGCGCGGTGACCCTGCCTCGGCACTACTCGAGGTGCTGGACCCCGAGCAGAACCACAATTTCAACGACCATTATCTGGAGGTCGACTACGACCTTTCGGACGTCATGTTCATCTGCACCGCGAACTCGATGAACATCCCTGCGCCGCTTCTTGATCGGATGGAGGTCATTCGTCTGCCCGGCTATACGGAAGACGAGAAGGTCAACATCGCCATTCGCTATCTGGTTCCCAAGCAGGTCAAGGCGAATGGGTTGAAGGAAAGCGAACTGGCGTTCCAGGAGCAGAGCATACGTGACGTCATTCGCTACTACACACGCGAGGCCGGTGTGCGGAGCCTCGAGCGTCAACTGGCGAAGGTCTGCCGCAAGGTGGTCAAGGAGCATGCGGCGGAAAAGCGCTTCCACGTGACGGTTACACCTGATTCGCTCGAACACTTCCTCGGCGTGCGCAAGTTCCGCTATGGGCTCGCCGAGCAGCAGGATCAGATTGGTCAGGTTACTGGTCTGGCCTGGACCCAGGTGGGTGGCGAGCTGCTGACCATCGAAGCGGCCGTCGTCCCTGGCAAGGGTCGGCTGACCAAAACTGGCTCGCTCGGCGAAGTCATGGGCGAGTCGATTACCGCCGCACTCACGGTAGTGCGAAGCCGCGCGCGCAGCCTGGGTATCGCGCCGGACTTCCATGAGAAGCAGGATATCCATATCCACGTGCCCGAAGGGGCCACGCCGAAGGATGGACCTAGCGCCGGCATTGGCATGTGTACGGCACTGGTTTCTGCACTGACGCAGATTCCTGTGCGTGCCGATGTTGCCATGACCGGAGAGATCACCTTGCGTGGTCAGGTGCTCGCTATCGGTGGGCTGAAGGAGAAATTGCTCGCCGCTCACAGGGGCGGAATCAAGACGGTCATCATCCCCGAAGAAAATCAACGTGATCTGAAAGAGATTCCTGAAAATATTAAGCAGGACCTGCAGATTAAACCGGTAAAGTGGATTGACGAGGTCCTGCAAATTGCGCTGCAATACGCGCCGGAGCCCTTGCCCGATGCGGCTCCCGAGATAGTTGCAACGGAAGACAAGCGCGAGTCTGATTCCAAGGAGCGAATCAGCACGCATTAGGCGGAGCGGCTGATTGACACTATCGTGTGCCCCATTCATGAGCCGGCCCCTGGTGTCATAAGCCATTCCTGCATAGCTTTGCTTGCACCCAAAAATTAAAGATACGACTCAACAGAAATAAGGGGACTTAGAGTGAACAAGTCGGAACTGATCGATGCTATCGCTGCATCTGCTGATATTCCAAAAGCTGTTGCTGGCCGCGCGCTGGATGCAGTGATCGAGTCTGTCACCGGCGCCTGAAGGCTGGTGACTCTGTCGTGCTGGTCGGTTTCGGCACTTTCGCCGTCAAAGAGCGCGCCGCACGTACTGGCCGCAACCCGCAGACTGGCAAGCCGATCAACATCGCTGCCGCCAAGATCCCGGGTTTCAAAGCTGGCAAGGCTCTGAAAGACGCTGTCAACTAAGCGTTTTCGATCCCGTCGAGGCCTATTGGGCTTCGACTGGGGCGGAGAGGCGTACAGGCCTGGCCTGTAACGCCAAGGCTTGGGGAACGTCATCCGCTCCAAAGCTCCGAGAAGGCGCATCCCAGGATGCGCCTTTCGTTTATCTGGTTATCACCGACGTCACGTAAGGCACCACGTGGCTGCTCCTCGGGGGATGCATGCTTCAGAACATCAGGGACAACTCTCAGGGGTTGATCGCCAAGACCATCATCGGCGTCATCGTTGTGCTGCTGGCGTTGACCGGTTTCGACGCGATCTTCAATGCTGCAGGGAACAAGCAGAACGTTGCCGAGGTGAATGGTGATCCCATTTCCCGCTACGACCTCGAGCAGGCCGTCAACATGCAACGTCGCCAGCTTGCGCAGCAGCTGGGGCGTGATTTCGATGCATCCATGCTCGACGACAAGTTGCTGCGTGAAGCAGCACTGAACGGGCTCGTCGATCGCATGCTGCTGCTTCACGCGGCGCGCGAGGCCGATTTCGCCTTCTCCACGCAGGCGCTTGACCAGCTCATTCTGCAGACGCCGGAATTCCAGGTCGATGGCAAGTTCGATGCGGCGCGCTTTGACCAGGTCATCCAGCAGATGGGCTATTCGCGTCTGCAGTTCCGCCAGTTGCTTGAGCAGGAAATGCTGATCGGTCAGCTGCGTGCAGGCATTTCGGGCACCGGTTTCGTGACGGACCAGCAGGTCGATAACTTTGCGCGGCTCGAAATGCAGACCCGCGACTTCGATGCGCTGACTGTTCCAGCGGCTACCGATGCCGTCCAGGTGACGGACGAGGAGATACAGGCCCATTACCAAGAGCATTCCGATCGTTACCGTTCGCCGGAGCAGGTCGTCCTTGAGTACGTCGAGCTCAGCAAGGATGCCTTCTTCGATCAGGTCGAAGTCGATGAAAAAGCTTTGCAGGCGCTCTATGAAAAGCAGGTCGCCAACCTGGCGGAGCAGCGTCGTGCCGCACATATCTTGATCGAGACCGGCGAGCTGTCCGATGAGCAGGCCAAGGCCAAGCTCGAAGAGGTCGCCAAGCGGCTGCAGGCCGGAGAATCGTTTGCGGATCTCGCCAAGGAATTCTCGCAGGATCCTGGTTCGGCAAGCGAGGGCGGCGACCTTGGGTACGCGGGTCCTGGCGTCTACGATCCGGCGTTCGAGGAGGCGCTCTACGCCCTGCAGGAGGGCGAGGTTTCGCAGCCGGTGAAGACCGAGTTCGGCTGGCACCTGATCAAGTTGCTCGGCGTGCAATCGCCTGAGGTGCCGACGCTGGAAAGCATGAGGCCGCAGCTGATGCGCGAACTCAAGGCCCAGCAGGTCGAACAGCGTTTTGTCGAAGCATCCAAACAGCTCGAGGATTCTGCATTCGAATCGTCGGATCTGGCGCAGCCGGCCCAGGAGCTTGGGTTGAAGGTCGAAACCACCCCGGCATTTGGTCGTGAGGGTGGGGAGGGCATTGCAGCGAACCGCCAGGTTCTACAGGCCGCGTTCAGCGACGAGGTATTGGTCGATGGCGCCAACAGCGCGTTGATCGAACTGGATCCGGATACGGTCGTCGTGGTGCGAGTCAAGCAGCACATGCAGCCTGAGCAGCGCCCTCTGGATGAGGTGCGTGAGAGCATCGTCGAGCAGCTGCGCAAGCAGAAAGCAGCGGAGCAGGCACGCCAGAATGGCGAGGCGATGTTGGCGAAGCTGCGCGAAGGTGGCCAGGTCGACGGTAAGTGGGAGACCCACGAAGCCGCAACCCGTGCGCAGGATGGCATCGCCCCGGCCGTGCTGCAGACCGTATTTCGTATGCCGCGTCCCGCTGAAGGCGGCAGCCCGACGTTTGCGGGCCAGTCGCTGGATAATGGAGATTACGTGGTCTTGCGTCTGAAGGGCGTCAATGAGCCCGAGCAGGCCCTGTCGGACGAAGAGCGCCGCAACTATCGACGCTTCCTTGCTTCGCGCATCGGTCAGCAGGACTTCGAATCGTTCCGCAAGAAGGAACAGGCTGAGGCCGAAATCGAGCGTTTCTGATTCCAGGTCTGGTCAACGTCATCTCCGTTGCTCGCTGAACGGAGATGGCTCCGGCGGGGGAGTGGGCGTCTGGCATAAGCCAGGCAAACACTCCCCCGTTGCGTTTCGGCCGTTAGATGATCACGCCCTGGCTGCGCAGGTAGTCGTCATAGCTACCACTGAAGTCGGTAATGCCGTTCTCCGAGAGTTCGATGATGCGCGTGGCCAGCGAGGAAACGAACTCGCGGTCGTGACTGACGAAAATCAGCGTGCCGGGGTAGTTCTCCAGGGCCAGGTTCAGCGCTTCGATCGATTCCATATCGAGGTGGTTGGTCGGCTCATCCATCACTAGCACGTTCGGTTTGGCGAGGATCAGTTTGCCGAACAGCATCCGCCCTTGCTCGCCACCGGAAATCACCTTCACGGACTTCTTGATCTCATCATTGGAGAACAGCATGCGGCCCAGGGTGCCGCGTACCAGCTGCTCGCCGCCGGACGTCCACTGCGACATCCAGTCGAACAGGCTCATGTCCTGCTCGAAGTCCTCGGCGTGGTCTTGGGCGAAGTAGCTACGTCTGCGCTTTCAGCCCACTTCACTTCGCCGCTGGTAGCCGGCATGTCACCGACCAGGGTCCGCAGCAAGGTGGTCTTGCCGATGCCGTTGGGGCCGATGATCGCGATGCGTTCGCCGGCCTCGATCTGCATGGAGAGATTCTTGAACAGCGGTACGCCGTCGTAGCCCTGAGCGACTGCTTCCAGGGTGACCGCCTGGCGGTGCAGTTTTTTCTGCTGCTCGAAACGGATGAACGGGCTCACGCGGCTGGACGGCTTGACTTCGTCGAGTTGGATCTTGTCGATCTGACGCGCTCGGCTGGTGGCCTGTTTGGCCTTGGACGCGTTCGCCGAAAAACGGCTGACGAACTGCTGGAGTTCGGCGATCTGCGCCTTCTTCTTCGCATTGTCGGCCAGCAGACGCTCGCGCGCTTGCGTGGCTGCCATCATGTACTCGTCATAGTTGCCCGGGAACAGGCGCAACTCGCCATAGTCCAGATCGGCCATGTGAGTGCAGACCGAGTTCAGGAAGTGGCGGTCGTGGGAAATGATGATCATGGTGGAGTTGCGCGCGGTGAGCACGGTTTCCAGCCAGCGGATGGTATTGATGTCGAGGTGGTTGGTCGGCTCGTCGAGCAACAGCACCTCGGGATCGGCAAACAGCGCCTGCGCAAGCAGCACGCGCAGCTTCCAGCCGGGCGCGACTGCGCTCATCGGGCCGAAATGCTGGTCCAGCGGAATCCCCAGCCCGAGCAGCAGTTCGCCAGCGCGCGATTCGGCTGTGTAGCCGTCGTACTCGGCGAACTGGACTTCGAGTTCAGCAACCTTCATGCCATCGTCTTCGCTCATTTCCGGCAGCGCATAGATGCGGTCGCGTTCGGCCTTGACCTGCCAGAGCTCCTCGTGCCCCATGATCACGGTGTCGATCACCGAGAAGTCTTCATACGCGAACTGGTCCTGGCGCAGCTTGCCCAGGCGCGTATTGGGTTCGAGCATGACTTGGCCGGCCGATGGTTCGAGTTCGCCGCCAAGAATCTTCATGAAGGTCGACTTGCCGCAACCGTTGGCGCCGATCAGGCCATAGCGATTGCCGTTGCCGAACTTGACGGACACGTTCTCGAATAGCGGCTTGGCGCCGAACTGCATGGTGATGTTGGCGGTAGAAATCAAGGGTCTGTCCTGCGTGCTGTATGACGGTGTTTAAGAGGCTGGTGCGTGGGCGGCCGTTGGCGTGCGCGTTGCGCGCAGAGGGCGGCGCTGCTGGCAGAGGGATGTGGTTGCGTGGCACCAGGGCTTTGCTCGCCGAGGAGCTTGCTGCGGCGCAAAGGGGCGTTATGGTAACACTTGCCGTGCCCGAGTTCAGCCCGCCGTTTATGCAGCAAGTGCCAGCCGAGGCTATGAGGGGCTCAGGCGGATTAATCCACAGAATCTGTGGACAACCCGGTGCATAGAAGCGTTACGCCGAGCTGCAGCGCCCATGCGCAGCGGCTTTGCGCTGGATTGCTCATCCTCTGACCAGCCAAAAAAGTTTGGCTGATCAAAGGGTTAGTGTTAGATGGGGCCATGTCGGCGCCTTTACTGAAACAGCTGACGCAACCCGCTTGGCACTACGCCGGTCCAGCGCTTGAACGAGCGGCGGAAGTTTGCCGTGTCGTTGAAGCGTAGGTAGGCGGCAACTTCTTCGTTGGTGAAGCCGCGGGTTTGGTACAGATACAGCGCAACGTGCTTGCGCACACGGTCGAGTTCCGCCTGGAAGTGTGTGCCGTGCTTCTGCAGCTTTCGCTTGAGCGTGGCAGGGCTGAGGCCGAATGCCTGGGCGACCCGCTCGAGGTTGAGCGGTTCGCGGATATGTACGTGGAGGTAGTCGTACAGCTCGTCAATGAAGCTGCTGCGCCAGGCGAGCCCGGCAAGACTGTTCTGCTCGGCCACATGCCCGGCGGTCGCCGAAGCATGCGGCCAGGCTTCGTGCAGGCAGCTATAAGGCAGACTCATCATCGTCATCTGGCTATCGAAGGTCAGCGCTTCGCCAAGATGGACCAGTACTGTTCGATGTGCCGTGGTTGCGCGAAATCGAAGTGGAAGCGCCAGGGCAGGCGCTTGCCGGCTAGCTGCCGGCTCATGGCGACGACCGAGGTGACGCCGGCCTCGGCAAGGAATGGCCACTGTTCACCCGCGCCGCAGCAATCGAGCCAGTAAAGATGAGCCTGGTGCTCATCGAACAACAATCGCGGCGTCAGCAGTGGACTTAGCAGCGAGCGCAGTCGCTGCAGCCGCTCGAGTGCCTGCAGCAGGTTGCAGGCATGGCTCAGCGCATGGCTGGCCTCACCGTAGTGCCCCGGCAACAAGCGCTGCCCGAATAGGAAGCTGCTGTCGTCGGCATCGAGCAGACGCCGGGCATTGGCAATAAGGGTGAAGAACTGTGCCGGGCTGACTTGTGCGCCTCCGCAAGTGATGTCTTCGTAGAACAGACCAGTGCCCCGCAACAGCTTGTGGCTGTCCTGTCCGCGTGACAGCGCGAGGTCGATGAGCACCGCTGGCTGATGGTGCGCGGCGATAAAGCGGGTGTCGCATTCGTAGCTGGGCATCGCCTGGCCTCAGGCGCAGCGGGGCAGGGTCTGCTTGGCCCCCGCCAGGCGTAGGTTGAGGGCCTGCAGCAGCTCATCCGCATTCTCGTCAACGGCCATGAGCGCTGAGGTCGTAGCGTGCAGATGGAGGCGTTCGCCATGACGTGACGTCCGGTGCGCAAGGCTGGCGACCGCCGCTTCGAGCTCACCGGCGATGGTCTGCGCCTGGCGCTCTCCGGTGTTCGGCAGCAGCGCGACGAAGCGATCGCCGGCGAGCCGGCAGAGGAGGTCGTGGCGGCGCAGGTTCAGCAGTAGCAATTGGGCGACGGCCTGCAGCACCGCATCGCCTTCGGCCGGCCCGTAGCGGTGATTGATCGCGGCAAAATCATCCAGATCGACAGCGACGAGCGAAAGCGGCTGCTCATCCTCGCGGGCCTGTGACAGCGCACGCTGCACCTGCTGACGCAGATACTCGGCCGCGCCCAGCGGGGTCAGCTTGTCGAACAACCGGTGCTCGCGAAAGTGCTTTTCCCGCTTGCTCATCTGCTGGCTGATGGCGCGCTGTTCCTGGTTCAGGTGGTAGATGCCGAAGGTCAGCAGCAACAGACCCACCGGCATGGGCGCGGTTTCCAGCCAGTTGTCCCAGGCGATGCCGGCGGGGATCTGGATGAACTCGTCGAGCAGGTCCATCCACCAGGAAAAGCAGATGCAGGCCAGCCCCAGCGCCAGCAGCCGCGTCACCCGGCCGGCCGGCGGCTGTGCAGCAGCATGATCAGCCAGGCGAGGGCGAGGGCGGCGCAACCGCCTTCGCCGACCACGTCCATCCAGTCGATCTCGCCCCAGGATTTGACCGTGCCGACGGCGAGCAACAGCTGCAGGCCGACGTTGGCGGCCAGGGCGAGGCCGAGGAGGGTGAGGGTGTGGAGTTTGAGCAGGGATCTCATCGGGTCTCCGTGGCGAGGGATCGCGCCAGTGCGTGAGGGCACGGAAACAGATGGATGTGACGGTTGGATGAATGGGGTGGGGGTTGAATTGGCTCAGGGTTTTTTTGGTTGGTTGCTGATTGGACGGTTTGCGGGGTGGCTCGGGAATGTGGTTTGTCCTGATGGATCAGATCAGTTCTGGACGAGGGGCTTGCTGGCATCGAGTCGATGCCGATTGCCGAGTTGCCTGGTGATTCAGGTTTCGCCCTGCTGGGCGAGTCACTTTCTCTTGCTTGGCCAAGAGAAAGTAACCAAAGAGAAGGCCACCCCGACATCCGGGTTTTGCTTCGCAAAACTCCCCTCCCTCCGGCGTTGCTCCGGGGGCCGGGCTCGGCGCCCCCTCACGAAGGGACGTCCCTGTTCCTTCACTCCTCGCTCGGCGTCTTGCCTCGCGTCCCCCTGCGCAACGCCTACGTTCGGCCTCCTGACGGGGGAGTTAGTCCGAGATGCCTGACAGATTGAGAGGCTTGGTTTGTAGTTTTTGATCGATTGAAAACTATCAGGCGACTCCAATCGCCCCTTCAGGAGGGTGAACGGAGTCGTCGCGTAGAGGGGCGAGCGGCATGGATGCCGCGAGAGAACTAGGCGTCCCCCCGTAAAGGGCCATGGATGGCCCTTGTACGGCGACCCTCGGAACGGCGGCGTAGTGAACGAACCCGGAGCGAAGCGAAGGGCCGGATGCAGGGGCAAGCGTTTTGCCTACTTTTTCCGCGACTGGAAAAAGTAGGTCGCCCAGCAGGGCGAAACAGAGCTACCGGATACACGAAAAATCGGACTTGGCGCGGTGCTTATCCACCGCACCACAAAGCTATGGTCGCGCTCAAAAACAGGTCATATCAGCTCAATCCCGCTCGCAAAATCCCCGAAAACCCCCTGTTCCAAGCCCTCCCCGAACCTCCTGTCACAGAACCGCCATATCCCCCACCTACCGTCCGCTGCAGTTCCGGGATGGACCCGGTAAACACCGTTCGGGGGATTGTTCATGAGCACATACCGCAGCGGCATCCGCCATGCAGGATTCCGCATTAGCCTGCTGGCCCTGGCCGTCAGCGCCGGTTCGGCCTGGGCCGAGGAGCCGCTTGTCATGGAGCACGTCGAAGTCATCGGCCAGGCGGTCAGCATCGACGAGGCACTGAAGGACCAGCGCAATTCCGACAGTGTCGAAAGCGTGGTTCACGCCGATGGCATCGGCCAGCTGCCGGACGACAACGCCGCCGAGGCGCTGCAGCGCATTCCGGGCATCTCGGTCGAGCGCGACCAGGGCGAAGGGCGTTTCGTCAGCGTGCGCGGCATCGCGCCGGACCTGAACAGCGTCACCATCAACGGCACTCTGGTCCCATCGCCGGAGAGCGATCGCCGTGCCGTGGCGCTCGACGTGCTGCCCTCGGAGCTGGTGCAATCGCTGTCGGTGGTCAAGACGCTGACGCCGGACATGGATGCTAACTCCCTGGGCGGCACCATCGAGGTACAGAGCCTGTCGGCCTTCGACCATGACGGGCTGTTCTACAGCCTCAGCGGCGAGGGCAGCTATGACGACAACGTCGACAAGACCAGCCCGAAATTCTCCGGCGCCATCAGCGACCGTTTCAGCCTCGGCGATGGCGTCGACAACTTCGGCGTCGCCGCGGCCGTCAGCTGGCAGGAGCGCGATTTCGGCTCGGACAACGTCGAGACCGGCGGCAAGTGGGACTTTGCCGACGACGGCGCGCGGCTGGAGGAACTCGAGCAGCGCGACTACGAGATCACCCGCGAGCGCACTGGCTTCGGGTTGAATTTCGACTACAAGCCGGACGACGTCAGCAGCTACTACCTGCGCACGCTATACAGCCGCTTCAAGGACACCGAAACGCGTAACGCCGCCGGTGTCGCCTTCGAGGATTCGCAGCTGCCGGGCGAGACCGGTGACGCCGAGGGCTGGCGCGAGCTGAAGTCCCGCGAGGACACCCAGACCGTGCAGTCCTACGTGTTCGGTGGTGAACGCATGATGGGCCTGTGGACCCTGAGCGGGCAGGCCGGTTACAGCCAGTCGCGCGAGCGCAATCCGGGCGGCATCGCCAGCGCGACCTTCGAGGGCGATTTCGCCGATGCCGGCTTTTCCAGCAGCCGCAAGCCGCGCCTGACGATCGATTCGTCCTTCTACGACCCGGCGTCCTTCGAGCTGGATGAAGTGGAGTGGGAGAAAAGCGACACCCGCGACCGGGAGAAGAACATCCGCCTGGACCTGGCGCGCGATTACGACATCCAGGGTTATGCCGCGCAGGCCAAGTTCGGCGGCAAACTCAGTCGCCGGCACAAGGACAACGATAACGAAGTCTGGAAATACGACGATTTCGACGACCTGACCCTGGCCGACTTCCAGGGCGGTAACGTTGATTATTCCCTCGGCCGCTTCGGCCCTGGCATCAGCGCCTCGGCCATCGAGGGCGCGATTGGCGGCCTCGATGCCAGTGAGTTCTACGACGAGGAGGAGTCGCGCATCAATGATTTCGACATGCACGAGGACATCAACGCCGCCTACCTGATGAACACCGTGGACATCGACCGCTGGCGCGTCATCGCCGGCCTGCGCTATGAGGACACGCGCTTCCGCGCCAAGGGCACCGGCCTGCGCGACGACCAATTCGAGTCCATCTCCAGCAGCAACGACTACCACCACTGGCTGCCCGGCCTGCACGTGCGCTACCAGCTGACCGACGACACCGTGATCCGCGCCGCCTGGACCAACAGCGTGGTGCGCCCGACCTTCGGCCAGCTGGCGCCCGGTTTCGTCATCGACGGTGACGACGCCGAGTTCGGCAACCCCGATCTCAAGCCGCTGGAATCGATCAACTACGACCTCGGCATCGAGCACTACATGGGCCGCGCCGGCGTGGTGTCTGCCTATCTGTTCTACAAGGACATCGACAACTTCATCTACAACACCGATCTGGCCGGCACCGGCCAATGGGCCGCGTTCGACGAAGCGCTGAGCTTCCAGAACGGCAGCAGCGCGAAGCTCTACGGCCTGGAGCTGGCCTACTCGCAGAAGCTCGACTGGCTGCCGGCGCCGTGGAATGGCCTGCTGCTGGGCGCCAACGCCACCTTCAGCCAGTCCGACGCGGACATCGAGGGGCAGGGCATGCAGCGCAGCATCGACCTGCCGAACCACTCCGATACGGTCGGCAACCTGATGCTCGGCTGGGAGAACGACCGGCTCAACCTGCGCCTGGCTGCGAACTACAAGTCGGACTACCTGTACGAGGTAGCCGGTATCGACGACGAGGCGCACGACCTGTACGTCGACGACCAGCTGTTCGTTGACTTCAAGGCCGGCTACTTCATCACGCCGAGCCTGCAGCTGACCTTCGAGGCGCTGAACCTGACGGACGAGACCTACTACGTCTACAGCGGCCGCCACGCCTACAACGCCCAGTACGAAGAGTACGGCCCGACCTACAAGCTCGGTCTGACCCTCACCCACTTCTGACCCCTATGCCGCTCCGGTGCCCGCCGTTCCCCTTTACGGCCGGGCGCTGGCCCGCGGCAGCCTGAATGGATACACCATGAACGCATTACCCAAAACCCTGTTGCTCGGCCTGTGCATCGCATTGGCGGCCTGCCAGTCCACGCAACCAGATACCCCGGCGAAGTCGGCCCGGCTGAACATCAGCGAACCGCTGCTGGCCGGCCTCGAGTACGCCCAGCTGCTAAACGGCTACGCCCCCTGGGCCGGCGCCGACCGTGTGCAGGTCGACGACCAGGGCCTGCGCCTGCTGGACAAGACCGGCAATACGCTGGCCCAGCACGCCGGGCGCTTCGAAGGTCTCGATCATCGCGTCGACGATAAAGGCCTGTTGCTCGCCACCGTCGAGCGCAAGCGCCAGCAAGCGATGCTGATTGGCCTGAATGCCGCGCGTGCCTGGAGCCAGCCGCTGTATCTGCCGCGCACCGCGTTCGCCATCGAGGGGCTGTGCCTGTACCGCGACAGCGCGCGCAACGACTTCCTGTTCCTGCTCGGCGAGGAGGGTGTCGGCGAGCAGTGGCTGGTCGGCAGCCAGGGCCGCCTGCTCGGTGAAGCACGGCGCGTGCGCGGGCTCAGCCTGCCGCCGCAGAGCGCCTTCTGCCAGACCGATGACAGGGCCGGGCAGCTCTATGTCAACGAGGAGAACGTCGGCTTCTGGCGCTACCCCGCCGACGCGAGGCGCCGTTGCAGCGCGAGCCGGTCGATCTGCGCCAGCCGTTCGGCAGCCTGGCCCATGCCGCAGCGGGCATGGCCCTGGTACCGGGCGGACTGTTGGCGCTCGATCCCGAAGCTCGGTGCTGCATCTGTACCGGCAGAACGAAGCCGGCTGGCAAGCCGATGAGGTCATCGCACTGGATGGCTTCGACGAACCGGAGCGCATCAGCGCCCGCCGCAGTGCCGAGGGCGTCGAGCTGCTGATGGCGGACGAAAGTGGCCTGCAGTCGGCCCGTCTGGATTGGCAACCGACCGCGCTGTCGCAGCCCGAGCCGATCGTCAGCCTGCCGGCCGCGGTGGAGACCGGCCCGGTGCCGAGCCTGGGTGATGCCGCCGATGATCCGGCGATCTGGGTCCATCCACGCGATCCGGCTGGGAGCCGCGTGCTTGGCACCGACAAGAAGGGCGGCCTGGTGGTGTACGACCTGGACGGCCGTCAGGTGCAGGACCTGCGCGCCGGCCGGCTGAACAACGTCGATGTGCGCAGCGGCTTCCGCCTTGGCAGCAAGCGCGTGGACCTGGCAGTGGCCAGCAATCGCGATCACAACAGCCTGCACCTGTTCGCCATCGACCGGGCGAGCGGGATGCTCCGCGATGTCGGCGAGGTCGCCACGCCGCTGAGCGAAATCTATGGCCTGTGCATGTTCCAGGATCGCCAGGGCACTACCTACGCCATCGCCAACGACAAGGACGGCACCTTCCTGCAGTACCGCCTCGATGGCAGCTCCGGCCAGCCGCGTGGCGAGCTGGTGCGGCGCTTCAAGCTGGACAGCCAGCCCGAGGGTTGCGTGGCCGACGACCGCAGCGAGCGGCTGTTCGTCGGTGAAGAGGACGTCGCGGTCTGGGTGGTCGACGCCCGCGCCGAAGTGCCGGCGATGCCGGAGCAGGTCATCGGTGTCGGCGGGCCGGTCTACGACGACATCGAAGGGCTAGCCATCTACCACGGCGAGCGCGGCGACTACCTGGTGATTTCCAGCCAGGGCAACGATAGCTACGTGGTGCTCGATGCCCAGGCGCCCTATGCCGTGCGCGGCGCCTTCCGCATCGGCCTGAACGCCGAGCGCGGCATCGACGGCGCGTCCGAGACCGATGGGCTGGAAGTCACCTCGGCAGACCTCGGCGGCATCTGGAACCGCGGAATGCTGGTGGTGCAGGACGGCCGCAAGCGCATGCCCGAAGGCACGCAGAACTACAAGTACCTGCCCTGGTCGGCGGTTGCCGATGCGCTGGGGCTCGACTGAGCCCTTTCCCGCGGCGTCACGATTTCGTAACCCGCATGCCATCCAATGAACGCCGTCCGCGAGACGGCCGGAGTACACGAGATGCACGATTCGCTTGAACAAATGTCGGTCTGGGGCCTGGTCAGCGAGGCCAGCCTGGTGGTGCAACTGGTCATGGCCGCGCTGGTACTGGCCTCGCTCTGCAGCTGGTACCTGATCGTCCAGCGTGGCGTGGCCCTGCGTCGCTGGGAGCTGGCCTCGCGGGGGTTACTGCAGCGTTTTCGAAGCAGCGATGAGCTGGCGCCGCTGTACCGCGATGCAAGGGCGCGACCCGCGCACGGGAATGCGCCGCTGCAAGGGATCTTCGAGGTCGGCTACCAGGCCTTCGACCAACTGCAGCGCGAACCTGGCATTGCCCCGGAAGCTGTCATCGAAGGCGTCGAGCGCAACCTGTATGTCGCCATCGCCGAGCAGGAGGCACGGCTGGAGGTCGGCCTGCCGTTGCTCGCCACCATCGGTTCGGTGAGCCCCTACATCGGCCTGTTCGGCACCGTCTGGGGAATCATGAATTCGTTCCTCGGCCTGTCGCAGGTGCAGCAGGCGACCCTGTCGACCGTGGCGCCGGGCATTGCCGAAGCGCTGATCGCCACTGCGATCGGCCTGTTCGCCGCGATACCTGCGGTGATGGCTACAACCGTTTCGCCGCCCGCGGTCAGCAGCTGGCTGGTACCTATTACAGCTTTGCCAACGAGCTGCAGGCGCGGCTGCATCGTCGCCTGCACGCCAGGGTGCCAAACGTCGCCGCCGCTGCCTGAGGAGGACGCCGTCATGCTGGTCAAACCTCAGCGCAAACACGGCCCGAAGGCCGAAATGAACGTTGTCCCCTACATCGATGTGATGCTCGTGCTGCTGGTGATCTTCATGGTCACCGCACCGATGCTGGTGCAGGGCGTGAAGCTCGAGCTGCCGAAGGTCGCCGCCGAAGCGATGCCGGTGGAAAACGAGCGGCAGATTCTCACGCTCTCGGTGAAGGCCGACGGCACCTTCTATTGGAATCTGGGCCCGGCGCTCGACGTCGAGAACCAGACCGACAGCGCGGTCGACCTGGCCGAGCTGCGTGACAAGGTGGCGGCCATCATCGCGGCGAACGGCGATACGCAGGTTTACGTCCGCGCCGATCAGGCCGCCGACTACGGCCGTGTGGTCGCAGGGATCGCCGAGCTGCAGCGTGGCGGTGTGGTCAACCTCGGCTGATCACCGAAGCCCCGGCCGAGCCCGCCGCGCCATGAGCAGCCTCAGCGTGATGCCGCCTACGAACTGCCTCGCGGAACATGGCGCCTGGCGCGGTCGCGTCGGTGCTGCAGGCGTTGCCCTGGCGCTGCATGCCGGCGTGCTCGGCCTGCTGCTGCATGGCTGGACGCCGGCGCTGGAAACGGCCGGCGTGCCCGAGGTGATGCGTACCCAGTTGGTCAGCCTGCCACCCCCGGTGGAGCATGCCGCACCGCCTGTGGTCGCCGAACCGCCGCCAGCTGAGCCGGTCGCCGAAGCCGCGGAGGCCCCGGTCGAGCCGCAGGCGCGACAGCTCGAGCAGGCCGAGCTTGCGTTCAAACGGGCCGAGCAGCAGCGCCTGGAGGCGGAGCGGGTCAAGCGCGAGCAGGCACGCGAACGCCGCGAACAGGCCGAGCGCGAGCGGCAGGAACGCTTGCGCGAAGAGCGGCTCGCCCAGCAAGCGCAGGCCCGCGCCGAGGCCCAGGCCCAAGCGCGTGCCG